>Ga0137384_10004805_pt1 | contig 10824 bp, 10 predicted proteins | sample SagtaG_2_FD_104922 | JGI IMG/M metagenome (GOLD analysis project Ga0137384, IMG submission 104922) | Vadose zone soil microbial communities from Sagehorn Ranch, Mendocino, California, USA - Sage2_R_60_16 metaG | ecosystem: Environmental > Terrestrial > Soil > Vadose zone | place: USA...
CGAACTCGCTCTCGGCCGGCTCGCCGGCGAGGCACCCAGCCCGAGCCGCGGCCTGCGTGGCCTGATCGGCCGGCGGAGCGGGCGGAGGTCGGCATGAGTCTGGCAAGCCGGCTGGGCCGGATCCCGCCCCCGGATGGCGACGGGGAGGGCAACCCGGCGCAGGTGACCGCGGTACCGGCCAGCAACATCCCGACCACCGGCATCCCGGCCACCGCGATCCCCGTCACCAGCTTCTCGGTCTCCAACACTTCGGGCGGCTTCGCCCGGCGCAACCCCCGGCGGCCCTACGACCCGCTGGCGCACGTCCGGCGGCGGGCCCACGAGGCGCTGCTGGACCTGCTCGGCCCGCAGCTCTACGACCTCGCGGGTACCGACGACGACCTGGTCCGGCCGATCCTCGAGGCGCTGCCGGACGTGCTGGCCAAGGAGGAGGCGCTCACCGCCAGCGACCGGACCAAGGCGTACCAGCAGATCGTCGACGAGATCCTCGGCCACGGGCCGATCGAGCCGCTGCTGCGCGACCCGGACGTCACAGAGATCATGGTGAACTCGTGGGACCGGATCTACGTCGAGCGCTTCGGGCAGATCCACGCCGTCGACGCGGCGTTCACCGACGAGAGCCACCTGCGCCGGGTGATCGACCGGATCGTGTCCCGGATCGGTCGCCGGGTCGACGAGGCGAGCCCGATGGTCGACGCCCGGCTTCCCGACGGGAGCCGGGTCAACGCGGTCGTCCCGCCGATCGCGATCGACGGGGCGGCGCTGACGGTACGGAAGTTCTCGGCGGACCCGTACACCGCCGAGGACCTGATCAGCTTCGGCACCCTCACCCCGCAGGTGGCCAACTTCCTGGCCGCCTGCATCCTGGGCCGGTTGGACATCGTGATCAGCGGCGGTACCGGTTCCGGCAAGACCACGCTGCTCAACGTGCTTTCCGGGTACCTGCCGTCGAACGAGCGCATCATCACCATCGAGGACTCCGCCGAGCTCCGGTTGAGCCAGGAGCACGTGCTGCGGATGGAGTACCGGCCGCCCAACATTGAAGGTGCCGGCGAGGTGACCATCCGCGACCTGGTCCGCAACGCACTGCGTATGCGGCCCGACCGGATCGTCGTCGGTGAGGTCCGGGACGCCGCCGCGCTGGACATGCTCCAGGCCATGAACACCGGCCACGACGGTTCGCTGACCACGGTGCACGCGAACTCGCCGCGGGACTCGATCTCCCGGCTGGAGACCATGGTCATGATGGCCGGGATGGAACTGCCGATCCGGGCGATCCGCGAGCAGATCAGCTCGGCCGTCGACGTGATCGTCCAGCTCGCCCGGCTGCGCGACGGGCACCGGCGGATCGTGCAGATCACCGAGGTCGTCGGCATGGAGGCCGGCGACGTGGTGAGCATGCAGGACCTGTACACGTTCGACTACGGCGCCGGCCGTGACGCGTACGGGCGGTTCAGCGGCCAGGTACGCTCCACCGGGCTGCGCCCGCGGTTCCTCGACAAGCTCACCGAGCAGGGGATCCCGGTCAACCTCGAACACTTCGGCGTCGGAGCGGGCTCGTGAACCTGTTCGCGCTGATTCCGGACCGGCTGCTCCTGCCGATCAGCATCGGGATGATCTTCCTCTCCCTGCTCGTCGTCTGCCTGTTGATCTTTTCGCCGCTGATCGACTTCGCGCAGCACCGGCGGCGGATCGCCCAGGTCGACCGGTTCGGCATCCGGGGCGCGAACCCGTCGCCGGCGCCGCCGACCAACGACAACCCGCTGGTACAGACCTCGCTCGCCCTCACCAGTGTGTTCATCCGCTCCGGCCGGACCGAGACCGCGATCGCCGAGCGGCTGGACCGGGCCGGGCTGCGCCTGCGGCCCAACGAGTGGGTGCTGCTGCGCATCCTCGCCTGCGTCGCGGGCGTCGGCCTGTTCGTCCTGCTTCTCGGCCCGGTGTTCGGCGTGGTGATCGGCTTCCTGGTCGGCTTCGGCAGCGGGACCATGTACCGGCGGATCCGCACCGAGCGCCGGTACCAGTCCTTCGCCGACAAGCTGCCGGACGCGCTCCAGCTCGTGGTCGGCTCGCTGCGCGCCGGGTTCTCGCTCGGCCAGGCGATCGACGCGATGATCCGCGAGGCGCCGGAGCCGATCTCCACCGAGTTCTCCCGGGCGCTGGCCAGCACCCGGCTCGGCGCCGACCTCGACGAGGCGCTGGCCCGGCTCGCCCAGCGGATGCGCAGCCGGGACCTGGAGTGGGTGGTCATCGCCGTCCGCATCCAGCGGGAGGTAGGCGGCAACCTGGCCGAAGTGGTGAACACCAACGTGGAAGCGATGCGCGAACGGGAAGGGCTGCGCCGGCACGTCCGGGCGCTCTCGGCGGAGGGGCGGCTGTCCGCCTACATCCTCGCCGGGTTGCCGCCCCTGGTGATCGTGCTGATGCTGGCGATCCGCCAGCAGTACATCCTGCCGCTGTTCACCACCGCGCCCGGCCTCGCGATGCTCGTCCTCGCCGGGGTACTGATCACGCTCGGGAGCCTGTGGATGTGGCGGACCGTCAAGGTGGAGGTCTGAGGTGTCGGGTTCGACGATGCTGCTGGTCGGCGGGCTGGCCGCGATCTTCATCGGATTGCTCGTCGCGGTGAGCCTGTTCACCATCGGGCACCGGGTCACCCCGGTCGAGCGCGGTATCGCGACGATCGGCCAGGCGTACTCCCCGGGCCCGCAGCCCGGTGAGGGCATCCGGCCGGTAGGCGGGCAGTCGCTCGGCGGTATGGCCGGCGGGGTGGCCCGGGTACTGACCCCGCGCGGTACCGCGAGCTGGATCGAGCGCATGCTCGACTACGCCGGCAACCCACCCGCGTGGCCGGTCGGCCGGGTCAACGAGATGCAGGGCATCTCCGCGCTGGTCGTGATGGTGTTCGGGGCGTTGATCGGTGCCGCCCTGGACGGACTGGTCGGTGCCGCGGTCGGCCTGGTCCTCGGTACCGCTGCGGGGCTGGCCCTCCCGCTCGTCATCGTCTACGACCTCGCCACCCGCCGCCAGGAGCAGATCCGGCGGGAGCTGCCCGACGCGCTGGACCTGCTCACCCTGTGCGTCGAGGCCGGTCAGGGCTTCGACGGGGCGCTGTCCCTGGTATCCACGCGGATGGGTGGGCCGCTGTCCCGCGAGATCGCCCGCGCGCTGCACGAGCTGAAGATGGGCATGCGACGGGTGGACGCGATCCGGGGCATGGGTGCCCGGACGTCGGTGACCGAGCTGCGCAGCTTCTGTACCGCTGTGATCCAGGCCGGCGACCTCGGCATCCCGATCGCGAACGTCCTGCGCGAGCAGGCCGAGGAGATGCGGCTCAAGCGCCGGCAGCACGCCGACGAGCAGGCCCGGAAGGTACCGGTGAAGCTGGTCATTCCGCTGGTGCTGCTGCTCCTGCCGGCGATCTTCCTGGTCGTCCTCGGGCCGGCGGTGCTTCAGATCATGCGGTCTGGCCTGTTCCAGCACTGAGCGGCAGGTCGTCACCGAGCAGCCCGGCGCGGGCCGCCACGCTCAGCGCCTGAGCGCGGCTGTTCACGCCCAGCTTGTCGTACAGGCGGGACAGGTACGTCTTGATCGTGGACTCGCTGACCAGCATGGCCTCGGCGATCTGCGGCACGCTCGAACCGCTGTGCAGCGCGCGGAGTACCTCGCCCTCGCGCGGGCTGAGCAACTGGTGCTGGCGCCGGTGGCGGGCCATCGCCTGGGCGAGGTCCGGCGCGGTGAACGAGGCCGGTGCCACGGCGGCGTGCCGGAACGCCGAGAGCAGCACCTCGATCGGCGCGTTCGTCGGCACGTACGCGGAGATGCCGGCCTCCAGCGCGCGCATCAGCCGGTCGTCGTCGCGCGGCGAGATGAGTACCACGCCCCGGGCCGGCGCCTCGTGGCGCAGCGCGGCGGCCAGGTGCAGGCCGTCCTCGTCGGGCAGCGCGACGTCGACGGCGACCACGTCCGGACTCAGCTGCGCGACGGCGTCGCGGGTGCCGGCCGCGCGATCGACGAGTCCGGCCAGCACGATGTCCGGATGGCCGCTGAGCGCGGCGGTCAGGCCGAGCCGGTTCAGCGTCGAGTCACTGACCAGAAGTAATCGAACGGTCACCGCCGCTCCTCACCGGATGCTCCGCGTGCGGGAAGCCTACGGGCTCCGTCCGGCGCCCTCGTGTCGGGAACTTTACAGTAGGCGCAGCTGCCTGTCCCGGGGCCGCCGCGGGCCGTCCTCGCCGCGCCGCTCCAGCAGACCGGGATCGATGGCCGCGAGGAACGGCGACGGTACCGCCTCCCGCTCGCCGCCCTGGCGGAACCGCCGGCGCGCGTGGCTCAGGTACAGCCGGTCCTGCGCCCTGGTCAGGCCGACGAAGAACAGCCGCCGCTCCTCGGCGACCGCACCGTCGTCCGCAGCGCCGCCGAAGCGCAGCGGCAGCAGCCCGTCCTCCACCCCGACCAGGAAGACGACCGGAAACTCCAGCCCCTTCGCGGCATGCAGCGTGAGCAGCGTCACCGCCTCGGCACGGGGATCGAGCGCGTCCACCTCCGCACCCGTCGCGATCTCGGCGAGGAACCGTTCGAGGTCGTCGCCGCACCGGGCGGCCAGCGGAGTGAGCAGCTCGACGGCGGCGTGCACGTCCTCGGCGGTGAGCTGGTCGTCCAAGGTGGGCTGCTCGGCGAGCACCCGGCCGGTCAGCCGTACCCGCGCCGCCAGCGAACCCGCCAGCCCCGTCGCGTACCGCAGCTCCCGCGCGATCGCGGCCACCCCGGCCCGGTCGCGCAGCCGGTTGTGGGAGCGCTTCTGGACCGGTACCCCGGCGCGGGCCAGCGCGTCGACGATGAGTGCGGCCTGCGCGTCGGTGCGGTACAGCACCACGATGTCGGCGAACGACAGCGAACCGGGGGCGGCGTGTCGGTCGATCCGGCCAGAGTCCAGCGACCGGTGGGACAGGCCGCCGACCAGCTCGTCGATGGTACGGACGACGAAGTCCGCCTCGTCGGCGGGCGACGCGGCCGGGTACAGGCCGACGGGTACCGCCTCGGGGTCCAGCCGGGCCGGGTCCAGCCGCCGCCCCGGTACCAGCGACGACGGCGCGATCGCCTGCACCGCGGCGGCCACGATCGGGGCGGCCGACCGGTAGTTGCGGGTCAGCCGCACGATCCGCGCGTCCCGGTAGTCCTGCGAGAAGCGCAGGAAGAACGACACGTCCGCGCCGCGGAACGAGTAGATCGCCTGGTCCGGGTCGCCGATCGCGCACAGGTTGCCGTCGCTGGGCACGAGCAGCCGCAGCAGCTCGTATTGCGCCGCGTCGACGTCCTGGTACTCGTCGACGAACACCCACGGCCACCGGCCCTGGTAGTGGCTGGCCAGGTCGGGGTCTGCCCCGAGCAGGGCGACCGGCAACGTGACCAGCTCGTCCAGGTCGACCAGGTCGCGTCCGCGCAGCGCCTTGGCATACCGCTTGCGCAACGCCTCGTCGACGGGGCCGCCGAGCTGGCTCCGGGCCGCGGCCTCGGACGCCACCCCCGCCTCGACCAGGGCCGCGATCCGGTCCGCCTCCTCCGCGATCCGGAAGTCCGGCGACAGCCCGGCGGCCGCCGCGTTCTCCCGCAGGATGGCGAGGCCCAGGCTGTGGAAGGTGGCCACGGTGACGTCGTCGGCCACCGGACCGAGCAGCCCGGCCAGGCGCTGGCGCAGCTCCTCGGCCGCCCGGCGGGTGAACGTGATCGCCAGGCAGTCCTCCGGGTACACATCCAGCTCGGCGCACAGGTAGGCGATGCGGTGGGTCAGCGTCCGGGTCTTGCCGGTGCCCGGGCCGGCGACGATCAGCAGCGGGCCGCCGGGCGCCGACGCGGCCACCCGCTGCATGGCGTCCAGCCGGTCCAGCAGGCCGGTACCGACCTCCTCCATGCCGGCGAGCATCGGCTCGAACGGCTCGTGCGGCGAGGGCTCGGGGGCGATCGGTGGGGGCGCCTCCTGCACGGCCGGCGAGCGCCGGGCCGGGGCCCGCCGGGGTTTCGGAACCACCGGGGGTACCTCGAACAGCGCGTCCGAGTCGCTGCGGCGCAACTCGTCCGGTTCGAAGAGCCGGATGATCCCGTACTCCCCGTCGTAGCCCGGAATCCGCTGCACCTCGCCGTGGCGCAGCCGCCGGATGGCCTCGCCGAGCAGTTCCCCGCCGGTCCGGGTGACCTCGTCGAGCGGCGCGGTGCGCAGGATGTGCAGTTCCGGACCGAGCGTCGCGACGAGATCGTTGAGCCGGGCCTCGACGGCTTTGGACTTCGGCCCCACCCCTTCGATCTCGCCGACGACCTGATGGAGCTGGATCAGGTGGGTGACGGCGGGCGCCTGGTCTGGGCGGTGCCCGGCCGGCCGGTCGGCCAGGTCCTCGACCCGGGACAGCACGCCGACGGTCAGCGGCTTGCCGCACTGCGGGCAGCGGCCGCCGGCTTCGCGGGTACGCGCCGGCTCCCAGTTGACCCCGCACGCCCGGTGCCCGTCGGCGTGGTACTTGCCCTCCTCCGGGAAGAACTCGATCGTGCCGTCCAGCGCGGTGCCGTCGCGCAGCCCGTCCCGGACGGCGTAGTAGTCCAGCGGGCCGCGCAGTACCGTCGCCTCCCGGCCCAGCGCCTGCGGCGAGTGTGCGTCGGAGTTGGACACCAGCCGGTACCGGTCGAGGCTGGACACCCGCCAGTTCATCTCCGGGTCGGAGGACAGCCCGGTCTCCACGGCGAAGATGTGCCCGGCCAGGTCGGCGTAGCAGTCGGCGATCGCGTCGAACCCGGACTTGGAGCCCAGCGCGGAGAACCACGGCGTCCAGATGTGCGCCGGGACGAGGTACCCGTCGAGGCTGGACTCCAGCGTGATCTCCAGCAGGTCGCGGGAGTCAAGGCCGAGGATCGGCCGGCCGTCCGAGCCGATGTTGCCGATCCGCGCCAGCTTGGCGTTGAACCGGGCGACCGCGTCGAGGTCCGGCAGGTAGACCAGGTGGTGGACCTTGCGGGTACGGTCGTCCCGCTTGTAGATCGTGGAGATCTCCACCGAGAGCATGAACCGCACGTCGCGCTCGGCGACGGTCGGCGGCAGCGGCCGGCCGGGGCCGGTCAGCCGGAACAGTCCCGGCTCGGCCGGGGTCAGGTGCTCGCGCAGGTGGTCGTACCACGCGGGGTGCGTGAAGTCGCCGGTACCGAGCAGCGTGATGCCCTTGCGCCGCGCCCACCACGCGAGGTTGGGCAGGTCCAGATCCCGGCTGCAGGCTCGCGAGTACTTCGAATGGATGTGGAGATCGGCGACGAAGGTGGCGGGGGGTGCGGCGGGTGCGGAGGGCACACGAAATCCTGGCATGTCCGGCCGCCGGAGAGTACGGCGCCACGCCCTCTTCAGGAACTGAGCAGCGCGACGGCGGTCATGACGTCGGCCAGCGAGTCGAGGACCGCGTGCGCACCGGCCGCCCGCAGTTCGTCGGCGCCGGTCGAGCCGCTGGCCACGCCGATCGCGGTGGCGTTGTTCGCCAGCGCCGCCGCCACGTCGTGCACGGTGTCGCCGATGACGAGTACCTCGTCGAACCGGCCGTACTTCGCCTCGGCGCGGCGCCGGCTGGCCACCACGAGCGGCGCCCGGGACACGTCCTCGGTGCCGTAGGCGCCGACGGTGAGGTCCAGGCTGGCGTCCAGTCCCCACGCGGCCAGCTTGACCTGCGCGACCGGCGCGATGTTGCCGGTGACGGCGGTCTGCACGATCCCGGGGCGGCACAGTGCGGTCAACACCTCGCGGGCGCCGGGAAGCAGGACTCCGCACTCCGGAATCAGGTGGGCGCGGGCCAGCAACTCCGCGGCGTACCGGGCGAAGAAGCCGTCGAGGTCGGGTGCGGCGATGCCGTGCCAGGCGAAGACCTCGCGGGCGGCGTCGAGGTCGGTACGGCCGGCGAAGTTCGGGTATGCGACCGGCTCCTGCCCGGTGAGCTGGAGGAACGCGGCAGCGTAGGCCAGGTGGGTGACACCGCCGGTGTGCAGCAGGGTGAGGTCGATGTCCCACATGAGCAGCCGTCGGCCGCCGCCCATCTCACCCGCCTGCGAAGGGAGGCAGGAGGTCCACAGTGGACGTTTCCGAGAGCGGGGTCGTGGGCTCCCGGCAGGACAGGCCGTCGACGAGGAAGGAGCAGGCCCCGAGTACCCGCGCCAGCCGCGGACCGTGCCGTTCGACCAGGAGGTCCACCAGCTCCTTCAGCGCGGCGGCTTCGACCTCCTCGCTGGCCACGCCGGCCGCCGAGCGCGCCGCGGCGAAGTAGCGGACGGTCGCCACGTCAGCCGCCGATCGCCGACATCGGCCGGGCCGGCTGGAGGAATGCGGGGTCGTCGATACCGTGCCCGGCCGCCTTGCCGAACATCGCCGTCGCCCACGCGTCGGCGATCTGCGCGTCGGACGCGCCGCCGCGCAGCAGCCCGCGCAGGTCGGTCTCCTCGCGGCTGAACAGGCACGAGCGCACCTGCCCGTCGGCGGTCAACCGGGTGCGGTCGCACGCGGCGCAGAACGGCCGGGTCACGCTCGCGATCACGCCGACCCTGGGCAGGCCCGGATAGCCGGCGACCAGCCAGGTCTGCGCTGGCGCGCCACCCCGCTCGGCGGGATCGGGCAGCAGGATGAACTCCGCCTCCAGGGCGGCCAGGATCTCGTCGGCCGTCACCATCCGCTCCCGGGACCAGACGTGCCCGGGATCCAGCGGCATCTGCTCGATGAAGCGCAGCTCGTATCCGTTGGCCAGCGCGAAGCGCAGCAGCGGCGCCGCCTCGTCGTCGTTGAGCCCCCGCATCAGTACCGTGTTCAGCTTCACCGGCCCGAGCCCGGCCGCCGCGGCGGCGGAGAGCCCGCGCAGCACGTCGGCGTGCCGGTCGCGGTGGGTGAGCCGGGCGAACCGCTCCGGCGACAGCGTGTCCAGCGAGACGTTGACCCGGTCGAGCCCGGCCGCGACCAGCGGACCGGCGAGCCGGTCCAGCCCGATGCCGTTGGTGGTCAGCGAGGTGGCCGGCCGGGGCGCCAGCGCCGCCGTGGCGGCCACGATCGCGCGCAGCCCGGGACGCAGCAGCGGCTCGCCGCCGGTGAACCGCACCTCGGTCACCCCGAGCCGGGTCACCGCGATCCCGACCAGGCGGACGATCTCGTCGTCGGTGAGCAGCTCCGGCTTGGGCAGCCAGGCCAGGCCCTCGGCCGGCATGCAGTAGGTGCAGCGCAGGTTGCACCGGTCGGTCAGGGACACCCGCAGATCCGTCGCGACGCGGCCGTAGCGGTCAGCCAGCCGAAAGGGTGTCATGCGTTGACGGTAGCGCGAACCGCCGACATTACGGCTGTGCGGTAACTCGCACCGAACAGCGCGGTGTGCACGAGCAGCAGGTGGAGCTGGTGCAGCGGTACCCGGCGCGGCCAGCCCTCGGCCAGCGGCCACACCTGCTGGTACCCGTCGAGGATCCGGTCCAGGTACGGCGCGCCGCCGAACAGGGCGAGGGTGGCCAGGTCGGTCTCCCGGTGCCCGCCCTGCGCGGCCGGGTCGATCAGGTACGCCGGGCCATCGGCCGACCACAGGACGTTACCGGGCCACAGGTCCCCGTGCAGGCGCGCCGGCCGCTCGGCGGGGCCGCCGTACTCGTCGATGGTGTCCAGCAGCTGGTCCACCTCCGCGACGTCCGCGGGCGAGAGTGCGCCGCGGTCGGCCGACATTCGCAGGTACGGCGCCAGCCGCGCCCGCGCGAACCAGGCCGGCCACGGCCCGTCGCCGGGCTCCGTGGGCAGCGCGAGCGACCCGATGTAGCCCGGCCACGTCGCGCCGTACCGGTCGGCACCGGCCCGGTGCAGCGTGGCGAGCGCGGCGCCGAGCCGGTACGCCGTGGCCGCGGTCGCCGGCCCCGGCGTGACCCACTCGAGTACCAGCAGGTCGGGCAGCTCGGCGAGCACCTCCGGTACCGGCGCCCCGGCCGCGGCGAGCCAGCGCAGCCCGGCGGCCTCGGCGGCGAAGAACCCCGGCGGCGGACTCCCCGACCGCCAGCTCTTCGCGAAGACCGAGGCGCCGTCGTCGAGGGTCAACCGGGTCGCCGAGCAGATGCTGCCGCCACCGACCGGCGTCTCGCGGATCCGCTGGTGGGTGCGGAACGCGGGCAGGTGGTGCGGGTGTGACCGGAGGTATGCCAGATCCACGTGGTGCTCCGTACCTGCTGCGCGGCGGTCGCAAAAAGAGTAAGCATGACCTTATGACCGAGGCTGCGCCCCGGATGGCCACCCAGCTCGCGGAGCCGGTGACGATCCGACCGTACCGCCCGCTGGACCATCGGGCGTGCCGCGAGCTGTGGGCCGAGCTCATCCGGACCAAGCGCGAGCTGTATGACGACCCGACGATCGGCGGTACCGACCCGGGCGCCGGCTTCGAGGGGTACCTGACCCGGCTCGACCTCGCCGGCATCTGGGTCGCCGAACAGCGCGACGACGGCGTGGTCGGCCTGGTCGGCCTCGTGCTCGGCGGGCACCGGGCCGGGGAGCTGGAGCCGCTCGTGGTCGCCGGGTCGTGGCGCGGCCGGGGCATCGGCCGGGCGCTGCTCCAGTACGCCGCGAACGAGGCGCGGCGGCGGGAGCTGACCCAGGTCTCCATCTCGCCCGACTCGCGCAACGTCGAGGCCATCCGGTGCCTGCACGCCGCCGGGTACGACGTGCTGTCCTCGATCACGCTGACCATGGACCTGGCGCCTCGCGGGCACTCCTGGCAGGAGGGCCTGGAGGTGCACGAGCTGGGGTTCTCGTACTAGCTGCTAGACAGGTTTCTGTGGACAGCCAGCGTGTCG
>Ga0137384_10004810_pt1 | contig 10820 bp, 3 predicted proteins | sample SagtaG_2_FD_104922 | JGI IMG/M metagenome (GOLD analysis project Ga0137384, IMG submission 104922) | Vadose zone soil microbial communities from Sagehorn Ranch, Mendocino, California, USA - Sage2_R_60_16 metaG | ecosystem: Environmental > Terrestrial > Soil > Vadose zone | place: USA: California...
AAATCGATCAGCAGCCGTTGCTGCGTGTAGAAATACCAGGACGTTCCGATCAACAGTGATGCGAACAGGGCGCCGACGACGATGAGGCTGGCCGGACCGAACAGCGGCGCGACCGCGATCACAACCAGTCCAAGCACAATGGCCGCGCAAAATTCGATGACGATGGCGTAACTCGGTTGCGTAAGCACCGAGCGGGTCAGCGCGCTTTCGAGCACCTGGGCGTGAACCTCGACGCCCGGCATCACCGGATCGATCGGCGTGGTCTTGACGTCGAGCAGCCCGACCGCCGACGTGCCAATCAGCACCAGTTTGCCTTTGACCTTTTCCGGCGCAACGCGGCCTTCGAGCAAATCGACCGCCGAGACATAGATCGACGGATCGCGACGGGCGAAATGAACCCAGAGCTGGCCGTTGCGGTCGGTCGGAACCTCAAGCCCCTTGACGGCGAAACTCTTGATGCCGGCTTTGTCGGCGCGGATGAAGATCGTGTCGGTGCCGGTCGCGACCCGCAACACCTCGAAACTCAGCGACGGCATGGTCGCGCCCTGCGCCTGCATCATCATCGGCACGCGCCGGACGATGCCATCGCGCTCGGTCCGGATCGTGAACAGGCCGCGGCCCGCCGCTGCCTGTTCCAGGACATCGACATTGCGCAGCAGACCCGGGAAGTTGAGCAGGAACGGTTGCGGCTCCTCGCCGAGCATCGCCAGCCCCGTCAGCGGAAGCGACGTATCCAGATTCGATATCACGTAAGGCAATCCGGATTCGCCCATCACCACGCGCGAGCGCCGGATCGCGTCCGCCAACACCTGGTCGTTGCTCGGCAGGGCGCGCAATCTGCTGCGGGTTTCCTCGTCGAGGTTATGAAACGTGTCGGCGGCGACGTCGGGATTGAGCCGATCGGGTTCCGAGAAGATGACGTCGAAGGCAATGACGACGGCGCCGAGCCTGGTCAGATGGGTGATGAGATCCGCGATCCGCGTTCGCGGCCAGGGCCACTGGCCAAGTTTCGAGGCCAGGCTCCGTTCATCGATATCGACGATGGTGACCGGCCTAGCGGTCTTCACGCGCGGGTCGATGCGCTGGAAGGTATCGAAGGTCCTGACGCGAAGCTCCTCGACCGGGGCGGGATCGGCGATGCGCAGCGCCGCAAGCCCGATCAGGAGCGCCAGGCATATCAGCCTTGCAAACCCGAACCTGCGCTTGAACCAACGCCGCAATAGCCTCAGCCGCTTCATGCCGACCAGATATCACGCCCGACGTCAGCTGTGGAAATGAATTTAGGCCTGCCCGTTTGGACACAGCTCGAACTCGTAGCGCTCAGCGCGGAATGACCTGAACTAGATGATATGGAAATCGGCCTGGTGCGCGTTGAGCTGCGCGACGGTCACGCCTTTCAGCGTGATCGTGTCGTTGGCGGCATCGGTGATGATCGTGTCGAGACCCGAACTGCTCAGCTGCGCGTGTTGCAGGAACGCATTTACAGTCGCGAACAATGAATGATCGATGTTGATCGCGTCGTTGTTGACGTCGAAGTCGCCGATTGTCGCGTTGCCGAACTGGGGGTTGAACACGAACGTATCATGACCGCCGGCACCGAAGATCGTCACGTTGTTGCCGACGTTGTTGAAGGTGTCGTTCTGAGAGGTTCCGCTGACGACCTTGAAGTCCGACATGTCGGCTGAATGATCGGCGCCGGCGATGGTGATGGTCAGCGCCTGACTTCCGATATTGCTGTGGCCGTCGTTGACGTTCGCCGTAAAGGTGACGGTCAGGGTATCGCCGGCCTTCAGGAAATCGAGATCCGGATTGTTCGGATCATAGGTCCAATGCAGGACATTGACCCCGCCATTGGTTTGCACGCTGTCGAACGTCACGGCGCTCGCGGCCTTCAGTGCGGCAACGTCCGCATTCCCCGGCAAGGTGGTTGATCCGTTGTACTTGATAACGGCATCGCCAGCTACCGATGCGGTCAACGTGTCGCCGATGTCGGCGTCGCTGACGGTCAGCGTTCCCGTGACCGGCGCAGCAAGCTCGACATGAGGCGCCGGAACGGTGCCTGCGGAGATATTGTCAATCTCGAACGCGTTTGATCCGCTGCCGAGGACAACCTTGTCGAACTGACTAAGGCCCGCGAATTCCACGTACCCGTTTGACGAAAACGAACCCTGGTTTCCGGTCGGGAACAGCGGCGAAATGTCCGCACCGGTGTATGAAGCAACCAGTGTTGCTCCGTGATAGAACGAGATCGTATTGTAGGAATCAACCGAGCCCCAATACAGCCCAAAGGCGTTTTGTTCATGGGCAAACGTAATGGTTTCGGTCCCATCGGCGCCGATGCTCAGATAGTTGGTCGGGTCCGCCACTCCAGGTCCGATAAACGGAGCCGCGGTGTCGCCGGATGAACCGCTGACAAGGCCTGCATGTCCCGATCCCGAGAATGTGGCATCCAGAGTTTCGCTGTAGAAGCTGCCATGCCCCTCACCATTGCTGTTAGATGAGCCTTGTGACTGGCTGTCGAACGTCTCCGTATGAAGGCCGAGCGAATTTGTATTGACCCCTTGAGCCAGAACAATCGGCGTCACCGGGCTCACCACGATGACCGTCTGTGTCAGAGGATTGGTCTCGCTCACGATTACCGGGGCATCGTTGGTGCCGGTGATGGTGACGGTGACGGGCTGGGTCGAACTGACGTCATGGTTGTCCGTAACGGTGACGTCGTAGGTGACGGTGAGCGTCTTGCCGGCGGCGAGGAAGTCGAAATTGCTGTCGGCGGCGCTATAGGTGAAGCCGATCGACCCGGTGCCGGTGTGCGTGCTGTCGGTCTTGCTTAGCGTCAGCGTGGCCGCCGCCGTCAGCGCGTCCGTCTGCGCCGTGGTCAAAGCGCCACCGGACCACGCATAGGTCGGCGCGCCGTGGCTCACACTGTGCGTGTCGCTGAGATCCGTATCGGTGAACACCAGCGTGCCGGAGGCGGTGTCGAGGTCGGTGGTGTCGCCGGTCTTGTTCGCCATCTCGGTGATGGCATGCAGGCCGGAGCCATAGGCGCCCGAGCTATCGGCACCCAGCACCGGCGCGTCGTTGTTGCCGCCGACGGTGATGGTGACGGTCGCCTTGTCGGTGCCACCCTCCTGGTCGTTGAGCGTGACGGTTGAAACGAGCCGTACCGTTTCCCCGGCGGCGAGGAAGTCCAGCGCGCTGTCGGTGATGGAATAGGTCCAGCCGATCGCACCGTTATTGGTATTGTTGGTTTGAACCAGGGACAACGCGTGTTCGAGGGCGGCGAGTTCCGACGGCGTCAACGACGAGGAGAGATCCGTCGAGTTCGCGGCGGTCCACGTCACGCTCTGCCCGGTAATCGTGGCCGTCGGCCGGTCGGTCAGGTCGATATCGCTGAAGTGAAAGGTGCCGCCGATCGGCGGCAACGGGTCGTGTACCGAAGACCCGGTGGTATCCGTAAGCTCCGTGACGACGCCGGCCTGCGCTTTCTCGGCCGCCGCAAAGACCGGTAGATCGTCATTGGCGTTCAGCGTGATCAACGTACCGCCGGTTCCGTCGGTCGCACCCGCAAAATGCGCGTGCCGGTAGTCGCCGACCAGGGTCAGGCTGATCGAATGCGTGCCGTCGGTGATGGTCAGAACCCCGCCAGTATTATTGGCGTTGCTGACATAAGTGCCCGTGGTGTTCGTCCCGTAGCCGATCAGCCGCAGATCCAGTTCGTCGGTCGCCGTGAGCCCGGCGATCTTGCCGCCAAAGCTCGAGGCGGCATCGAGCTGCAATTCGGCGCCGGAACCTGCGAAAACAATATCCTGCGTGTCCGACCCGTCGAGTTCGAACCGCGCGTCGCTGTCGATCTTGACCGATCCGCTGCCTTCGACCGAACCGCTGATCTTCAGCGCGCCATCCTGGACTTCAATGGTCCCGTCATTCGTGACATCTGTCGTCAGGGTGACGTTGCCGCCGGTCTGGACCAGCGCATCCGTCTCGACCGTCACCGCGCCGCCGGTCAGCGTCATGCCGCTCAGGCTCAGCGTTTCGTGGGCGTCGACCTTGACCGTGCCGTGATCGGCGATGGCCGTGCCCGTCACCGTGGTGTCGTCCAGCTTCAGGGTGTCGCCGGCGTCCACCGTGATCTGATGGATATCCACCTTCGCGCCGTCGATGGCGCTGTTGCCGGTGACGTGGATGGCACCGTCGCCGGTGACGCGGCCATGCGTGATCGTGGTGCCGTCAACATTGAGCGCCGAGCCCGCGTCCACCTGGACAACGCCGGAATTGTCGACGCTGACATCCTTCAGCGTCGCGCCGCCGGTCTCGACTTCAAAGATACCGAGCGATCCGATCGACATCGTCCCGCCGGTGATGGTCGTGCCATCGTCGACAACCAACTTGCCGTCGAAAGAAAATGTGTCGACCTGTATGGTGCCCAGCGTGTTATCGACATTCACACCGTCGAGCGTCGCACCCGCAGCGGTATCGATGATGACGAGGCCGGAATTGGTGAGTATCCCGCCCGAAATGACGGTGCCGAGCTCAAGCTCCAGCACCCCGGTGACGTCGAACACGCCGTTGGTGTTGGCGACGGTCTCGTGCTCCAGTTCATTGCCGGTGCCGCTGACATCGACGTGACCGGAATTGGCGAGCACGCCGTTCTTCAGGATCGCCGCGCCGGTGAGATCGATGACGCCGTTGACCTTGTTGGTGACGGTGCCCTGGTCGATGCTGGCGGAGTCGAGCGCCAGCGTCGCGCCGCCGTCGACCGTCACAGCGCCGCCGGCGTTGGCCAAAGTGGTACTTAGATCGAGCAGCAGCGCGCCGCCGGCCAGTATCTCAAGGATGTTATTGGCTGTGACGGTTTCGTGGTGCAGCGCATTGCCGGCACCGCTGACCTTGATCTGGCCGGCATTGCCGAGCGAGCCATTCTTCAACACCGCCGAACCGGTGAGGTCGGTCTCGCCGTTATTGGTCACGGTGCCGCCATCGACGGCGCCGGAGCCGAGCGTCAATGTCGCATTCGAACCGACGGTTACATGGCCGGCATTGGCGATATCGACCTGAACGTTGAGCGTGCCGCCGGTTACCGCGATGGTTCCCGTGATGGTGTTCGTGATCGAGCTTTGATCCTTGAAGTCGCCGCCCTGGGCGAGCGTGATTAGGCCAGCATTGTCGAGCACGCTGGTGTTCAACACTTCCATCAGGCCGCCAACGCTAATGGTTCCAAGATTGTCGACGATCGAGTCGGCACCTAGGCTGAGCACGCCGCTGATGGTCAACGTGCTGTTATTGATCAACTGCGGAGCGGACGTTCCGAAGTCATTCATGGTCAGGGATTTGGCGAATGCCGGCGCATCGATTTTCACCGAGAACGAAGGCGTCAGGCCGCTCGACGGATCGGTGATGATGACGACGTCGTCGGTCGCCGTTGGAACCGTTTCGGGTCGCCAATTCGCCGCATCGCTCCATTCCCCTCCCGGCGGTGAGTCGGGTGTGGTCGCGGCGACCCAGACGATGGCGGCCGAATTGATCGTGACTACGATGTTCTGGCTCGAGGTCGCGTTCTGCGAATCCTTCACCGTCACCGTATAAGTGAGCGTAAGCGTCTCACCTTCGGGGATGAAAGCCGCCAGAGCAGCGGGAAGGTCGGCAAGGTTCCAGTGGATGGTGCCATTGCCTGAGCCGGTGCTGTCGGCCGCAAGCGAAGCGGCGAGCGCCGTTTCGAATGCCGCGAGCGAGTCGGGCGCAATTGAACCGGGTCCGGAAAGCACCGCACTGGCCAGCTTGGTCGAAACCGTGTGGGTGTCGGAGAGATCGACATCGGTAAACGCCAACGTTCCCGAAGTCGGCCCGGTTGGGATCAGATCCCCGCCAGCCGTGCTGGTGCCAGCGGAAAATGCGACGTTTTGCGGCCCCGTGGTAATGTCCGGAATGTCGTTGGCGCCTCGCGTGATCGTTATCGAGAAAGTCTGATGGCCGGTCTCGTTGTTCGGCGCGAAATTGTTGTCGACCTGCGCGGTATAGGTCAACGTCAGCGTTTCACCGATGGCGATGAAGTCGAAGGCACTGTCGACGATGCTGTAGGTCCACTTCACCGAACCGTTGTTGGTGTTGCCGGGATCGGGCTCCAGCAAGAGCTTGGCTTCCACCGCCGCGATGTCGGCAAGCTGCTGCGCGTTCAACGTCGCCGTGACGTCGTTGTGCGCGGCGTCCTGGTAGGTGAACGAAGCGAACTTGGTCGTCACCGTCGGGCGATCGCCCTTGTTGAGGTCTCCAAACAGAATCGTGCCGGACACGACATCGATCGCCGAGGAGTGCGTGACCCCGATACGCTCGACAAGGGCACCGCCGAGAGCAACAACCGCCGGTGCGCCTGGAACATGCGCATTGGGGTCGGTCGGACCGCCGGAACTGTCGGCCGTGGTGGATTTGCTGGTGGTGGTCCCGGTGGCCTGATTGGCATCCACCGATTCGATCGTCACCTTGAAAGACCGCAGCGCGTCGGGCGTGATCGTATCGTTCTGGGCGGTGGTGGTCTTTGGGTTCGGATCCGGGGCCTGCGTGAATTTCAGCGCGAACAAATCGGTGATGAGCTTTTGCGCATCCGGTGACAACGGGGCCGAATAGGAATCTATGATCCCCTGACTGATGGATTTCACCACGCCAGCCTGATCGACCGTCGCGATCGGCAGTTGCGTCAGCTTGTCGAGCAGGACGTATTTGCCCGTGGTACCGTCCGGTTCAACCAGAACCTGGAATTTCGCGGAAGGCGCGCCGCCCTGGCCGGCAACGTCGAAGTCGATCTCGACCAGCACCGCGGTACCGCGGATGCCCATGGTGGCGACCGGCGTATCGATCTTCATGTCGCCGTGTTTTGCGGTTTCGCCCGCGACAAAGGAGATCGTGCCCGCCACCAGGCTCAGCAGCGACGAATTGTTCGACCCATTGGGGTCGTAGACCATTTCGTTGAGCACCATCCGCGCATTCGACGACAGGCCGAACACGGTGCCATCGATGAAGGTGATGCCGAGCGTGGAACCGGATCCGGACTGGACGACGTCGCCCTTTTCAACATTGTCGCCATTGTTCAGGATGATCGAGACGCCATTGCGGATCGCGGTCGCGGTGCCGACGAGCTTGCTGACATGACCGATCACCTTGGCGACGCTCGCGCTGCCGTCGGCCTGCGCGAATTGCTGGTGGCCCGTCAGCGCGTTGATGATGTCCCCGGTGAGATGGGCGCCGTCGGGCGATGACAGCGCGGCGCGCTTCTCGCCCTTGAAGTAGTCCTGCAGCACCAGTTCCTGATGGTCCTTGGACAGGACCAGGTCGACGCCGGAGCGTTTGAAATCGCCGTTGAACAGCAGGTTCGCATCCGACACGAGAATAGCGTCGGCAGGCGCATGCCCGGTCACGGAATCGACGTGAAGATGGCCGTGGAAAGGCGCACTCGTGCCGTCAACAGACAGCATGGCATCAAATTTGCCGGAGTAATTCAAAAGGGGTGCCCACCGAAAAGGAGTTAATATTTATATAAAATTCAAGCGTCTAAGCTTGCATATCATTAGGAACTGCGTAGCGAAACCATCTCCTGCTTGTGTAACTCGTCTGCAACTTTATTGGGCGGGTACCGCCGCCAGACATCTGATCTGCCAAAACATCGAAAATGAAGTACTTCCTATTGCGCTCGGGGTATTCAGGCATCTTAAGATGCAGATATCAAGACTTCCTATGTAATGAGAAGTATAGACGGGGAAACCGATACAATGGATCGTCTTTGCCTTGCACTTCCTTGCAGGATACTGCGCGAAATGCCGAGCAGAAGCTATGATCTGAATAACAAAGTGCATAACTAGATCAAATTACCTATGCCGCCCGGAACTTGGCGCAAATGCAACTCTCACGCGTCTTTTTCAGGTTGCGAGCGGATTTCGGCCCAATCTGTGTAATTTTAGACACAATAGCGACCCGGATTTCAGCCTGATTGGGGCTTTTCGAGCCGGCGTCGACCCCCTTTAAGCAGAATAAAAGCCTCCGCCGCCCATCCTCGCCCCGCGAAAACGATCCGGTCGCGAGCTGGCTGATGAGCCCGCCGACGCCCGGACATGGGGCGTCAGATGGCGGGTTCGGGTTATTCGCGCGCGTTGCGTGCTGTAGTGCTGGCGTGGGGCATGGCCTGGTTCGGACCGGCAACGGTTCTCACCGCCGGCACGCTGGATTCATCCGAACCATCCGGCGTGATCGAGCAATCCACCGAACCGTTCGGGCTGCCCACCTCGACCCTGTCCTTTGGCGGCCTGTGGGAAAAATGGCTCGAGGTCGAGCGCAAGCTCGATGACGAGCGGGTGCAACTGGCGCTCTGCGACGGCGACCGCGAGCGATGCGTGTCTCCGGCGGCCCTGCAATTTCTCGCCATCGTGGACAGCGCAAAGACCCGCGAGAGACGCGGCCGTCTCGGCGAGATCAATCGCGCGATCAATCTTGCGATCCGGCCGATGAGCGATCTGGCCCAATACGGCGTGGCCGATCTGTGGAGTTCACCGCTCGCCACCTTCGGCAACGGCGCCGGGGATTGCGAGGATTACGCGATCGCCAAGTTCGCGGCTTTGCGCCACGCCGGCCTCTCACCGCACGACCTGCGGATCGTGATCATGCACGATACCGTCAGAGACGAAGATCACGCCGTTGCCGCGGCGAAGCTGGACGGGCATTGGCTGCTGCTTGACAACCGCCGGATGGCGATGATCGAGGACGCCCATGTCAGGAATTACCGGCCGACCTTTGTCATCGATCAACGCGGTGTCATGCAGTATGTCGATACGCCGTTGCTCGCAAGCGCGGCCGGGCGTGACCTTGCGCCGTCGACGGCACCGAACGCGGCTGCCCAGCCAGGTCTGATCTCGCCCTCCAACTGACCGTCCGTCCGCTGTCGGATCGGGTTGCGGCGCGCCGCCGCAGCTCAGGGATACCGAGCCATATAAATTTCATTTCGCCGTGACGTGTGACCGGCTAGCATAACCCCGACATCTTATTTTTTGTTGATTTCAACCGGGGGCGGCAATGCGGGCAATTGTATCGGCGATCATCGCCATCCAGATCGGACTGGCTGCCCCGGCAGCCGCAGAAAACGCGCCCGCTTCCGACCGACCGGTCAGCGAGACGCTGACGCTGTTTGGCAAGAACAGCTGTGCGCAATTGAGGGATCCGGCCGAGCAGCTGTTTTGCGGCGACCCCGAACTCAACGCTGCGTCCGCGCGGTTGAACAGCGCGATCCGGGGCCGGCTCGATCGGATTCCCAATCGCGGCCTCGCCATCGCAGAGAACGCGGAATGGATCAGGGATCGCAATTCAAGCTGCGGTATTTTTGGAAAACACGGCGTTCGGAGCCAGGACTTCAACTCCGTCAAAGCCTGTCTGCTGAAGGAAACCGAAGAGAGAATAGCGATTCTGATTGATCCGAATTTCGATTGCCTGGCCACCAACAGCACCGCCGGGCTGCTGATTTGCAGCGACCCCTCGTTGGCCAATGCCAAGGCCGAACTCGCCAGCCACGTGCTCGCGCTCATCGCCAAGTTGAAAGGTGACGAGGCCAAAGCCGCGTTCGCCGAATACGCGCGATGGAGCCGGGAGCGCGACCGCAAGTGCGACCTGGCGGACAAGGATAACGTGCCGCTGCACGAGCTGTCTTCCGCCGAAGGATGCCTGGCGGAGCATTTAAGTCAGATGACTGCGGAGATGATCGCCGCCAAGGGCGATCCCAAGCGGATTTTCGGCCGGAGCAGGTTCTCACCGGCGCCCAATGCCGACGCGATCGATCTTTGCGTCGCGCAAATCCATTCTGCCAATACCTGCGAGGATTTTCTGTCAGTGAACCGCGTCTTCCAGGTTGACGCCGACCTGACGGAGCAGGAGGCCCTGGTCACGGCGGAGGTCGAAATGATCGTGCTCTCGCCGTTTGCGGCCTGCAGTCCGATCGCGTCAGGCTGCACTGGGACGTGCTGGGATTTGAAATCGGGGAAGGCCGATCCCTCGCCAGAAAGCAACGGCAACAAAGACAGTTTCTCGGTGGCGTACAGACTGCGGATCGAAAAATCGTTTGTACTCCAGAAAACCGACAGCGGCGGCTGGCGCTGCAACACACCCGCGCTGCACCCGATCGAAATCGGAACTGCGCTCACCGGGCCCTAGACGCGAAGCTGCGGAAAGACCCAACGATTGCCTGCTGCAGTGCGCGGCTGGCCGCGTTTTTCGCTCTCAAGGGCGGCGCGACCGGTTCCTGCCTCGTCAGTTCAAAGAATTGCAAGGATTTCCGATGCTGCACTGCGTCGGAACGCACCGCATTTCGTTTGACGGGAAAAATAACGGCGGAATTCTTCCTTTCGCACCGCGCCTCGGCGACATGATCGCGCCGATGCGGCGCGCTTGTTTTGATGTTGACGCTTTCCGGTTTCAGGAAGATTGTCAGCACGCAGCGTCAAACAATGACGCGCATTCCTTGGGAGGGAACGCATGAAACGCATCGCGCTAGCCGCTAGCCTTGCCATTCTCGCGCCGTTCGGTGTGAGTGGTCAGACCTCAGATCAATTAGGGCGTGAACCCATAAATTCATGGGGTTGGCGGACGTCCATTGTGGTGCGCAGTGCGGACTCGATTCGAGCATCGCGCGAGGTCTGAAAAGTACCAACAGCAGTCATGCGGGTTCGACCGTCAAGGATCTTGGCGGCTGAACCGTATGACGATCGTCCTCCGGGCATTCGCATCGAGATAGCGGACCATCGATCAGAGGGGAAAACGATCCGTGTTCGCGGCTTCGACATTGATTTTTG
>Ga0137384_10004813_pt1 | contig 10817 bp, 6 predicted proteins | sample SagtaG_2_FD_104922 | JGI IMG/M metagenome (GOLD analysis project Ga0137384, IMG submission 104922) | Vadose zone soil microbial communities from Sagehorn Ranch, Mendocino, California, USA - Sage2_R_60_16 metaG | ecosystem: Environmental > Terrestrial > Soil > Vadose zone | place: USA: California...
CAGTCCATATTGATGCCGTATTCCCAACGCTCACCCGGATCAAAGAGAAGTGGCAAACTAAGTGTCGCGTTCTCACAGGTAATGACAGGGGGCAGACCCTTGACTTGCTGATAACTCACGACGTCCGCGCTCCAAAACTCGTAGGCGAAACCGGCCGTGTGTGTGAGCAAGTGACGCAGGGTAATTGCCCGCTTCGGTGCCCTGGTGCGCGGCTGCCCGTCCGCACCGAAGCCTTCGAAGACGCCGACTTCACCCAACGCGGGAATGACATCGCTGGCAGGCTTATCGAGTGCAAGTTTGCCCTGCTCGACCAGTTGCATAACGGCCGTGCCAGTCAGCGCTTTGGTCATGGATGCGATCCATACAACGGTATCGAGGGTCATCTCGATCGACTCGCCCAGCACACGTGTACCGAAACTACCTTCGTAAATAGTGCCATTGCGATCGGTAGCCATCGCTACCACTCCAGGTACATCACCAGCTTCCGCGGCCGTCCGCAAAAGGGCATCAGCATTGATCTTAATTGACATGAGATCATCCTCTCCAATCTTGGGGACATGTGCTACTCTTCATCGAGCATACACTACAATACATCTCATCTAACACAAATACACAATATGCATATTTTGACCGATCTACCACACTTTGAGAAGAGCGATCATTATTCTTCTATTACACCACAATAGTAATAACAGCTATGCAGGTTGCTTGTCAAGACTGATAGAGTTGATGATCTGCTTTGACTCGCAGCATCCATACATTGAACTATTTTGCCTATCTGCCGATGATAGTAATTGTGTCGATACACGAGAATCCTCAGCGCTTACAGTGCTTCGCAAGTGCGTGGGAGGTGGGCCTGGCGGCCTCAGGCCGCCAGGCCCACCTCCCACGCACAACCCATACGAAGCACCGCGGGTGCCGAGGTAACCTGAAGAATTACAAGATAACACAATAACCGAAAAATAAAGGAGCTACTATCTTGGTAAGCAAGACTATTCATAACATCGCCTTTCTCTCAGATGATCACCAGCACATACAACAAATTACCTACAGTGTCGGTGTTATGGCATACAACGAAGAGGCAAACATCGGACGAACCTTGCAGGCAATCCTCACACAAAACCAGGACAAGACATGCCTTGCCGAGATTATTGTAGTTGCCAGTGGCTGTACAGATAATACCGTTGGCGAGGTCAAGAAGATCATGGAGACCGACAGGCGAGTCTCATTGATCGTGCAAGAGCAGCGCGAGGGAAAGGCATCGGCCATCAACCTTTTCTTGCAGCAGGCGCGCAGTAGTGTATTAGTACTCGTGGGAGCCGATATCATCCCCGAGCGAGACACATTAGAGCAGCTCTGTAGCCACTTCGCCACACCAGAAGTCGGCATGGTGGGCGCACACCCGATCCCCGTCAATGATCAAGATACATTTGTAGGACACGCAGTACACCTGCTATGGTTTCTGCACGACCGCGTAGCCCGTCGCACTCCGAAGCTGGGCGAAGTGATTGCATTTCGCAACGTCGTACACAGCATCCCAGTAGATACTGCCGTCGACGAGATTTCGCTACAGGCAGCCATCGCAGCTCGTCATCTGCAACTCGTCTACGATCCCGAAGCAATTGTGTATAACAAAGGGCCAATGACTATACGAGATTTCCTGAAGCAGCGACGACGCATTCACGCGGGTCACCTGAAAATAAAGGCACAGGGACACTACGAGGCATCTACCATGAAGGTAGGGCCTATCCTGAAGGAAATCGTAGCCTGCGCCTCTTACACCATCAGAAGTCCTAAACAATTCGTATGGACACTTGGTACGATAGCATTGGAAGGATTGGCGCGGTTCCAGGGTCAATATGATATGATGAGCAACCATTCGCATCACATCTGGCAGGCGGTCGCCTCCACAAAGGCCCTTGAGGACGAACAACGCAAGCTGCGCCGCATCAGCAGGAGCCAGAGCGTAATCAGCTTTCAGGTGAAACACGCGGGTCTCAGCGGCATCAACGCCTATGATCCCGGAGAGGCCAGCAAGGTACGGCAGATGCTTCGTACGCTCCTACCAGGCTTGCGCAAGTCTCTACGCAAAGACGATCTGCTCAGTTTGCAGGGAACAAATATGCTTGTTGCCGTCTTGAACGCAGAAGATCACGGTGCAGAATATGCAGCACAGCGGCTTCAGATAGGCATAGAGACACTGGCAAAGCAACAGGACCATCATGCTTCCTTGCAAACCACCTATCGTATCGTCTCCTTCAACCGCCAATAACCGGCGTGGTGGGAAGGAGGTAGCGCCGATCTTCAGGAGGCATCTCGCCTACCACCCACTTGAGCCATCGGCTTCGGGGCCAGGAGGGTGGTAGGCGAGATGCCTCCTGAAGATCGGCGCTACACGCCCTGTGTTTCCAGGTACGTTGTGAAAGACATCGGAATAAAGCCAAAGTCACGTTCGACACTATTGAGATCGGTTGTATTGTCAAAAGAGAAGAGGGCCATAGCGGCTGTCGTCAGGGGTGGGTGGGACAAAACGGCTTGCATTGCTGCCGCGCCAATGCCTATCAGAGGCAATGGTGCCGGGACTTTTATACGGTTCTTGCCCAGAGCCTTCAACAGGAGATTGATAATATCGGTAAATGAGTAGTAGCCGGGGCCGCCGACGGTATAGATTTTTTTCGACGTACGCTCTGGATCTTGCAGGATCCTGGTAATAATAGTAACGACATCCTCTATATAGATGGGCTGGAACATGATCTTGCCTCCACCAATGAGGGGTACGACCGGAGAAGTTTTAATGAGATCAACCAGGCCCTTGATAAAGGAGGCATCTTTACCGAAAAGCACCGATGGGCGGATGATGGCCCAGGCGAGGCCGCTATCCATCAGCAACTTCTCGGATAGATAGCGCCCCTGCATATAGCTACCAGGTTTGTCGGGTCTGGTGCCCAGACCACTCAGTTCAATAATGCGCTTCACACCAGCCTGCTTCGCGGCATTGATGAGATTGGTGGTGCCACCAACGTTCGTCACCTCATATTGATTACCGCTTGATTGTTTGCGATCGGCGGTCATAAATGCCGTATGCACGATGGTATCAACGCCCTGAACGGCAGCCGCCAGCGCGTTGGGTTGGGTCGTATCTCCCTGCACAAACTCCACTTTATCGACAGGAAGGATACGCCTGGCGCTCTGGATGTTGCGCACCAGGCAGCGAGGCCTCTCTCCCTGCGATACCAGGCGGGCTACCAGGTGACGCCCAATATAGCCTGTTGCGCCAGTGATCAATATCATCGTAAATCGCTCCTTATTCTGTATTTCGCTGTATTAGAGACGCTTGATGTAGACAAAGCAACTGACACTCTTGCCTGGATATGGCAAAACCGACCATGCTTCATCAGACACAGCATACGAGAAAACATAGATTATCAATAGTATAGAGAAGAGCTGTAATAAGTTCCAGAGAGCCACCACATCTATCCAAGGATGAGTAGACTAGCGAAGTGTTTCAGCGGGCAGCAAGATGCGGAGCACAACCCCTTCACCGGGCGAACTTTTCACCGTCAGACTGCCGCCAGCGATAGCCAGCAGGGCGCTATGAGTCAGGAGGCCGCCACCTGTCCCCGTAGTAGAGCTGGTAGAGACAATACCAACACCATCACCGGTCACGAGTACCTCAAGATGAGGGTTACAGGATGCCCTGACAGTCACAGAGAGATGGCGATGCACATCAGAGCCACGACCATGACGAGCCGCATTGCGCAACGCCTCCTGGACGGCGGCGAAAATGAGTTCGGCGATGGCAGGAGGTACATTATCATCGATATAGCGCGCGGTCTCCGAGGTTACATCCCACCTGACTTCGTCGAATGCCTGGCGGAAATCCAGCTCGATCATCGTGCGAATAGCATGTATCATACCATCGCGTTCCAGGCGGTGGGGCGCGCCGGAAGTAGTGGCACGCATCATGGCAGCCAGGCGACGATGCGCATCACTGATAGTGGCGACCGCTTCATCGAGAGCTGCGGCCGAGCGAGCAGTAGTCGCGTGCTGATCGTCCTCGGCAAGCGCGGGGCGCAGCGTCTCCAGGCGCAGGAGGGCGAGATGCATCTGAGGCAAAATCTCGTCGTGCAGCACCCTGCGCTGCTGGGCATCCAACAACTTCACATCCACAATTCTGCGTCTCAGCAGGCCCGACACGGCCAGCATCGCCTCGTGATCGCGCATGGTATCGAGAATGCGTTGTCCACAAGCATGAGCCAGTTCCATATCTTCGTCAGTGAACATGGCACCATCCTGCCGCGGGCCAAGATAGAGTTTGGCAACTGGACCAAGTTCATCGTGGATAGGCAGGACCCAACAAACAGTAGGCAAGCCATGCAACATGATCTTGATCCTGTATACACTGACATCTCTCAGTTTCACCCGGTTGGTATAGAATGCTTCATCCTGCATGGCTGCTCTGCCAACAGTGTTGAAGGGAGTAACCGCCTTTTCGCGCTTTTCCATCTCTTCTAGCTTCTCGGTGAGAGGCCAACGATAATTAAAATTGCGCCTGACGGGTCCAGCAAGCACCTCCAGGAAGGCGCACTGGACATCCAACACATCTTTACAGAGATGAAAGAAGAGCGCCTCCATGCTCTGTTCGGTTTTTTGCACATCGGTATTGAGCCAGTGACGCAGGTTCGTACTGCGCAGGAAGGGTCCTAGCATGGCGATATAGCGATCGTGGACGGTATAGTTACTCCAGGTGAAGAGAGCATAAGCACAGGTAGCAAGGGAGGTAATCAGCAGCAATCCGCTCAAGTTGCTATGGGTGACGAACACAAATAGCGCGATAAAGATAGCAATGGTAGTAGCCACGATAACAATACCACGCCATTGCTCAAAGAACCCCCGTCTAGCGAGGGGGCGCTCGATGAGGATTCCGTGACGCACAATAGAATATCCGATGAGCAACACAATCATGGCAACGGCGCCGGTGGCAAAGATATCCAACAGCACGAGATTGAAAGGAATAATACCAGGAAGAGAGGGGGGAGCAACATGGTGTGTCTGGCGCGATCCCAGCCAGTTGACCATTGACCACACGCCCAGCACGCCCAGACTGGTGGTCAGAGCAACCATCGACAGCGCGGCAAGGAATAGGCCAGGGCGAGCGAGATGCCAGGAAAGAAGGGGCTCTTCCAGGAGATCAACCTCGACAGGGTCATCCCAGAACGCACCAATCATACTATGGCGTAATACGCCGTGCCCCCTGCCCTGTGGTAGATTGCCCCACAGAGCACGACCGAGACGCCAGACACGAGCGAAAGTGAACCAGGGACCAATAGCGCAAAAAGTCACATAGCATAAAAATAACACTGGCAACAACACGAGCGGAGAAAACACATCGGCCTCCGTGCTGCTCAGTGTATCACTGTACGCCAGGAGCCGAATTGTCCCCTCAAAGGTGAATGTTGCGTGGTTAAAGAAAAGCAAAACGAGCACAGAGCATCCGAGCAAAGCGCTACAGATCAGCAGCAGAGGCCGCCGCCTGCGCCAGCTCTCATTAATCAATGAAGCATAGTGGAGCCCAACAACGAACCAGATATAGGGTACGCCCAGGGCCGGCAGCCAGATAAAATGCCACAGGTAATCGGTAGCCACCAATGCCGACGTATGGACAAACGGCGCGGCTATAAGCAATGCATGGATAAAGAAAAACAGCGCGGCGAGTCCGAGGCCGACCACGCCGACGCGCGCAATCAAGCTGCGGCGATCGCCATTTAACCAGACGGTGAAGGCCAGCCAGAGAAACGCCACCAGGTTAAAGATAGAGAGGGCTAGCGCAATAACCTGTAGAAGATTAGTAGACTCGAACAAAGCAGGTAGAGACATGAGTTATTATGTTTCTTCTTTGTAAAACGGGACCCATTCCCCACGACGGTCCTGGACCAGGGCAATACCAATTTCATCCCACATAATCAAACGATTATGCAGATAGATCAGGGTGGCGCGGGCGCGGGCGACTTTGTCATCAACGGCATTCTCGCTAAGGCCCCAGGCAGCATAAATGCGGCCATTGGTACGGCTAACGGCACGTTTATCATGGAGATTGAGGCGAGCCGCAATCTGCTCATTGGTCATGCCCTGAGCCATCAGTTCAGCCACACGCAACTCGTTGGGTTCGAGCAGGGCGCGAGGAGACTGTTCATCGAGATCACGCACCTCCTGCACACGATCCTCGATCTCAGGATCGACGAGGCTACGACCATTGATCGCGTCACGGAGCAAGGGAACGAGCATACCAGGCAAGAGATAATTGCTTTTGCGCACATAGGCATAATGCGTGAGAATGCCTGAGGCGCGAAACTCGCGGTAGTATTCATCATCGTCCTGTATTGAGTAGAAGACCACAGGCATACGGGGACGTTCACGGCGAACAGCCACAGCGGCGGCCACACCACTGAGCGCGCGGCGGCCGGCCTGGCTATCGTGCAATTGCACATCCATGAGGATGACATCGATATCCAGTTCCAGAGCCTGCGCCAGAGCTTCGCGACCTGTGGCAGCTTCACCAACCACCTGTACCATTTTCGTCGCCTCTAATCCTTCACGTAAAGCCCTGCGCAGAGGCCCATGATCGTCCACCAGGAGTATTTTCATCGTAGCCATTTACTAACCACTGCCTTCGTCGTCCAGCCAAGCTATAAGAATATCTCAATTATAGCAAGTTTCCAGGGGCATGCATAGTTTCCGCGACACACAACGAGAGGTTTCGTGACACATGTATCACCCCTGCTGTTCTTTCCTATCCAACCAACTGTAGCTTCACCTGCTGCACAGACAGCCCTGAGAGCGCCTCGACGACTGCCGGATCAAACTGCGTGCCCGCGCACCGTTGCAATTCTCTTATAGCTTCATCGGCACTACAACCCGCTTGATAGGGATAATCCCTGAGCATGGCATCGTAGGCTTCGGCTACCGCGATGATACGAGAGGCCAGAGGGATCCCTGTTCCCATCAGTTGCTCAGGATAGCCACAGCCATCCCAATGCTCATGGTGATGGCGCACCATGGACATCAGATCGCAAAGGAAGGGGCTGGCCTCCAGGATCTGTGCCCCTAGATCTGCATGCTCTTGTAGCAACCGATGCTCCTGGGAAGAAAGCGGCGTGCTCTTCTGGAGCAGGACATCCGGGACCGCCACCTTCCCGATGTCGTGAAGTAGGGCCGCCATGCCAATCCTGCTCACGCCCTTGGCATCCACCCCCATAGCTCCCGCGATGGCCGTTGCCAGATCGCTCACCGAGTAGGCATGAGCGCTCAGGCCCGCATCGCGCCGGTCCAACAAGCTCATCAGCGAACAGATGGTGCGTAATGTATAGGTTTCGCGCAGACGCTCAGGGGTCATGCCTTCTCGTTCCGCCGCTTCCCGCTGCCCCTCGTGTTGCAAGAGGGCCATCAGTTCCACATCCGCACTCATGTGCCGGGCTTCCTCGGCGCTGCGCACCTGGTTACGTCCCAGGCGCTTGGCGACATACATCGCCGCGTCGGCCTGCGCGAGTAGTTCCTCCTCTGAGGTGCCATCGGCGGGATAGGTCGCCAGTCCAATGCTCACCGTCGCCGCAATGCCCCCTTCTACTTCGGTGAGAGCTACGGGTCCGGCGGCCACGGCGGCGCGGATGCGTTCAGCCACGACAGACGCTTCGCGGGCATCGGCTTCGGGCAGCAAAACCACGAACTCTTCGCCCCCGAAGCGTCCCAGGGTGTCTCCCCCGCGTAACACGCTGCCTGCGCGCTCACCGAGCTGGCGCAGCACGGCATCACCGGCAGCATGACCATGCGTATCATTCACCTTTTTGAAACGGTCTCCATCGAAGAAAAGCACAGAGAAGGGGCGACTATAGCGCCGAGCACGATCCAGCTCTTTCTGCAACTGATCCATCACTGCGCGATGATTAGGCAGGCTGGTCAGCCCATCGGTGAGAGCCTGTTTCTGGATCGTCGCATACGCTTCTTCCAAATCGGCATGAGCCTCCGTTAAGGCACGATTGGTCAGTTCCAACTCGGCAGCTCGATCTGCCTGGACAACAGCTTTTCTGGTCGTGATAGCATAGAGTATGCCAACCAGAGCACTTTCATAAATCAACATGCCAAGAAAGAGCAGAAAATCCTGCAGTGCCAGGGGAGACAGAAGATGTACTATCTGATCATGGCATACAACGAGCAGATACCAGAACAGAATCAGGTTTTCGAGCACAGCCAGAAACAAGAGCATCCAGGGAGAGAGAAAAAGTCCCAGGGCGGACAGGAAGACTGTCATCAAAAAACATATCCATAGAAGCATAAATGGGTCAGAGGAGGAGACAGCGTGCGTTCCCACGAGAGAGGAGAATCCGCTGGTAAAAAAAAATACGAGACTCGCGACTTTGAGATATCCTTGCCGATTAAGCCAGAGCGTGCCTATAAGGATGCCCGTCTCTATACAGCAAACGAGAAGCTGTGAACTGGAGAGGGTGAAGCCCATCCCCAAATAGGCCAGCGCTGAAAGACAAGAAATACCCAGTATAATGCTCAATAGCCTTCTTTTGCGCATATTTTCGCGCTCGGCGAGCGTTGTCGCAGGAGCATGAGCAGGTGTCATAGTGGCAAACCACCAGGCAGTCAATACTTGAAGCAAAGATTTCATAAGCCCACCTCAGAAAATAGTAAGAAACTAATTCGGTCTACCTCTTCTCATCGGCAGGCAATGAAATTTCTTGAGCTATTGTAACAAGAGGAGGAAAAAGAAAGAGATTTGAGTGGTTGCGGGTGGTGCCGCCGCTGGCGGCACCACCCGCAACCACTCAAAAAGAGCCACGCCGCCTGCGGCGGCGTGAAAGGGGCACCTGAAGAGAGCTACTAAACGATGCGCATTAGTAACCTGCGGTAGCATGGAAGGTATTAGCAATGACCTGGTAGCCGCGGTCGGTGGGATGGATATCCGCCGGACTATGGCACATCCAGGTATAGGAGCATATATGTGCATTGGGAACGTCGACCCCACCAAAGGCGTCAAAGACGTTGACAATGGTACCATAACCCTGTACATCGCTGGCAAGATGTTGATTCAATGTGAGCGTGAAGGAGAGCTGAGCGGGACAAATATTTTGATAGGGGTCGTAGTAGTTCATAATCAGCAGATCGCCGGTGGTGCGACCCCGCACTGTCAAAGCGGCGTAGAGCTTTGGCAGAATAACCTGCCGCAAACTGGTGTCGAGGACAGCCAGGTCACGTTGATATTGCGACATGTTGATCACGCATGAGGTCAGATTAATATCATTGAGCATATCGTTAGCACCAATATCAAGGGTGACGGGACTGACGGTAGCGGGATGCACTTTTAAATAGGCCAGGGCAACCGATAGCTGGGACGGGACAAATTTGGGCAACACAGGACAGCCACCTTTGATCAGTGTTATGCTTGTCTCACCGGGACAGCCTATATCGAACATATCGCGTACGCCGTGGCCTTTGAGCTCGGCTAAATAATCTCTGGCATAACCATGAAAATAGTCTTTATCAAGTTGATAACCAAAGGCCAGCGAGTCACCCAGTGCCAGATAATGTTTTTTGGGGCCAACAAGCGACGGGGCAGAGGAAAGATGAGAAGCAGCGGCAAAAATAACCTTCACACCCGAGGGAAATACCAGCAGCAGAACGGCCAACAACAGCAGCGGTGATAAGAAACGCAATAGTCGCACATGCTTGAACATAAAAGCCTCTTTCTAATGGATGACAGCAATATATAGCAGAACTTACTATACCGAATAGAACGTGATGGGAAGAGGATTTAGGCGCACCTAGCCAGAGGGATAAGAGAGGAATCACATTTCACATTGCTATGCAGTTATGATATAGTGAGAGCAGGATTACCAATCGATGTAACGATACGATTTTCTACGCGCTTTGGGTTGGGGGTTGAGGAGGCAGAAAGCACGAAAAATATATACGCATGCAGGTGAAGGATATTATGAGTAGCGAGTTGGATGGCAGTATTTCTCTTGGTTTACTCCTGCACAATCATCAGCCAGTGGGAAATTTCCCCTGGGTCTTCCAGCAGATCTATGAAGAAACCTATCTACCCATGCTTGAAGCTCTAGAGCGACACGAGAGGATACGGCTCTCCCTGCACTATACAGGCTCACTACTGGATTGGCTGACAGAAACTCATCCCGAGTTCATCGAGCGACTGGCGACATTGGTGCAACGCAAACAGATAGAGCTGGTGGGAGGGGGATATTATGAACCAATACTGTGTGCGATCCCCGATAGAGACAAGATCGGGCAGATTCGACGCTTAACCGAGCAGCTACAGAAGAATTTCGGTATCAGGCCGACAGGCATGTGGATGGCGGAACGTGTATGGGAACCAGGACTACCCAGTATCTTGAGAGAAGCGGGTATTGAATGGACCATTCTCGACGATATTCACTTTAAGAGCGCCGGACTCGACGATAACGACCTGTATGGGTACTACGCCACAGAGGACCAGAGCAGCGTTTTAAAAGTATATGCTACCAGCAAAATGCTACGTTACACCATTCCCTGGCGTCCGGTGGAAGAGACAATAAAGACGTTGCGTTCCCTGGCAACACGTGACGGTAAGCGTATCCTGGTGATGGGGGATGATGGAGAGAAGTTCGGCAGTTGGCCGGAGACACGCACATATAGCTGGGGCACGGACGGGCGCTCGGGCTGGGTGGAAGCCTTTTTCACAGCCCTCGAAGCAAATAGCTCCTGGCTACATACGGTACCGCCGGGAGAATATGCACAAGCTAATCCCGCGCTGGGGC
>Ga0137384_10004815_pt1 | contig 10816 bp, 6 predicted proteins | sample SagtaG_2_FD_104922 | JGI IMG/M metagenome (GOLD analysis project Ga0137384, IMG submission 104922) | Vadose zone soil microbial communities from Sagehorn Ranch, Mendocino, California, USA - Sage2_R_60_16 metaG | ecosystem: Environmental > Terrestrial > Soil > Vadose zone | place: USA: California...
GACGGTGAAGCCACCGGAGTTCCCCGAAGTCTTCGCCTGCCTCACTCCCGAGGCCGCAAGGTGGGTTGTCGAACGAGGCATCCGCCTGATCGGCGTGGACTTCCTCTCGGTCGAGGCCAAGGGCGCCGAGGGCCACCCGGTCCATCACATCCTGCTCGAGAACGGCGTGGTCATCGTGGAGGGCCTCGACCTCAGCCAGGCCGAACCCGGCACCTACACGGTCGCCTGCCTGCCCCTGAAGCTGAAGGATGGCGACGGCGGCCCCGCCCGCGCGATCCTGATCGCGACCTGACCTGCCAGCCTCCGGCGCAGGCGCTACGTGACCGTGAACCTGTGCCGGCTCCTGGCCCTACCGGCTCGGGTGATCACAATGATCCGCCCGGTGGTGGCACCGGGCGGCACGATGACGGTGATCTGGTGGTAGGAGTCGACCCGGAAGGTCGCGGGGACGCCGTGGAACTTGACGGCCGTGGTCCCCGTGAAGGCGAAGCCGGTGATGACCACGGTGGTCCCCACCGGACCCGACCGGGGTGAGTACCCACCGATGGAAGGCTTGACCCGGAACTCGAACGGTGAGGTACCGGTGCCAAGCGTGGGAGTGGTCACGGCGATGGGGCCGGTGTGGCCCCCATCGGGGACCGTGGCATGGATCTCGATGTCGGAGACCACCTGGAAGGGAGCCTCCACCCCGCCGAAGCGGACCGAGGTGGCTCCAGTGAAGTCGGTTCCGGTGATGCTCACCGTCGCGCCGATCCGAGCCGCAGCTGGCGTAAGCCTCGAGATCGCCGGAAGGACGTTCAGCAGGACGGTGACGTCGTTCGAGCCACCGTTGACCGTCACGATGTCCGGGTTCCCGTCGCCGTTCACATCGGCGACGATCTCGGCGAACGACTGTCCGGTGGGGTAGTCCATGTGGGCGCCGAACCCGCCCTTGCCGTCGCCGACCAGCACGGACACGTCGTCCGAGCCCGGGTTGGCCGTGATCAGATCCAGCCGGCCGTCGCCGCTGAGGTCCCCCACGGCGACTGCCTGTGGATCCGTGGCCGTCCCATAGTCGGCACGGGCCTGGAACGTGCCGTCGCCGTTTCCCAAGAGGACCGACGCCGCGTTCGAGACCCTGCTTGCGACGGCCAGGTCCGGATGGCCGTCGCCGTTCAGGTCTCCGATGGCCACCGAATACGGCCGGGTGCCCGTCCTGTACGCTGCGGGAGACTGAAACGTTCCGTCACCGCCCCCGAGGAGCACGGAGACCGTCTTCGACGCGAGGTTGGGAACCGCCAGGTCGAACTCGCCGTCACCGTTCAGGTCCGCGACGGCCACAGAGTGCGGAGAATCGCCGGCAACGAAGTCCGCGTGGGTCCCGAAGGTCCCATCTCCATGGCCGAGGAGTACCGCGACGGTGTCCGAACGCGAATTCGCCACCACCAGGTCGAGGTTTCCGTCCCCGTTCAGGTCCGCCGCGCACAGCGATCGCGGATACGCCTCGACATCGAAGTCCACAGGGCTGCCGAACGTTCCGTCTCCGTCGCCCGGCAGCACGGCCACGAAGCCAGATGCATCGGTGTTGACGGCGACCGCCGCGTCGAGCGTCCCATCCTCGTTGAAATCCGCCAGGGCTACCGACTGGGGAAGGGAGCCGACCGAGTAGTCCACGGGGGCTCGGAACGATCCGCTTCCGTTGCCGAGCAGGACCGAGATACTGTTCGTGTAGTAGCTCGCGGTGACGAGGTCGACGGCGCCGTCCCCGTTCAGGTCTCCCAGGGCCCCGGAGGTCACGAGCTCATCGGCCGGATAATCCCGGGGGGCTTGAAGTGTGCCGTCGCGGTTGCCTAACAACGCCGAAAGCGTGTCCGAATAGTAGTTCGCCGTGAGCAGATCCAGCCCCCCATCGCCGTTCAGGTCGTCGATGACGACGCTCGTCGGACCGCGGCCGGTGCTGTAGTCCTGCCGCGTTCTAAACGAGCCATTCCCATTCCCGAGCAGCACCGAGACCGAGTCGCCGCCTTCGTTCGCCGCGGCCAGATCGAGGTGGCCGTCTCCGTTCAGGTCCGCGATGGCCACCCATGTCGGCTCAGGCCCGGTGGTATGGGCCGTCCGATTGCCGAACGTCCCATCGCCATTCCCTGGGAACACCGACACCGCAGGCTCATGGAAGCCGAAGTTGGCCACCGCAAGGTCTGGTTTGGAGTCGCCGTTCAGGTCTCCGATGGCCACCGAGACGGGTTCGACCCCCGCATCCCTGGTACTCCACGCGAAGGCGAACGTCCCGTCCCTGGCGCCCAGAAGTGTCTCGGGCAGCTGGCCGTCGGTCACGGCGACGTCCGGGATGCCGTCGCCGTTCAGATCGCCGACCGCCAGCGACGTCGGGCCATATTCGGCGTAGGAATCGGTGTGCGGCCCGAAGGTTCCGTCGCCACCGCCCAGGAGAGCGGACACGTCACCGCTGCACGCCACCACGGCGTCGAGCCGGCCGTCCCCGTTCAGGTCGGCCAGGCCGATGGAAACAGGGTGAAGCGCGGTCGGATAGTCCAGGTGCTGGCGGAACGTGCCGTCGCCGTTGCCCAGGAGCACCGAAATGTCGTTTGAGTCGTGGTTCGCCGTGACGAGATCCGGATCGCCGTCATCGTTGACGTCGCCGATCGCCACCGAATACGGGCTGTCTCCCGCGACGTAGTCCACCGGAGATCCGAATGTCCCATCTCCCTTCCCCATCTGCACGGAGACACCCGTTGGATAGCCGTAAAAGGCCGTGACGGCGTCCACGACGCCGTCACCGTTCAGGTCTCCGGTGATGACCGAACGGAGGAGAGGTTCGGTCGACGATTGCAGGTCAGGGCGCGGGAGCGCCGAAGCCTGAATGCGGGGGAAGAGGACTACGAGAAGACAGCCGATGACAGCGCCTGCAAGCGAACACGCCAAACGAGGCCGGCCGCGCACGCCGGCCCCTCTCACCTGGCGTTCGCTGGCTGCCCCGATCCCCTCGGTCATGTCACGACGAACCTGTGCGCGCTGCGAGTCCGGCCTCCTCGGGTGACCACGACGATGCGACCGGTCGTGGCTCCCGCCGGGACGATCGCGGTGATCTGGTCGTAGGAGTCGACCCGGAAAGTCGCGGGGACCCCGTGGAACTTGACGGCCGTGGTCCCGGTGAACGCGAAGCCGGTGATCACAACGGTCGTTCCCGCGGCCCCCGATCGCGGGGCGAACCCGCTGATCGAGGGTTTGACCCGGAAGTCGAACGCACTGGTGCCGGTGCCCAGCTTGGGGGTGGTCACGGTGAGCGGGCCGCTGAGGGCACCATCGGGGACGGTCGCGGTGATCTGGGTGTCGGAGAGCACCTGGAAGGAGGCCTCCACCCCGCCGATGGTGACCGAGGTGGCCCCGGTGAAGTCGGTCCCGGTGAGGGTCACCGTCTGGCCCACCCGGGCCGCGGGTGGTGAAGCCCGCGAGATCACCGGGAGGACGTTCAGCAGGATGGATACATCGTTGGTGTAGCGGCCGTTGGCCACGGCGAGGTCGGGGGTGCGGTCGCCGTTCAGGTCGGCCATGGCCAACGAGTCTGGATACCAGCCTTCGACGTATTCGACACCGGGCACGAACTTCCCGTCGCCACTGCCGAGGAGCACCGAGACCGAGCCGTCGGAGCCGTTGAACCCCTCGTTCGCGACGGCCAGGTCGGGCTTGCCGTCCCCGTTCATGTCTCCCATGGCCACCGAGCGCGGCGCCACTCCCGTGCGGTAGTCGACGTGGACCCCGAATGTTCCGTCCCCAAGCCCGCGGAGCACCGAGATGGAGCCGGCGAAGAACGAGAGGTCGTTGGTCACGGCCAGGTCAGGGTGTCCGTCTCCGTCCATGTCCCCGATCGCCACTGAGCTCGGATAGTTGCCGGTGGCGTAGTTCTGCCGGTACTGGAACGTCCCGTCTCCGTTGCCGAGGAGCACCGAGACATCGGCGTCGCCCGAGTTGACCACTGCCAGGTCGGCGGTGCCATCGCCGTTCAGATCCCCCGGGGCCAGGGGGCCAGGGTACGATCCCGCGGCGTAGTCCACGGGGGTCTGGAAGGTGCCGTCGCCGTTGCCGAGGAGCACCGAGACGCTCGCAGCGTAGTTGTTGGCCACGGCCAGGTCCGCGTATCCGTCTCGGTTGAGATCGCCCGCCACCACCGAGTTCGGGTACCACCCCACCCCGTAGTCCACATGGGCCTGGAACGTGCCGTCGCCGTTGCCGAGGAGGACCGAGACGGTGTCCGAGCCGCGGTTGGCCACAGCCAGGTCGGGCTGACCGTCTCCGTTCAGATCATCGATGGCCACCCAGGTGGGGTCCGAACCCACGGGGTAGTCGATGTGAGCTCCGAACGTGCCGCCCCCGCCGCCGAGAAGCACCGAAACCGTGCCCGCCACGCTGAAGTTGGCGGTGGCCAGGTCGGCGTGGCCGTCCCCGTTCAGGTCCCCGACGGCCACGGACAGCGGGTATGGCCCGGTGGGGTACTCGAGTCCGGCCTGGAGGCTGCCGTCCCCGTTGCCCGGAGCCACCGAGACGGTGTCCGAATCGTAGGTGGCCACGGCGAGGTCGAGCTGGCCGTCCCCGTTCAGGTCCCCGATGGACACCCAACGAGGACCCGACCCCGTGCTGCGATAGTCGACGTGCGGTTCGAACGTGCCATCGCCCCTGCCCAGGAGCACCGAGTCCGAGCTCGAACCGTTGGCGGTGATCACGTCGAGCTCTCCGTCCCCGTTGAGGTCGCCGACCGCCGCAAAGTGAGGACCCGCTCCCGTCGTGGAGTTCATGCTCAGCCGGAAGGTTCCGTTCCCCCTCCCGAGGAGCACCGACACGGAGTCGGATGCGTAGTTGGCGACGACCAGGTCGGGATGGCCATCCTCGTTGAAGTCGGCGACGGCCACCGAGCCGGGGTAGCTTCCCACCGCGTAATCGACGTGGGCCCGGAACGTGCCGTCTCCCCGGCCCAGCATCACCACGACCTTGTCCTCCCGCTGGTTCGTCATGACCAGGTCCGGGTGCTCGTCGCCGTTCAGGTCCGCGATCGCCAGCGAGTTTGGATAGAGCCCCGTCGGGTAGTCGACGTGGGCCTGGAAGGTGCCGTCTCCGTTCCCCAGGAGCACCGACACCGTCCCCGAACCCTCGTCTGGTGCAGCCAGGTCGAGGAGGCCGTCCCCGTTCAGGTCCGCGGCGGCCACGGCGCGCGGCTCCGACCTCGTGTCGTAATCGAGGTGGGGCTGAAAGCTGCCGTCGCCGTTGCCCAGTAGCACCGAGACCGAGCCGTAGAAGTCGTCGTTCGACACGGCGAGGTCTGGGAGGCCGTCGCCGTTCAGGTCGGCGATGGTCACCGACTGCGGCTCCTCGCCCGTGTCGTAGTCCGCGTGGTCCCCGAACGTGCCGTCCCCGTTGCCTGGGAGCACCGAGACCGTGTCCGAGAACCTGTTGGCCAGGGCCAGATCGGGGAGGCCATCGCCGTTGAGGTCTCCGATGGCCACCGAGTCGGGGGCGTTGCCTGTGGTGAATTCGAGACCCTGCTTGGGAAGGGCCGATGCCGGAGCCGGCGGCAGCAGCGCCGCCGGCAGCGCCAGGAGCGGAGCAAGCAGCAGAGCCCAACCGAACCGAGGGCGTCGGGCATGCCGATCGACCATCGTTCGAACCTCCGGTGCCTGATGGGCCGGAAACGACCCGGATGGGGAGCCTACCGCGCAAACGCGGAGAGCCGGAATAGACAGACCGGGCCATCTTTCGTCCTGAGGCGGCGAGCCCGGCCCCGTGCGGGGACCGATCGGAGAAATGGACGAATCCCGTGGCGCGTCTTGGCATACTTCGGCCGTGAGGAAGGTCCGGGTCCGCGGTCCGGCAACGGTGGCGCTGGTCATCGGCCTGCTACTCCCGGGCCCGGCCGGCGCGTCCGCCTCGGCGTCGGTCGTGGTCGTGGGCTCCGCGGTGAAGGTTCGGCCCACCGACGTTGTTACCGGTGCCCCCAGCGCGTCGCTCACGGCCGCCCGGAACGAATTTGAGTCCTTCCAGGTGGTCGTCCAGACCGACGCCACGCCTCTCGCCGGGCTCACGGTGTCGCTGCTGCAACCGCTCTCCGGTTCGGGCGGCACCATCCCGGCCGACGACGTGACCATCTACCGCGAGGGCTACTACGACGTGGTCGTCCCCTCCGACTCCGAGGGCGCCAAGGGGCTCTGGCCCGACGCGCTGATCCCCTCGGTCGACCCCTGGTATCACGAACCCCGCAACGCCTTCCCGATCGACATCCCGGCAACCACGAACCAGGCCGTGTGGGTGGACGTGTTGGTCCCGTTCGACCAGGCCGCCGGCGGCTACGACGGCTCCATCGAGGTCACCGCCGACGGCGGGCTCGACGTGACGGTCCCGGTCCACCTCGACGTGATCGACTGGACCATGCCCTCCACGGCCAGCCTGGCCAGCGGGTTCGACATGGAGTGGGACGGCGTCTGCCTGGCGCACTACGGCGAAGACTGCATCACCCACGAGTCCGACGGATGGTCGCTGAAGTCCCTGTACGGCCGGGCCGCCCTGGAGGACCGCATCTCCCTGGCCTACCTGCAGTACCAGCCGCTGGCCAGCGCGCAGGAGCGGTCGTGGTTCGAACAGTACGACCTGCCCCTGTTCGACGGGACCGCTCCCACCCGCCTGCCCGGCGCCAAGCTCACCTCGATCTATGTGGACACGGGGCCGTGGCTCGCTTCCTGGCGCGACGAGGCCAGGGCCAAGGGATTCGAGGACCGCTCCATCGCCTACGTGTGCGACGAGCCGAACCAGGACCCGGCGGCGTGGAAGCAGTGCCGAAGCCGCGCCCGCAACACCCTGGGCGGGTGGCCGGAGGTGAGCATCCTGATCACCTCCACCATCAACGACGCGGTGCGGTTCCATGCGAACGGGCTGATCGACACGCTGGTCCCGATCGCCAACGAGATGCACGACAAGGCCGGGACGTACGCCGGCGACCAGCGCCCCCACTACGACGCCTTTCTCAGAGACGCCCGCAACCGCCTGTGGATGTACACCTCGTGCGAGACCGAAGGCTGCGGCGACCCGCCCTCCCCGGAGGCCTACTGGAACGGCTGGCCCGGGTATGCCATCGACGAGCCGGCCTCGGAGGCCCGGGCCATGGGTTGGCAGTCCTTCCGCTACAAGGCCACCGGCGAGCTGTACTACGACGTCGACTACTCGCTCTCGACGGCCTGGGCCTCGGACCTGTACGACTTCGGCGGCAACGGAGACGGGACGCTGTTCTACCCGGGCCGGCCCGACGTCGTCGGGGGCACCCACGACATCCCGATCGAGTCCATGCGGCTGAAGCTGATCCGCGACGGCTACGAGGACTACGAATACATGAAGTTCCTGCAGGACAACGGGTTCGGCTCCCAGGCGTTCGGCATCGTCAGGGGGCTGTTCCCGACGATGTACGGCTCGGCGCGGTCGGACTCCGACGTCCAGGCGGCCCGCCTGCAATTGATCGGGCTGGTGGGCGCCGTCCTGGCCCGGCGCCTCCCTGCCGGAGCCTGACCGCGCAAGCCCGCGAAGAAAGAGCAGAAGAAAGAGCTGGCGGTCGGATTCGAACCGACGACCTAGCGATTACAAATCGCTTGCGCTACCGGACTGCGCCACGCCAGCCTCTCCGGGCATCGTAGCAGCGCCCTCCGGCCGCAGGGCGAACCCGAACAGGCCCACCGAGAGCGCGGCCGAGGCGTTGAGCGACGCCGTTCTCCCTCTCATGGGGATGGCCACCAGGAGGTCGCAGGACTGGCGAACCAGCCGGGACAGGCCGGACCCCTCCGCCCCCACCACCAGGGCCAACGGCCGGGCCGGGGCGGCTCGCCACATGTCCTCCCCCGCGGCGTCCAAGCCGGCCACGAAGAACCCCCGCTCCTTCAGCCCGTCCAGGGTCCTCCGAAGGTTCGTGACCCTGGCCACCGGCAGGTGCAGCAACGCCCCCGCCGAGGCCTTCACCGCGGCCGCGCTCAGCGGAGCGGCCCGACGCTCCCGGACGATCAGGATGGCCGCCCCCGCCGCCTCGGCCGACCGGGCGGAGGCCCCGAAGTTCTGCGGGTCGGTGATGCCGTCGAGCACCACGGCCACCGCGTCGGGTTCGAACTCGAACGCCGCCAGCCCCCGTTCGTCCAGCTCATCGGGCATGCGGACGAGGGCGGCCACCCCCTGGTGCCGGCCGGCCTCCAACCGGTCGATGACCCCCGGCGCGACGGCCCTGACGGGGACGCCGGCCCGGCGCGCTTCCGCAAGGAGCTCCCGGAGGCCCTCGGTCTCCCTGGCGCCCCGGAGGGTGAGGACCTCGTCGGCCCGTCCGGATCGAACCGCCTCGAGGACCGGCCTCCGCCCCCCGACGGCGAACGGCGGCACGGGCCTTGCGGGTGACCGGTCTCGCCCGCCGACGTCCGGGGCGGCCCGGCCATGCGTCCGGCGGGCGTGAGCCGCCCCTCCCGGCGTCCTCGCGGTCACGAGCCGGGCCGGTGCGACACCAGCACCACGGCCAGGCACCCGATCCCGTCCCCGCTCAGGCCCAGGCCTTCGGGCCGGGTGGCCTTCACCGAGACCTCCCCGATGGCCACGCCGAGGACCCGGGCCAGGTTCGCCCGGACCTCGTCCCGGCGGGGCCCGATTGAGGGCCGCTCGGCCAGGATGGTCAGGTCGCACTGGGCGCAGGCGAACCCCGCCTCTGCCGCCATCTCCGCGACCCGGGTCAGGACGGCGAGGCCGGCGATCCCGTGGTGTGCGGGATCGGTGTCGGGGAAGTGCGTTCCCAGGTCCTCCAGCCCCGCCGCGCCGAGAAGCGCGTCGGCCACGGCGTGACAGACCACGTCGCCGTCCGAGTGACCGGCCAGGCCGGTCTCCCCTTCGAACCGCACCCCTCCCAGCAGCAGGGGGCGGCCCTCGCCCCACGGATGGAGGTCGAGCCCGAGCCCCACCCGGATCTCGCCCGCGGTCATGACGAACCAGACCCCGCCGCGCCGGACCCCGGCTCGTCCCACCCGGGCACACCCGACCGGCCCCGCCCACGGAGCACCGCCTCGGCCCGGGCGAAGTCCTCTTCGGTGGTCACCTTGAAGTTGGTCCCCTCGCCCGGCACCGCGGCCACCCGGTACCCCGCCGACTCCAGCAGCATGGCGTCGTCCGTGGCCCCCGGCCCACGGTCCGCAGCCCGCCGGTGAGCCTCCCGCAGGGCACCGGAGACGAAGCCCTGCGGCGTCTGGGCCAGCCCGATCTCCTCCCGCGGCAGCGTCTCCACCACGGCGCCCGACCGGACCCTCTTCACCGTGTCGGGGCTCGGCGCCACCGGGACCACGCCGTCGGCCGACCCGGTGAGGAGCGGCTCGAGCACCCGCGCGAACAGACCCGGACTGGCCAGCGGCCGGGCCGCATCGTGGCACAGGACGAATCGAACGCCTGGCTGCACCGCTTCGAGCCCACGGCGGACCGATTCCTGCCGGGTCCCCCCGCCGGCCACCACGGACAACGGGAGGGCACCCGCCTCCGCCTCGAGGGCGGCTCCCTCCACCGCGGCCTCGAAGCCCGGCGGTACCACCAACACCACGGCCGACACCGCGCCCGACCGGGCGAGGGAGAGCAGCGACCACGCCACCATCGGCCTGCCGCAGAGGGTGGCGAACGCCTTGGGCGTCCCTCGGCCCAGCCGCTCGCCGACGCCCGCGGCCGGCACGATCGCCGTCACCGGCTCCGGGCCGCGGGTGGCGTTCGCCACGCCGGGGGAACCGGGAGACACCGAGGTCATGATCGGGCAGCTTATCGGGGTTCGAACGCCCGGAGAGGCCCCTTCGGGCCCGGCTCGCCCGGTCAGGAGGGTTCGGCCACGACCCTGGCGAAGCCGAGCTGGCCGGTGGAGGTCTGGATCACGTTGGTGACGGCGACCGGCACGGTCTGCCCCACGAGCTGGCCGCCCTCCTCCACCACGACCATCGTCCCATCCTCGGTGTATCCGACGGCCTGGCCCCGCTCCCGGCCCCGCCTGCTCAGCCGGAGCGTCAGTCGCTCGCCCGGCACCATCTGGGTCCGGAGCGCTTCGGCCAGGGCGTGGATGGTCCGGGCCGGCACCTCGAGGGCCGTGGCCAGCTTCGCCAGCGCCGCGTCGTTTGTCAGCAGCACGCCGCCCCGCGACCGGCACAGCCGGACCAGCCGGGCGTCAACGGCCTCGCCCGGGGGGGGCGGCTCCTCGACCAGGACCAGCTCCACCGAGGGGTCGCGCTTCAGGGCGACCAGCAGGTCCAGGGCCCGACGTCCGCGCGTTCGGAAGACCGGGTCCGACGAGTCGGCCACCCTCTGCAGCTCGTCCAGCACCTCCCGCGCCACCAGGAGCGTGCCGCTGAGAAACCCCATGTCGACCAGCGCTCCGATCCGGCCGTCCAGGACGGCGCTCGAGTCGAGCACCGTGATCTCACCCCGGCGGCTCCCCGCCGCCCGGGGCTTCACCCCGAACAGCGCGAACAGCTCGTCGCTCCGGCTGCGGCCCAGCCGGGCGGACGTGTAGCCCAGGAGCACGTAGACGAAGGCCACGGTGGGATAGCTCGCCCCAGGGGGGAGGTGGAACAGGGGGAAGGACACCAGCACCGCCACGGTGAGCCCCATCACCAGCCCGATGGCCGACGCCAGGATGTCCGCGGCCGGGATCCTCCGGAGCTCTCGTTCGACCTCCGACACCGCCGACACCGTCTGGCGGCCGAAGGCTCCCCCGAGGACGTAGCCCACCCCCGATCCGATCACGATGCCCAGCGCCAGGGCCGGATAGCGATCGCGGCCGCGATGGGCGGCC
>Ga0137384_10004817_pt1 | contig 10814 bp, 8 predicted proteins | sample SagtaG_2_FD_104922 | JGI IMG/M metagenome (GOLD analysis project Ga0137384, IMG submission 104922) | Vadose zone soil microbial communities from Sagehorn Ranch, Mendocino, California, USA - Sage2_R_60_16 metaG | ecosystem: Environmental > Terrestrial > Soil > Vadose zone | place: USA: California...
CAGGCTCGACGAGCTCCGCGGGTCGCGCAGCAGCTTCACCACGTCCGCGTGCCGGGTGAGGTACCAGGTGCTGCTCTCGGGATGCCAGTAGACGGGAGCCACCTCACGCATCCGCCTGTACACCGGGAACGGATCGTTCACGAGGTCGGGATCCGTCGGTCGGAAGTCGAGCTCAGTGGCCATGACCCGGACCGTAGGCCATGCCCGACCCTCCCGCAAAGACCGTGCTGGCCCGCCCCGCGCGCCGTCGGGTCACAGCGACAGTCCCCAGCCGCTCTGCCGCTCGGCCGCGATGCTCTCCCGCAGCATCCGGACCTCCTTCACCCCCGGGTACGGAGCCAGGTCGCGATAGGCGAATCGGTGGATGCGCCGCTGGAAGATCGTCACGCCCTGCTGACAAACGTCGCTCCAGACGTTGGCGAGGAGCCCGGCCGCCCGATCCACCTCGCCGCCGCCCTCAAGCACCACGCTCGCCAGGTCCACTGTGAGCCAGAGCCGCATCGAGACCGAGTTGTAGCGCTGCCCCGCGATGGCGTCCTCGAGGATCTGTGACCCCTCTCTCAGCCGGCCCAGCGGAGCTGCGCACTTGCCCCGATAGAGGAGGAGCTCGGCCTCGGGGTCGAACAGGAGCAGGAACCGACCTGCGCCGTCCGTCTGCGCGATCGCGCGCTCGGCCAGGGCCAGGTCCTCCATGCTCCTGGCCTCGTCACCCCAGCAGGCGTGCTCGAACGCACGACCGAGCAGCGTCCAGGCACGCATCGCCGGGGGGCCGGATTGGAGCAGGCGGCACGCCTCGTTCATCAGCTGCAGCGCCCAGCCTCGCTCTGCCGGCAGTCCCTCCTCCGCCTCTGCGGGCCTCGTTCCGCGGTCGTGCCGGCCCCTCGTCGCGAGCAGCGCCTTGCTCATGAGGGCGACCGCCTTCAGGTCACGGTCGTTCATCTCGTGGCTCAGCTCCAGCGCGAAGTTGTACGCTTCACGTGCCTCGCCCAGGTCATCCATCGCGTGCCACTCCACGCCCGCAGCGATGGCGGTCCGGCCGGCCAGCACCGCCAGCTCGCGCTTGACGCGGTCGTTGTCCGTCATCAGCAGCTTGTTGCGCAGGATGATCAGGTGGGAGCACAGCTGGGGCAGCAGCGTGCGCGGGGCGAGACGGGAGAGCTGGCCGGTCACGACCTCGGTCAGCTGCTCCAGGTCTTGCAGCGCGGCATCATCCACCCGCTGCGTGGCGACGAGCACGGAGCCGAGTCGTTCCCAGTCCAGCGTGAGACCGACGTGAGCGGAGTGCAGGTGCGCCAGGCCGTGACGCAGGGCCTCGTCGCGAGGGTCGCCGGACGTCCGGTGCGAATCGGCCGCGTCGCCTCGGGCGGCGCGCCCGATGATCTCCTCGGCGCGGTCGGATGTGAGGTGACGGCCGACCAGTTCGCCGAGGTCGACGGCCGGGACGTTCAGGACTCGCGCCAGCAGGACGGCGTAGAGGTCTGTCGGCGCGTGTCCGCTCTCCCAGCGGCTGACCGTGTGCCGCGAGACGGGCGGCAGCCGGATGCCGTCGACGCGTGCCTGCTCGGCGATCCGGCGCCCCAGGTCGGTCTGACGCAGGCTCCGCTCGGTCCGATATCGCCTGACAAGGGCTCCGAACGCCTCGTCGATCACGGCAGTTGCTCTTTCCCCTCGCTGATGGGCCGCGGACCGGGCGGCAGATGCTCGTCGCGATCATAGCTCAGGGTGACGGAGGGTACAAACACCGGGCGAGGTCGGGTCCGCTCGTCGGAGCCCACCTGTCGATGTCGCATGCGGCCTGACGTACACCGCGGCGTGCGACGTGGCTTTCGGCCGCGCCCGGGGGAAGATGGTGGGGTGCTACGGCACCGTTGTTGCGTGTCCAGCGACGTTCATTCGCGTCGTCGCTGCCAGGTCCTGAACTCACCCCCGCAGCCATGCTCGGTGGAGGGGCGGGGAGGGCAACCTCTCCGCCCAGCCCCGACCGGCTGAGCGAACGAGCGAGGGTCGCCGGCGGATCGCGCTGACCCGGTCCCCTCGATTGACGCCGATCGACGTGCGGTCTAAGGTAAGGGCCTGATGTTCGTACCAAACCCCATGCCGCGCATCCATGGTGGGCTGGTCGGCGTCCTCGTCGCCTCCGCCATCCTCGCCGCCTGCGGCGGCGGAGCGTCCTCCACCCCAGCCTCGCCCGGGCAGCCCACGGCGGTCCAGGTCTCCTACAGCGAGCTGATCCCTGACGAGTGGGCGCCCTGGGCGGCCGCCGACGGCGGAACGTACGCGAAGCACGATCTCGACGTCACCCTCCAGTCCATCGCCAGCGCCAACGGCGTCGCCGCCATGCTCAGCGGGCAGGTCCAGATCGCCCAGCTCGGCGGCTCTGAGGTGGTCAGCGCGGCCGCCAACGGAGGCGACCTGGTCATCGTCGCGAACCTGGTGCCGGTCTTCCCGTACGTCCTGATGACGCCGTCGTCGATCGCCACCATCGCAGACCTCAAGGGCAAGAAGGTCGGCGTGAGCAAGGTCGGCGGCTCGGCCGACATCGCCACCCGCGTCGCGCTCACGAAGAACGGTCTCGACCCGAGCAAGGACGTGACGATCGTCGAGACGGGCTCGGCGGCCAACCGCGTGGCCGCGCTCAGGACGGGCGCCCTCCAGGGCGGCGTGAGCCAGCCGCCGGAGTCGACGACGCTGCAGCAGCAGGGCTTCCACAGCGTCTACGACCTGGCCAGGCAGAAGCTGCCGGCGGCCAACACGGTGGTGGCGACGACGGGCACGTACCTCAGGGCCCACAAGCGGGTCATCCAGGACTACGTCGATGCGCTGGTCGAGGCCATCGCCAGGCTGAAGAAGGACAGGGCCTTCGCGGAGCAGGTGCTGACGCACTGGGAGAAGATCACCGACCGGGGCCTGCTCGACGACACCTACGCCTTCTACATGAACGAGGTCTTCACCGTCTACCCGATCCCGAAGCCAGAGCAGTACCAGCCCGCCATCAACACCCTGAAGGCGAGGGACGCCAAGCTGGCCACCTACGACGTCAACAAGGTGCTCGACCCGTCCTATGTCAAGAGCGCCCAGAGCCGGAAGGTTGGCGGATAGGCGGGCCGCGTCTGGGCGCTGCCTCGTCGATCCCTACCTCGACTGGGCCCAGGGCGAGGGCGTCCCGGTCCACGCCGGGTTTGGATTCGACCTGCTCGGTGCGGACGTCGCGCCCTGGCCGCGGCTCGGCGCGCGAGGCGCGCTCGTGCACCTGGAAGGCCGCGGCGACCTGGTCGACTGCTGGCTGGTCGAGATCTCGCCGGGTGGGCAGGCTGACCCCCAGCGCCACCTCTTCGAGCAGGTGGTCCACGTCCTCTCCGGCCGAGGCGGCACGGCGGTCGAGGCGGAAGGCGGCTCACCGCACAGCTTCGAGTGGGGAGCCGGGAGCGTCTTCGCGCTCCCGCTGAACGCCCGCTACCGCCACTTCAACACCAGCGGCCGCGAGCCCGCCCGCCTGGCTGCAGTGACCAGCCTGCCCCTGGTCCTGAAGGCCTTCCACGACCTCGACTTCGTGTTCGACAACCCGTGGCACTTCCCGGAGCGCTTCGGCCGCGAGGACTGGTTCCGGGGCGAGGGGCGGTTCCTGCCGGTCCGGCCAGGCCGTCACCAGTGGGAGACCAACTTCGTCCCCGACCTCCGCAGCTTCGAGCTGCGGTCGTGGGAGCAGCGCGGCGTCGGCAGCTCCAACATCAAGTTCGTGCTCGCCGACGGGACGATGCACGCCCACATGTCCGAGCTCGCGGTGGGCACCTACAAGAAGGCACACCGCCACGGCCCCGACTTCCACATCTTCCCGGTCACCGGCCACGGCTACTCGCTCTTCTGGCGGGAGGGCGACGCCGAGCCGTCGCGCGTCGACTGGCAGCCGGGCTGGGTGTACGCGCCGCCCGACCAGGTCTTCCACCAGCACTTCAACACCGCCGCGACGCCGTCGCGCTACCTGGCGGTGGCGTACGGCAGCATCCGCTACCCGTTCAGCGCCGACAAGCGTGCGCTGTTCGGCGAGGGCGTCGACCGCGACGTCAACCGCGGCGGCCGCCAGGTCGAGTACGAGGACGAGGACCCGCGCGTGCGCCGGATGTTCGAGTCGGCGCTGGCCGAGCACGGCGTCGAGGCCGACGCGCGCCTGCGCGAGGTCTGGGAGCGCGCCGAGCAGCGCCGGCTTCACCCCGCGGAGGCTCCATGAGCGAGACGCGCTACCTGGTCGATCCGTACCGCGACTTCATCGAGTCCGAGGGGATTCCCGTCGTGGAGGACTTCGGCATCGACCTGCTCACCGTCGAGGTGCGGTCGTGGGCTCGGCTCGAGGCGAAGGGCGCCTACACGCTGGTCAGAGGCCGCGGCGACTTCCTCGACACGTACGTCCTCGAGATCCCGCCGGGTCGCGAGACGGCGCCGCAGCGGCACCTGTTCGAGGAGGTCACGTACGTCCTCGACGGTCATGGGAGCACGTCGGTCGATCTCCCGGACGGCACCTCCCGCTCCTTCGAGTGGGGCGCCAGGAGCCTGTTCGCCCTTCCCCTCAACGCCCGGCACCGCCACTTCAACGGCAGCGGGACACGGCCCGCGCGCCTGGTCTCCACCACCAACCTCCCGCTCGTGCTCAAGGCCTTCCACGACCTCGCCTTCGTGTTCGAGAACGAGTTCGCGTTCCGGGAGCGCTTCGGCCCGGAGGAGCACCTCAGGGGCGACGGCACCTTCATCCCGGTCCGCCCCGGCCGCCACCAGTGGGAGACCAACTTCGTCCCCGACCTCGGCAGCTTCGGGCTCAGGGAGTGGAGGGCGCGCGGGGCGGGCGGCTCCAACATCATGTTCGTGCTCGCCGGCGGCACCATGCACGCGCACATCTCCGAGATGCCGGTGGGGACGTACAAGAAGGGCCACCGCCACGGCGCCGACTTCCACATCTTCCCCGTGACCGGCGAGGGGTACACGCTCCTCTGGTACGAGGGCGACCGGGACTTCGTGCGTGTCGACTGGAAGCACGGCACCGTCTACGCGCCGCCCGACATGATGTTCCACCAGCACTTCAACGTCAGCGCGCAGCCCGCCCGCTACCTGGCGGTCGCCTTCGGCGGTCTGCGCTACCCGTTCTCCGAGGACAAGCGCAGGACGTTCATGGGCATGGACGTGAGCGTGAAGGACGGCGGGCGCCAGGTCGAGTACGAGGACCAGGACCCGCGCATCCACGAGCTCTATCTACGCGAGCTGGGCAGGCGCGGCCTGGAGCCGCGCATGGACGCCGTGCTCGCGACCGCGCGGACTTGAGCCGAGCCGGCGAGCCCGTCCACCTCCAGTTCCCCGATCACCACGGAGACGCCGAGGACGAGGAGGCCGGCGGCCGGTCGCTGGCCTGGGATCTGGACAACGTCGAGCTCCGCACGGTGGGCGTGGACATCGGGTCCTCGACCAGCCACCTGCTCTTCTCGCGCCTGCACCTGCAGCGGCTCGCGCAGTCGCTGTCGAGCCGCTTCGTCGTGGTCGAGCGCGAGGTCCTCCACCGGTCACCGATCCGCCTGACCCCGTTCCGCGAGGACGGTCGGATCGAGGAGGCCGAGCTCGAAGCCTTCGTCGACCGCGCATACGAGGACGCCGGGCTCACCCGGGACGACGTGGACACGGGGGCGGTCATCCTGACCGGCGTCGCCCTCGAACGGCGCAACGCGCGAGCCATCGCCGAGCTCTTCGCGCGGGTCTGCGGCGGCTTCGTCTGCGCCACGGCGGGCCACAACCTGGAGTCGATCCTGGCCGCCCACGGCTCGGGCGCGGTCCGGCGCTCGCTCGACCGGCCGGGCCAGCTGCTGCTGCACCTCGACGTGGGCGGCGGGACCACCAAGCTCGCGCTGCTCCGGGACGGCAGGGTGATGGCCACCGCCGGCGTCGCCTGCGGTGGGCGCCTCGTGGTCCTCGACGAGGCGGGCCGCGTCCTGCGGGTCGAGCCCGCCGCACGACGGCTGGCCGCCCGCGCCGGCGTGCCGCTGGAGCAGGGCGCACCGGCCCCCGCCGGCGCGCTGGCCGCCGCCATGGTCGGCGTGATCGCCGCCGCGGCCACCGGTGAGCGCGACGACCTCCTGCTCACCGACCCGCTGCCGGCGAGGCTCGGCCCGCCCGTGGAGGTGAGCTTCTCGGGCGGCGTGGCCGAGTACGTGTACGGCCGCGAGACACGGCGCTTCGGCGACCTCGCGCCGGAGCTCGGCGCGGCGCTCGGCGAGGCGGCCGCGGCGGGCCGCTTCGGAGGCCGGCCGGCGCCGCTCGAGGTGGGGATCCGGGCGACCGTGATCGGCGCCTCCCAGTTCACCGTCCAGCTCAGCGGCAGCACCGTCCACCTCTCCGACGGCTCGATCCTCCCGCTCCGCAACGTGCCCGTCGTCGATGCGCGGACGCCGGCCGGTCGTGCGTGCGAACCCGACCAGGTGAGCGCGGCGGTGACGGCCGCCACCCGGCGGCTGGACCTCGTGGAGGGTGAGCAGCCCATGGCGGTGGCGCTGAGCTGGGCCGGCGAGCCGCGCTACGCCAGCCTCCGCGGTCTGGCGGCGGGGCTGGCGGCGGCGCTGCCCCGGTCGCTCCGGCGCGGGACGCCCGTGGTCCTCGCCCTCGACGGCGACGTCGGCCGCTCGCTGGGCGCCATCCTCACCGAGGAGCTCGCCGCGACCGCGCGAATCGTGTCGCTCGACGGGCTCGACGTCCGCGAGCTCGACTACCTCGACGTGGGGGAGCCGATCCAGCCGGCCGGGGTGGTGCCGGTCATCGTGAAATCGCTCGCCTTCCCGGCCGGACCTCCGTAGCAGGACAGCCCGCTGCGGGGACGATGGGCAAGGCCGTCGCGCCAGGCAGGGGACCCGATTCCAGCCCGCCGGACTCCCACCTCCGGCGGTGCAGCGACGGCACTGCCCATGGTCCGCGAGTGCGGCTGCAGCAGCAGCCGCTACCGGCGCCGCGGGGACCGGGCTGCCCGGGCCGAGCGCTCGGCGCGCTCCGCGAACTCGTAGAGGTGCTCCCGCATCTTCCGCGCGGCCCCGTCGGCGTCGTGGGCCGCGATCAGCCGGTAGAGCTCGAGGTGGACGTCGTGGGCGACGGTCGCCATGTCGGGCTGGTGCGCGTGGAGGGTGTCGAACGCCTGGGACAGCACGGAGCGGGTGGCGAGGAACATGGTCAGGAGCGCGGAGTTGTGCGAGGCCCGGACGAGCGCGACGTGGAAGTCCACGCTGGCGACGGCCGAGCCCTCGCCGGCGGCCTCGTCGATCGCCGCCCGCATCGCCAGCAGGTCCTCCTCGGTGGCCCGCTCGGCGGCCAGCCGGGCGGCCGTCGTCTCGATCGCCAGCCGCGCCTCGGCCAGCTCGGCGAACGTCGTCCCCTGGAGGTGGAGGTGGGTCCGCAGGCTGTCGGCCAGGACCGCCGGGTCCGGTGACCGGACGTAGGGACCGCCCTGTCCGCCCACGCGGATCTCGACGAGCCCGCTCGCCTCGACCGCGCGCAGCGCGTCGCGGATGGTCACGCGGCTCACGCCGAACTGCTTCGCCATCTCCCGCTCGGTCGGCAGCCGGTCGCCGGCGGCGTAGCGGCCCGACATGATCGCCTCGCGGATCTGCGCGATCACGTCGGTCGACGCGCGGGCCGGGCGCACCGGCGTGAAGGCCGGCGGCACGGTCACCGGCCCTGGGGCCGCCAGGCGTCGAACCGCCTCTCGAGCCGCTGGAGGACCAGGGTGAGGACCACCCCGCTGCTGGAGATGATGATCAGGGCAGCGAACATCGTGGGAACCTGGAAGAGGGTACCCGCGACGGACATCCGCTGGGCGATGCCGTGCTGGGCCGCGATCAGCTCGCCCACGACCACGCCGACCAGGGCGTGCCCGATGCCGAGCCGCAGGCCGGTGAGGATGAAGGGCACGGAACCCGGCAGCGCGATGGTCCAGAAGAGCTGGAGCTCCCTCGCTCCGAACGAGCGCGCGGCCCGCATCAGGGCGGGGTCGAGGCTCCGGATCCCGGCCATGGTGTTGATCAGGATCGGGAAGAACGCGCCCAGGAAGACGACCGCGACCTTGGAGTAGATGCCGATCCCGAACCAGATGATCAGGAGCGGAACCAGCGCGATGCGGGGCATCGAGTAGAAGAACGCGATGAACGGGTCGAGCGCCCAGGCGAGCCTCAGGTAGCGTCCGGCCAGCAGCCCGAGCGGGAGGCCGGTGGCGATCGCCAGCAGGTAGCCGAGCATGAACTCGGCGCCGCTCGTCTCGAGGTCGACCCAGATGGTCGGGTCCTGGAGCATCTGGACCATGGCCTGGGCGATCTCCGTGGGCGCCGGCAGGAACAGCGCCGGGACGAGCCGGGCCTGCGTCACCAGCTGCCACGCCACGACGAACACCACGACGGAGCCGCCGCTCCAGAGCAGCGGCTCCCACCGGCGGAGCCGGCCGGGCCGCGGGACCCGCTCGGCCACCGGTCCCGGCGACGTCGCCGGCTGGCCGGCGCCGAGCGCTCCCGAGCCCGTCCGCGCCACGCGCATGCTCATGCCGGGGCCCCCTCGGCCCGGCGGGTCCTGACGACCTCCTCCTCGATCGCGGTCCATACCCGGTCCTCGTAGCGGATGAACTCGGCGGAGCGCTTGACGCGCAGCCCGCGCGGTCGCTCGAGGCCGATCTCCACCGTGAGCTTGACCCGTCCCGGCCGCGCGGTGAAGACGACCACACGGTCGGCGAGGTAGATGGCCTCGCCGATGTCGTGCGTGATGAACAGCGTCGTCTTGCCCGTCTGCTGCCAGACCTTCAGCAGCTCCAGCTGCATGAACTCCCGGGTCTGGGCGTCGAGGGCGGCGAAGGGCTCGTCGAGCAGGAGGATCTCGGGATCGATGGCGAGCGCGCGGGCCAGGTTGACGCGCTGCTGCATGCCGCCGGAGAGCTCCAGCGGGTAGGCGTTCTCGAAGCCGGCGAGTCCCACGAGCTGGATGAGCTCGCGCGCCCGGCGCCGAGCCTCGGCTCGCGGCACCCGGCGCTGCAGCTCGAGCCCGTACAGCACGTTGGAGAGGACGGTCCGCCAGGGCAGGAGGCTCGGCTGCTGGAACACCATCGCACGGTCGTGGCCGGGGCCCCTGATCGGCTGGTCCGCCAGCGTCAGGCTGCCGCTCGAGATCGGGATCAGGCCGTCCACGGCGTTGAGGAAGGTCGTCTTCCCGCAGCCCGAGGGCCCGACGATGGCGAGGAGCTCGCCGGTGCGGACGTCCAGGTCCACGCCGTCCACGGCCAGGAAGGGCCGGCCGTCCCTGGCCAGCCAGTAGTGGATCCGCACCCGCTCGGCGCAGAGCTTGACGGCCGGGTCCGCCGGCGTCACGAGAGGATCCAGCTCCAGCGGTCGCGCGTGACGCGCTTCTCCTCGGGCTCCGGGCCGATGGCGGGCGGGAACTCCTCGCGCCACTCCCAGGGCCGCGTCGCGTCGATGACGACCCGCGAGTTGAAGCCCTTCTCTCCGGGCCGGATGGCCGGGTCGAGGGGGCCGCTCCAGGCACGCTTGATGATGTCGAACGAGCGCTCGGGGTCGGAGCGGGTGCAGATGGCCCAGATCACCTCCTCGAGGTCGGAGACGTCGATGTCGTCGTCGACGACCACGGTGATGCGTCCCAGGTAGGCGCCGGTCCGGCACATGGCCGCGACGTGGCCCGCCTGCCGCGCGTGGCCCGGGTAGCGCTGCTTGATGGCGACGACGTTGAAGAGCCGGCAGCCGCCCACTCCGTGGCACCAGGCGGCGGTGACGTCCGGGATGCCGGCCAGCCGGACCTCGCGGCGCAGGTTGGCGCTGCGCAGGTACTGGCGGAAGCGGTGCGCCTCGTACGGCGGCTTCTCCGGCGGGACGCCCAGGATGATCGGGTCGTCGCGGTGGTAGACGGCCCTGACCTCGAAGACCGGCTCCTGGCGGCTGGCCGATGCGTAGTAGCCCGTCCACTCGCCGAACGGCCCCTCGAGCTCCGTCCGGTCCGGCTGCAGGAAGCCCTCCAGCGCGATCTCGGCGCGGGCCGGGATGGGGAGGCCGGTGTGCCGCCCGGCGATGCACTCCACCGGCCGCCCCCGCATCCCGCCCACCCACTCCAGCTCGCTGACGCCCGGCGCCATCTCCAGCGCGCTGGCCACGAACAGGAGCGGGTCCATCCCCACCAGCACCACGGCGGGCAGCGGCTCGCCCTTCTCGAAGTGCTTGTCGCGGTGGATGCGGCCGTGCTTTCCGGGCGAGATGTAGAGGCCCGTGCGGTTGCGGTCGTGGATCATCACCCGGTAGGTCCCGGTGTTGATCCAGCCGCTGTCGGGATCACGCGTGATGACGGCGTCCCCGGTCCCGATGTAGCGGCCACCGTCCTGCGCGTGCCAGAGCGGCGTCGGGAACCCGAGCAGGTCGACCTCGCCGCCCTCGAGCACGTTCTCCGTGACGGGCCCGGACTCGACCATCCGAACCGCGGCCGGCCGCACCTCGTCCATCCGGCGCTCCCACTCCTCCATCAGCTCCCACGTCCCGATGTCCACCGGGAGGCCGAGGCTGATGGCGAGACGGCGGCGCTCGCCCTGCGCGTTGACCAGGACCCGGTAGCCGGGCCGGTAGCCGGGGATGCGGTCGAAGAGCACGGCCGGGGCGCCGTCGGTGTGGTGCAGCATCTCGGTGACGCGGCCGATGTTCTCCTCGGCGTCGACGCCCTCGAGGACGCGGAGCTCGCCGATCGCGTCCACCATCTCCAGCCAGTCCCGCATGTCGTCGTGGGGCGCGCCGCGGGCCACCCGCTCGAGAAGGTGAGAG
>Ga0137384_10004820_pt1 | contig 10810 bp, 8 predicted proteins | sample SagtaG_2_FD_104922 | JGI IMG/M metagenome (GOLD analysis project Ga0137384, IMG submission 104922) | Vadose zone soil microbial communities from Sagehorn Ranch, Mendocino, California, USA - Sage2_R_60_16 metaG | ecosystem: Environmental > Terrestrial > Soil > Vadose zone | place: USA: California...
CCGACACCGAATCCGCCGGCAACGACGATCTTGACGGACGTCATCACGGTTGTCGTGCCTGATGGGTGGGCTTTGCGAGCCTGCGCGGCACTGGGTATTCCTGTCACTGCCTCACGTTCCTGATAGATCGTCGACGCCGGTCGGCGCGCTTATCTAGGTCCGCTGGCCGGACGCCTGCACCGCGCCTCGCACCGGCGGTGTGAGCACGCTGCCTGCCCGCTCGGTCAGCAGTGTCATCTCGTAGGCGACCAGGCCCATATCGCAGTCACGCTGGGCCAGCACCGTGAGGATTGAGCCGTCGCTGATCGCCATGACGATCAGCACGCCGCGCTGCATTTCCACCACGGTCTGGTTGACCGCGCCACCCTCGAATATCCGAGACGCGCCCTGGGTCAGGCTGGCCAGGCCCGACGTCACGGCCGCGAGCTGATCGGCGCGGTCCGGCGGCAGGCCATCGGAGGAGGCCACAGGGATTCCATCGGACGATAGGACGAGCGCATGCGCGGCGTCAGGGACACGCTCGATGAAGTTCGTGACCATCCAGCTCAGGTCCTGCGCTGGATAACCTGCCGGATTCACCTGATACTCCTCTCCGCGCCAATGCCTGCTCTCAGGCACCGGCCGTGTCCTCCCCACCTGTGCGCCGGACCTCGTCCGTCGCCACTGCCACGTCGACGATCAGCGCGCCCTTAGCATCGCCAGGTCACTGGCCCGAGTACGCACGGCTCGTGGCTGTCTGGATTTGCTGCTGTCATCAATCTGGGCTGTCATCCATCCGGATTTTCCGTCTTGATCGCCGCGCGCGCCCGGCGCACACCCTGCTGGAAGCTTGCCATGCGCTCGCGCGCGCTTTCGGCGGAAAGCGCAGGATTTGTCGGCGCCGCGACCTTGGCGCCGCCTGCCGAGCCTGGCACGATATTGGCCTGCGGAACGCGGCGGGGCAGACCAGCGGAAGTCAGCGGACCGGCCGAGGGTGCGGCAGCTCCCTTCGCCGCGCGCCAACCTTCATCGCCGGTCGAGGTCCACGGCGGCAGCGGCTGCAGGCCAGCATCGTCGTTCGGCCTGGCGTCCCCGTTGCGATCGAGTGCCCGTCCGCGGCGGTGGAACCAGTCAGACTCCAGCGATTCGTAAATCGGTAGCCTCGAGTCACGCCCTGGCTCCACTCCAACAGGAACGACCACCGGGCTGGCCTCGCGCATGGGCTGTATATATGGCATCGGCCCGGTGTCGGCGGCGCGCATCGGCCCGGTGTCGGCGGCGCGCATCGGCCCGGTGTCGGCGGCGCGCATCGGCCCGGTGTCCGCGGGCCCGGCTTGGCTTTGCCAGTTGTTCGCGGACACGACGGGCGCGTTGTAAGCGGCCGGAGGCCGGGCGAAGGAGTCCCATGCTTGCTCGAGCCCTTGTGGCTGCCCGGCCTGACCAGATTCTGGCGCCAGCGTGCCCAGCCGCCGCAGCCATGAGGTCGGTGCCGTGGTCTCCTGCGCGATGAGGGTGTCGGGCACCCAGATGAGGGCGGTAAGGCCACCGAGCTCAGGCTGGCGCAGCCGGACCCGGATACCGTGCCTGGCGGCCAGCCTGGCCACCACGAACAGGCCCATCCGGCGGGAGACCGCGACGTCAACCACCGGCGGGTTCTCCAGCCGCCAGTTCGCGTGCGCCATCTCGTCGTTGCCCATGCCAACGCCCTGATCGGTGATGTCGAGGAGAACGCCGCCACTGCTGAGGAGATGGCCGGCCACCTTCACTGGCGTGTCGCCCGGTGAGAACGACGTCGCGTTCTCCAGCAGCTCGGCCAGCAAGTGCACGACGTCGTTGACGGCGTTGCCCGCGATCGACGTGCCCGGCTGGACGTTCAGCGTCACCCGCTCGTATTGCTCGATCTCGGAGACGGCGGCACGCAGCACGTCGACGAGCGAGACCGGCTTGCCCCAGCGTCGTGCCGTTTCGTGGCCGGCCAGCACGAGCAGGTTCTCCGAGTTGCGGCGCATGCGAGTGGCAAGGTGGTCCATGCGGAACAGGTTGCCGAGCCGCTCGGCATCCTGCTCACCCTGCTCGAGTTCGTCGATGAGCCGGATCTGGCGCTCAACCAGGGACTGGCTGCGCCGGGACAGGCTGACGAACATCGCGTTGACGTTGCCGCGCAGCATCGCCTCGTTGGCGGCGAGCCGTAGCGCCTCGCGGTGCACCTGGTCGAACGCCCGGGCGACTTCCCCGACCTCATCGGTCGAGACGACGTCGATCGGCTCCACCTCGAAGCTCTCTTCGCCGCTGCCCCCCGTCTCGCTCAGCAGGCGCACCTTCTCCGGCAGCCGGACGCCGGCCACATTGAGCGCCCCGGCCCGCAGCCGACGCAGTGGACGGACCAGCGACCGGGCGATCATTGCGGTCACGAACAGGACGAGGACAAGCAGTGCCACGACAAGGATGCCGGTCAGCAGGGCGGAGCGTGCCGCACCCCGCTGCAGCGCGCGGCTCTGCGCGATGATCGAGTTGACCTCATTCTTCTCGACGGTGCGCATCCGGTCGATGGTGTCCGTCATCGCCTTGTACCACTCCTGGCTGGCGGAACCACCCCCCGCGTTGATGTTCAGCGGGGCATTGGGATTGCCGGTGCCGAGGATGATGGCGCCTTGCTCCAGCGACTGAGCTTCGTCGACCCGTGGCCCGGTGACCGTGTTAGCGAAGAACTGACGCTCGCCCAGCGTGGCCGATGTCTGGAACGCCGAAGCCTGGCTGGCCTGCTGGGCCTGGGCGGACGTGAGCGCGGTGAGGCCGCCAAGCGGGAACTGCCGTGCCAGGAGCGTCGCGTACAGGATCGCGCGCTGCTGTGACGCTTGATCCTTCATCCTGGACAGCGAGCCCAGCGTCCTGACGCTGTCGACGAGGGCGGAGTTGGCACTGCCCTGCGCGATCTCGTCGTTGAACGAGAACAGGTCGGAGATGGACTGAGAGTAGTCCGTTATCGCAGGTTGTGCCGGAAACTGGCTGTGCAGCACCGCGGTGCGCAGTCCCGTGAGGTCGACGATTCTCGCGAGCACGGCGGCCAGCTTGGCGCGGGTACCTGCCGGGTAAGCGCTGCCGCTGCCCTGCCCGGCCCTGCGAACCACATTGGCCCAATGGTCGGTGACCGCGTACTGACTCTGCACCGCGGCGAGTCCCGCACCGGCCCGGCTGGGGTCGGCCGCGATGAAGCCGGCCGTGATGTCGCGTTCGTCCTCCATGGCCTGCGCGAGCTGCGTGACGTCACCGCTGAGGGCGGCGAGCTGCTCGATGCGCTGGAAGTCGGCGGCACTGTGAACCGCGCTGACGACGCGCACGCTGCCGAGGGTCAGCGCGGCGATGGTCGGGATTGCGATCAGGGCGAGCATGCGCGTGCGCACGCGCCAGTTCCTCATGGCCCTCGCGGGACCGGCGCGCGGCGGCTGCCTGGCGTCGCGGTTGTCGCCGACGCCCTGCCGTGGGCCGGTTTCGGTCGGCGCGGCGGGTTGTGCCGCCTGGATAGCGCTGTCGTGATCGATCATCAGTCGCGTCCGCACCGCTTTCGCTTCTCTAACCGGACATCGCTGGTCTAAACGGAGTAAAACTGACAAAACACTGATAAGATTGTGAAACCCTAACACACGCTGGCATCGTGACCCTTCCTTGGTAACAGCCGGTGCACCCGGAAGGTGGCAGCAGAGCCAAGGCTCCACTTTAGCGGGATAGCACGTAAGCCGTGTGACCATTTTGTGACATTAACGAAATCTCTCTCTTCCGTATCTGTGGCTCCTTACGTCACGATGTGATACGACACACGCACACGGCGTCGGCTTTCCGTCAGCGCGGCGAATCGCGGGCCCCTCACCGCGCACCGTGCACCCGCCCAGATGCGCCCAGCCGGGGGCGCACGGCCCGAGGCGTTCGGCCGGAGGCGCCCAGCCCCGGTGCGCCCAGCCCGGGTGCGCTCAGCCCGGGTGCGCCCAGCCGGGAGGCGCGGGCAGATGGGCCGGCTCAGGACGCTAGGGCGCCGAGCGTCAGCGGGCGCCTTCCCGGTCTTCTTGCGGATCATCCCCGGCCGTGATCCCTGCTGGCACGCCCGATGGCAATGCGGCGCGCTTACCTGGCAATTTACATCTGCGGCCACTGCTAATCGCCATCCAGAACGACACGGCAGACCTTCTCGGCGCGTGCCAGAGAAGGGCTGGCGCCGCCCAGGATTGAGCAAACGGCTTCGCCGACGCCAGCGTCGCCACTACCATTACCTTGACATGAGCCGGGGAGAGTCTGCCCGCTGTGTTGGGCCCTTGACCCTGACGCCACGTCCGGCTACCATCAACTGTCCAAAAATCCCATTAGCTGGGATTAATCCTTGACTCCATTAGGGCCAAGTCTTGGCCAGCAGGAGACCCCCCCTCAAGGAGAAATATGAACGCCCGTCGTTTCAGTGGCTTAATCATGGCGATTACACTCGCCGGACTGATTGCCTCCGGGTGTAGCAGCGCTCCATCCTCACCTGCAAGCTCGTCTTCGAGCGGCCCAGAGGTAGCAAACATCAAGGTGGGCGTTCTTCCCATCATAGACAACGCGGCCGTCTACATCGCCCTGCACAAAGGACTGTTCAAGGCGCAGGGTCTTAACGTCACACCGGTGATCCTAGCCAACGGCGCGCTCGGCACAGCAGGACTGCTCTCCGGGAAGCTTAACTTCGCATTCAGCAATTACGTGACAGCGATTCTCGGTGCCTCGCACGGGGCGAAACTCCTTTATGTCGCCGACGGCCATCAGGCAACGCCAAACAACGTCGACATCGTCGTGCCGAAGGGTTCCGCGCTGCGAACGCCGCAGGATCTGCGCGGGAAGACTATCGCGGTGAACGCACCAAACAACATCGGGCCGCTGCTCGTTTGGGCGACGCTCGGAACGTATGGTGTGCCCAAAACCTCGGTCAAGCTCCTGCCCGTCCCCTTCCCGCAGATGGCGGAGGCTCTGTCAACGCACTCTGTCGACGCGGCGTGGATCACCGAGCCGTTCCTAACGCAGGCGGAGCAGAAGATCGGCGCCCAGGTGCTTGTCGACACGGCGAGCGGGCCGACGGCCAACTTCCCGATCGCGGGCTACGAGGCGACGTCGCAGTTCGTGCGACAGAACCCCAAGACGGTCGCCGCGTTCCGGAAGGCGATCGACCAAGCTCAGGCGCTGGCCGCCAACCGCTCGCAGGTCGAGCAGGTCCTGCCGACGTACATCAAGGGCATGACGCCGCAGCTCGCATCGGTTCTGAACCTTGGCGCGTTCCCCACCTCCCTGAGCCAGGAACGGCTGCAGCGGGTCGCGAACCTGATGCAGACCGAGGGGATGCTGCAGAAGCCGTTCAACACACAGCAACTCCTGACGCCGTAACGGTTCGCGTGACGACACGAGCCGGCGAGAACCGCAAACAGTGAGCCGATCCTTCGCCGGGGCGCCCGCCGCCCAGCAAGGGCCGGCGCAAGCGCGGGAAACCGGCGCCGCGCCGCGGCGCCGGTTTCCGCTGCGCCTGCTCGGGCCCCGGTTTCGCCGCGGGCTCGCGGGTGTGGCCTTCCTGCTGCTCATCGGGGAGGTCATCGGGCGCGCTGGCCTGGTGGACCGGTCGTTCCTCCCGCCACCGTCAGCGGTGCTGGCCCGCGTCGTGGGCTTGCTCGGCAATAGCGCCTTCCGCACCGACGTCGCCGTCACGCTGCAGGCGTGGGCCGCTGGCCTGCTGCTGGCACTGGTGTGCGCGGTGCCGGTGGGTCTCCTGCTCGGCAGCCTGCCCATCGTCAGCTCGGCCGCCCGCGCGCTTGTCGAGTTTCTGCGGCCGATTCCCTCGGTCGCGCTCATACCGCTTGCGCTTCTCGTGTTCGCCGATCAGGGCCAGATGGAGTTCCTGCTCGCCGCATACGGCGCGTTCTGGCCCATCCTGATCAACACCATGTACTCCGTCGGGGAGGTCGACCCGATGGCCCTTGAGGTGGCGCGCAGCTTCGGCCTCGGCCGGTTCGTGATTCTCACCCGCGTGGTCCTCCCGAGCGTTGCGCCGTTCGTGGCGACCGGCACGCGGGTGGCCTCGGCGATCGCCCTGATCATCCCGATCAGTACCGAAATGATCGCCGGTGGCGATCATGGCATCGGCATCTTCGTCCTGACCGCCAGCGGTGTTTCCGGTCAGGCCGACGTCGTGTTCGCGGCGGTGGCCATCGCCGGCGCCATTGGCTACCTGATTGACCTGATCCTGCGACGAGCGGAGCGACGTTTGTTCCGGTGGCACTTCGCCCGCCTCGGGGTGAACCCATGAATGTGCGCAGCGCTCCCCGGGCTGGACGCGACAGGCCCATCAGCCGGCCCGACGGCAGAGCCGGCGCCCGGATGAGCTCAGGAGCGGGAGGAGCCGCCATGCGCTGGCTCGTCTTCGCGGCCGTGCTCGTGGTGTGGCAATTCGCGGTCCGCGCGGTAAGCAGCGGCAGGCAGATGGACTTCCCGCCGCCATCGGCGATCGCGCAGCGGATGGCGCAGCTCTGGTTCTCCGGCCCGGCGGACCACCTGTTCCTGACGCCGGAGGCGACGGGGAACATCCTGCCCAGCGTGGCGCGGTTGCTGACGGGTTGGGGGCTTGCCGCGGTGGCCGGGGTCAGCGTCGGCCTGGTGCTCGGGCGCTGGCCGGCCGCGCTGGATGTTGTCGACCCCGTGATCCAGTTTTCCCGCGCCATCCCGCCGCCCACGCTGGTCCCGCTGTTCATCGTGCTGTTCAAGCTCGGTACGACCATGCATGTGGCGGTGATCGCCTTTGGCGTCGTGTGGCCGGTCCTGCTCAACACGATCGAGGGCGCCCGCTCTGTCGATCCCGTGCAGCTCGACACCGCCCGCTCGTTCCACCTGACGGCCGCTCAACGGCTCGGCTGGGTGGTGCTCCCCGCGACGGCACCGAAGATCTTCGCGGGCCTGCGGATCAGCCTTTCGCTGGCGGTGATCCTGATGGTGATCTCCGAGATGGTGGGGAGCACCAACGGGATCGGGTTCTCCCTGATCAGTGCGCAGCAGAACTTTCAGGTGACGGACGTGTGGGCGGCCATCGTCCTGCTCGGAATCCTTGGGTACCTACTGAATACCGCGCTGCTGTGGACGGAGCATCGGGTACTTGCGTGGCACCAGAGCACCCGGGGGCTCGACTGACCGGCCCAACCGAACCCGCCTCGCCGGGCCGGGGTATTCAAACACGCTGTCAGACACGGAACGCGTCAGATGCGCCAGGGGCGAACATGTCCCGCGCCGCGTACACGCGGGTCGCGAGCCCTTGGTCGAAGGAGTAGCGGGCGAACGCGTCGAGCACGTGACGGTTCGGTTCGAGCCCATAGTCCCAATAGCGCGGGCCAAGGGCCGTTACCGTCTCGCTCAGGTGCTCTTGCAGCCACGGCAGCATGTACTTCAGCGCCCCGCGTTCGCGCAGGTCCGAATAGGCGATCTCGAGCGATTCACTGAACGCCTTCGTGAGCGAGCGCGCGATCCATGGTGCCCGCTCGTATATGGGCCGCTTGATGACCACCGTGTGCATGATCGGAAAGATCCGGGTCCGCCGGTAGTAGTCCTGCTCGACCTGCTTGAAGTCTTCGAACAGGTGCCTGATGTGATCCACTTGGCCGAAGCACGGGGGCTGGGTCGCGCTGTAAATGGCGTCGATCTTGCCTGCGGCCAGCATCTCGGAAAGATTTTCGTCCGGGCCGATCGGCGTGACGCTGATATTCGGCGGCAGGTGCAGCGGGAGCTTCTCCCTCCGGCCGCTTTCCTCGATCGCTCCGGTGAAGTAGTGCACGCTGTCGACCGGCACGCCGTACTCGTCGGCGAGGATGCCGCGCTGCCAGACGCCGGCCGTCATCTGGTACTCAGGTGTCCCGACCCGCTTGCCTGCCAGGTCCCCGGGCTTGCTGATCCCGCTGCGCGTGTTGACGTAGATCGACTGGTGGCGGAAAAAGCGTGACGGGAAGACGGGGATCGCGACAAAGGGCGGTTCCGCCTCGCCCAGCGTCAGCAGGTAGGAGGAAAGGCTCAGCTCCGCGACGTCGAACTCGTGGTGGCGAAGCTGCCGGTAAAATGTCTCCTCGACGCGAAGCGGAATGAAGTTGAGATCAATTCCTTCAGGGCTGACACGACCGTCCTGAATGGCCCTGGTCCGGTCGTAATCCCAGCACGCGAACGACAACGCGAGCTTGGTCATCGCACCTCCGAATCGGTATGCGTTCCGACGGTCAGCGGCCCGTCACGCGAATCTTGCCACACGGCGCCGGCGCTTTCGCTTATCCTGATGGTCTTCTCCGAGATCGTCGGCGCGACGAATGCTCGCCTGGCACCGCGCCGCCCGCCGACCCACGAACTGATGGAGTTGTCGTGCTCGAGGTAGCCGACCTGGTTCATTCTTATGGCGGGGGCGCCGCGCTGCATAAGGTTCTTGACGGGGTGAGCCTGCAGGTCGGTGACGGTGAGCTGGTGAGCATCGTGGGCCCGTCTGGTTGTGGGAAGACGACCCTGCTGCGGTCGATCGGGGGACTGTTGCGGCCCACCGGCGGCACGATCACGTTGAACGGCGCGCGGGTGGACCGGGTGCCTGACGGGCTTGCGGTGGTGTTTCAGGATTACAGCCGGTCGCTCCTGCCATGGCTGAGCGTGCGTGACAATGTGGCGCTGCCGTTGCGGCGTAAGGGGTTGTCGCGGGCCGGGCGGCGGGCAGCCACGGCGCAGGCGCTGGCCGATGTGGGGCTCGGCCAGGCGGCGGGCAGGTATCCGTGGCAGCTGTCCGGCGGGATGCAGCAGCGGGTCGCGATCGCGCGTGCGCTGGCCTGTCAGCCGGTGCTGCTGCTGATGGACGAGCCGTTCGGCTCGGTGGACGCGCAGACGAGGGAGGATCTGGAAGATCTGATCCTGCGGGTGCATGGCAGCCGTGAAATCACCACGCTGCTCGTCACGCATGACATCGACGAGAGCGTTTACGTGGGTGACCGCGTGATCGTGCTGACATCGGCGCCCGCGCGCGTCGCCGCGGATCTGCCCGTGGACCTGCCGCAGCCGCGTGATCAGATCGCGACCAGGGAACTGCCAGCGTTCGTGCACCTCCGCGCGGAGGTGGGCCGCCTCGTCCGCGGCCACACGCCAGCCATCGGGGAAACCGCGGGCCTGCCGCGGGTAGCGGCGAGCGCCACCGACCCGCAGCGATGACTCGCGGGGGGTCGGCGTCGCACAGCCGACGCGCCGCGATCCACGAAGTATCCCAAATCACGCGTGTTCCCCAGGAAACATGTTTTACGATCGCCTGCTGTGGGTGCTGATGTCCGGCCGGGCGAACCGCTGCCCATGCGCACCGCCCGTCGCCGGCCTTCCGGGCGGCACCGCAGCCCAGACCGGCTGTCGGTGCCGGCGAACGCGCCCGCTCTCGTGCTCGCGGTCCCGGGGATAGCATGCGCGGAGAGTGACGAAATCAGCGCGGAGGTCGCGGCGTCCGCGAGCGCCTCGTGTCCAGGCGTGGACGTCCGCGTCGGTTACCTGGAGGGCGGCAAGGCGCACCTGTCCGCGGTCCTCGCGGCTCTTCGCCCGGGCACCGACGCGACGCCGCTGGCCGTCGTGGTGCCGATGATGGTCAGCCCCGATCCTGGCGCGGGCGCCGCCCTGGCCAAGGCGGTCGCCGAGGCGGGCGTCGCTGCGCTGCTCACCGGGCACCTCGGCCCCCATCCCCTGCTGGCGGAGGCACTGCACGCGCGACTGGCCGAGGCGGGCCTGGCTCGCGCGGGCCGAATCGGGCAGATCAGCATTGTCGCCGCGGCTGGCGGTGTCCTGCTCGCCGCGGTCGGCGGTGAGCAGGCGCTGCAGGAAGCGGGGATCGTCGCTGTTCTGCTGGCCAGCCGGCTGGCCGTCCCTGTCGTGCCCGCCTTGCTCGGGCACGCGGCGAGCCTCAGCGACGCGGCGGCGCGGCTGCGGGAGACCCGGGCCACGAGCCTTGCCCTCGCGCCGTGTGTCATCGGACCGGAGGCTGCTCCCGCCGAGGTCGCGGCGGCCGCCACCCATAGCGGTGCCCTGCCCGCGCAGCGGCTCGGCGCCCATCCCGCCATCGGGCAGCTTGTCGCCATCAGGTATGGGACGGCGCTGCAGGACCCGCGAATCGCGCTTGGCTGACCGGCCGGGTGCCACCGTCGGCCACGTGCCACTATTGGCCAGCATGCGCTCAGCCGCTGCCGCCCGGGCCGCTTCTCGGGTCGTTGCGGCGGGCTTGACTGGCCGTGAGCGCGTGCTCGACCACCCTGATCAGCACCTGCCTGGCCGACTCACGCTGGCGTGCGTCACAGGCGATGACGGGCACACGTGGGTCGAGGTCGAGCGCGATCCGGATGTCGGCCGCATCGTATTCCGGCGCACCCTCGAAGCAGTTGACGGCCACGATGAACGGCGTGGCACGGCGCTCGAAGAAGTCGACCGACGCGAAACAATCGCCGAGCCGCCGCGTGTCGGCGAGGACCGCCGCGCCGAGGGCCCCGCTGGCAAGCTCGTCCCACATGAACCAGAAGCGATCCTGACCTGGCGTGCCGAACAGGTAGAGCACCAGATCGCTCTCGACGGTGATCCGGCCGAAGTCCAATGCCACCGTGGTCGTGCTCTTGGCGTCGACGCCGCTCACGTCGTCGACCGCGATGCTGGCGTCGGTCAGGGCCTCCTCGGTCCGCAGCGGCCTTATCTCGCTGATGGCGCCGACCAGCGTGGTCTTTCCCGCGCCGAAGCCTCCCGCGATAAGGATCTTGGCCGTGGCCAGCGGGCAGTCGTCGTATCCGACGGAATCAGA
>Ga0137384_10004825_pt1 | contig 10808 bp, 10 predicted proteins | sample SagtaG_2_FD_104922 | JGI IMG/M metagenome (GOLD analysis project Ga0137384, IMG submission 104922) | Vadose zone soil microbial communities from Sagehorn Ranch, Mendocino, California, USA - Sage2_R_60_16 metaG | ecosystem: Environmental > Terrestrial > Soil > Vadose zone | place: USA...
CCACCGCGTGGATCCGGTTGCGCAGCTGGGTGCCGAGGCGGACCAGGCCGGCCCGGTGCCGCAGCAGGGCGCGGAGCTGGCGGACCTGCGGCGGCGCGACCCCGCGCCTCGGGCAGCAGGTCGGCGCGCAGCAGCTGCGCCAGGATGGCGGCGCCGGCCCTTGTCGTTCTTCAGCCGGGCCGAGGCGATCGCCTTGCACCGCAGCGGGTGCACCAGGTGCGGGTCGAAGCCGTAGTCCTCCAGCAGGCCGGCCAGCCAGCCCCAGCCGAACGCGGCCCCGGACGCCACCGGCGTGCCGGCCGGCAGGTCACCGATCAGCCGCAGCATCGGCTCGGAGCCGTTGACCACGTTCTTGTTCATCTGCACCGTTCCGTCCTCGGCGACCACCGCCACCTGGGAGCGCTTGCGGTGCACGTCGATACCGACGTAAACAGACATGGCCGGGTCCTCCTTTTCCCGAGCTCGTACTTTCACCCGGAGCTTCGCGCTACCGGGCTGAGCTGGGAAGGGGCCCGGCCCTCATAGGGTCATGTGAGCGAGGTGCCACAACCTCTCGCGGGGGTGAACGTCTCAGCCCTGCTGGCCGGTGGCAGCCTTGAACTGGGCCACCAAGCCGACGGGCACCCGGCCTCGGTCTTTTACCTCGATGCCCTGTGCCCGGGCCCACTCGCGGATCTCGGTGGTGTTCAGGCCGCCCACCGGGCCGCGGCTGCCACGGGCTGGCTTGCGGGCGCTGCTTCCGACCCGGCGGGCAGCATTCACGTACCGGGTCAGCGCATCCCGCAACTCCCTGGCGTGCCGGGCGTTCAAGTCGATCTCATACTCGGTGCCGTCCAACCCGAAGCGGACGGTGCCCTCGGCGGCGCTGCCGTCGAGGTCATCGATGAACAGGATCTGTATCTTCTGAGCCACGGCCGCCCGGGGTCCTCTCACTGGCTGCTGTCAGCGCACTAGTGGATGCAGTTGAGGCCGGGCAAGCGCGCAGCCTCACCGGCCTGCTGAGCCGTTCCGGATCTGCACGTCAATGTCGGCGAACTTCTGGGTTACATCTGTAGCGGCTTAGCGGCAATGACATCAATTCTGCTCAAGTTGTGCCAGGTAGTCGTCAGCGAAGTCGATCCAATGGCCGCTGGGCACTTTGCCGCGAGCGGCTAGGGGCCGGCTATTCGCCCGTGCCCACTCTCGGACGCGCCTTTCTTCGAGAAGCTTGTCATCGCCCAGAACGCTCTGATAGCCGGCTTGGGACAGCCCGGTAGGAGGCGATGATCCGGTCTGGGAGGCGCCCGAGGCCGCCCACCTCTATTCCGCTCTGATGGGCCCACTCACGCGCGGCCTGGGTCTCGGCACGCGAGATGACTGGTCGCTTCTGCCGTCTGGCCTGGTCTTGCAGGCAGCCGCAACTGCGCATATTGCCTGATGTGACCTGGGCCTGGACCGCGGTTACGCTCCCGGTGTTGCCACAGGCGCAGCTATAGTCCCGGAGAATTTCGGCTGGCCGTTCGGGGTTCCGGTACGGGTTCCCGATGGGGGTGAGCAGGCTGCCGGCATGCGGATCGGTGGCCCTGAGCTGGCGTTGCCGCGGTAGTGCCGTCCGTTGCGGCTTCGGTCGCGGCGGACGCAACTGCCCCCACGTTGCGAGAATGTAGGCGTCGGCCTGGCCCTGCCCTTGCGGCTGACCGCCGGCCAGGTATTCGGCGAGTTTGGGGATGCTCTCTGGATAGCGGGCTTCGATGGCGGCCGCCACTGCGCATGCTTGCTGGTAGGGGTCGACTGCTCTGGCACGGACACCGTCAGCGCATGCGGGCTCTGGATTGGGGGCAGGGCACCGACCCGGACATGGACCACGATGGCTACCACTCCGGCTTCTACCAGTACCTCGCTCTTCTCGCTCTCTTGCGTGCTGCGGTCCCGCAGCTTGCTGGAGTGATGGTAGACGCCGTCGTACTCCAGGCCGAGGGTGAGGCAGTGTGAGCGGAGGCAGAAGCGGGCGTCGAGCTCCACATCCCTGTAGCGCCAGTGCGCTGGCTTGAACGGCAAGGGGATGGTGATCTTGTGGGAGGCGAAATTAGGCACGCCGTCCGGTAGCCGCGGGTCGGGTCTGCCCGGATCCACAAGATCCATGAGCCAGGCGAGTTCAGCGACGAGCCGGATCTGCTCCTTGGAGATCCCAGAGTTCGAGCAGTCCCGGCAGTCCGCGCCTTGGACCCGGTTGAGGATAGTCGCCTCCCACCGGTGACCGAACTGGCACCGCCACCAGTAGGTCGCGTAATCGCTACCGGATCCGTCGCGCTGGGGGGCCTTGCGGGATACGTTGTGCGTGCTGGCCGACAGCCGGCGGGGGTCCACCTGGGGATCATCAAGTTGTTCAGCTAGCTCGGGGAACCAGATGGCGAGCGAGTTGGTGTCATCGATCACGTAACCGGCGCAGACCCTGCAGCCGCGCCCTTGCTGACTGCGGTCTTTGACCACCGCCTCGAAATGATGCTCGACCTGATGCCACCGCCCGGTGGCAGGGCTGAGCGCCCAGGTCCGGCACACCCACGGGACCTTGTCATGCGCCCCAGGGCTGATTGCCTGAGGGGCGATGGATCCTCGGTACTGTTCGGCCAGCGTAGGGATGTCGGCGAGCTTGACGAGCTTCTCGCACGTGGGACAGCCGGCACCCTTCTGGATGCGGTCTTTAGGCCACGCCGGCCACGGTGCATGACCGAGATCAAGCGGACACTGCCACAGAACTGGGCTAGCCGCACCGCGCTGCTGAGCCGTAGCTGAAAGTTTCTCAGGAGTAACGGCGTTGTAAGGGTGCCACTGGGCGGCAACCATGGGGATATCCGCAACGGTCGTCTCCCCGCGCCCGCCAGTCCTGCTGGCCCACTGCTCCCTCACCAGCGCACGATGACTGTCCCAGTATCCAGCTACCTCGGCTTGTCGCTCCCGCGCGGCCTCCACCTCGGCCCTGACTTGCTGACGGCGTTCGGCGTTAAGGGCGTTCCAGACCTGACGCATGTGCCGCAGCATCCGCAGACGGTCATCCCTGGTACCTCCACCCGGGTCCACCGGCTCAGGTTCTGCCGTCCAGGTCCCGCCATCCGCATCCATGCGCGCGCCAGGGCGGGTTAGCTGGCTTTGGCGGTGAGTTCTCCGGTTTCGGGGTCGATGGGCTCGATGGTGACCTTTAGCCAATGCGTTCGAGGCTGCGGATGTGGCCGTGTGCCTGGCGACGGGTGTCGGCGCCCTGGTCGTAGTAGCCGAGGCCGAGCTCGCGGTAGTCGGCTACGGGGCTGAACTCCTGATCCGCGTATTGCCGCGTGCAACTGCTCAGCCGGGACGTTCATAGTCGGCTGCGAGACGCACAGATCGACCAACTCTGGGCAGACTTCGGACGACTCTCGGCCGCCAGCTGCCGCGCAGATCGGCTCGGCGCGCGTTCTCCCGCATCGTACGCGTCACTCAGCGTCACACTGTCGATTGGCGTCACCGTGAGGCCGGCCGAGCCGTCGGTTCCTTCCGCACCGGGCTGGCGGCTCGCCGCGTCCGTATGCTGGCGGACGTGGCCATTCAGCGGATGGACAACGTCGGGATCGTCGTCGACGACCTGGACGCCGCCGTCGCGTTCTTCGCCGAGCTCGGCATGGAGCTGGAAGGCAAGGGGCAGGTCGAGGGCCTGTGGGCGGACCGCACCGTCGGCCTGGACGGCGTCCGGAGCGAGATCGCGATGATGCGGACCCCGGACGGCCACGGCAAGCTGGAGCTGAGCAGGTACCACGTCCCCGCGGCGGTCGGCGCCGGGTCGCAGGACCCGCCGCCCAATACGCTGGGCCTGCATCGCGTCATGTTCGCTGTCGACGACATCAACGACACCGTCGCCCGGCTGCGCGCCCACGGCGCCGAACTGCTCGGCGAGGGGCACAGTACGAGAGCATGTTCCTGCTGTGCTACCTGCGCGGCCCCGCGGGCATCATCGTCGCCCTGGCCGAGCAGATCAGCTGACGCGAGCCTGCCGCGGGACCGCGGACCAACCCTGACCGGCGCGCGAGGACCAAGCCCCAGAGATCCGCTCCATCTGCTCCGCTGCAGGAGCGCTACCCAAATCCCTGGACTTCGTGCCGATCGAGCATGCCCTGCCTGTTGCAGGGCTACGACGGTCCATCGGACATAGCCTTGGTGACATGGGTTCCCAAGACGCAGCCGTCGCGCGCCAGGTGGAGATGCTACGGCGCGACGGGACGGTGGTGGGCAAATTCAGCTCATGCGAGGAAGCTGCGGCATGGCGGGCGGTAATGCGCCGTGCTTGCCGCGCCGCTGGACTGCGCATCCGTACCGGCCTGGCTAACGCTGACGAGCGGATCGCGTGGTGTACCACGTCGACCATGTACTGACCGAAGTAGAGAACCGGGCGGCGCGCCGAGCCATCGACGTCGCGTACAACGACGAGCCGCGTGTCCCGTTTCGCCAAATGGTCTGGGAGGAGCAACGCAAGATGCTCCAGGTTGTGCGAAACGACGAGACCCGCACAACCTAACGGATGCATCTAGGAGCCTGCCGCGCCTAGCCCCGAGGCGGCATTCCCATCGACTGGAGCTTCTTCTCTCCTGGGAACGCCCGGCCCTCATCGCGGCAGATGCGCGCATTTGGGCGGACCGTATCCGGGTCTTACCAGCCGAGTTCGCTGAGCCGGTTGTCGTCAATGCCGAAATGGTGGGCGATCTCGTGGATGACGGTACGGCGGACCTGGTCGTCGACCTCCTGCTCGGTACGGCAGATGGCGCAGATCGCCGGCCGGCGGATGGTGATCCGGTCGGGCAGGACCCCCGCGTACTGCGATGTGCGGCTGCTGAGCGGGATGCCCTCGTAAAGCCCGAGCAGGCCAGGCGGTCCCGGGCGGTGCTCGACCGTCACCGCGACATTGCGCATCAGCTGGCCGAGTTCCTCGGGCAGCCCGTCCAGCGCGGGGACGACCATGTCTTCGAAACGGCCGGGTTCGACCTCGATCACCAGTCCATTGTCCAACGCAGCGGCGCCGCGACAGTCAGTCCTGGCGGGATCGCATCACACCTCATCGTGCCCAATACCGGTAGACCGCTGGCGAGGTGCCCGCCGAAGGCGGGTCCTTTTCCAGCGACCCCGGTCCAGTCATGATGCCGCCCGGCGCGTCAGTGCGGAGCCGGAAAATACTCGCGGCGTGGTCAACGAGTACCACCGGGCCGGGTAAGCGATTCCAGGAAACCCGCAGGTCAGACGCCATCACGACATTTTTACACTCGCGCGAACCTGGCGTATTCGGAGCGCCAGAACGTCCTCTCGTGCGCGGTTGGTCCCGGTGGTGGTGTCGGCGATGGATATGGCGTCCCTCCTCTCCGCCTTTTAGATGGCGGTCTTGGTCTGGCTCGTGGTCTCGCTCGCGGCGAGCGCCTCCACAGCGTGGCGGAGATTCACCCAGGCCACGGCGAAACCGGGAGTCAGGTTCAGGTACCGGACGTGCGCGACGCGGACCCACCTGGCCTGGTCGGTCTCCCGGCCGGCGCGTACCTCCGGCAGCGCGCCGCGAGCCAGGCCGACGTGCGCCAGGAACGTGGTGTACTGCCAGCCGCACGCGGCGCACTCGCCGACGTAGCTCGTAGTGCCGGGCCTGGCGGTAATCCCGCGCACCTTTTCGCGGCACTCGCGCTCGGCGGCCTGCGCGGGTGATTCGCCTTCGGCAACCGCGCCGCCGAAACAGCTCCACGTGCCGGGGTCCTGACCGGCCCTGCTGCGCTTGCCGAGCAGCACGTACGCCCGGCCGCACCGGACGGCCCAGGGCAGGCAGCCCGCAGCTCCGCGTGATCCCCGGTCACGGTGCACGGGGCAGGGGCGGAAGCCCGATGGCACCTCCTCCAGCCTCGCCGGGTCGGTGCCCAGCTCGGCCAGCCGGGCGTACAGCGCCTCCTCAGTGAAGTAGTCGCCCAGCCAGGTGCGGGTGCGCCCGCCGATGCCGCCCAGGTCCTTGACCCTGAACCGCTGCACGCCGTCCACGGTCGGCGTGGTGACCTCGATGCCGCCTGGCGATACGAACCTGGTCATGACTCCCGCCCTCCCAGCCTGTACGCACGGCCGTCCTTGCTGAGTTTCGTGAGCATGTCTCCTCCCCGCTCGCGGCCGCCGCGGAACTCCGCCTCGACTAGTGCCACCTGCGCCAGGGTCAACGAGCAACTCCAGCCACAGCAATGCGCCCGCCGCCCCTGGGCTCGCTGTCATCAAGCCAGCCGGCCATCCGGTCCAGGACGCGCTCCCAGGCCGACCAACGCCATTGCCCCGGGCTTCCGGCTGATCTGCCCAGCCGCGGGAAACCAGCTAGCGTCCGCAAGCGGGACCAGTCCGCTTTCCCTTACTTTCAGCCGAGCTGTCTTTTCGATGAAACGGTCAGGGTCAAATGGCCATCGTGCCTGGGACTAAGGTCATCGCACGGGAGCTGACGGTGGCGGCGCCCGGCAGCGTCGGCCTTGAAGATGGCGGCGATGGCCTCGGCCAGCTCATCCACCTTGGCCTGGTGCTCGGCGGCCTTCGGGCTGTACGGTCCGCCCATCGGATGACGGCTGCGCCGGATGGCCGCGCTGAACCGAGCGTGGTCGCTGCGGTGCCAGGTGCGCTCCGCTGGCGCGGGCTCGGTGGTCGAGGGACTCGCGTTGGCCGTGATTGTCAGGGGTGGCGTGAGCTTTCCGGGCGGAAGGTACGTCGCGCCTATCGCGTCAGCCACCCGGCGTGCCAGCCCGGAGTTCTCCGAACCGGGAGCCCGGCGAACACCACGAAATCGTCACCTCCGCACGCTACCGGGGGAAAGGCTGCCCGGGTGCACCCGTATACCGCGCTGCCGCATGTCGTACCAGGTCATTTTCGCTGTTGACCCGCCATGATGACATGTCACTCTGTATCGTCCGGTTTCGTGAGAGGCGGGGATCACAGGGCTGTTCATGCACGCCCGGCTGGCCTGGCCAGGCTGCGGGAAGCCATCAACCCCCGCCTGGAGGAGACCAGCTTCGGGACAGCCCTGGCCGCTTGTGCCGCGGCCCTCCTCCTCATCGTGGCCGCCGTCGCGGTCGCGCTGCTGGTGTCCGGCCACGGCACGGCGGGCGGCCAGGGCACGGCGGCCGACGCGGCGCCGAGCGATCCGGCAGGAACGGCGGGAACGCCGGTCGCGATGCCGGCAGCCCCGCCGCGGCCGCGCGCGACCGCGGTGCCTTCAGCATCCCCGGCGACCCCTGACCAGGCCGCGTCGTCTCCGGCCGCGTCGTCTCCGGCTGCGAAGCCCACCGCGTCTGCGACGAAGCCCGCCCCGTCTGCGACCAGTTCCCCGCCGCGCTGCCCACCCGGACACGCAAGGCATCACCGCTGCTGAACCTGGGAATCTCGTGCAGCGACCGACCGCGCCGAACACCCAGATCTGCGCTCCACGAGAGACAAGCGCCAAAAGCCAAGCAGCCGCACCGAACGGCGGATCTCGCGCGACGACCACGACCAGCGATCGTCACACTGCGCGACTGCCGATTCGGCGCATAGGCGAACTTATCGAATCGGCACTCGAATGGTGCGGGATAGCCGAAGTGCTCGGGCCGCGCAGATTGCCGCATTATGGCTCGCCTGCTGCCGGGGCTGCCGCTGGCAAGATGGGCAGCATGATCGGCCGGATGCACCATGTTGTGGTGGACTGCCCGGACCCCGCTGCCGTCGCCGGGTTCTATTCAGCGTTGCTGGGGTTGCCGGTGACCTATCGTGATGACGACCGGGTGGTGGTCGCTGCCAGTGATATGTCCTCTGGCCTGGCGTTCCAACCTGCGCCGGGTAACCTGCCGCCGACCTGGCCTGATCCTGCAGTGCCGCAGCAGGTTCACCTGGACATCATGGTGGAAGATGTCGCAGCCGCGGGAGCGCGGGTGCTGACGCTGGGTGCGGTGAAGCTCGATGGCGAGAACGTTTATGCCGATCCGGCGGGCCACCCGTTCTGCCTCATCCGGCGGCCCCGATGGGCGCCGCCCATCCCTGATGACGCGTGAGCTTTGCCGGGTACACGCCCGAGGGGGACGTCTCGGCTCTGCCGACCGCGCCGCGAGATAGGGCGAGATGGGCAGCGAACGACATCCCTCGGGCATTGCCACGAGCCTGGACGGTGGGGGGCGGAACCGAGCGGGGGTCGCGTCAGCGCACCAGGATCACGTAGGTCTCGCCCGCCGCGAGCAGCATCGGGCCGCCGTTCACGGTGTATCGCGTCGGGGAGGTGTCCGTGGGCTTGGACCACCGGCCGTGCCAGACCCTGCCGTCCCGGTAGAAGTCGGCGGTGCCGCTGCCGGTGGTGACGGAGAAGACCTCGTTGTCCGGGTGCCCGGCGTTGTGGTCGGTGTACTTGCCGGGCACCACCTGGACGTGCTCGATGATGATGTTGGTCGTGGTGAGCGACGTCAGGCGGCCGTCCACGGCGATGCGCCAGCGGGCGCCGTCGCGGGTGAAGGTGAACGAGGCCGCCGGCATCGCGGCGTTGGTCTTGGTGGCCGGCGTGCCACCCGGCATGCCCGGGCCGAAGCGGAACCCGACGTCCTGCGCCTGAGCCAGGTCGTGGTAGCGGGAGAAGATCTGTGCGGGAAGGATGTAGGTCGGCGAGGAGCCCCCGTTGCTGAACAGGTCGCTGGCGGTGGCGGGGGTGATGTCGCGCAGGTTCGCCCGCTCCAAGTCCGGCAGCAGACCGGGGATGGCGCCGCTGTAGGCGAAGCCGGCACGGCCGTAGGCGGCGAGGATCGGGATGTCGGTCTGCCGGGCGCTGCGCACCGGGCCCACCTGGCCAGGCGGGTGACTGCTGTCGTACACCGCCAGATAGCGGCTCAGCCCGCCCTCGACCTGCTCCACGTAGACCACATCCGCGCCGTTCAGGCCGCGCTGCTGCGACTGAGCGACGCCGACGTTGTCGATCTTTACAGCCAGCACCCGCCCGGCCGTCCCGATCCCGGTGAGCGGGTTGGGACGGGCAGGTGACCCTACCGGGCGGCCACCGCTGCCACAGCCCATCACCACGCATATGCCCAGCGCAGTCACGGCGGCCAGGCAAGCCTTCGCCGCGTCCCTCACCCTCGGCCGGGTCGTCAGCGCACTCATATCAGCACCATTCCTTCCCGGCGCGATCCAGGTTATCCGCCCCGGTACTGGCACCGTCAGCAGCGGCCCAGGCCGCCGCGTCTGACTAGCGGGGAGGCGATTTGCGCCATGCGCGCGATGTACCGGGTGGAGTGACTGCTGGGGCTCCTTCTCGGCGAGTGCGAGGACCTCGTGGACGGTAGAGAGCGGGATTGTGACGGCCACGGCCCGCACCTCATCGTCCTCACCTACGAGGACGTAGACGCGGCCGTCTGCCACGCTCCACCACACTGGGGTATCGAGGCAGTTGCCGACCTGGAGCGTGCGCCGTTGTGCCCAGTCCGTGTCTTCGATGCCCTGCAGTTGCCTTAGCCCGGCCAGCGGGGCAACGACGTTCAGCTCCCATGCCTGATCTGATGGGTTTGGCCAGGCCATTCCCGTCAGCCATGGCCTCAACGCTCAGGTGCACCATTGCGGCATGCTGGCATCGGCTATCGCTCCGGGCAAGCGGGACGTCTTGATGCCCCTGCGATCGTAGGGGCGTCACATTCAACGTCTGCTCATTTAGATGATGAGCACAGCCCCCGTAGCGCACAGACCGGCCTCGATCTGGACAGCCAGGCGGGTAAGCGCGGGTGGCGATATCCGGTGGCCCGGCTGGAGGGAGCGCTGGGATCATGGGCTGATGAACGGCGGTGCGGGGCCTGGAAGGCTGGATCTGATGGACGCGGCGCTGGCCGGGCTGTCGGTGGGCGACGCGTTCGGGGATCAGTTCTTCCTGGCCGCCAACCGCGGCCTGAGCCCGGACGATGAGCCGCCCGGGCCGTGGGAGTGGAGCGATGACACCGAGCTGGCCTGCTCGGTTGCCGATGTGCTACGCCGCCTGGGCCGGATCGATCAGGACGAACTGGCCGCGATGTTCGCGGCCAGGTTCGATCCGAGCCGCCGCTACGGTGCCGGGCTCTGGAACTGCCGGAGCAGGTACGGGCCGGCGTGCCATGGCGGCAAGCCAGCGCGGCGCAGTTCGGCGGCCGGGGCTCCCACGGAAACGGCGGCGCGATGCGGGTCGCCCCGCTGGGCGCTTACTACTTCGGGAACCCGGCCAGAGCCGCAGCTGAGGCCGCGGCGCAGGCCGAGGTCACACATGCCAACATCGAGGGGATCGCTGGCGCGGTCGCGGTGGCCGTCGCGGCCTCGACACCGCAGACCGGCCGGGCCCTGTTCGACGCAGTCCTGGACCTCACCCCCGGCACCTACGTGCCAAAGGCCTGCGCCGGGCGAGGACGCTGAGCGGCAGCACCATCGAGCAGGCGGCTGCGGTGCTGGGCAACGGTTCACGGATCAGCGCCCAGGACACCGTGCCTTTCGCGCTCTGGGCCGCCGCCCGCTACCACCGCGACTACCCGGCCGCCATCCGCGCCTGCGTGCGGGCAGGCGGCGACATGGACACCACCGCCGCCATCACAGGCGGGATCGTCGCCACCCAGACCGGCCCGGAAGGAATACCAAGCACCTGGCTCCTGACCCGAGAACCCCTTCCCGCCTGGATCGGCTAACACCCGCCAGGCTGCCGCAGTCTGCGGACGCACAGAACAGCCATTCCCGTACGCTCCTGCCCACCGCCGCGATCACGGCAAGAACGTACCGATCGGCGGCAGTGTGCGCCTCGCTCCAGGGCAAGGGCTCATTACGCAGCGTGGTGTTAAACGGGC
>Ga0137384_10004833_pt1 | contig 10801 bp, 10 predicted proteins | sample SagtaG_2_FD_104922 | JGI IMG/M metagenome (GOLD analysis project Ga0137384, IMG submission 104922) | Vadose zone soil microbial communities from Sagehorn Ranch, Mendocino, California, USA - Sage2_R_60_16 metaG | ecosystem: Environmental > Terrestrial > Soil > Vadose zone | place: USA...
CCACCTTACGCGTATCAAAACAGAGCTGGACCTGAGCGGGCTTCGGGCGGAACCAGCGGACGCTCCCGCGAGTGCAGCTTCCGCTGCCGCGAGCGACACTCCTTCCGCGCGCATCCGCAGGGGGAGGCAGGAACTTTCCGCAGGGAACATGGACGCGGCCGAGAGAGAATTTCGCGCGGCCCTGGCCGCCGAGCCCTCGAATGCCGCGGCGCATCGCGGTTTGGGCGAAATCGAGCGCCACCATGGCAAAATGGACGACGCTGTAAAGGAATTGCAAGCCTCGCTGGCCGCGCGGGACTCCGCGGAAGTGCGTACGATGCTGGCGAAAATTTATCTGGAGCAGAAAAAAACCGATTTGGCCCGGGCCGAGGCGGAGAAAGCATTGAAGCTGGCGCCCAACTACGCGGAAGCAAAGCAGTTGCTGGATCACTTGCAGAATTCCAAGGCGCCCGCGAAGAAGCCGGGCGGAGGTGGAGCGTGAGATCTGCGCTGCAATTAAGGAGAGAAGGGTCTCTTGAGCGAACGTGGCTGGCCGCATTTTCTGTGGTTTTCTCCCTACTGACAGCCGCGGCAGGCACGTTGATGCTTCCATCGTCCAGCGCCAGCGAAAAAACAAGCGGCCCGTCTGTGCTGGAATTGCAACTCGATGGCGAAGTCGAGCCGATCCTGGCCACGTACATTGACGAAGGCCTTCAGGACGCCGCGCAACGGCACGCCTCGCTGGTGCTGATCACCATGGACACGCCGGGCGGGCTTAGCGATTCGATGAAGGACATGATCCAGCATATTCTGGCGTCGCCCGTGCCGGTTGCCGTTTACGTATCACCGACAGGCGCGCGCGGTGCTTCCGCTGGGTTCTACATTCTTCTTTCGGCGGACATTGCGGCGATGGCACGTGGCACGCATACAGGTTCGGCGACCCCGGTCATCGCCATCGGCGGCGCGTTTCCCATGCAGATTGACGAGGCTTTTCGAAAGAAAATTAATCAGGATGCCACCGCGTTTCTGCGCAGTTTCACGGAGCGGCGCGGACGCAACCCCGAGCTGGCAGAAAAGGCTATCACGGAAGGCAAAGCGTTCACCGAAAAAGAAGCCTTGGACGCAAAGATGATCGATTTAGTGGCGAATTCGACAGAAGATTTGTTGCAGCAATTGGACGGGCGGGCCATCACGCGATTCGACGGCACAAAGGTGACTCTGGCGCTAAAGAATGCCGTGCGCACCCCGTTCGAACTCTCCGCGCGACAGAAATTCCTGTCGCGCATTGTCCAGCCGGATATTTTATTTCTTCTGCTGATTCTTGGCGCGTTGGGTCTGTACACGGAATTCACCCATCCTGGTGTTATCGCCCCGGGTGTCATCGGCGGGATTTGCATGGTCCTTGCCTTGTACGACATGCATTTTCTTCCAGTGAATCTGGCGGGATTGTTCTTGATGGCGCTTTCGCTTGTCTTTTTCGTTTTAGAAGCAAAAACCCCAAGCCACGGCGTGCTGGCGCTTGGGGGCGTTGTGTCGATGTTTTTGGGCGCGCTGTTCCTGATTCGTTCGCCCCTGACTGCGGGCGGAGTGAGTCTTGGAGTCGCGCTGGCGGCGACTCTGCCGTTCGGAGTCATCACCGTCGTACTGATGCGCTTGGTGCTGCGCTCGCGAAAATGGAAAACGACTACAGGGAGGGAAGAACTGATTGGATCCGCCGGCACGGTCACGGAGGAATTGAAGGCGGGCGCGGAAGGAATAGTCCGCGTGCATGGAGAGCTATGGCGCGCCGTATCCTCGCAACCGGTGCCGGAAGGTAAGAGTGTGCAGGTGACCAGGGTCGAAGGGTTGAAGCTGTACGTCGAGCCGGTGGAAGTGGCCAGCCCGATCGCAAAGTAGACGGAGTGTGTTCTCAGGAGGAAGAAGATGGAAATCGGGGGCGTCTTTGGGATAGGGGTCGCGTTTGGTCTTTTGTTCGTGCTGATCTGGTTTTGGAATTCGATTTACATCATTAAAGAGTGGGAGCGCGGAGTTGTCCTGCGGCTCGGGCGGTTGCTCCCGGAAGCCAAAGGAGCAGGCATAAACCTAGTCTTATGGCCCATTGAAACGCTGTATCGCATCAATCTGCGCCTTGAGACTCTGGATGTTCCGCCACAGGACATCATCACCCGCGACAACGTCTCGGTAAAAGTGAACGCGGTGTGCTATTTCCGTGTTGTGGATGCGAACCTGGCGATGTCTCAAGTGCAGAATTATCAGTACGCAACATCCCAATTGGCCCAGACCACGCTTCGCAGCATTGTTGGTCAATTCGAATTGGATGAAATTCTCTCCCAGCGGGACAAAGTCAACGCCAAGCTCCAGGTGATACTCGATACGGACACCGAACCGTGGGGCATCAAGGTCTCCAAGGTGGAAGTCAAGCAGGTCGACATTCCCGAACAGATGCAACGCGCCATCGCCAAGCAGGCCGAAGCCGAGCGCGAGCGCCGCGCGAAGATCATTCACGCGGAAGGCGAGTTCGAAGCTTCCCAGAAGCTCGCCGACGCCGCAAAGGTTCTCGAGACGCAGTCGTCCGCCATTCAACTGCGCTACCTGCAGACGCTTACTGAAATAGGTGTCGAAAAGAACACAACGATTGTGTTTCCCTTGCCCATCGATATTATTAACAAGTGGACCCAGGCGTTGGGAGGATCGCAAAAATAAGAAATGAGTTATGGAGGACATCGGGGCGCCGGTGAGCGCGTGCTCGAAGGCCGTCACGTCATTGGCTTGTTCCTGGCGGTGATTTTGCTTTCGGGGCTGTTTTTCACGCTGGGGTACGTCATGGGACTGCACCAGGCGGAAGCCAGCGCCGATGGTTTGCCGAGCAAGCCCGAGTTGCGCAATCCTTCCAAGCCGGAAGTGGCTTCCAAACGCGCGAGCAAGACGCCTCCCGTCGAACCTCCGTCAGAAACCGCAGCGCCGGCAAGCTCGGAATGGGAGTTTTATCACGCAGGCGAAAAAGGCAAGGCGGATGATCGCCTGAAGCCTGCTACCTCTTCGCCTGTGCCGCAACTCCAGCAGAGCGCGCCGGTCCTTGTGAAATCCTCTCCGACCTCGCGAAGCACGAGCAACAGCGCTTCGAAAGCTTCCAACAGCGCGACCGCATCGGGTACCGGATATTCCTTGCAAGTGGCCGCCATGAACAAAGAAGTGGATGCGCTCGACCTCGCAAGAGTTTTGCAGAAAAAGAAATTTCCCGCGTACGTGCTTTCCCCGCACGGAGACAAATACTATCGCGTGCAGGTAGGCCCCTACGCGGATCTGAAGGCTGCCGACATTGCGCGCAGGGGACTTGAAGACGCCGGCTTCAAAGCCTTCGTGAAGCGTTGATGCCTTCCGGCAACGGGCTACTGCTGGTTGCCGCGGATTCCGGGGCGAAAATACCGGACCGCTTTCGGTTGTTGATTGGCGCCATTTCCGGCGCTGCTCTCTCCCTTTCCTTTACTGGACTTTATCTCAGCATTTATTCCTGGATTTGTGTAGGCGTGCTGCTGCTTGCGGTTTTTGGCGCGCGAGGGCGAGTCGCGTTTGCATGCGGATTTCTGCACGCCCTCCTGTTTGTTCTCACTTCCGTGCCGTGGATTGCCACGGTGTTGAGCGTCCATGGCGGCTTGCCCCTGGCGGGCGGTTGGAGCGTGCTGCTGCTAATTGCCGCGGCGTGGGGCGTCTTGGTTGGCAGTTTTACATGGATCGTGTATCGCGTCTCGCGACGAAGCCTCGAGATGGCGTGCATTGCCGCGCCTTTCGTTTGGGTCACTTTCGAATTTGTTCGCGCGCACTTGCCGGAAATCAGTTTTCCGTGGAACCTGCTGGGCTATCCCGCCTCGGCCAACCTCGGCTTGCTGCAAGTCACGACGCTCACCGGGATTTATGGATTGTCTTTTCTCGCGGCCGGATTCAATGCGCTGCTCGCGTGGATCATCGCGTCGAAGAAGGTGGCGCTGAAACAACGAATCCTCATCGGAGGAGGAGCCGCGGCGATTCTTGGGATTGTGATGTTGATCGGGCCTCACTTGGTGCCGGAAGCGAAGGCACACCATTTTGCGCGCGCGGTCCAGCTCAATTTCCCAGAGGTGCCGGAATACCCCCCGGACTGGTTTGCGAAAAACGCGTCGCAGCTCGACGAAATCGCAAAACTGAGTCTCGCGCCCAGCGCGGAGAAGCCGGATTTATTGGTTTGGCCGGAAGCGCCCGCGCCTTTTTCCTTTGAAGATACGCAATTCGCCAGGCTCGCATCGAACCTTGCCACTCGCTTCGGGCATCCGTTTCTTGCAGGGGCGATCGAATGGAAGCCGCCCGTGGACCCTTCGGATCGCGTTCCTCCCGGGCAGCAAGCGGTGTACAACAGCGCGATTCTCGTGGATTCGCAAGGGCAGCGCGTTTTTACTTACGACAAAGTGCACCTCGTGCCGTTCGGCGAGTACGAGCCGTTTCCGCTGATTCACCGCGTGGTCGCCAACATTTCCACCGAAGTGGGCGGGTTTCGCAAGGGCAACAAGTACGCGGTCGGCCGGCTGTCCAATGGCAACACATTTGGCGTGTTCATCTGCTACGAGGCGATTTTTCCCGGCGAAGTGCGGCGCTTCGCCGCTAATGGCGCCCAGTTGTTATTGAATATTTCCAATGACGGCTGGTTCGGCCGTTCCGCCGCCGCCGAGCAGCATCTGCACATGGTCCGCGTGCGCGCCGTGGAAAACCGCCGCTGGATCGTCCGCGCGACCAACAACGGATTCACCGCGTCGGTCGATCCCTACGGGCGCATGGTGGAACCGCTTCCGCCCGACGTGCGCGCTGCGGCGGATTTGCCGTACGATTTTCGGACGGACGAAACGATTTACACGCGTTTTGGAAACTGGTTCGCTTGGCTTTGCGTAATGGTTTCCGCTATTCTGTTAGTGATTTCTTGGAAGCAGGAAGCAAAGAAGTGAGTGTGTAGCGGCGGATTTATCCCGCTGGTCTTAGGAACCAAGGAAAAATCCAAGCAGAAAGATAGAAATGATCCTCGAAGACTTACAGCATCGCTACGAATCGCTCCAACCCCGCATCACGCTCATCCGGAGTTATCTTTGACGCCAAGACCAACCGCGAACGTCTGAAGGCGCTCGAAGCCCGCGTCGCCGACCCTAATTTCTGGAGCAATCAGGAAGCTGCGCAAGGCGTTCTGCGCGAACGCAAGCGCGCCGAAGAGCAGATTGCTGCCGACGAAAAGCTCACTTCCATCAGCGGCGACCTTGAAACCTACATCCACTTGGCGCAGGAAGAAACCAACTCGGATCAAAAGAACGATTTGCTCAAGGACCTCGACAAAGAGCTGGGCGCTGCCGAAACCTACATCGCGGACCTGGAAACGAAAACGCTGCTCTCCGGCGAAAGCGATCATCTCAACGCCATCATGACCATCAAGCCGGGCGCGGGCGGAACGGAATCGCAGGATTGGGCGTCCATCCTCCTGCGCATGTATCTGCGCTGGGCGGAACGAAAGGGAATGAGCGCGTCGGTTCTGGACGAGACGCCGGGAGAAGAAGCGGGCATCAAGAACGCCACAGTACAATTCGGCGGCGAAAACGCTTATGGACTGCTCGCCGGCGAAACGGGCGTGCACCGGCTAGTGAGAATCTCTCCCTTCGACCAAGCCGCGCGCCGCCACACCTCGTTCGCCTCGGTGTTCGTGATTCCGGAAGTGGACGACAAAATCGAAGTCCACATTCGTCCCGAAGATTTGAAAGTCGACACGTTCCGCTCCGGCGGCAAAGGCGGCCAAAACGTCAACAAAGTGGAGACCGCGGTCCGCATCACGCACGTCCCCAGCGGCATCGTGGTCGGCTGCCAGGCCGAACGCAGCCAGCACAAAAACCGCGAGCTCGCCATGAAAATGCTCCGCTCGCGTCTCTACGACATGGAAGTACAGAAACGGCAGGCGGAAACCGACAAGCTCGACGAAACCAAGATGGACATTTCGTTTGGGAGCCAGATCCGCTCGTATGTGATGCAGCCGTACCAGATGATTAAAGATCACCGCACGAAGTTTGAAGTCGGCGACGTGAACCGCGTGCTCGACGGCGATCTGGATCCCTTCATTCGTTCCTACCTCATGGCCAAGAAAACCAAAGGCCGCCTCGACGTCCAGCCCGACGACAATGGCGAGCAGGAGTAGCGGTCGCTCAAGAACGCCCATGCAATTCATTGAGAAACTTCTGTTTTACGTGCAGATTCGCCCAGCGCCCATTTCCTAGGGCCGCTATAGGCCAGCACCAACAGCCCGCCCATGATCGCCAAGTTCTTTCGAAAATGTGTTTCCTGCATGCCTGCTGACATGCCGCTAGCCGCCCAATAGTTGTGAAACAGCACCGTCACCGCCGTCGTGTACAGAAACATGACGAACGCAGCAATGCGCGCCCGATATCCGGTGATCAGGCAGATCGAACCGGCCAATTCGATCACCATCGCGATGGCCAGAAGCACGGGAATCATCGGCAAGTGCTGCGTGCTCATGTACCGCACATTCTCGGACCAGGAGAACACCTTGCCAATTCCACTGGTGGCGAAGATGTAGGTAATCATCAAACGCCCAACGAGCGGTATGACGGGATGGTCAAGCTTCACTTGTGCCTCATTTCTTTGACCCGGTCATTAGCTAGAGTGTTCCTCGTTAAGAGTTGGCGCAATCGCATTTTCTGCAGTCATTCATGCCGCAGCGCAATAAGAGGGTCCACCCGCGTCGCCCGATGCGCCGGCACAAGGCACGCGAGCAGCGTCACGGCAGCGAGCAACGCGGCGATCGTAACGAAAGTGATTGGATCGGTGGCCTTGACCGAAAACAGCATGGTCTGCAGGAAGCGCGTCAAGCCGAGCGAGCCAAGCAATCCCGCGACAACGCCAAAAGTAATCGTCACTGCGCCTTCCTTCAGCGCCATCCCGAGAATGTCCGCGCGCTTCGCCCCCATGGCCATGCGAATGCCGATTTCGTTCGTGCGGCGGCTGAACGTGTAAGCCATGACGCCGTAAATTCCGATGGAGGCCAGCAGAAGCGCAACACCGGCGAAAATGCCCAGAAGTTCGAGAGCAAAGCGGCGCTCCGCAAGGAAAGCGGAAACGATGACGTCCATCGTGCGTACGTTGAAAACCGGAATCGCAGGGTCGGCGTTCCGGACTTCAGCGCGGACGGAGTCGCCCAACGTGTCCGGGCCCATGGAAGTCCGCAAAATAAACGACGCCGTCATAGGTCGGAGCTTGATAAAGCGGCCGATAGAGATGCGGCGCGGTGGCTGCGTCGAAGCCATCGGATTTGATATTGCCAACGACCCCCACGATGCTGAGCCAGGGATTCTGCGTGGCAGAGGTTTGGCCGCGCCGCACTACGCCTAACTGAACGCGCTGGCCAACGGCGTCCGCATCCGAGTTCGGCCAATAGCGATGCGCCAGAGTCTCATCAATCAGAACGACTTGCTGTCCTTTGGTGTTGTCGGAGTCGGAAAAGAATCTGCCGCTGAGAAGAGGCGTTTTTAGTGTAGAAAAATACGAAGGACTGACGTTGGCAATCTCGGCGACCGGAGTTCGATCAATATCGAATGGATGATTTTCGATAAGAAAGGTGATCTGAAAACGGTTGAAATCCATGGGCAGACTGGTGCCATTGCCGAGCGCGGCCTGCTCCACGCCGGGGAGCGCGGAGATGCGCCGCAAAATTTCCTGGTGAAAGGCGGCCCGCTTTTCGGGAGAGAAGTACGGATCATCCTTGGGATCATTAGGCACAGCAAGCCAGATTTTCGCGGTAACCAGGTGATGAGGCTCAAATCCAGGCTGCACATCTAAAACGTGCCGGAAGCTGCGCACCAGAAGGCCCGCGCCGATCAGGAGGGCCAGGGAGAGCGCAATTTCGGAAGCCACCAGAAAGCGCGAGAATTTCAATTGATGCTTGCTGGAACCGGCCCCACGCGTGCCCTCGCGAAGCGCGCTGATTTGACTGGTCCGCGCCGCTTGCAGGGCGGGAGCCAAACCGAAAATTACGCCGGTGAGAATGGAAATCACAAACGCGAACAAAAGCACGCTGGGACTGAAGCTAACTTCGCTGAGACGAGGAAGCTTCGCGGGTGCCAGGTAGAGCAAAGAACTTTTGAGCCAGACAACTGTGATGAGCGCCACCGCTCCTGAGATTGTCGCGAGAAGGATGCTCTCTGTAAGAAGTTGCGTGATCAGCCGCGAGCGGCCCGCGCCAATCGCGAGCCGTATGGCGATTTCCCGCTGCCGGCTCGCCGAACGCGCAAGGAGCAAATTCGCAAGATTGACGCAAGCGATCAGCAGGACGAAGCCCACGGCCCCGAAGAGTACGAAAAGCTCCGCACGGACATTGCCAACGAGATCCTGTTGAACCGGGACCAGCCGGATGGACCATCCAGCCGCCGAAGGATATTCGTCGGGAAACTGGCGCGTAAGCTGCGCCACGAAATTGTCAAGTTGCGCTTGCGCCTGAGCGACCGTAAGTCCGGGTTTGAGCCGGCCCATAACGCCGGGAAGAAGCCGGACCGCCCGAATGGGAGGCGCAGGAAAAGGCGGCGCGGCAAAGCCTGTCGTTGCCCAGAGATCGACATCCGCTGCAAGCGTACGGCCCGGATGGCGAAACTCCGGTGGCATGACTCCAACGACCCTGTAGGAGATCCCCGTCGATGCGAATTTTTTGGCCAATCACTTTAGGGTCAGCACCGAAACCACGGCGCCAGTAGGCGTCGCTGATGACCACCGGTTCGGAAAAACCTGGCAGAGCATCCGCGGGGGTGTACGTGCGGCCAAGCTCGGCATCGGCTCCCAGCATCGTGAAGTAGTTGGCGTTGGTTCCAAGAAACTCGACGCGTTCGGGATGCTCGGCACCGGTGATATTGGCGTCGGCGGGGAAGATCACGGAAATATCCTGGAAAACGCCCGAACGATCGCGGAGGTCCCACAGCTCAGGGACGGACATTCCCACGCCGTGCGTGTTCGAGCTGCGAATGTCGTCGTACACCCGCACGAGCTGTTCGGGGTGCGGATAGGGAAGGGGCCGGAGAAGAACGGCGTGGACGACCGTGAAGATGGCCACGTTCGCTCCGATGCCCAGAGCGAGTGTCAGAATTGCGACCAGCGTGAAACCGGGGCTGCGCCGCAACATGCGTCCCGCATAACGAAGATTTTGCCCCGCGGCCTCTATCCAACCGACGATATCCACGGCGCGCGTGTCCTCCTTCAGCAAAGTTGCATTGCCGAAGCGGCGCTGCGCGTCGTAGCGAGCTTCCTGCGGCGACATTCCGGACGCCATGTTGTCCTGCGTGCGCATCTCGATGTGCGAGCGCAGTTCCTCGTCAAGGTCGCGCTCGATCCGATGGATTTGCAACAAGCCCTTGAGGCGGGAGAGCAAGGACATTTTTTAACGCTCCTTTGCCCGATGAGACGCGTTGCATCTCATGAGGCGAATTGCAACACGGCGGCGACGGCTTCGGTGAGCCGCGTCCAATTCTTTTCTTCGGCGGCTAATTGCTTGCGGCCGGCGTCGCTGAGCCGGTAGTAACGGGCGCGGCGATTGTTTTCCGACGTTCCCCATTCGGCGCAGATCCAGCCCTCCTGCTCTATGCGGTGCAGCGCCGGATACAGTGAGCCTTCCTCGACGCGTAGAACGTCTTTCGAAACGCGCTGAATGTGGAGAGTAATCCCGTACCCGTGCATGGGGCCGCCCGCCAGAGTTTTCAACACCAACAATGCCAGCGTGCCCTGCAAAACGTCGCTCTTGGCCTTGGTCAAGAAGTCTCCTATAGACATCTATAGGTCAGACGGCTCTCTCCCCTTTTCGTTTCCCGAAAAATTGAAATTCTGCTTCGCGGCCTTCCCCCAGCGTCCTGTTTCCGTCAGAGCAGCGATGGACTGTGTGCAGGACACGGGTGTGCGTGAAGCGGGCAGAGAGATCCCTGCCGTCCTCCATGGGTTTGTTGGGTGGCGGTGCTATGATTTGCGCATGAAGGCGGGTCTTCGAGCTACCTGGCTGGTTGCGATTCTCATCTTGGAAGCCATTGTTTCAATTGAATTTGCTCCAAGAGCAGCGGCTCATGGGGATTTAGCAAGCGCACGGAGACAAGAGAGAGCCACAAGCTCGAACACCGACTACGCCGCCGCGGCAGACGCCCTCCAGAAAGCAATTGCGGGCACTCCGAACTCCGCAGAACTGTGGATGAAGTGGGCGGATTTTGATTTGGAGCGATTCCGGGTCCTCGAATTAGAGCTGAGAAGCTTGCAGAGCGGGATGGCAGTGGTGCTGAGGTTGGAGGCGGAGGGCTTGTATAGCGGGCCGGAGACGCGAGAGGAGCTGTTGCGGCAATCGGCGACGGCGGATCCCGAGCAGCACGGGATTTGGGGTGAGCTGGGCGCGGAGCAAGTGCGGAACGGCAAACGCGAGGCGGCTGCGACAACGTTGAAGACCGCGCAGGAGCGGCAAGCCGCGAATTCCTGGACGCTGCGGCTGGAAGCGATAATGGCCGCGCCGCGAGGCGATTGGAAAAAGGCGGAAAGCAAACTCTTCGAATTGGGGGCGCGTTCGCCGGCAGTGCTTCGCAGCGAAATGCAGACGTGGCCGCGCAATCTTCTTCCGCCAGAATATGTTTCCAGCGAAGTCTGGAATTGCGCGCGAAACAATTCGACAGCGTGTCTGGAAAAAATAAAATTTCCCTCAACCGAAGTTTCAAGCGACTCCGAGCAACTTTTCGCCGAAGAGCGCTGGGAAAAACTTGCAGCGCTTCCTGAACCACCCGCAGAAATCCCG
>Ga0137384_10004836_pt1 | contig 10800 bp, 13 predicted proteins | sample SagtaG_2_FD_104922 | JGI IMG/M metagenome (GOLD analysis project Ga0137384, IMG submission 104922) | Vadose zone soil microbial communities from Sagehorn Ranch, Mendocino, California, USA - Sage2_R_60_16 metaG | ecosystem: Environmental > Terrestrial > Soil > Vadose zone | place: USA...
GTGGCCAGGTAGCTCAGGTGGTAGAGCGCAGCCCTGAAAAGGCTGGCGTCGGCGGTTCAACTCCGTCCCTGGCCACCATGTTTCAAAGCAGTTAGCCAAATTGCCTTCGTGATTTCAGTCCGCTCTCAGTCCGCATTGGCGAAACACGCTCAAGGCGGTTGGTATACCTATCTGATTAGGAAGAACTTAACCCCGATCATATCTTCTTCAGTCCGCTTTCAGTCCGCTTTGGTCCGCCGCGTGGTGAGAATCCCAATCGGCAATTCCCCTGCTGCGGCCATACGATCCTGGCTGACAGCATGGCTGTAAAACTGGAGCGTCCATCCCCTGCTCCAGACCTCATCCCCGCAGAAACCAAAACATCAACCGAGAACTCACATTGGTATCGGTACAGCAAACGGGGGCACATCGGTGGCAACATCTCTATCAGCTGTTCGCGTTAACGGCGTGGAACGCCGTACCAGCCCAGCAGTTCTCTCACTTCGCAGCCGCAGACGTGGGCCAGCGTGTACAGTCTGTGAAGGCTGGGGATTGTATTCTTCACCTCGAAATCGTGCAGCCGACTTGCGGGCAAAATGAACCTTCTGTTCCGAAGCCTCCGCGCCAATTTGATGCTTGCCGTGTGGACATCGCGGAGAGTCAGCCCAAGAGCCAAGCGAGTGGCTCGCAAGCGTTCGCCCGGACTGGATTGGCGCTTCGGCATGACACTAGATTATCGGCGTGTAAAGTCACCGGCTGAAGGGAAAACGTTCGAGCGGAGGTACGAGAGTCATCCGCAAAGCCGAGCCCGTGCGGGAATCGCTCACACAGCTTTGGAGTCAAAGATGGATCATAATAATGACGAGCATGTCCGCCACCCGGCGTGAAGAATCGTCGGTTGTTTTGGATCGCGAACTAGATGAAGCGAAGAGCCCTTCGGGTCCGCGCATCCGCTGTCCGCTATGTGGGTGGTCGCCCCGCAAGGAGGACCTCTGGACTTGCTCCTGCGGACATGAATGGAACACATTCGACACGGGAGGCATCTGCCCAGCGTGTCTCCTTCAGTGGACTTCAACGCAATGCCTCTCCTGCACGCGCTGGTCAGCGCATTCGGATTGGTATGTGCCTTAATTCAGGTTGCAAGTTGTGCGTCGGTACGGTGCCGTGGGAGAATCCCCAAGGAGTTAAATCCTCAATGGCAGCGGCTCCATAAAGCCGCAAGGAGGAAATGAATGAAAGCAAGTACCCACTTATTAGCAACGCGCACGATCCTCGTTTTCTAACCCTCCACTCTCTCCAGACGCCGCAAGGTCGATCCCGCACAGGACGGTACATTATCGAAGGCATCCGTCACCTTGCACGCGCAGTAGAGCACAATGCTCCGATTCACTCTGTTTTCGTTGAACCTTCAGTTTTGTCGAATCCCTTCGGGCAGAAGCTTGCTCATCGGCTACGCAAATGCGGTATTCCCAGCATCCGCCTTTCACAACACCTCTACCGTGATATGACCCTCGCGGCAGAACCGCAGGGGATCGGTGCGGTTCTCCGACAGCAATGGACTTCTCGACAGCAATTGAGAATGGAGCGGAACTCCCTGTGGCTCGCAGTTGAATCTATCGAATCACCGGGCAACCTTGGCACCATGATTCGAACAGCTGAGGCGGCTGGCGCGAGTGGAATCTTCATGCTCAGTCCAGATTGCGACCCGTACGATCCCGCAACTGTTCGGGCGACGATGGGCTCGCTATTTTCGCAAAAGCTCGTAAAGTGTTCGCCACGCGAATTCATCGACTGGGCAAAGTCGAACGGAATGGCAGTTGTGGCGTCCTCACCAGGGGGATTGATGGACTACAAAGCCCTGCACTACAGATTTCCCACGGTTCTCGTGATCGGAAACGAGAAGCGCGGACTGTCTGAGCAACTGATCGAACCGGCCAATTTCATCGTGCGCATTCCCATGCGTGGGAACTGCGACTCGATCAATGCGGCGGTCGCTGCGGGCGTTCTTCTGTTCGAGATGGCGAGTCAAAGACCAAGCAGGTGAGGTTTCGTTCCATTGCTGCGCAACACGCATCCAAACAACTAGACTGAATCACAGAGTTTGCGATGCTTGAGACTCCGATACCAGCTTCCTCACGTTGGCGGTTCCAAACCGCGATGATCCTCGCCGTGGCAGCAGACGCCCTACAGATTTTTGTGCTGCCATTGTTCGCTGAAGGCGCGCTGTCGCCGGCTGATGATTTGCTTGATCTGGGAGTCGCAGCCGTATTGGTGCGTTTGCTGGGCTGGCACTGGGAGTTCTTGCCAGCGTTCGCTGCCGAACTTGTGCCGGGTCTTGATTTGGTTCCGTTTTGGACATTTGCAGTTGCGAACGTCTATCGCAAGTGGAAGCAAACAGCCATCACCGAGGAAGAAACTCGCCAGGAGCATCGGGTAGTCGAAGGCGAGTTCAAATCTTCCTAGACACTCGCGACTCCAGGGTAGTTTGGGCGCGTGACTGTGAGAAATCGCCATACCACTCATCTAATTCTGAGCTTTGCGTTGCGATCAGCAATGTAGGCTCTGAACCGTTATTCATCTGCTATTCGGTCCAGATAGAGTGTAGTTCAGAGATACTTGTTGTCAGCTGGCGATTTCACGTTTTGACCGCTGGTCATTGAGCGTTATCGGGGGTTGGTGTTGAAAAAGTCACTGACTTGGTGCTTGCGAGGGCGATCACAACAACCCGGAAGGTCAATGCCGGCACGGGAGGGCTTCCCGCGTCGCCGCGCCGGGCGGACTGGGCCCCTTTCGCGTGAAAGGGCGCGCTCCCTGTGCCCGCAACGCCTGCGCAAGGCTCGCGACCTGATTCCGGTTTATCATGAATTCGTGCGGCCGCGCCGCAATACGACGCGGGTTACCTTCGCCACTATGGCTTTTCATGTCGATGCCGACTATCCTCCCCCGAAAACCTGGCAGCAATTCGAGGAATTGTGCGCCGACACTTACGCGGCCGACTGGTCTGATCCCGCGCTTCAGCGCTATGGCCGCGCGGGCCAGGCTCAGCACTTCGGCATGTGCAATGCCAGTGTCGCATGGTGCACCAGGCAGTGATTATCGCGCTTGCCGGAACACATCGCCCACGCAAAAGAACGCCGCGTTCTGCCGCGCGACGAAAAGAAGAGAATTCATGTAAACTTTTGGGGCAGCTGAAGCCCTTTGTACACCGGTTCAGAGGGCGCACGGGCGGGCAATTTTTGGCTGGCTCTGCATGGTGCGAGCTCGTCGCAGTTTCCTTGAGTAGGTTCGCAGGTCTTTCTTTCGGAGGGATACAACATGCTTCGTAATGTCTCCCGTATCGTCGTACTTTCGGTGACGGTTGTTTGTCTGGTTTGTGCCAATGCCCAAGCTAAGACAGTACATTTAGCCTGCAGCAAATTGTCGAAGGCGACGCGATCCTCCTCTAACGACGTGTTCAATTTACTGTTTCCCGGATTCAACGGGGGCATATTTATGCCGGAGACTTTCGAACTTGAAGTAGATCTCGATCACAAAACTGCGAATGCTGCTTTGGGTCTTAGTGGCGGGCCATTCAAAGTTGATGTTTTCGATGTCGCTCTTGTTCTCACCAGTACGGATTCGAACGCCGCGATGCGGACGTCACTTGGAATCGATCGAAGAACTGGTGTTTTCATCAAGAGAGATGAGTCGTTGGAGCTCAGCAATGGCAATACAAAAGTGGTCGGCACGTTTTGGGAAACAGGGGTGTGCAGTACGAAAGTGAACAAATTCTAAGGACGATGTTCGAATGCTTTTCTGATAGACGCTTTAACTCATGAGGAGGTGCTTATGCCATCGGAAAAAGAACTAAAGGAGGTTGGGGAGCATTGGAGTCAAGCCTTGCGAAATCGGGATGTAACTACACTCAGTAGAATATTGGCGGACGATTTTCAAATGGTCGATCTGTCTGGGAAGATTATCGGTAAATCAGCCTATCTAGGTTTTGTGCAGGCGCAGAATAGAAACATAGTATCCGAAGCGCAACTGAAGGTAAGAATTGACGGCGATACTGGTGTAGTCGTGGGGCGAAGCTCTGTTACCATCAAAACGAAAGCTGGGTCTCAGGTTTCGAAGAAGTATGTCTATACCGACATCTTCAAACATTTTGATCAGGGCTGGCAATGTATTGCCTCGCATTCAGGCCGCGTGGATTGAAGTTTCAAAGTGGTATCGCGTCGGCAACGTCGGGAGTTCTTGTTGTCTCTATCCGCAGCTCTTCCGGTTCGGCTAGCAACTGAAAGCTTTCACCTTATCAGGTCGGCGTCGCGTTCTGGCAGAGCATATGACGTCAGTGGTTCGAGGGTCCCGGGAAGAGCGGGATGTTGAGTCCTTTTGCATCACAAATTTGAATCATGCGACGGACCATCCGAGTAGCTGTAAGACTGTGCTGGCATGGTTGTAATTTAGCAATATCGTTAATTCCGCCCAGTTGGGGGTGGGCAACTTCTGGTTTGGCTTCCTATTAGGTGCAATGATTATAGATTGTTTGTCCATCAGCAAAAATTTTGATGCAGGCGTACAGGCCGCGGTTCAACGCTTGAGGGACGGCGGCTCGACGCCTCGCATGTGCGAAATTCTGGCCACGCATTCAGAAGGCACGTTGTCCTACAGCGCTACTAAGAAGCGCAAGGCTCATGCACTTGGGATTGAGTATGAACCACTTAACTACAGCCAAGAAGTTCATTTCACGGAGATCGTAGACAAGATCACGCAATTAAATGCTAATCCCGAAGTACATGGCATCTTGATCGGTATGCCTATGTACTCTCATCTCGACTCGGAGAAGCTCATAGCCACAATTGACGCCTCCAAAGATGTAGACGGACTCGGCCCAACCAATTCTTATTTCGTCTTTTCAAATCAGGAACATCTGGGAATCGCACCGGCTACGGCCGTCGCGGTTGTTCACATATTGGAAACGCGTTTTTCGCTTCGAGGTCGGAGTGTGGCCGTCGTGGGACGTGGTCGTACAGTTGGGCGCCCAGTGGGGGCGATGCTGACCAACCGCGATGCAACGGTTACGGTGTGCCATTCACGAACACCAAAACCTGAACTTGAACGAATCGTGCGCAACAGCGAGATCCTGATTGCCGCGACCGGTACCCCCGGCGTGGTTCGAAGCGAGTGGTTTAGCCGAGATCAAACAGTCGTCGACTGTGGCATTGCGATCGTAAACGGCAAGACTGTGGGCGACTTGAATTCAGCCGAGGTATCAGATCGGGGCGCATTCGTTACGCCAGTCCCTAAAGGTGTAGGTGTGGTCACGAATTCGATGATCTTTGGCAATCTGCTACAAGCTGTAAAACTGAAATCTGGGGACGGCCGGTGAACTATATGGAGAGCTTAGGAAATGTAACATTGGCAGCTTTGTTCGAAGCCGCTGCATCTAGTAACCCGACTCCAGGAGGGGGTTGTGTATCAGCCGTTGGTGGTTATTTTGGTGTCTCCCTCCTCCTAAAAGCCATCCGCGTTTCTGCCAGGAAACGGCCTGATCCTGTTTTTACAAAAATAGATGAGCAACTGATTGAATTGGCGTCAAGACTGCTCCAGTGTGCCCAAGAGGATTCCGATGCCTTTGGACAGTACATTCGCGCACTGCAGTTGCCGAAAGCAAGCGACAGCGAAAAGGCCACAAGAAATCAAGCTCTTCGCGATGCAACGGTCGCGGCAACCGATGTCGCGCTACGAATCCTGAATCTTGGTAACCAAGTTCTACACTGTGCCGAGCAAGTGCAGGGCAAGACGCTTCCTACGATCTCAGCTGACGTGCGAGCATGCGTCGAACTTGTGTCATCGATGAACATTGTGGCTCGAGAGAACGCCCAAGCCAATCTGTCGGGATTGACTGATGCTGAAGTGCTTCGAGACCAACTCCAGACACAGCTGGCCCGGCACGACGCTCTGCGACTAGCGTGCACGCGGTGACTGTCTAGTTCGGTTGGTTGAGATAACTGTTGTTTGCGCGCGCCTAACATGTATGCCAAACACTTCTAGGCAAAATGATTTCATTGATATAGGTAAGGGCGAGTTCGCGCGCAACCCCATCGCTGTAATCAGCAAGATAGACAATGCTACCTTTGGCATCTCTAATGTTACTATCGATGGAGTACATTGTGTTTATCTCAACGATCCTGCACTGATTCGTGCTGTGCTCGCCACGCAGTGGCAACAATTCCGCAAGGAATTTGGGTACAAGAAGTCCCGAACACTGATCCAGTCGGATATGTTTTCTCCCAGCATAGTATGGCCAACACCGCAAGAGTTTACGAGTGTTTTAGTTCAGTTGCGATCAATTGTTTCAGAGTTCATATACAGAACGGGAAGTCAGGTGGATGACTTGTACTCCTGGTGTCGACAGCTCACCATGGAGATTTTTGTGCGAACGCTTCTGAAAGGCTGCATTCCTGCAAATGTATCACAGGCGGAGCTTGAGGCCGCCACGATTCGGACTATCGATTTGCTGGGCAGGATAATTCTCAAGTTCCCGGAAAATATCGATTGCGCAGATGATGAGGACGGCGATGCGCACAATGAACTGAGGCACTACGCTCGATTTTTCCAGCAGCATTGCACGGACATCCACGCAACGACTGGTCGTGCTATGACGACCATTCTGGCTGGCTACGAGCAAATGGCCAGTATCATGTATTGGATGATCGTTCATTTTGCAGAGCGGCCCCTTAGGGAAATGCCGTATGTTACCAAGAAGCAATATGTCGACGAAGTTATCAGGCTCCACTCCCCAATATGGACGATAATGCGTCGTCCGAAATACAACGTACACATCACCGACAACGTCCTTCCCATCCAGAGCGTCGTGATTACGAGTCCTTGGCTAATGGCGCGCAACGAGCGATACTTCTGGGAACCAGATATGTTCCGGCCGGAACGGTGGAAAGCTCCGATCGAGACGTTTGCATTTTTTCCGTTCAGCCATGGACCTCGTGCCTGCAAAGGCGAGGTTTTCGTGCGTGCCACACTCCATGCACTGCTAAATGAACTTGAACACAAAGCGCCAGTTCTCTGCAAGACAGCTCAATGCTTGCACGTCGTGAAGGTCAGTGCAGTGCCCGCACAGACTCTACAGGTTAACTTTCGATGATACGTTACGCCGGGTTGGTGTTTGATCGAGCATCACAAAGATAGGGCGTGATGACCGTTCAAGCCGTGGCAATCGACGGACTAGCAATTCAATCGGAACGATTGCGCGAACTACGACTCCAGCAGTGCCGATTTTCGGAGTACGAGGTCTTCATCTTCGTCCCCGAACCAGGGAGACGTGGTGCTTCAGAAGCCTTCATTTCGGCGCGTACAAAGCAGCACGTGTTTCTTGCTGTAGGGTTTCGATGTAGCGTGTGCCGTACAGGGGAGGCTGTCGCAACCCGCGCCATAGGGGCAATTCAAAGCGGGAAAGCTTTCTATATTGTACAACGGCCACTTGAATATCAAGAGCTTCTGCCATGCGAGCGGCCGTACGGACTGGATCTCGATGCTGGTTCGGACGGAACGGGCGAAGCTAGTGCTTTAGCTGATACAGTTGGTCGCATTGTGCATCCTTTCATCCAACGCCGACGTTGCGGACGATCCTCCGAGGTCGTGCGAATTAGGGTTTTGGGAAGTAAAGGATTTTTTGGATCCCAGATCATGAAGCGACTGGCCGCTGAGAACGTTGACCTGTGGGGCATCGATATCGGCGACGACGCTTCCGCCCTTGTAGACTCGGAAATAGTCATTTCCGCGATCGGTAAACCTGCCGTGATTTCACGAAACCAGCTCGGAAGAACTAAGGACCTCTTAGTTGACGTTGGTTATACGTACGACGAAAGACTGGGGCAGAGTTACGGAGATTTCGATCACTCCTGCTATGAGGCTTGCGAGTACTATACTCCGGTCCCGGGTGGGGTAGGCCCACTCCAGGCGTTAACGCTCGTCGAGCGTGCCGCAAGCCTTACCGGATACCAATCCTTTCGGCCTTGGCAACTTGCCTTGAGGTGAATATTTTGTGGCGGAGCGTTGTTTCAGATCAGCGCGGCTTCCGTGGGCGACACCAACTTGCAATCACAGAGACAGCTGCAGTTTTTTTCAGGGCCTGAGGCTTGATAACTTCGACTTGCACACGCGCAATCCGCTCGTCGGCCGCAATAGCTGCGACGAGCTCATTGACCAATGACTCTACTAGATTGTAGTGCCTCAAACCCGCCACTCGGATTATTTCATTGCGAATGGTTTTATAATCTACCGCCTGTCTCAGTCGATCTGACCGTGTGGCCCGTCCAGCATCGTATTCATACATCACATTTACAGTGATTGTTCTTCGCCTGAGTTTCTCGTGTGCATACGCGCCTAGTGAACACTCTGTTGTAATTGCTGAGAGAGTAACCGTGACGTTGTCCCTCAGGGTTGGCCTTAGCTCCATTTCCTGACGCCGTTGTATCATCTTTTGCACCGGGTTCGCATCTTATGTATCGCTCCGTACTCCTGCGGGAACCAATCCCTTGTATGCATTGACGCAATTACCAATTACGAAAGCGAGAGTTCCTATCGACCTACTCTTGAGATTGGAACGCTGATTTCTGTATGGCGTTAACTTGTCTGCAACCGCGAACAGCATTACAGACATAAACTGCGTCGGCTGTTTCGAGGTCCTCGATTCGCAGAATGCTTTCTGTAGCACGAGGTCTGGTTGTGAGTAGAAAGTGACGATACACACCAGGAAGTAATCCACAACTCACTGGAGGAGTAAACAACGAACCCGCTCTTTCAATAAACACGTTGCTGATCGCACCTTCCGTAATATGCCCGTGCTCGTTCAAAAACAGCACCTCGTCGTACCCATGTCGCAGAGCCCACTCATATTGCTGGTCGTAAAAGCGACGTCGGGTTGTCTTGTGTCGGAGGAAGCGATCGCGGGACGAAACACGGATAGGGGAAAATATCACATCGCACGTTCCGTCCCGCTCCTCCAGAGACGAATGAGAAACGGTTATTGTGCCTGAGCGCTCCAACAAAACTCGAACTTTGATTTTATGATGGGCTCTAAAACCGCTCTCGACACCCTTGAGCGCTACGTGCAATGCTTCTCGGCTAAACTGAAAGTCAAAGTATTCCGCGGACGACTGCATTCGTTCAATGTGCAGCTGCAGAAGGTGATAGCCGTCTTGCCAAAGAATGCTTTCTAACAGCTGGAATGGCGGCTCTTCACATTCGAGGAACTTAGATTTCAAAAGGCATTCTCTGTACTCATCAACGGCGCGCGAATCTGCGACGATGCCACTGCCCACCCCCATTGTGCCTCGCCCTTTCTCTAAAATGACTGTCCGGATTGCCACGTTGAAAACTGCCTCCTGCTTGGGGGAGAAAAATCCGATTGCGCCCGTGTAAACACCACGTGGTTTCTGCTCCACAGCGCGAATAATGTCCATTGTGCGAAGTTTAGGGGCCCCTGTCACAGAACCACATGGGAAGAGGCTATCAAAAATAGCCGAATAGTGAACTTCTGGTCTCAATGTTCCACAAATTTCCGAAGTCATCTGGAATAGCGTCTCATATTTTTCCACCGAGAATAGCTGATTTACCTTCACACTGCCATACTCGCAGAGTCTGCCAAGGTCGTTGCGCAGAAGATCTACAATCATGACGTTTTCGCTTTGGTTCTTTACGTCATTTCTCAGCCAGTCTGAGATGACTTTGTCTTCCCCGGTATCCTGGCCGCGAGGGGCCGTCCCTTTCATGGGACGGACCAGGATAGCGTTATCCCTTCGCCTGAAAAAGAGCTCTGGAGAAAACGACAATATATACGAATCATGCAGGCGTAGGAATGCGCTATACGATACGCTCTGACTCCCGGACAGCGCTCCGAACATAGCTGCAGGAGAGCCCTCAAAGTCAAAGTGGAAACTGTCGGTAAGATTTACTTGATACGTCTCGCCGGCTGCAATGAGATCATGAATCTTGGCTATCTTTTGGGCATATACTTTCTCGTTGATAGCGAACTCCAGTGAACGGACTCGATACCATTCGCCATCGTCAGTTCCTGGAAGTAAGAAATCGTCCGGCCGCTCTCCTTGGAACGCACCTGTACGATGGTCAAATACAAAAGCTTTCCTATAGATGCCAAACCATGCCAAAGGCCAATGCGAATTCTCGATCAGAGCAGAGTGCTTCTTTTGAAGATATTGCCCGAACTCGTATGTAATAAATCCAGCAGCATAAGCGCCCGCAGCGCATGCCGACTCTATTTTGTCGAACAGTTGATCGTCACTGGACGAGAGGGTGTGTTCAGGTTGAAGAAATAGATAGCTACGATAATTTTCGGTATCGAATCGCGACGTTTGTAGTAAAACACTACCTGGGTTCTGTGCAACCAACGAGTGGTATCGTGCCGGGAATCTCGCGTAGTGATTCATTTCATTGTCTACCCTGTGGCAGGTACTGACATCGATGTCAGTAAGCAACGATTTCGACGCAGCCGCAGATTGACGAAACACAGGCTGCCCCCTCGCGGCCTGACTTGAGTGCCAGCCGCGCCCAGCAGAGCCGACACGTGGTCGCAGCAAGCCTCTGACCATCACGAAGCATCATCAACATCCCCTATTGTGGCTGCCAGAGTCGGTCAGAGTCGCGCAACTGGGCGATACATCGAGCTGCACCATTGCTGAGTATATCCTCGCTCATCCGCCATTCGTTCCCAAAGAAGGCGCGGCTCGCGTCCGCATCGATAAGGACTGCCATCAGTTCATCCCCACCCGTTTGATTGACGGCGAGTGATTCGGCGTACAGAAC
>Ga0137384_10004841_pt1 | contig 10796 bp, 8 predicted proteins | sample SagtaG_2_FD_104922 | JGI IMG/M metagenome (GOLD analysis project Ga0137384, IMG submission 104922) | Vadose zone soil microbial communities from Sagehorn Ranch, Mendocino, California, USA - Sage2_R_60_16 metaG | ecosystem: Environmental > Terrestrial > Soil > Vadose zone | place: USA: California...
GCAGCCCGCTTGGGGTTGTGGTAGCGACCGGATCATAAACCTGAGTGGCCATTCCCTCGCTATTGCAGTTCTGACACAATGACGCGCACAAACACTCCCGGATGGCCCGCTCAGTCTCGCAGTCTCACTCGATACAGTGTGTAATCTCCCACGCGTTCGCCCGCGTCGCGCTCGTACCATCGATCAAGGTTTGTGAAATCAAAGTTGCCGGCAACGGGTATGACGGCATAGGTGATCGGCCGCTTCAGCGCTTCTGCGCGCGAAAAAGAATTTATGTAAGCCTGGTAGATTTGAGTCTCGCGCTCGATTTCGTCCTCTTGAACGGGTTTGAAGCTGGAACCGAGCGCCGGCGTTATTCTCTCGTGGCCAAATATCAAGCTTCGCGCGGTTGATAGTTCTGCGTTGGATGGACCAGGGGTATCGTTCAGGGCTTTGCGTAGAGCGTCGGCTTCCACCCGGGAATAATAGAGGTGCAGATAAAAGAATTTCTTTCGCTCTTCACGTGTGACGCTACCGAAGTCCACGCCACCAACATCAAGTAAGGTTCCCTGGGACGTCCACGTCGGCAGTAATGCATTCACCTCAGCGCTTGGTGAAAAGACGAGCGTCGAAGCTTGCCCCTTTGTTTGCAGATCCGCAAACGTCCCGTCCTCTCTGGATAATTGTTTCAGGCGCAGTAAGACGGGAATACTCTTGTCGTTCGCGATGGCCAGGGGCACAAAAGCCAATCGAGCAGGCAGACCTACCACAATAGTTCCCCAAGCGAAGGACAAGGCTGCCATCCAGATCAACAAGCGCCGAGGTACAGGTTGCCAAAAGAGGCTGATGAGAATTAGTAAAGCCACGAGTGTGGAGTAATTAACGACGTAGATTTCAAAGTGGAACGCCTGCATCAGTCTTCCGCTTACCACCTGCTGATTGAAGACCACAAATGGAAGCAGCGCGAGCGAAACCGCGTAGATTACCTGCGGCTCCCCCGCTTTGATCCGCCGGCGCGACACTCCGATAACGAGCACAAACAAAATGACTGCGCCAAGGATTTCATGCGCCCGCAATAGATCCGGGGCATGCGTGTGAGAGAGCGTCTGCTGCTCGTCCAACGTCACGGCTCTGTGAGCAAGCAGGTAAGCGTATGGCAACAGCGCCAGTGCGGTGATGCTGCCGATGGTTGTCATGACTGTGACGACTTTTCGGCGGTCGCTTGGTCGGAAATAGAACCATGGCGCGCTGATGCAAGCCAGCCACGCCGCGGCGGCAGTCCATAAATAGAGATAGGAAAAGATCACCGTTGCCAAAGTTAGACCGGCCAGAGCAGTCGATACGCGGGCGATGCGTTTGTTCTGATTGGTGAACGCGTGCCAAACCAAAATCTGAAGGAGAAAAAACAAAGGGAAGCTAGCCGCCGGCTGATATCGCCTGAGGAAGTGCAACGCGGGAATGCCGATATCCAGGAACCCTCCGAAGATCCCGTACCTTCCAACGATGCAGCCAAAGCAGAGCACGAATAACGTTCCGGCCGCAGAGAATTGATGGTCGCCGGTAAGAAGATTGAGTAACCAAAAGACAGATATACTTCCAAGCAAGGCCGCGGCGGCGATGAGGACAATGAAAGCCGTCGAGGCAGAGATGCCGAATATCCTCGCCGGCAAGGCGATCGCATAGGCCGGCACAAACTGAATTGAGAAAGCAGATTCGGGCAGAGGTGCCTGAGGGGAATCGTCCCTGGCGCCATACGGATCGTTCCGGCGCGATCGACCATCGATCAAGGCATTTATGTAAGCCGAGTAAAGCGGTTCGTCTCCCTGCGGGCTCACATACGCTCCATTCCACTCTCGGCCGCGTACTACCCAGAGATGAATTTGGGGCATCAGGGACAGCACGAGCATCGCCAGACACGTTAAGGCGCACCACTTAAGCTTCGCACCCTCTCCCCCTAAGCCCCTCTCCCAGCGGGAGAGGGGTTTTCTTTCGCCCTCTCCCTGTGGGAGAGGGTTGGGGAGAGGGCTTAGCACGCTTGGCGATCGTAGTTGTATTTTGTCTTTGAATGCCACTCGCCACTCGCCACTCACTAAGCACAAATGAGAAATAGGGTGCGCCTGTAAACCCTCTCCCCTAAGCCCCTCTCCCAGCGGGAGAGGGGAACAATTTCACTCTCGCAGTTTCAAACGATAGAGAGTGTAATCTCCCACGCGTTCACCTGCGTCGCGTTCATACCATCGATCAAGGTTTGTGAAATCAAAGTTGCCTTCTACAGGTATTACGGCATAGGTGATCGAACGCTTCATGACTTCTTCGCGGGAAAAAGAACTTATGTAAACTTGGTACTGCTGAACTTCCCGCTCAATTTCGGCGGGTTGGATTGGTTGGAATTCATGGCTTAGAACAGTCAATACCCTCTCATGGCCGAAAATTACACTGCGGGCGTAATGGCTCTGCTCGATGTCGGCGGTCACGCCTTTCAAGGAGTTGCGCAAGAGCATCGCGTCCGCATTGCAGTAGTAAAGATGCATAAAAAAGAATTCCTTTCGTTCTTCGCGCGACACACTCCCAAAATCGAGACCACCCATGTCGAGCAACGTACCTTGTGAAGTCCACGTCGGCAAAAGCAGGCTCACGCGAATGTGCGGAGAAAAGACCAGGGCCGAATTGCCCATGCTCCCGCTGACGCTCGCAAATTTGCGATCGTTCATCGATAGTTGTCTCAAACGCATCAAAACCGGAATCAACTCGTCGTCTGCCACGGCTAGGGGAACTGATCCCAGTCTTGCGGGCAAAGCGACCTCAACGAAACCCCACGAAAGCGCAACGGCGGCCACCCACACCAGTACTCGAAGCGAAATTGTTTTCCATAACACAACAGCACCGATAACTAACCCAACAAGAACCGCATAATTTGCGATAAAAGCCGCAAAGTGATGCGGCTGCATAGATCTCCCGGTTATTACCTGTTGGTTAAAAAGCACAAAGGGAAGTATGGCTAACGACGTCGCATAAATAACGGATGATTCCCCCATTTGAATCCTTCCGCGTCGAACTCCAATGACAATCGCGACAAGAATTAACATGCCGAGGATCTCAGGACCGCGAAATAAGTCCACCTGATGGGTTATCGTTAGAGTTTGCTGTTCATCCAGAGTTGGTGGACGAGCAGAAACTAGATAGGCGTAGGGGACAAGGGCAATTGAGATGAAGAGGACTATGGCTCCCAGCATAGCTGACGTTTTCCGCCGATCGCTGGGTCGAAAATAGAACCAAAGTACCCCGATGCAGCCAACCCATGCGACTGCCGCAGTCCAGAGATATAGATACGAGAAGATAAGTATTACCAGCGTCACGCCCCCAAGGACGATAGACTTAAGCAAGCGTGGTTTCGTCTGACTAGTTAGGGAGCGCCAAACTAATGTATTCAGAACGAAAAATAAGGGAAACGCCGCTGCGGGTTGATAACGCCTAAGGAACGGAGGAAGTGGCATCCCCAGATCGAAGTTAAGAATTATCCCGAGCAGTCCGCTGCCGCTCGCTGCGCCACCAAGGCAGAGAACAAATAGGGTTCCCGCTGCGGCCAAGCGATAATCGCCCAGTACTGTATTAAGCAACCAGAAAACCGAGAGACTAGCCAGAAATCCAGCCGCGGCGATCAAGGCAATCATCGCTGTGGATGCCGAGGCTCCAAACATTCGCGCCAAAAAAGAGATTACGTAAGGCGGAATGAATTGAATTGAAAAAGTAGATTCAGACACAGGAGACTTCGACGTGCTGTCCCTGCCGGCGAACGGATCATTCTTTCGTGGGCGTCCCTCTATCAGCGCATTTATGTAAGCCGAGTAAAGAAGCTCGTCTCCCTGCGAGCTCACATACGCTCCATTCCAATTTCTGCCACGAATTAACCAGAGATGAACCTGGGGGAGAAGAGATAGCAGCAGCATTGCCATCACCGGCAAAGCAACCCATTTCCACTTGGTCATGTAAGAAGGCGAAGTATTCACTCGCGTAGCTTTAACCGATAGAGATCATAAGCTCCGACACGCTCGCCCTTATCGCGCTCGTACCAGCGATCAAGGTTGCTAAAATCGAAATTATCATCGACTGGAATAAGTGCATAAGCGATGGGGCGCTGGAGGGCTTCTTCGCGCGAGAAAGAATTTGCGTACGCCTGGTAAGCTCGGACTTCGGGCTCGATTTCATAGGCTTGAATTGGCTGGAATTGAGAACTTAGTGCCGGAAATAACCTGTGGTAGCCGAATATCACAGCAATGGCGAACTTGTCCCTCTCGTTCAGTGCCTTGCGTACCGTTTGAATTTCCGCTCTGGAATAATAGAGATGCATATAAAAGAATCGCTTTCGTTCTTCCTGCGTCACACTACCGAAGTCCACGCCTCCCGCGTCAAGTAGCGTTCCTTGCGACGTCCACGTCGGTAGCAATGCCTCTAGAGCAACGCTTGGCGAAAACACTAGGGTCGAAGCGTGACCCTTCGCGCGCAAGTCCGCAAGCGTGCCGTCTTCCCTTGATAATTCCTTCAGTCGTCTTAAAGCAGGAATGCTTTGATCCTTGGCGACGGCCGCAGGTACATAAGAGAGTCTGGAAGGGAGACCTACTTCCAATATTCCCCACGAGAAAGACAAAGCTACCATCCATATCAACAAACGATGCGGAACCGGCTGCCAAAAAAGCGTCACACTTACTACTAAGGCAACCAGTGCGGAATAGTTAACGGCAAAAGCTTCAAAGTGGAACACCTGCATCATCTTTCCCGTCAGGATCTGTTGATTGAATACAACAAACGGAAGCAAGGCGAGTGACATGGCATAGATAACTCGCGGCTCCGCCCGTTCGATCCGGCGGCGCAGGATTCCAATGACGAGCACAACCAAAATAGCTGCGCCCAGGATTTCATCGACGTGCAAAAGATCTGGGCGATGAGTTGAAATCAATGTCAGTTGTTCGTCCAGCGTCGTCGCTCGGTGTGAAATCATGTGAGCATACGGCACCAGCGCAATGGCAGTTATGGAACCAATCGTTATTAGGGCGGCCATGGTCTTCCACCTGTCGAAAGGTCGAGAATAAAGCCACAGGGTACCGATGCATGCTAGCCACGCTGCCGCGCTTGTCCATAAATAGAGATAGGAAAAGACGAGCGTTGCCAATATGAGGCCCGCAACTATCGCGGCGGCTCGGACGCCTCGTTTACTCTGACGATTAAGCACGCGCCAAGTCAGCATCTGAAAGACGAAGAACAAGGGGAAGGCTGCGGCGGGTTGATATCGCCTGAGGAATGGTAGGCTCGGGATGGACAAATCAGGTTTAAAGAGAATTCCAACAAGTCCGTTGCCTCCAGCGAGCGCTCCAATGCAGAGTACGAACAGTGTTCCTGCTGTAGCTAATTGATGGTCACCTGTGACGCAGTTAAGCAGCCAAAAGACAGACAGACTTGCAAACAATGCCGCCGCGGCGATCAGAATAATGAAGGCGGTCGACGCTGAAATCCCGAACGTGCGCGCCAAGGATGAGACCACATAGGCCGGCACAAGTTGAATTGAGAAAGCAGATTCCGGTAGCGGCGCGCTCGCAGAACTGTCCTTGCCCCCAAAGGGGTCATTCTTTCGTGTTCGTCCCTCTATCAGCGCATTTACGTAACCTGAGTAAAGCGGCTCGTCTCCCTGCGGGCTCACATAAGCTCCATTCCAGTCCCGTCCACGTACTATCCAAAGATGAATTTGAGGTAGGAGAGACAACAGCACCATCGCCAGACAAGCCACGGCACACCATTTCCATTTGGTCACGTAGTTTGTTGAACAATTCTTCAGTGCCATTTGAATACGCTGAGGATGTTTGAAAAGTCGTCGGTCCACACGGCTCGGTGGGCATCTCCGGCCAAAACGCGCGCGTTTGAACTCTTCGATAGCTCGACAAAGTCAGCCGGAGAGCGGGCCACTACTACCCACTCTGATGGGTCTTTGGCTTCGATTGGCGTCGGCATCGAGTCGTCCAGAGCCATGCAACTAAGGTTTCGGCTCTGTGCCAGAGCCGCCACGACCGGGCCGAGATCGAGATAACGATTGGACACATGAAATACCAGAAGCCCGCCGGGGCCGAGTTTGGATAGATAGAGATCGATAGCTTGCTGCGTAATCAAATGAATGGGAATGGCGTCACTACTGAAAGCGTCCAGCACTATCAACCCGTAACTCGCATCGGGCGCTTCCCGCAGCTTGAGCCGAGCGTCTCCGAGCACGACGTTGAAGGGGACTCGGTCGCAATCAACTACATAAGTGAAATATCGAGGATTGCGCGCGATGTTCACCACGGCGGGATTGATTTCGTAGAAAGTCCAGTGCTCGTTCGGCCGGGCATAAACCGCAGTCGCGCCCGTGCCGAGACCCACAATCGCTACCTCCTTTGCTACCGGCGAAGCCTGAAAGGCAGCGAAAATCTGACCGATTGGGCCGGTGCGATGGTAGTAAGACAGGGCCTCGCACCGGCGATCTCCAGTTGTATATTGGCGACCATGAACCGTGCTCCCATGGATGAGGGTGTGCATGGTATCGCCCTCGTTGCCCTCCACTCGTAGCACGCCGAAGAAGTTTCGTTCCGCGAGCAATCTCCTTTTGCCCACGACCGGGACGAAGCTGGCGCCAAGCATTATTGCTCCCAGGCAAAGAGCAAAGCGCAGCGGCTGCTTTCGCAGCAGGTAAATAATGGTCAGGGGAACGGCAATGGCCACCAATTGACCGGCTAGTTTTCCCGAGGCGACCTTGTTGACCACTAGTCCGAGTGCAAATGTGAAAAGCAGGACGCCCGCAGGCAGCAGAAAATCCATCCAGCGCGTTCGCTGGCGGTCTGTTCGCTCGGCCGCAGAAGGTAGCAAGAGACAAGCCAGCAACGCCGCCAAAGGATACTCGAGGACTGAACTGAAGATCACAGGAGCAAGCAGGGCATTAAATACGCCACCGAGCACGCCACCCAGAGACATCCAAAGGTAAAACTCCGCGAGGTGCTTTGTTGAGGGTCGATCGCCGGCCAGTTGGCTGTGGCAGGTGAGCGCGGCGAGGAAAAAGTAGATCAGACTAAAACTGGCCATCAGCGCGGGTCTCACTGAGATGTCCATGGAATAGATGATCACGAGTGTTGCGCCCGGCAGAATAATGGCCAGTACCCGGAGAGAAATCAGTTGGCGCCTGGCGAATGCGAACACCAGAGTTAGCAGATACAGCGCCAGGGGAATGACCCAGAGAAGAGGCACGGAAGCAATATCCGTCGAGATATAGTTAGTTACCCCGAGCATCAAACTGGCAGGCACAAAAGCAAACAAGACCCAGCGAAGACGTCGTCCGGCCGAAGGAGTGGCGGCGCGTTTTTCAATAGATGATGAGACTGCGTCGGTTAACGATGCGGCTGATCGCGGGTCGAGTGGTGTGCTGGTGATCTCGTTCCGGTGTAACCGCCAGAGCGCGAAACCACATGCGCCCACCAGCACCACCAACACTGCGTACCCGCCGGTCCAGAGCCGACTCTGCGAGCCTAAACTAGAATTCGGCTCTACCAAAACAGGATAGGCGAGCAGGGCAACGAAACTGCCGGCGTTCGACGCTGAGTATAAAAAGTAAGGGTCGCCGGCGGATGTGAAGCCCGTGTGGGAGAACCACTTTTGTAACAAGGGGCCATTACTGGAAACAATAAAGAATGGCAATCCCACCAGGGCTGCAAGACAAGTCAGCAGCCATAGTGACGGGTTACCAGTTGCAGGCACGGATCTAACCCACGATGACGACAAACCGATGGGTAAGCTCACAAACGCCAACACCAGCAACAGGAGTTGTAGCGCCAGTTGTCGAGGGAACGGCCACCTGGAAACAATCAACGCATAGGCGTAACCGGCAAGGAGGGCCGCCTGAAAAAAGAGCATGCAGGTGTTCCACACAGCGGGTGTTCCACCGAGCAGAGGTAACAGCATCTTCGCGACCATCGGCTGCACTGAAAAGAGCAACGCCGCGCTAACAAATAACGTTATGCCGAATAAGAATGTCAGCGAACTCTCACTTGTCCCAGTCTTAGAACTAATAGGATTCTCCCAACTCGCCAATGGGTCATGCCCTTCAGTTTCATAATACTTGGGAAACTGCTCATAGCAATCTAATTGTGAAGGCAATTAGCCTCACCAAATCTTCCAGTTCAACATCCACTGCAAAACAAGAAAGATAGGTTCTGCCACAGGTGCTCGCTGGCGAGCAGTGTTTTAGCGAACGGCCCAATCCACTTCGACGCGCAATCTCGTGTTTATCGATTTTTAAGAGCGCGAATCGCAGGACTTGTCGGCGCTTGCAAGACTTTGGCGCGACCTCATTCTTTCCGTCGATTCCTACGGCATAACCATTGCTCACCGGAAGCCCGCACCAAAAATGTTGCCGTGATCGGCAGGAAGCGATCACTCAGAGTTCCTGAGATGACGCCTTCACTTTTGTGCACCGCGCTGCCCCGATCAAGCTTTGCAGGTCGGGCGCTAACCTTAACTAAACTGAACAAGGAGCAAATCAAATGAAAATGATCAAGAACTTTTTGAAGGACGAGTCCGGAATGGAAACGCTGGAATACGCGGTTATCGCCGGCCTTATCGCGGCCGTGGCCGTGTTCGTCTACGCCGATCCCGCCGGCTGGAGAACGACGCTCCAGAGCCGACTCCTCGCTGCGACGACAACGGGCTAGTCAAGTTGTTTAGGGAGAATGGCGGGCTCATGAGCCCGCCACGATCCTTTTCATTCAAGAGATTCACGCGCCAAGATCAAGCATGACGTTTCAAGTCGTACGAGACTGACTATCGAACGGATCAAAACAGCCAATGCTCGCACAGCCCAAAATCGTGGTAGCCCTATTATTCATTCCCTTAGCGATCGCAATCATTTACATGGACGTGCGCTATCGGCGCATTCCCAACAGGCTGGTGCTGGCGCTCATAGTCGCCGGTATTGCCCTCAATGGTTTTTTTGCAGGCATGCACGGAATCGTCGCGAGCCTTGAGGGACTTGGGCTGGGCTTCGCCATGATGTTTATCCTGCACGTCTTCGGCACGATGGGCGCGGGCGATGTGAAACTCTTTGCCGCTGTGGCATCGATCGTCGGCATTTCTCATGTCCTGCAGACTCTCTTTGTCGTGGCGCTTACCGGGGGTGTTTTCGCCATCTGCAAGATGGTTTACGCCCGCCGAGTGGGACAGACCATGACCGGCGTGGCCCACTTTTTCTATGGATTGTTGCCGGGCCAAACGGTGCCGCGCTTTGACGTCCCGGAAGATCACAGCGTCACTCTGCCCTATGCGCTGCCGATATGTTTTGGTGGCCTGGTTTCTTTGTTGATGTTCAGCGCCTAGAAAAAGGGCGCACGTAATTCACTTAGTAACGGAGAATTTAGTTATGCGAAACAAACGTCTCATCATCGCAATCGCGGGCGCGATAGTTTGCGGCCTGCTCGGCGTCATGCTGGTGACCCGCTATCTGTCTCGGGTCGAGGCCTACACCAAAGATCTGAACAACGTGGTCATCGCCAAAGAGGAAATCCCTCTCGGCACAAAGATCGTCGCGGACCAATTGGCTTTGGCCCCGATACCCAACGGTTCTGCCCCTCAGGGCGCATTCCGAAAAATAGATGACGTGGTCGGCCGCGTGGCCATCACTCCGATCGGCGTGCGCGAAACCATCAGCACAATGAAGCTCGCTCCGGAGGGCATGGGCGGCGGCCTTTCAGCAGTGATTCCGGAAGGCTATCGGGCGATGACCGTCAAGGTCGATGACGTCGTCGGTGTTTCTGGTTTTGTCATGCCTGGATCTTATGTCGATATCGTAGCTGTCATCGTCCCGACCGCACAACAAGGCGGAGAAGCGCGGGGACCCATCTCAAAGATCGTCCTGCAACACATCAAGGTGCTGGCCAGTGGGGCCAAGATCGATTCGCCCGAGAACCAGCGCGAGCCGACTGCCGTCAAGGCCGTTACCCTCCAGGTGACGCCTGAGGAAGCGGAGAAGCTGGTGCTGGCCGCCAATGAAGGCAAGCTGCAACTGGTAATGCGGAATTACAGCGATCAAGAGAGCGCGGACACCAAAGGCGCCAGCAAGAATTCGTTGTTAGGCGGTGAAAACGTGAAGCCTCAGCCGGCGCCGCCAAGCGCGGCCAAGGTCGAGCAGCCGAAGCCCGCCAGGCCAATCCGCGTGTCGGTCCCCGTTAAGCAGCATGTGGAAAAACCGGTTATTCAGCCTGCTTCGCGCAATTCGATTGAGTTAATCGAAGGCGCCAAGCGGCGCGAAGTCGATATGCCGTAAGGCGTGACTCAACTGCCTTGCACCGTTACTGGATCGCCATCAGAGAAGAAGTTCAAAACTGTAAGGAGCAATGATTATGAAAACCACCACGATGACGTTCAAAAAGCGCGTCCTCTGTCTTTTAACGCCGATCACCATGCTGGTGACCATGTCCGTCGCGCACGGTCAGGAGACCACGTATACCGCTTCGTTCGAAAAGAACAAGGAACCGATTGCGGTAAATGTGCTCGTGGGCCAGTCGAGACTAATCAGTTTTGACCGCCCGATCGAGCGCTTCTCGGTGTCGAATCCGGAGATCGCAGAGGCAGTGCTGGTCACGTCGAACCAGGTCGTGGTCAACGGCAAAGCCTTTGGCCAGGTCAACTTCATCGCGTGGGAGAAGGGCACCGCGCGCTTTCTCATCTTTGATGTTTACGTGCGCACCAACCTGGCGCTGATCGATTCGCAGATTCGGGCCCTGTTTCCCAAAGATGATATTCGTCTGAGC
>Ga0137384_10004844_pt1 | contig 10794 bp, 9 predicted proteins | sample SagtaG_2_FD_104922 | JGI IMG/M metagenome (GOLD analysis project Ga0137384, IMG submission 104922) | Vadose zone soil microbial communities from Sagehorn Ranch, Mendocino, California, USA - Sage2_R_60_16 metaG | ecosystem: Environmental > Terrestrial > Soil > Vadose zone | place: USA: California...
CCATCCCCGGGTCGGCTTCCACGATGCGGCGCAGCCCCTGCCGGACGATCGGATGGTCGTCGGCGATGAAGATCCGGATCTTCACGGGCGCCCGGCTCACGGCTTCACCGGAATCGTAACGGCGATGCCGGTACCCTTCCCCGGCTCGCCCCGAATCATCAGGGTCCCCCCGCACGCCAGCGCCCGCTCGCGGATGCCGACCAGTCCCAGCGACGAAAGCCCACTCAACGATTGGGGCGTGAAGCCGACCCCGTTGTCCTCGACGCCGAGGATGATGACTCCCCCCACCCGACGTACCGACACGTCCACGCGGGTGGCCTTGGAATGCCGGCTGACGTTGGTGAGCGCCTCCTGGATGATGCGGTAGGCGTGACTCGCGATCTCGTCGGGCAGCCGGGGAAAGTCGTCGGCATGGAGACAGACCGCGATGCCGGTCCGTTGGGTCGTCTCCCGCACCAGGGACTCGATGGCGGCTTCCAGGCCGAGTTGGTCGAGTACGCTGGGCCGCAGCTCGCTGGCGATGCGGCGCACGATCTGCATCGTCTGGTCGATACGGTCGGTGAGCGACACGTCGCCCACGCGGAAGACGCCCGAATTGCGGGAGCGCCGGCTCTCGAGCCAGGCGACGTCGAGCTTCAGGGCGGTGAGCGCCTGGCCCAGCTCGTCGTGAATCTCCCGCGCGATCCGTGTGCGTTCCTCCTCACGGGTCTTCTGCAGCCGGGCCGCCAGGGCCCGCAGCTCGGTCCGGGACTGCTCCAATTCCTCCCCGGCCTTCACGCGGTCGCTCACGTCCCGCTGAATGCCAAAGTGCCCGGTGATCCGGCCGGCGGCATCGTAGAAGCACATGTAGTCGCCTTCGACCCACATCGTAGAGCCGTCCAGCCGGCGCTCGTTGGTGAGGCTGTGCGTGTGCCCGGCGTCGAACAGCTTGCGCCAGCCGCGGCGGCCGGCCGCGAGGTCGTGGCGGAAGAAATCACTCGGCGTCATGCCGATCAGCTCCGCCGGCGTGGCCCGGAACTGCTGTGCCATCGCCGGATTCACCTTGGTCATGCGCTGATGGGCAAAGACGTAGTCCAGCACGGCGTCCTTATCGACTTCCGGCCCCCACTCGACCGGTTGATCGAGCATCATGAAGAAGAACCCGTCCTGGGAGGCCTCGAAAAAGGCCTCCAGGAGCTCGGGAGTATTGAGTTGGCTTGGTTCCGGCACTGCTGTCGGCATCGAGCCTCCTGGCCCAATAGTGGGGAGGATGCCTTCTCCCAGGAAGTAGGTGGGGCACGGCGCCCCCGCCTATTGGACCACGATCCGCCCGGTCATGGCCGCCCCGTGAACCTGGCACTGGTAGGAGTAGGTCCCGGGATTCCGGAACGTCACCGTATACGTGTCGTTCGCCCCGGCCATCACTACGCTGTTCCGGAAGATCTCCGGAACCGCGCCGGTCGACTGGATACTGTGCGAGCCCGCGGCGTCCCAGGCCCAGGTGATGCTGTCGCCCGCCGCGATCGTGTCCACGGCGGGGTTCGTGGTTCCGTTGTGGGCACTTCGGAAGAAGATGTTGCCCACCACGACGTCGCCGACCGGGTGGCCGCCCCCGCCGGGTGAGGTCACGCCCCCACATCCGGCGAGCAGCGTAGCGGCTACGATCAATGGTACGCGTCGCATGTTACAACCTCCCCGCAGAATAGTTGGAAGTTTGCGGCAGAGGCTGCGGCTCGCCGTACACGAAGTCGTCCATGACGACGAGGTCCTGGGTGCCGCCAGCGCTGACATCGGTGATCGTCGCGTCCAACGCGGCCTCGCCGCTGGTGATCAGCACGCGGGCGACGATTGCGGACTCGAATACCGCACCGACAAAGGTGAACCCTTGGGCGCCGAGCTGGGCCGGCGATGCGATGCTGGCGAGCTCGACACCGTTCGCATCGAAATACTCGACCCGCGTAGCGGCCGCCTTGTCGACGTCGGAGAACACCACCCCGAAGCCCTTGACCAGGCCGTTGGTCGTGGTGCCGGCCAGCTTGAAGTCGACCTCGACCTGGTTCGAGCCGACGCCTATGAACAGCTTCTTGGGCGAGAAGGCCTTGAACTGGTCCGCGAGACCGGCGTTGACCGAAGCAAACGCGGTGCTATCCACCCGAAGGCCGGTACCGCGCGTAGAGAACACGGCACCCCGCTTCGAGTTCACGTTGAAGAAGGTCGCCGGGAAGGTGTCGACGTTGGTCAGGGCGGCGGGTACGCCGTCCCAGTTGATCTCCCGGCGGCCGCTGTCGGCGGGCGCGGAGTTCGGCGCGTTCAGGCTACCGCCCAGCGCGGCGCGAAACTTGTTCAGGCTGTCGGCGATCGTGGCGCTGTCGCCCTGGACCCGGATAACGGCGAAGCTCGGGCCGGGGGGAGCGCTGTTGGTGGGCGAATAGAGAGTGTTGCACGCCGCGACCACGAGGCTCAGGAAGGGCGCGTAGACTGTCGGTTTCATATGGTTCTCCATCGTGAGTAGGGTCGAACGGCTGAACGAGGCCAACGCTAGCGGTCTTGCCTCGAGGGAGGCATCAGTCGGGAAGCCGATTGGCGGCGGAAAGCAGCGGAAGCGCGCTGTCAGACGGAGGACTACAGGACGGATACATTTCCGGGATGAAAGACCTGCTGCGAACGACCGCGGACCGCGCCGCCCGGTATCTCGCCTCCTTGAAGGAGCGGCGCGTTGCTCCCACACCCGAGGCCCTCGCCAACCTGGCACGACTCGATGAGCCGTTGCCGGAGCGTCCCGCGGACCCGTCGGCGGTGATCGCGCTGCTCGACGAAGTCGGATCGCCCGCGACGATTGGCTCCGCGGGTGCACGCTTCTTCGGCTTCGTGGTCGGCGGGTCGCTCCCGGCCGCCGTCGCGGCAAGCAGTCTGGCGGCCGCCTGGGATCAGAACGCGGGGATCGTCGCCCTGTCGCCCATCGCCGCGCGACTGGAAGAGGTGGCGATGCGCTGGCTGATCGACCTGCTGGGACTGCCGCCGGCCGCGGGCGTGGGGTTCGTCACCTGCGCCACGCAGGCGAATTTCTCCGGCCTGGCGGCGGCGCGGCATGCCCTGCTGGCGCGGCGTGGCTGGAATGTCGAGACCAGAGGGTTATTCGGCGCGCCGCCGATCAGCGTCGTGGTGGGCGAAGAAGTACACGTGAGCGTCCTCAAGGCGCTCACCCTGGTCGGGATGGGACGCGAGCGCGTGATCCGCGTGCCGGTGGACGGCCAGGGCAGGATGCGCGCCGACGCGCTGCCACCGCTGGACGACAATACGCTGCTCTGCCTGCAGGCGGGCAACGTGAACACCGGCGCCTTCGATCCCGCCGGCGAGATCATTCCGCGAGCCAAGGCGGCGGGCGCGTGGGTGCACGTGGACGGCGCGTTCGGACTGTGGGCCGCGGCGGCGCCGGCCCGGGCGCACCTGGTTCAGGGCTACGCCGCCGCAGACTCGTGGGCGATCGATGCGCACAAGTGGCTCAATGTGCCGTACGACAGCGGCATCGTCATCGTGCGCGACCCCCGAGATCTCTATGCGGCAATGGCGGTGAATGCGCCCTATCTGGTGATCGGCGACGCGCGCGAGCCGGAGCACTACACGCCCGAGTTCTCCCGCCGGGCGCGGGGGATCGAGGTGTGGGCCGCCCTGCGCTCGCTCGGCCGGACGGGCCTGGCCGATCTGATCGAGCGCACCTGCCGCCATGCGACGCGCTTCGCCGAGGGACTACGTGAGGCCGGGTTCGAGATCCTGAACGACGTGGTGATCAATCAGGTGCTGGTGTCTTTCGGCGATGCCGAGCTGACCCGGCGTGTTATCGCTGGAATCCAGGCGGACGGCACGTGCTGGGCGGGTGGGACGGTGTGGCAGGGACGGACGGCGATGCGCATCAGCGTCTCGTCGTGGGCGACGACGGAGGACGATGTGGAGCGGAGCCTGGCGGCGATGCTGCGCGCGGCGGCGGAGGTGCCGGCTGTGGCGCCGAGCTGAGTCGACGCGGGTCAGCTGAATAACCGCTCGACGGGATACCGGAAGACGTCCCGATGGACCTTGAGCACGTCGAGCACGTCCAGGCCCGACGAGTGCCGTACATCGTACAGACAGAGCGCGTCGACCCCGAACCGCCGCCGCAGCTTTTCGAAGTTGTGCTCGTACTCGACCAGCTCGTGCGGCGCCAGCCGCTTGCCGAGACCACCGGACACGTCGCCGACCACGCGCAGCGACTGCGCCCCGGCGTTCGCGGCCGCGGTGAAGCTCGTCTCCCAGACATCGAGCTGGGCGGGGGCTGACGCCGCGTACTGCGACAACATGAGACGCCCCGCCTCGACATCCTCCTTGATGGAGGGGCGGCGCCGCTCGAGGTGGGCGACGATCAGATCGCGCGCGTCGGGCTCGGCCGCGAGGTAGCTCACGCTCTCGGCCTGTAACGCCTCGGCGAGAAACGCCACCGCCAGATTCACCCGGCTCAAGTCGCTGGCGTACAGGCCGCACAGGTGGCTGCCATCGCTCCGAGGGAGATCCGCTGGCGCCAGCACACCGGTGGGCTGCTCCTCTGCGAACGCCAGGAGGTCCTTACGCCGGAAGCGGCGCTCCCGGCGGTGACCCACGCGCAGGCAGGCCAGCCGGCCGGAATTGGTCCAGCGCCGCAGGGACGTCTCGCTCACCTTGAGAAATCGAGCGGCCTGCTTGATGTCCAGGAGCTCTTCTAGATCGCTCATGGCGGCATCGCCTCGACACGCCGGGCCCTATACTTTGCTATCCCACCGTCGCTATATTGAACAACAAAGATTAATAAAGTATAGCAGTAGCCAATCTAACCTTTCAGCCTCGAAATGGCAAAAGACGAAGCCCAGCACCAACCGGCGGCGACACGGATCCTCATTGTCGAGGACGTGCCCGACGACGCCGAGCTCATGACTTGGGAGCTGCGCCGCACCCTGGGGGCATGCAAGATCGTGCGCGCGCAGACCGAGAGCGAAGTGGTGCGCGCGCTGCACCTGTTCGGCCCCGATGTCGTGCTCACCGACCATTCCCTGCCGCAGCTTAATGCGCTGGATGCGCTACGGGTGGTGCAGCGCGAGCTACCCGGCACGCCGGTAATCGTGGTGACGGGCTCGCTCGACGAGGAGACCGCCGCCGACTACATCAAAGCTGGCGCGCTGGACTACATCGTCAAGCGGCGGCTGCATCGCCTGGGACCCGCGGTGCGCCGGGCGCTGACGCTGCGCCAGGCGTTGCAGGATGCGGCCGATGCCGAGGCGGCCCTCGCGCGCAGCGAGCAGCGCTTCCGCAGGCTGGTGGAGCACTCGAGTGACGTCATCACGCTGCTCGACCGGGAGGGCCGGATCACCTACAGCAGTCATTCCCTGAACCCGACCTTGGGCTACGACCCCGGGGAGAAGGTCGGCCATAGCGTGTTCGACCTGATGCATCCCGAGGACCGTGCCAGGGCCGAGCCGCTGCTGCGCGAGGTGATGGCCCACCCCGACCGCGTGGCCCGCGCCGACGTGCGCGCACGACACAAGGATGGCTCCTGGCGCGAACTCGAGGTCGTGGCGGTGAATCGGCTCGAGGATCCCGGGGTCGGCGCGGTCGTGGTGACCTACCACGATGTCACCGACCGCAAGCGAGTCGAGGAGCAGCTGCGCCGGGCCAACAACCGCCTCGAGGCCGTGGTCCAGGCGTCCCCACTCCCGATCATTTCGCTCGACCCGGACGGGATGGTGCTGACGTGGAACCCGGCAGCCGAGCGCCTGTTCGGTTGGACGGCTGCGGAGGTGGTCGGGAGGCCATTGCCCATCGTTCCGGAGGAGAAGGAGGAGGAGTGCCGTGCGGCTCGGCGTCGGGTGTTGCAGGGTCAGCACTTCACAGGCGTCGACCTGATTCGCCGCAAGCGAGACGGTACCGCAGTGACCGTGAACCTGTTCGCCGCTCCGCTGCAGGATGTCGAGGGTCGCGTCGCGGGGATTTTGGCCGTGATCGAAGACGTGACGGCCGTGAAGCGGCTGGAGCAGCAGTTCTTCCAAGCCCAGAAGATGGAGGCGGTGGGGCGACTCGCGGGCGGCGTGGCGCACGACTTCAATAACCTGCTAACCGCGATCCTCGCGTCTACCGATCTGCTGCTCGAGACCCTCCCCCCCGAGCATCCGGGCAGGGAGGACGCGCTCGAGACCCGCAAGGCGGCGCTACGGGCGGCGGACCTCACGCGACAGCTCCTGGCGTTCAGTCGCCAGCAGGTCTTGGCCCCCCGAGTGCTCAGCCTCAACGACGTGGTGACGGAGATGGACAAGATGCTGCGCCGGCTGATCGGCGAGGACGTCGAGCTGCGGACGGTCCGGACGGAAAATCTGGGCGCCGTGCGCGCCGACCCCGGCCAGCTGGAGCAGGTCGTGGTGAACCTCGCGGTGAACGCGCGCGACGCCATGCCCAAGGGCGGCAGGCTGACGATTGAGACGGCGAATGTCGCCCTCGACGAGCCGTATGCGATGGCGCGCACGGTCGTCGTGCCAGGCGCGTATGTGATGCTCGCGGTGAGCGATACGGGCACGGGGATGGATGCGGCCACCCAAGCACGGCTGTTCGAGCCGTTTTTCACCACCAAGCCGAAGGGTCGGGGCACGGGGCTGGGTCTCGCGACCGTGTACGGGATCGTGAAGCAGAGTGGGGGCTACGTCTGGGCGTACAGCGAGCCCGGCCGTGGGACGACGTTCAAGATCTACCTGCCGCGCGTAGATGCCCCAGTGGAGCCGCCAGCAGCCGCTCCCGTCGACAGGGGCTCGCTGCGTGGCACCGAGACCATCCTGCTGGTGGAAGATCAGGAGGAGGTTCGCAAGCTCACGCGCCGGATGTTGGAGGCTCGCGGATACACCGTGCTCGTCGCCGCCAGTGGCCAGGAAGCGCTCCGCATCGGAGAGACGCTGCGGGGGCGGCGTCACTCGGACCAACCGCGGGGGCTCATCGATCTCCTCGTGACCGACGTCGTCATGCCCGGCATGAGCGGCCGCGAGGTGGCGCTGCTCCTCGCCCCGCCGCACCCGAAGATGAGAGTGCTGTATCTGTCCGGCTACACCGACGAGTCCATCGTCCACCACGGGGTGCTCGAGCCCGGCATCGCATTCCTCCAGAAGCCCTTCACCGCGGACGCGCTCGCCCGTAAAGTGCGGGAGGTGCTGGACGCGCCCGAGCCGGCGTAGATCATGTGGGAGGAGCCAGGACGCGCCCTTCCTAGTAGACTCGCGCGCCCACACGCGCCGCTTCCCCCCGCGCCGCCGCGAGCTTGGCCTGCTGCTCCGCCGAGAGCGTGTTCTTGATCTGAATCAGCAAGGTCATGTGGGCGCGCTTCACCTCCCGTTCCACTCCCAGCAGCTCGTCCACCTGCGCCAGTGCCGCCACCGGATCGACGCTCGGCTTCTCGAGCAGCGTGGCGAGCCGTTGCGACTGGTCCTGCATGCGCCACTGCAGGTCGACCACCTTGGTCTGAAAGTCCTGAATAGCCTTCGTGATGACTGCGCGCTGCTCGGCGCGGAGCGCGATGTCCTGCTGGTGTTGCATCACCAGCTCCGGCGGGAACAGCACGCGCGCCAGCGGGTCGTCGGGCTGCGGCGGTTGGGGCGGGGTAGTCGGCTGCTGGGCCGCCGCCGCGCTGGCGAACAGGGCGAGGGCGGCAACGAGTGCGAGAGGGAACGGTTTCACGGAGTCCTCCGGTCCAAGGTGATGGTCACGCGACCGAGCTGCGGCACGGTGCGCAGCAGATCCTCGTTCGGGAGCGCGAGCAGGAAATCGGTGGGCGTTTTCAGGCGGACGGTCGCGAGATCGTTGGGCAGCCGGTGCCGAATTGCCAGGACTGCGACGGCGACGCTGGCGACGATGATTCCCGCGACGGCGAACCCGAGCGCAGGGCGTCGCGACGTCGTAACGGGGCGGGCGCGTGCCGCGGCAAGCGTCGCGCGGAACGCCGGCGCGGCCGCTGCTTCGTCACGGCGCAGCGCGTGGAAGCGGTCCCCCAGGTCGTGATCGTCGCGCTCGGTCATTCGGGTTCTTCCTTTAGCAGTTTCCTGAGCGCGGCCTTGCCGCGCTCGTAGTGTGTGCGGGCGGTGCCGACGGAGACGCCCGCGACTTCGGCCGCCTCGGCGATCGTCAGGTCCTGATAAAACACCAGATGCAACACTTCCCGCTGACGCCCCGGCAGCGTCTCGAGCGCTGCTGTGAGCCGGCGCGTCCCGTCCGCGCGCACCAGCTCGGTCGCGGCGTCGGGCCGGCCGTCGGGAGTCACGCCCAGGAGTGCGAGCGGCAGCCATCTTCGCAGTACCGCGCGGCGGCGCTGCCCTGCCGCGGTGTAGCGCACCACCGAGAAAAGCCAAGTCCGAAAACTCGCCCGCCCGTCGAACCGGGCCCGCCCGTCCAGGATCTTCAGGTAGCTCGCCTGGAGCGCGTCCTCGGCGGCGGCGCGGTCGCCCAAGCAGCAGGCGAGGGCCCAACCGAAGGCCGCGGGGTGCAGCTGATTCAACTCTCGCTCCAGGGCCTCAGGCGACATCGCGCACTCGGTGGTGTCGAGAATTGGTGTATCGACGGAGGATGCTATATGACGACGGCCTCGCCGGGTGCACCGGCGCGTCGTAGATTACCGCCAGCGAAACGCCATGTCCCGTGCCATCTGGTTCGCCCTACGGTTCACCACTCTGGGCGCGCTGCTCGGCAGCGCACGCGCCGGCGCCCAGCTTTGCAGCGGTGGCCCCTCCTTCACCCGACCGGCCCAGCTCTCGTTCGGGGCCCTGTTCAACCCGGACGTCAAATCCGTGATAGCGGGGCTCGCCCTGGGGAGTCCCGCTTTTTTCGGCGACGTCCATCTCGGGGCATCGCATTACCCCGCCGCCGACGCCGGATCGTTCAACGTCGGAGCCGGAGTAGGCTATCGGTTCCCGCGCGGCGAGCAAGCGAGTGTACAGATATGCCCGTTGGTCGGGATCACCTTCGTGAACGGCCCCAATAACATCCACGAAACCGGAAACGATTACAGCGAGCGCGATGTCCAGCTCGGCGTCACGGCCGGAGCGGTCGCGCTGCGCGCCGGGCAGGTGCGGGTGGTACCCACGGCGTCGATCGCCTACGCGCACGCGAGCGGCCGGCTGACGAACTCGTTCGGGATGGCCACCACCCTTCCGGCGTCGTTCGGGATCGTCGGTCTCGGCGTGGGCGTGGAGTTCAGCCGCCAGGTGAGCCTCATGCCGATGGTCTTCATACCGTTCGCGCTGCGCGACGCCCAAACGTCGGCCGGCTTCACGATCGCCATCGATCTGACAAACTTCCACTACTGATTCCCGTGCCGTGGTTCCCCGGGCTGAGAGCCCGGGCTCGGCGTGCAGGTGCGCCCTGTAAGGGCGCACAACAAGGGCCGAGCGCGCCCTGTCAGGGCGCGAACTCACCAACACGGTGTTCACGATTGACGCGGTCGTGTCGCCGTCCATAGGTTCAACGAATTCGAGCTTGCCAGAGGTGTGACATGAGCCACGCGACCGTCAACCGGCGGGAGTTTCTCACGACCGGCGCCGCCGCCGGAGCCAGCCTCGTGATCGGGCTGTACCTGCCGGCGTTCGATCCCCGCGCCCCGCACGCGCCGGCAGCGCCCGGGCCATTCAAGCCCAATGCCTGGATCGAAATCGCACCCGACGGCGCGGTCACCATCTGGACCGGCCGCTCCGAGATGGGCCAGGGCGTGCGCACCGCGATGCCCATGATCGTGGCCGAGGAGCTCGAGGCCGATTGGGCGCGCGTGCGCGTGGCCCAGGCGGACGCCGATCCCGCGTACGGCGACCAGTTCACCGTCGGCAGCCGCAGCATCCGCTCCGGCTTCGAGCCGCTGCGCAAGGCGGGCGCCGCCGCCCGCGAGATGCTGATCGGCGCCGCGGCGCTCACTTGGAACGTGCCGCGCGACACGTGCCGCGCCCGCAACGGCACGGTCGAGCACGTGCCGACCGGCCGCCGGCTCGGCTACGGCGAGCTCACGGCGCGCGCTGCCACCCTGCCCGTGCCGGGAGACCCGCCACTCAAGGCCCCCTCCGAGTTCCGTCTGCTCGGCCACCGCATGCCGCGCCTGGACACGCCGGACAAGGTGAGCGGCGCCGCGATCTTCGGCGTCGACGTGCGGGTCCCCGGCATGGTGTACGCCGCCGTGGCGCGCTGTCCCGTGTTCGGGGGACACGTGAAGACCTTCGACCCCGCTTCCGCCCTCGCCGTGCCAGCAGTGCAGCACGTGGTCCAGATCTCGAGCGGCGTCGCCGTCGTAGCGGCGGGCACGTGGGCTGCGTTCGAGGGAAAGAAGGCGCTAAAGGTCGAATGGGACGAGGGCGCCACGGCGCGCTGGAGCAGCGATGGGATCTGGAGCGCGTTCGGCGCCGCGGCGGAGCGCCCGGGCGAAGTGGTGCGCACGGTGGGCGACGTGGACGCCGGCCTCAAGACTGCCGCGCGGACGGTCGAGGCGGTGTATCAGGCGCCCTATCTCGCTCACGCCTGCATGGAGCCGATGAACTGCACCGCCCACGTGAAGGACGGCCGCTGCGAGATCTGGGCTCCCACGCAGAACCCACAGGGCGTGCAAGCGGCGGCGGCGCGCGTGACGGGCCTTCCTGTCGAGTCGGTAACCGTGCACGTCACGTATCTCGGCGGCGGCTTCGGGCGGCGCGGCGGGCCGACGGACTATGCGACCGAGGCGGCGGAGCTGGCGCAAAAGATCCAAATGCCCGTCCAGGTGGTGTGGACGCGCGAGGACGACATCCAGAACGCGGTGTACCGGCCCGC
>Ga0137384_10004845_pt1 | contig 10791 bp, 11 predicted proteins | sample SagtaG_2_FD_104922 | JGI IMG/M metagenome (GOLD analysis project Ga0137384, IMG submission 104922) | Vadose zone soil microbial communities from Sagehorn Ranch, Mendocino, California, USA - Sage2_R_60_16 metaG | ecosystem: Environmental > Terrestrial > Soil > Vadose zone | place: USA...
AGCGCACCACAATGGGGTTGTGGTGGTCGGAGGTTCAAATCCTCTCACCCCGACTAAGATCAAGGCAGGAAGCGACTTTGCAAAGATGCTTCCTGCCTTGCTTTATACTATCAACCGAAAAACTCTACTGTGCAAGAACCGGGGTTGAGAGCAAAAGCCATATTATCCCTGCTTCTTGTTACCTTTGCCATCTTCCCCAAACACATCATTCCATGTTTCCACCAGCTCTTTTTGTATCGACCACCTTACTTCTCTGCATGACCGGCGTCGACCGTTTTCGGCAACGGTGGGTCACTTTCAACCAGCAAGGACACATCAACATTTAACGCCTTAGCAAGCTTATCAAGCGTATCTGTAGTAATAACTGTAGTAGTAGGATAACGATACATCCTCTGAATAGTTTTCAAGTCAACTTGTGAACGGAAAAACAGCTGCCGCTGACTTATCCCCCTGGTTTCTGCAATTTCTTTGACCTTTAAGCGTGTCGCCATGCTCCTTGTTTCTCCCATGCTACAGATACCACAAGTGTAGCAGTCCCATGGGATTGACACTAGTTCGTTTGTAATCGTATGGTAAATAAACACACGTTTTTATCCGTATGGCTTAAATCCATACTAAACATATCGACATAGCAAAGGAAAAGAAGAACCGTGAACGAAGGAGAAGAAACCGAGATTGCGCAAAAACTTGCCGATCTGAAAGCCTACCAAGAGCAGTACGACCAAGCCAAGCACGCCATGCAACAAGCCAAAAACCAGGCAGAAACTTTGGCACATTGGCATAGCATGAGCGAGGCAGAGAGAAGGTACGAAGTCGCCTTTAACTGGCTCGAAGCATATGGATATATCATTAAGTGGAGCAAAGTAGGGCAAGCGTAGGAAGCATACAAAGACAACACATCATGATGTATGGACTTGAAAGTGTGACTAACGGGATAACTTGGCCGCATCGGCCAGTAATTACTTTTTTTGGAAATCTCCTTGAGAAGTTTTGTTAACTCTTCCCTTCTAACACCAGTTCCTTCCCAAAGAAGCGTTGAGTGAGCATAGCGATGAAACCCCCTTCAATGACCAGTTCCATGACAGCCTTTGTGACAAACTTCCGTCAATGGCCGTCATTGGGTCACTTGCTAGGTCCACCAGCAGTGTCTGCCTGCCTAGTGCTTCCTCGGTGCATCCGCTCGGTTCGCGTTTACAAGCGGATAGACACCGCTGGTGGACTTGACTGGATTGAGGTGACAGTCAAGGGCTTATCCTAGGCAGGTTGCATAGGCCCTTTCTCCTTTGGGAGCAGTCCTTGGTACCCTCGCAGAGCTTTGGGTGCAGGTTGATCTCCTTCGGCGAGCGCAGAAACCCGTTCGAGGCGGGTAATGGCTTCGGTCAGGTGAGGTGCGCCCCCGCCGAGGGCAACGTACATGCCTACCTGTGGGTGGTGGAGCAGCGACGCTGCATCGTTGTCAACGGGCAACTGGGGATAATTCACCCAGAGATCGGTACTTGCCAGTACGCCGAACGGCATTCCCCCATATGTCCATACAATCCGCACTTCGAGGAGATATTTCCCCGGTGTCTCAAAGGCAAAACCTTTCGAACTCCAGTACACTCGCGTGTCAGCTTGAAGCGCTTGTTCGGATGGCAAAGGTTCGATTTTCACCTCCTCTGTTTTGATGATAAATGACGGCATTGGCTTCACTCTGCCACCTGGCGTGGTGACCGTGATAAAGGTGTGTTGGGCCTCTATGCTGATATCCGATGGAGCCGGAATGGCTGCTGAAGACTGATTCAGCAAAGTCCAGGAAAGCTGTAGTGGTTCACCTAACTCAATGTGTGTGGCTCCAAGATCAACTTTGAGCTCCAGTTCCTGTGGCGCGAAGTAGTAACGGTCGGTCTCCGGTACGACTGATAGATGGCCTGAGCCGAAGGTCATCCCGCCTGGGCGAACCACGATGTCGGGAAAATGGACCAGGTGATGTCGGACATGGTCATTAAACTGTAGGGCAATATTGTCAGGGAATACACCGGGCGCTCCGGTCGTTGGACCACCAAGCACATCAGCAACACTCGGCGTGGTTGTCATGATGGAATTGTCAGCTCCATTCTCTTGCTCCTGGTGGATTTGATTGAAACCATGCCCAACCTCATGACAAGCACTGCGCATGAAGGCCCTGGGCACATTATGTTGTTGTTGATTTGCTGCTGTGCCGAAGTTAGCCGACTGCGACGAGGGATAGCCGTCATCGCAGAAACTGGCGACACCTTCACGTGGAACGCCAATCGTATCGTACATCACCCCTCTACCACATCCCATAGTTGCAGGCACGACGAGTAGGTGCATATGCCATTCCGCATCCAGATTAGTGGCAGGGTTGCGGATAGCCGACATGAGATTATGCAGGTCACCGTTCGACCAACAGGTATTGGCATTCACACCTGCTGGTACCGGCACATTCACCTGGTCATAGATGACTTTGAGATCCCAGCCAGCCGTCGCAAAGACTGTCTGAAAGTTTTCCGTGCCAGAACCAGAGAGTGCGGGGACTGCTGTAGGGGCAACGCATCCGACCAGCGTATCGATCTCCAGGGTCGCTTTGCGGAAGGAATTCGATACCCAGCCCATCATAAATGATCCCTGCGCTACACCGCCATCGTACAACGTCCCCTCGAAGTAACTGCTGGTAAATCCAAATGGGGCAGGCTTTGGCTCCAGTAGGATGGTCACTGTGCGAGTCCCCGGCGTGCCAGGGAATGTGCCATCAAATGAGCCTGCTAGCGGTTGAGTGTAGACGTACTCTTGAGCCGTCAATGTCAGCTGGCAAGGACCTGTGGTGAAGATGGGACTACGCTGGACATTTGTGACTTTCAAGTACGAGTAGTAGCGGCTTCGTGAATAAATTGGAATATCATACTGGAAAGGGAAGGGGAAAGGAAATGGCAGGCTAGCTGGCTGTGCAAGACTCAGAGGAGGAATGGGCCACGGTATGGGCAGCTGTAAAAATCGATACAGGTCACCGCTAATTGTCGTCTGCCCGCCCGCCGTGTCTACGCGCATTGTACCGTAATATACAGTGATCCCCGAATTGGGTCTGAACGTGATACGATAGCAGCCAGACCGCAGGTTGATCAGGCAGAAGTGCCAGGGAGGGGGCCATGGGAAAGGGAGAGGCTGTGGCCCAGGAAGCGGCAGCGGTGGTATGGGAACAGGGCCACCCTCTGGATTCGGGATAAGCTCAGTCGATGCTTCGAGTGAGAGCGGAAGCGGCTCTGCCGAGGGTACGAAAGAAGAGCCTACCGTGCTCGATGAGGGACCTTGTGGTTCACCAGCCTCATGATCTACTGGCGAATGATCGTGCAAATTGGGTGCCATTGGTGCATTCCTTTCTTGAGAGAAGAGCGTTTCATCACAGACTAGCTGCCGTCTTTCAAAAGACGGTAGGAAGATACAGATTGACAAAGAGACTCACGTTCTTTGTAGGCTGTCAGAAACGGAGCTGGAGCATCTAGCCATTGGTCATCTGACAGCAAGGAAGTGGAGTCAATTTTTGCCACTTAATAGACGCACAGTATCTCCTTTTTTAGAGGAGAACTTTGAGACTTTAACCGATCTTGCGATATTGGAACTCACATCCTGTCGGGTCCACAAAGGTCAGAATGTCTTGCGAGATGGAGTACTTGTAGAGTACTTGCTGATCTGTCGCAGTATCGATCTTCACCAGATCCCCTTGCAGGACTTGATAGCCGCCAGCATCCCATACAATGAAACGCTGCCCAGACGAACCCTTTTTGCCAAGATAGGTAGCGGTGAAAAATTCGATGTCGTCGGGGTAGGCGGTGGCGCAGGAGATAGATGAGATTTTTTTCCACTTGCCGACAAAGTTTTTTTGCTTCTCCTGGAGAGTATTTTGCGATCCTCCTGATTCGGTAGCGCAGGATGCAATTGATAAGAGGATAATACAGCCTACAGTGCTCAGAGTAATGAGTGATGATAGCTTCGTAAGGTCGTTCATATCTTTGCCTCCTCTGGTTTTTGGGACACTCCACGCATGAGCTTGCGAACATATTTGTTCATTGTGACTTTTCTCCATCACCTGTCTCTACCTCGCGACACACTTCTCGCAGAAGTTCTCGTACCTTTGGGTCACGCAAAATGGCAGGCTGCGCGAGATACCGGCCGATATGTCTCTGCATGAGGGACATCTGCTCTGCCTGAAGGTACAATGCAATCTGCCGGATCTCCTCACGATATCCCTGCAACCGTTTTTCCCGCAGTTCTCGACGATGAGCTGTGTAGCGCTCAGCAATCGCGTGACAGGCAGCCTGATTGATCTTGTACAACGTGGTTGGTTGATAGCCGAGCCGCAGCCCCACTTCCTTGAGCGAAGGAGGAGGGTTTTCTGCCATGCTCGCCTCCTGTTGCAGCACGTGAAAAATGCGCTCTTTGTCGATGGCCGTTCGTTTTCTTGACGGGAAGATCGCGGATGGCACAGGATCTCTCAGAGACGGTTGAAGCATTTCCTCCTCCTGAAACATCACCTCACACAGCGAGAGATCCAATCGATAACAGAGCCGTAAGAGCGTATCCATTTCTGGTATCCGCTTGCCCTGACGCCAGTTCTCTACTGTGCCCCTCGGGAGGCCAAGGGATCGGGCAAATGCTGCGGTATTCCCGTCCGCCAGTCGTTCTACTGCATAGCTCACCATCTGGCGGATACGTTCTCGTTTCGGCTCAACACTCATCACGGGAAGCTGCGCGACGACGGCCCCCAATGCGTGAGTTACCCATTGCTGCCAAGCGAACTCATGAGAGTCAACGGCCACTGTTTGCACACCATCTTCTTGCCCGATGATCAGCGCACCGGAACAAAACGCACAGTATCCTGGCTGGGAGCGCCAGGTCAGATGAGGAAGTGATCTGGCACACGCCGGACAATGCGTGTGCAAACGCACACCATGACGAGTGCAGGTGGAGATTTCCCGAAACATCCACAGGAGAGGATCATACAGAATCTGCCCACTTTCCTGCCATTCCTCGTAACAGACAGGGCACCATGCTAATGTATTCCGGGTTAATCCTCGGATCGGCAGGAGTTCAGTTAACGCTGTCAGAGAAAGACCGCGCAGATCAGTGCGTAGCGTCAGCATTTCTAGAGCATACAGAGCCGCGCGTGCGCGAGGGCCGGTCACATTGATCAAATGCGACCCGCTCCCGTCGCGTCTCCACAAGGGATGTTCTCCAGCCCCACTCCCCTGCGTCTCCAGTTCTCTCATGAGAGGAACAATCATCTGCTGGAGCAGCACGCCTAGATAGACACAATGGGCATCGGCCAAGCGGGCGAGGTAGCTCGTCAAGCTTTCTCCAAAGGCAGTTCCTACCCCGATTGGCGCTGGCGCGTAGAGCGTACTGCGTTCTGGCAGGTACACAGGCGTCAGATGCCACCACGGAAACTCCGAAAGCCGCGTTTTACCCATCTGTCTCAACCTCTTTCTTTACCGCATCACGCGTCGGGTTGCGTTGTCCCACGCGCCTGCGACGTGATGTAGTTGGGGTATCAGCCTTTTCGGAGGCAACCGCCCATAGCGACTCACGCACTCACGAAGGGTCATCATACAGGAGCGGTAACTCGGCGGGTCAAAGGTGAGGTACACGGCCAGCAGGCGACGAGAAAAGGCATCGGTCAGGAACGTCACCCACGGTCGGCCTAGAGGACGGCCCGTTCGCGCACTTACCAGTTCAATGTCGAGTTCTGTATGGTCCAGGTGAACCACATCCAGGGGGCGCGCTCCATGTCTCGGTGTGGTCAGTTCCAATTCCCAGTACCACTCATCGACCTGGGCTGCTGCCCGTGGCCCTTTGCGTTTGCGGGTTTGCTCGACCAGCGGGCGTTTGTTAAGACGATCAAGAAAAGTCGTATAGCTGGGAGCGGGGATCTTGCGCCGCTCTGCTTCCCGTTGCAGCAGAAGAAAGACCGCCTTCTTTGACTGCTGTTTGAGCGTCTCGTAGTGCTCGGTGATGAAGGTCTCGATCAGCGCCTCTGTGCGCTCATCAAGCCGGGAGCGCCGGTTGCCTCGACTTTTGACCTGGGGCAGCAGCCCGATGAACCCGTTACCGTAGGAAGCCAGTGCCTCAGACCACTGCGCTCGCCATCGACGCACGGTACGGGCAGGAGTCTTCGTTGCTCTGTCAGTTCCAGTAATGATCGCGTAGCGACGGTTCGCTTCTTCCAAAGCTTCTGGACTGGCCTGAGCCAGAAGCTCGCGCCCCTCTTCATACTTCGGCGGCGCTACCGCCTGGGTAAGTCCTGTCAGCCGACCACTGCGGATCAGTTCTTCAAAGGCGTCATTGGGGACGGGCATGACCTGCCTGTCCTCCGAAAGCAACAGCACTTCCGTTGCGCCGGGGTTGAAGATGGTCCACACCTTCCCATCCAGGACGATAGGCGCTCCTACCGTAAGCTGCAAAGTTGATGAGCGAGGAAGAGACGTGGCGGTGGGTTGGAGGGTGGCATATGACTCGGCCTGGTCGTGATCAAGAAATACCTGAACGTGCTCGTAATCGGTCAAACGAACTGCCTGTAGATTCACATACAGTTGATCAGTTAAGATGAGTTGGTAAACATCGTCAGCCTTCCCACGATGCAAAGTAGCGATCAGATCGAGTAGGCGAATTCCCGGATGGCTCATCACGACCGTGCGTATGGCCAGGGCCACGTCCGGCGACACAGGTGGGGGAGATCCACGGAGGTAATCGCCGAGAAAACGCAGATTCTGAATATACGTCCAATCAATCTCGCGCGAAGAAAACAGCCGGTAGGTCAGACCAAGCTGAGCAGCGTAGGCTTCTCCTGGGGGGCAAAACCAGGAGCCATCAGGCCTCGGCTTGTAGCGAAAGGGCATCTTCTTCGCCAGGCGAACCAGATCCTCCTCCATCTTGCACTCGACCCAGCCCGCCCTCTCCTCGCGCAAGACAAAAAAGTCTGGGGTATGCGTGGCCGTCACGTTTCGTGTGTCATCCTGGCTGCGATACTTCAATTTGAGCTGGCCGTAGGGTTGATCGTAAAACTCTAGAACCTGTGGATCATGATCCATCAAGTACGCGAAAGGCAGTTCATCCCGATGGCTCTCAAACTGGATGGAACATCCCATTTTGAGGGAAGGATATGTCCCGCTCACATTGCCGGCAGCGCTCTGCACATGACGAGCAGGAGGCGACGTGCGAATCTGTATAACGACCGCTATGGCTTGGTCTGAAAGGCCAAGTCGCCAGCACCACTGCTCAAATGCCTCTTTGCTGAGTGTCACGACGCACTCCTCTTATGTCTCGCAAGGCACAAAGAGTACAGGAAGGTTATTTGTTCGAAAAATATCTTGTTACATGTCTCTCTATCCACCAAATCATATCACATAAAAAGGATTCCTGGCCAAGTTATGCCCGATTTTTGCACTTTCGGCCAGGAATAGCCGTTATGGAAGAGATTTTATTATGACAGCGTGAGCGTGAAAATTTCTGGACGCGGCCAAATTATGGCGTTTTTGGTGGCCATTTTATGCCTTGAGTGACAGAAAGTTCCTCAAGAGTATGAAGTAATATCATGCCTTCTTATGGCAAGCCATTTTATCCCATCAGCGTAGCCAACTTATGATATAATAGAACCGACCGATGAGCCAGGTAGTTAGCCCTGTTCTCGGTATATTTAAAGAAGAGTGAAGGGCACATTCTGTATGCCAACACCAGAAGAACAATTGACCACATTAGAATATGATTTCGATCAATTTAAAGCCGAACCAACCACCTATTATGAGGAAATGGCCGTGCAAGTGACCATGTCAAAAGGGTTAACTGAAGATGCCGTTAAACGACTCATGCAACTAAGAGTACAGGTAGATAAACGCTTCAATAGCACCGATCAACAACTAGCCGAAGTAAAGCAAGAAGTTGCTGGAGTGAAGCAAGAAGTAGCCGGAGTACAAACAACCCTTGCCCAAATCCTCGCACGCCTACCGGAAAAACCCTAGCAAGCCATAGAAATTATCAGCAAACGCGAGCTACAAGGATAGCTCCACAATATCAATGGGCGAGCAGTCCTGAAGAGTCACCACCACATTTACAATTTCTTTGCCGTAATCAGCGTTGCCCCTGGAGTGAGTAAACGATGGCGGCGTATCTGGCCCATACCAGCCTCCTCCAGCCAGCTTTTCACGATGGGAAATGGATAGCATGTTCCTCCGACCGTGGTGACTGCCAGGGCCATAAACTGCACCATAAGAGAAGCCAGGCGTGAACCGTGTGTCTGATCGGTTACCTGGTCGACGAAGATAAGCATTCCACCGGGCTTGAGGGTCTTTGCCACCTTCGCCAGTACCTCAGCGTTCACCTCAGGAGGGAGCAAATGGGCAATATGGAAGTAGAGGGCAACATCGCAGGCAGGGTCTTCTGCAAGTAACGTAGTGAAATCATCGCACACGATATCTCCACAAACAAAGCTTATGCGATTTTCCAGCCCCGTTTGCACCGCAATGCGTTTGCCCGCCTCGATACCTGGCTGTATATCAAGAACGGTGGCTTGTAAATGGGGATATCTGCGGCAGAAGAGCACGCTATAAGCAGCATGCGAGCCGCCTACATCTAGCAAATGGGTGGCTCCCCTGGGTAGGCGCACACGCCTGACCACTTCACCCCCCATGGCCATGGCCAGCGATGCTAAACCTGCATAGTGACGCGCCAACGCCGCCTGCATGGCAGGCTCGCTCGCATCCTCTTCATAGGGCATGCGCATGGCCTGCTTATTTTCGCGTACTATACTGGGCAGATGATCCCAGATGGCAACGATATCAGGACTATGGATGACATAGGGGGCGATGCTTACCGGGGAACTACTCGTGAGCCAGCGCTGTGCCATGCGAGTGTTGGCATACAGCCCGCGACGTTGTCGCAGGTAGCCGGCCGAAACAAGCAGCCTGAGCAGCAATTGCAGACCTTGAGGATCGCAGTGCAGGCGTTCCGCCAGGATCTCTAAAGTGAGAGGCTGCTCACTTAATGCATCAAAGAGACTCAGTTCGCAAGCTGTTACGAGCACTTTGGCTATGCCTGGAGCCAGCGGTGTATCGAATAGCGGTACAGGTAAGAGGTTTAAGCGAGCCAGGATTTTTTCTAGCAGGGTGAGACGAAGCGGCATCAGACAAGCACTCCTATCAACCATCCTCCCGCCAGCACAATGCAGGTCAGGGTAGCCACATAAAAATGTACTTTACGTGCGGGTACAGGCTTCTCCGGCCCAAAGAAGAGAAACATGCTTCCCACAGCCAGGCCGGTAAAAATCAAGACGGGCACAATAATCAAAGGCCGGGCAGGAACGACGCGGACCGCCGTTAAAATACCCATCAAAAGGGCGCCTGCCACAATAAGGAAACGGCAGACAAAGAATGAGCGTTTCACGCCCAGGACTACCGCCAGTGTATGCGTCCCAGTAGCTGCATCCTCTTCGATATCTGGTAAGGAATTGGCCAGGTTCAGTGTTACGCCCAGCAGCACACCTACCGGCACCAGCCAGAACAGGACGGGCAGGGTGCGACCGACAGCGGCAAAGGCATAGAGAGGAATAAGAGGGATAGCCAGCGCAAACACAATTCCACTGAACGGCGTTGCTTTCAGTCCCAGGTTATATCCCTGTCCCAACGCAAGGTAGGCCAGTGAAATAAGTAACGCCAGTCGAGGAAGTGGAAGGAGCAATAGCAACATGACTACTATCATGAAGAGGCCGGCGATCAGCGCCTCGTGAGGGTAAATCAAACCTCGCGGGATAGGCTTTTCTGGCTTAGCGGCAGCATCCACGCGACGATCACAGTAGTCATTAATCATAGCAATAGAGATTTGCATAGCGGTATGGGCTCCAATCACGAGCAAGATGACGCCCCAGATTGGCTGCGGCCAGGCAGCCAGCAGCGTAAACACAGTTACGCCAATGACATGCAATAAGACTGGAGCGGGATGACTGAGTAAGAAAAAGCCATACGCTATTTCTACTGGTCGACGCTTTTTGACGATCTCCATGGATAGCCTATACAATAATTAGCGCACAGGTAAGCGTTCCAGCATGGCTTTGAACCAGGCAGTACGAATTTCATTACCGACCAGAACCAGGGTGATGCAAACGCCAATAAGAGTACCACCCACCCAGAGAACTAAAGTCAGGGGGCCAGCATTTCCGGTCACAAGCAAATTGAGGGTATTTGAGAAGGTCTGCGAGAGCGAACCGTGCCCATTGACAAACGGCAATGCTCCACGTAAGGATGGTTGCCCCAAAATAGCGCCCAGTGTGGTGATCGTGGCCAGGACAACAACTGCCAGCCATTCCAACAACGATGGTCGTAACAACGAGTACCGCTTGTTGTTGCGCTGAGAACTCCTGGCAACACGCTGCATTATATGCACCGTCAGGTCGGCAGGCTCCGCAACAGACTTGAGGGCACCAAGAGTAGAGGTCACCTCTTCTAAGAACAAGCATTCATTGTGGCAAGCAGGGCAAAGGGCCAGGTGCGCCTCGAGTACACGTACCTGATCCAGCGTAAGCTGGCTATCAATATAGAGTTGTAAGTGCCTGGTCGCCTCTGAGCAACGCATTACTGGCCTCTCGTTCTTATATTCCAATCGCGATCAAACTTTTCCAAACGCTCCTTCAGCAAATTGCGCGCCCGAAACAAATGTGTTTTAATAGTACCAATGGGCATAGAAAGGATTTCAGCCATTTCCTCATATGTCATTTCCTGGAGATGGCGCAGTACCAGAACTATCCGATAC
>Ga0137384_10004853_pt1 | contig 10786 bp, 8 predicted proteins | sample SagtaG_2_FD_104922 | JGI IMG/M metagenome (GOLD analysis project Ga0137384, IMG submission 104922) | Vadose zone soil microbial communities from Sagehorn Ranch, Mendocino, California, USA - Sage2_R_60_16 metaG | ecosystem: Environmental > Terrestrial > Soil > Vadose zone | place: USA: California...
CGATTGCTTCGCCATGCTCATTGGCGACTGGGCTCTTTCCATCTGGGATCCCCACACCCGCTCCTTGATCCTGGCCAAAGACCCCATCGGCACGCGCCATCTCTACTATTCGTTTGACGACAACCAGGTCACCTGGAGCACCATCCTCGATCCGCTCGTTCTCTTCGCAGGAAAAACTTTCGCCCTTTGCGAAGAGTACATCGCCGGCTGGTTTTCGTTCTTCCCCGCCGCACACCTGACGCCCTACGTCGGCATCCATTCTGTCCCGCCGTCGTCTTCGGTGCTGCTCCGTCCGGGAAGACACACCATCCGCAAGTACTGGGATTTCGATTCCAGCAAAAGAATCCGTTACCTCACCGACGCCGAATACGAGGAGCACTTCCGCGCCGTCTTCGCCGAAGCTGTCCGGCGCCGCCTCCGTTCCGACAGTCCTATCCTCGCTGAACTCAGCGGCGGCATGGACTCCTCCTCCATCGTGTGTATGGCCGACACCATCATCGCCCGCGCGGGCAGCGAAACTCCGCGCCTCGACACCCTCTCCTACTACAACGACTCCGAGCCCAACTGGAACGAGCGCCCTTACTTCACCAAGGTCGAAGAAAAACGCGGTCGCACCGGCACCCATATTGATGTTAGTAAGCAGGAGTCATTCCAGTTCGACCTTGACAATAACCGCTTTGCCGCCACTCCCGGCTCCGGAGGCAGTCGTCCGACTGAAGCTAGCCGCCAATTTGCTGTTTGCATGGTTTCGCAAGGAAACCGCGTCGTCCTCTCCGGCATCGGCGGCGACGAAGTCATGGGCGGCGTGCCAACTCCGACGCCCGAACTGGAAGATCTCCTGGCAAGAGGCCACTTCCGTACTCTCACCCACCAATTGAAAGTCTGGGCGCTCAACAAGAGAAAGCCCTGGTTTTACCTGCTCTTTGACGCCGCACGCGGATTCTTCCCGCCCGCGCTCGTCGGCGTCCCGAAACACAAGCGCCCTGCCCCCTGGCTCAACCCAGCCTTCGTTAAACGCAATCGCGCCGCCTTGCAAGGCTACGAAACCAGGCTCCGCCTGTTTGGCCCTCTGCCGACGTTTCAAGAGAACATCTCCGCGCTGCAAGTCCTGCAACGGCAACTCGCGTGCGATGCCTTATCCTCAGACCCGCTGCGCGAAAAACGCTATCCCTATCTCGACCGTGGCCTCCTCGAATTCATGTACGCCGTCCCCCGCGAACAACTCGTCCGCCCCGGCCACCGGCGCTCCCTAATGCGCCGCGCCCTGGTCAACATCGTCCCCGATGAAGTCCTGAACAGGAGGCGCAAGGCGTACGTCGCCCGCGCGACAATGGCTGCGATTTCATCTGAGTGGGCCCGTCTTGCCAAGCTGACTCAGCAAATGGTCAGCGGTTCACTCGGCATCGTTGACACTAAGAACCTATTGGCAGCCTTGCAGAAAGCTCGCGACGGCAAGGAGGTTCCTACCGTCACTGTCATACGCACTTTAAGCATCGAATTCTGGCTACTGAATCTATGCGAGCATCGAGTCTCGGCCAGTAGCGGCAAAAATGCGCGAGATTCACTGGACGGTTTTGCGCCCACGTTAGTCCCGGTTGAAAAAAACTGAGGAGACGGCAAAACGGCAGATCATGACCCATGCAAAAGCACAAGTCGTTGTCACTCAAAGGCATTGCTACAGTGCAAGAGTCACAACAAATTCAGACTGACAAAGCGAGGCACGACAAATGAAGTCTATGCCGCAGAGCCGAAGGAACCTAAAAAGATTCGATCCGCAAGGATTGAATGTTTCAAACTCACAAAAACTGGAGGATAGTAAAATGGAATACACAAAACCAGAGATCGTAAGGCAGGTCAATTCGCTGGATGCCGTTCAAAGTGGGACTAGCAAGGTTGCTTTCCCAACCGACGGCGCCTCGGGACAAATAAAGCAGGTGACTGCAAACGCCTATGAGGCAGACGAATAGTCACAAACCGGGGCGCCCAACAAACTTGGGCGCCCCACAAACTTAGCTGAAAAAGAGGGACATATACAATGAGATATGCAAAGCCTAAGGTGGTCGCCCAGGCTCATTTGCTGGATGCTATTCAAACTGCCCTTCACAAACTGACGTTCATATCCGACAACTATTGGCTTTCTATGCGCCAGACTACAAATGCCTACGAGGCAGATGAATAGAATCTACTTCAGAGTCCCCTCCTCTTCTAATTCATCGATTCTAAAGGCGTCGAATGGAGTTTTGAAATGCGTTCCAGTCGCAAACCGGGGTGTCCAACAAATCTGGGCGGCCACAATACGAGCGACAAAGGATGAAGTGACAATGGAGTATAGAAAACCCGAGATCGTAAGTCAGGCCAATTCGCTGGATGCCGTTCGAAGTGGGACTCAGAAGGTCGCTCCCCCAATCGAAAGCGCGGGATCTTTGATCGAGGTGACTGTTAATGCCTATGAGGCGGACGAATAGTCTAAATAAGGCGATTATGAATGGGATGTTCGCGGGGGGAAATGGAGGTCATCCAAGGCCAGTTCAGAGCGTTCAACGTAGCGCCGGACGACCAACGGATTGAGCTCGCAGTTGCCGCCATTTGGCGTATTGCTCCTGCTTGGCTGGATCAGGGTCCTCCTCGTTCAAGAGCCAGAAGCGGAACCAGTCCACATTGCCCTGTTGAGACGCCATCCTCTCAAGCGGCTTTTGAAGGATATGCTGGCCATCGGGGAAATAAATCAAATCAACGGGTTTCCCCTGTTTCCAGAGGGACGCGTAAATCTCTCTCTCGCCTAACAAGCTGATTGCGCCTATTGCTTCGATACGTAATGGCGTTTGGATTCGATCTAGACGAAACCCTGGGGAGCGTTGCGTCCATTCCCTGAGCCCTTCCCCGAATGGAGCGGTGCCGTAAATCTGCTCTGATTCACGCGACAGCGTGGACTCGGCGAACAACAAATACTGGACATAGCTGGCGTCTACACCGTCTGCAATTGTAGCTGCGGCGAATCGTTCCGGATCATGGATCAATGCGCTTTCCACGTGATAGCACGTTCGACTGAAACCAATTATCCCGACCGTTTTCGGGTCAACCAGCCCCTCGGACGCCAACTGATCGATCGCTGATTCGAACCCAAGAACTCGATTCGATGCCTCCTGTGCTGTGACCAAATCATCGAACCGCTCGGCCATCTGGAGTACCACTATGCCGTGAGAAGCTAATGCTCTGGCCGCGAAAGCGGTTGTGTACACGCCATCCGTCATGAATTCATGTTGAGGAAACCCATGGGTCTGTATTACGAGCGGGTAGCGCTGTCCAGGGATGTAATTGGGAGGCATCACCAGGCCTCCCGACCATTCATACCCAGAGGTGTCTTTCCAACGCAAGAGCGAGACCTGACCTAAACTTACCGTCGTTAGGCCAGGATTAGGATCCCAAATCATCTTGCTCTGTCTCGTTTTGCGATCCGTCGCCCACAGAGATGGAGGAGTGTTGAGGTCTTGGCGAATCTCCACTGACAAGTCCTCGGTTGAAGCTAAACTAAGCTTGGCTCTTTCCGATGGATTGTCATCTTGCTTCGCCTTATGCGGGTCGCCAACAGGCATCCAGTTCCCATCCTGAAACTGGAAACGGTCTTCAATAGTGGCACGACCAAATCGAAGTGACACTTCATCATCAGTTCTGCCAAAGCGCGCCGACCGGAGTGACGATGTCCTTCCCTTCGAGTACGCGACGCAAGTGGTCACGTTATTGTTAATATCGACGACCGCGGCAGCGCACGGCCGGCGACGGGCCTCCCTCTCACGCTCGGTTATCCGATTCTCATTCAACGGCAGATAAGTGTCGGTCAGAAGGAGCTTGCCTCCTCCGGGGGACCAAATCGCCAGATTATCGTCGGTATAACCAAGCGCCCAGGCATTTGGGGCATCAATAAGTGGTTCCGCTGTTCCCCTCTCTAAATCAACAATCGCATATTGAAGAAGCCTGGAGTCATCCTCTCGGCTGAGGGTACCATTTGTGAAACGGATCTTGAGTTCGGCAAGAAATGGTTCAAATACCTCCCATGACCGTGGAACGTTTCTGCTGGGAGTTAACGCCACCACTTTCTGGCCATCCGGCGAAATCGATAGGGGGTTAAGACCAGGAACGGATGGCGTGGGATCATTCCACAGAGGAACTGGTTTCTTCGTTCTCGGATCTCTTATTGCCATGTTTCGGCTACCACGAATGGTCCACAGCTCACTTTCGTATGCATAGCGTTGGCCTTCAGTATGTAATGGAAGAATAGCGTCGAGTGGAGCCCCAGTTACGTCTCTCGCATCTAGGTTGATCGCCAGCCCGGGCAGGGCCAACTCGCGAGAGGGGCTCGCCCGATAAACCATTGTCCCCGTCCCCGACTCGAATTGACTGACATCGTGGTTCGCAGATGTTAGTCCGCGCATGCCCCTCGAACGCAGGTCGACTCTGAAGAGCCTGCGGTTACCATTCGAGGTCTGCCCTAGGAACAGCAGTCCTTTGGAATCGCTTGTCCATCGCTCGTCTGTAATGAGCGGATTGTAGGAATCGAATGCTTGTGCTTTGGGAGTTGCTTTCAGCCTCGCTCCAATTGTGGGAACAATCTTCGCAGTGCTTGCCCCTGTCGCGAGAACTTTGGTTATCTGATTACGGGCTACGATCCAAAGAGTGGATTCGATTTTGTCGGATTCGACGATGCCACGCGTGGTGACAAACGTGATGTATTTTTTGTCAGGCGACCAGGTAATCCGAGGGTCATTTCTTAAGAATCGCGACATTTCTACTGAATCTCGGACGTCGAACAGATGCCCCGTTGCTTTGGGTGATGAAATGCTCGAAGTTTGTGCGCAAAGGTGCAAAGCCTGAATCAGAACGACAAAATGAGCTAGTGTGTTCTTGAGCAGAGTCAAAGCCAAGCACCGGTGTCTTCCGTCAGTCATAGAAGGGCTCTCCGGCGCGTCGTCCCGAATCCCATTAGGTGATGGCCAAAGACGAAACCCCGCACGGCTGTGCTGCTTGGCAAGAAGGCCAATTAAAAAGCGACTCTGAGGGAGAGCTGCATCGAACGCGGCCCTCCAGTCTGATACAGAGAACTCAGACCTCCAAGACTTGCATTCAATGTAGAAGTCGCTTGGCCAAAGGTCCGTTGAAAAAAGAAGGGATTGATCGTCCCGAAGTTTGGATGGTTGAAAATGTTGAACGCCTCCGCCCGGAACTGTAGTTTTAACCTTTCCCCCAGTGGAAACTCCCGCCTGACAGCAGTGTTCATTTGCCAAGCACCGAAACCTCGCACAAGGTTTCGAGGTGCATTGCCGGGAGATCCCACAGGCGGGTTCGAGAATGCGGCGGGGTTAATAGATCGGCCTCCCGGGAACTGGGGACCGTACAAATAAACAGGAACGCCAGGAACCAGATTCAGTCCCGCATTGAAATGTTGTCCTGTAGCAGGGTCATTTACCACCCTGCCATCCAACGTTACCGGAAATCCAGTGCGTGCCGTGAAGCGTGCGTCAAGACCCCAATGGTTCAAGAGAGCGCGACCAAGCGCACTCTGAAAAGCGTTCGGTAGGTCGTATGAGAAAGCCGAAGTAAAAGAATGCCGAACATCGAAATCACTGTTCCCTCGCTTGTAGGGGAGTGCAAAATTATAGGAACCGTAATCGATGGTGTGACTCCACGTGTATGAAGCCAAAGCCGTCAAGCCATGCGATATCCTCCGCTTGTATTGGCCCTGAAGCGCATGGTAGTCAGCTGTCAGTCCGTTTCGAAGAAAAACGACATCTCCAAAATTCGCGTTGAAGGGTGTCACGTGGATTTGATTATCCTCCAAGAGCCTTCCGGCATGCGAGCCGACGTAAGTGAGTGACGCCGACTGGGAAGATCCAAGCGCCTGTTCGACTGCGGCATTCCATTGAATGGTATATGGAAGCTGCAGGTGAGGAGGGTACGCATACACTGGATTATAGGGTACGATCGGGACCGCTACGGCAGGCGGAACACTTGAAAGAGGGATTGGGAACACTGCCTGGCTTCCGCTCAAAAAGGCTAAGTTGATCACTCCGACACCGCTGAAACCCTCTGACCCCAATTGCTGCCCAGTATCAAAGAACAAACCACCTCCCGCACGCACGACGGTCTCGTGTCCTTGAGCTTGACGTGCAACGTACGCTGCACCCAGACGTGGCGCGAAGTTGAACCACGCGGTATTCCAGAGCGGCGTTCCCTGCGGAGCAAGGGTCATGGTCGCCAGATTGTCGGCGCCACGAACGGTAAATGGTTTAGTGCCCTGTGTCACCCCGGGTGGAGGGTTCACTTCCCACCGCAATCCAATGGAAACATTCAAGCGCGCAAGGACTTTCCACTCGTCCGCAGCGAATGCCGAGAAATTCGTATAGAGAGGATATGCAGCCGGGCCATTGAGGGCGAACGTGAAATCAGGGTTGTTTGCCGTCGCTCCGCTCGTCGAAAGGAAAACGTAGTCCACAAAGGGAAACCCAAATCCCTCGACGGGGGTTAACCTTCGATAATCGAAGCCGACCTTTAGTTGGTGGCGCCCAAACACGGCACCTAGGGTGTCAGTAACGTTCAGTTGGCGCTGTAGTCCGGACGAAACCCTTTGGATAATTGCCGGCGCTGTAGTCCCTGTAACCAAATCCATCTCAACCAAATAGCCTGCTGGCGAATTGCCGACCTGCTGGAGCTGGCCGAGGTCGACCGGAACTGCTCCCCCAAAACTATCGATCGAATCTCTGACGTGGGCAGAGGTCGTACTATAGCCGAGACGCAAGTCGTTGCTAATACGAGGCGATAGCACACTTGTCGCGCCAAACGTATAGATTCGCGATATGGATTGAAAGGCCTGCCTGATGGAAGGAGTTCCGGCCCCGACATCATCGCGCAACCTGCTGACTGCGACAGACGGTGTGTCAGCAAGACGTAAGAATAGCTTCAGCTTATCGCCGAAAGAGTGGTCGAATCGAATGCTGTACGCATCCAGAGAGGACGGGTTGGACCAACTGCTTACGAAGTCGGCGACGCCCGTAGTATTGGGATCAGCTTTACTACAGTCAGGAGCGGGACCGGGGACGTTCGGCTGTGGAAAAGCATTCCACACTTGCCTAAGCGGCGCTGCCGTGCAAGTCCGCAGGTAGGTATCCGCTACTTGGCTTCGCGTAGCGGCTTGGGGCTGTAGGAGTCGCAGACCCTCATAGGAGAAGAAAAAGAACGTTTTATCCTTGCCGTTGTAAAGATGCGGAATCCTGACGGGACCGCCCAGGACTCCACCAAAATCGTTTTGTCGAAGAGGCGGATTCGGTTCCCCGAAGAAATTATTGAACCAATTATTGGCGTCAAGGTAGTCGTTGCGGAAGTACTCAAAGGCCGAGCCATGCCACTGATTTGTTCCTGAACGTGTCGCGAAAGCGAATTGTCCTCCGGGACTCCTGCCGTATTCAGCCGAGTACGTTGAGCTTTGGACTCTAAACTCTTGGAGCGAGTCTATGGAAACAAACGCCTGAGTAGTCCCTAGGGCAGTCGATGCAGCGACGGAGCCACTGTTTCCAGACCCGAAGTCGCCCGGAGCGATCCCTGTGTTCGCGCTGATGCCGTCTATCGTGTAGTAATTCGACTCAGTGCGCTGTCCATTTACGCTAAACTCGCCGGTGTGTCCGATCGAGGTGGCGTTTTGCTGTTGTGGACTATTCGTAACCACGCCTGGTGTCAGCAAGATCAAATCCTGAAGGCTTCGCCCATTCAGAGGCATGTTTTTCACATAGGTTTGATCCACAACCGTGCCCACCGCAGCGGACTCTGTATTAATCAGGGGCGCGCCACCCTCAACAGTGACCGTGTCAGATACAGGGCCCACAGGAAGAGTGAAGCCGATTGCCTTGGCGTCTTGAACATTGAGGGTAATGTCGGGGTGGACGATCGTTTTAAATCCTTGCTTTGAGACACGAATGTGATATGTGCCAGGAGGAACATTCGGCACAGAATAGATCCCTTCGTCATTTGTTTCGGTCGTGTATCGAACGTTCGTTGCATCGTTGATGACTTCCACGCTGGCTTTCGGGACGGCCGCACCCGACGTGTCGCGGACTTGACCATTCACCACGGCCGTGGGCGCTTGGGCTTCAGAGGTAAGTGACGAACACAAAAAAAAGAAGACGAGCACACCAATGCGCTGTTTCACGCTTACCTCTCTTTCAAATTTTGTCTGGTGCGGGGATTCACTCAATATACGGAGCTACGCGAAAAAAGGGGCCAACGCGCAGCTCCAATTTCCTGCGAATAAATAGCCCTGCCTCGAGAGTTCGGCAGGAAAAAAATCAAAGAAACACACCTAACTAAGGGTGATTAGGCTCTTCGCCCAAATAGGCAAACAGCACTTGCTTTCCCCGCGGTGCCGGACTTCCACCGTTCGGCTCAACGGTCACAAATACCGCGTTGATCTTCTTGAGGGCCTCAGGATCATCGAATCGCAACACCCAACGCCTATTCGTGGTGTTGTCTACGTACATCACACCCAAATTAAGTGCAGCGTTTCGATCTGGACCGCGTAAACCCCAAGCTTGAAAGGTGCTCGCCTCCTTTGCACCGGGTTGTTGGTCAAGGTCATAGGCGTAAAAAATCAACGACTTTCCCTTGGTGTAAAACACCCTACCGTACGGCTTCCTTCTCTTCCCGTTCCCCCCAACGTCGTACACTTCTGCGATGTACAGATCACGCGCACCCATGAGGTTACGGATGTCTCTGTCGGAGGCTAAGTATCGCTGTTGTTCATCAATGGTTGCGTCCTTGTCTTTAAGCAACTGCGACATGAGGTGAATTTGGTTCTCGAGACTTGTTAACCGGAGGGCGTCACTTGTCTTTGCTTGCTCGAGTGTTTCGAGCTTTTTCTGTGTTGCCCCAAGGATCGCTTCCTCCTCTTCGCCCTTGCGAACGAGCGTATTGCGTTCTGCGGCAACCTTTTCCGTCTGCTCTCGCGCCTCTTGGCCTGCAGACTGCATCAGAGTCTGTAGTTCTTCGTTCTGTTTTCGTTGTTCTTTGAGTTGGGCCTTCAATCCAGAGATAATGGTCTCTCGCTCTCTCAAACTTGCATCAATCTGGTCTCTTTCATGGGCAAGGCTTTCAATCTGCGCCCGCCAAGCTGCGTTATCACTCTTTGATTGTTCGACTACCTGAGATTGCTCTCGACCTCGTTTCAAGCCAATCCTGTAAATGTACATTCCAAGAGCGAGTGCGAGAATCAACGAGGCAGCGGCCGCCAATTGGACGCGTAGATTTGATGGAAGGAGGAAGTTCGCTAAACGTGCCTCCGAAGTCTTTCGTGGAAGGGGCTTCGCCCCGTCCTTCAAGTCCTCGAATGAACCTCTAGTCCGAGCTTGTGTTTCGATGGCCGCGTAAAGCCTTTTCTCGCCCTCTTCAATAGACCACGGCACAGAATCAAGTGTCAGGTCATCGACAGCATCATCGGCTACGAGCGGCACCCCACTTCTCAAAATTGTTCGGTACTCCTTTACGCTTTGTCGGCACTGGGAGCATTCGCCGAGGTGGCCCTCGAAAGATTGCCTCTCATCAACCGACAATTCGCCGGTCACATAGTCCAGGCAAAGGTCATCGCTTAAGTGCTGTGAACTCATTGGGTGCTCTTCGCTTGAAGTTTAGTTCCTCGCTGCGCCGCCTGGCTCGGCCTCGGCTTGTCCACGGCGAATACGATCCGTCTCAGACGTTGGATGCCTCGATAGGCGTGGTGCTTCGCGTTTCCGGGTGAGCAACTCAACCTCTCGCCGATTTCACTGAAGGTGTAACCTGCAACACGCATCTGGAATGTGAGCTGCTGCTCTCTCGGAAGCCTCGCGAGCACAGCTTTCACCAAGTCAACACGGATTGATTGCTCCGCAGGGTCTTGGTCTTCCGTTAACTCTGATAAGCTGGAGGATATCTTCCCTTCCCCATTTCCCTGCCGAAATCCGTGTCGGGCCCTCAAATAATCGCGCCAATCAAAGCACTTGTGATAGGTCAGCTGGAGCAACCAAGAACGGGCAGTGCCTTTGTTCGCATCAAATGACCCACACCTTTTATATAAGGATAGGAACACTTCGTGAACGAGATCCTCTGCTTCGTGCGGATCTCTTATTATCCGAGCGCAAACCGAATAAACGATCCTTGCATAACGTCGATAGAGAACCCCGAGTGCGGCCATGTCCTTTACTTCTTGGATTCGAAGCATCAAAGCTTCATCACTGACATCGGCTTCCTCCATTTCAGCTTTTTCGGTGCACGCTTCCGACCTGTCGAAGGAGCCATCTGAAATCTGTTCATGCGCGCCGTTGCCGTTACGTCTCGCAAAGACTCCGGGAAAGTAGCGAGCAGCGGAGGAACTCATGCTGCCCTCAGTTCCTGCGAGGCTGCACTCGCGGTCTCGGGACAACAGAATGGAATCAAGCCTCGTGCGGCAGGCGCAGACTGAGGTTGGGTGCAAGAAATTCCGTGGAAAGCTTCCCGGAATCCAAAAGGATGCCCTGGACGGTATCCCACTATTGGCTTGGAGTTTGGCGGGGTAGACTCAAGCGACCGAGATAGCCAAGGATGAGCCGCCCTATTCTGAACCGAGCGTCTCTTCGCTTGACGTGAAGTAGCAATAGATGAAGAGTGGTCGGGAAACCGACCACTTCCGACGTGGCAATAATCTCTCGACCGACCTTCCCTGAAAGGAGTCAAGACCGGGCTTCTTTCCCCTGATTGTCAAGAGTCCCGGGGACCGAACCGCTTTCCTTGGCAG
>Ga0137384_10004861_pt1 | contig 10777 bp, 6 predicted proteins | sample SagtaG_2_FD_104922 | JGI IMG/M metagenome (GOLD analysis project Ga0137384, IMG submission 104922) | Vadose zone soil microbial communities from Sagehorn Ranch, Mendocino, California, USA - Sage2_R_60_16 metaG | ecosystem: Environmental > Terrestrial > Soil > Vadose zone | place: USA: California...
GTGGATCGCCGGTTCTGGGTGATCACGCGGCGACCTCCTGAGGATCGTCCGGACGTTCGACCATCACCCCCTTCTCGAAGCGGGCGCCGGCACGCACCAGTGCCACCAGATGCGGGCCGTTGACCGCCCGCCAGCGCTGCTGCGCTGCCTCCAGCAGCTTGAACGCCATCGCCAGCCCCGCCGCTTTGGAGCCCGGTCCCTTGGTCACCCGGGTGCGCAGCCGCACCGACGAGAAGGTCGACTCGATTGGGTTGCTGGTCTTGAGGTGCAGCCAATGCTCGGCCGGGAAGTCGAAGAACGTGAGGAGTTCCCCGGCGTCGTCGGTGATCTTGGCCACTGCTTTGGGCCATTTCGTGCCGTAGTCGCGGGCGAAGGCGTCGATGGCGCGGCGGGCGTGGTCGCGGTCGGGCGCATCGCGGATCTCCGCCAGGGCCTTGCGGGCGCCGGCCTGCACGCTTTTGGGCAGGGCGGCAAGCACGTTGGCGACCTTGTGGACCCAGTCGCGCTGGGCTCGGGTGGCGGGGAAGACGTCCCGCAGCGCCGCCCACAGCCCCAGCGCCCCGTCGCCGACCATCACCATCGGCGCGCGCATGCCACGGCGTCTGAGGTCCCGCAGCAGCTCCGCCCACGACTCGGTGGACTCGCGCTCGCCGTCACAGACCGCGACCAGCTCCTTGGTGCCGTCGGCGCGCACGCCGACGATCACCAGGCAGCACAGGTGGGCCTGCTCCAGGCGCACGCGGAAGTGCACCCCATCCGCCCAGCAGTACACGTAGTCCCGGTCGGTGAGGTCGCGGCGGCAAAACGCCTGGTAGTCGGCCTGCCACTGGGCGGTCAGGCGAGTGATCACCGCCGCTGACAGCCCGGCTGCGGAGCCGAAGAACTGCTCCAGTGCGGGCACGAAGTCGCCGGTCGACAGCCCATGCAGGTACAGCAGCGGCAGCACCTCGGCCACCTTCGGGCTCTTGCGGCACCACGGCGGCAGGATCTGTGAGCGGAACCGGACCCGCTCGCCGCTGGCCGGGTCAACCCGCCGGTCGTCCACCCGCGGCGCCCGCACCCCAACCGCGCCAGCCGCGGTGGTGACCTGCCGCTGGCGGGCATACCCGTTGCGGACCACCAGCCGTCGGCCCTGCTCGTCCCGCTCGGCCGCATGCGCGGCCAGGTAGGCGTCGACCTCGGCCTCCAAGGCGGCGGCCAGCATCCGCCGGGCGCCCTCACGCACGATCGCATCCAAGTCGGCGCGCAGCTCGTCGTTTGCCTGCGCAGGGGTGACTACACTCAGCATGCGGCGTTCCTTCCTCGCCGGCGTTGGCCCGCCGGCGCTCCTGGGACTTGTCATCCAGGAAGGTACGCCGCGCTCACATCTCCAGACCCCGTCCACAACTTCAGGTCATACCTCCCCACAAGGGATGATCCGGCACAAGGCAGCTGACGCTCGCCAGATCACTCTTTCTGGGTGATGACCACTCACCCAGAAGGACCCGACATTAGGGACGTCGAATCGATGGTCAGGCACGGCCCGGGTCTATGGCCAGGGCCGCGACCGGAACCGGAAGAGGTCCCGCATGAAGAAGATGGTGAAAGTCGTTGCCCTGGTCGCGGCGGTGCTCGCCTCCGCCGGGCTGATCGCCCGCAAGTGGGCTTCCCGTGGGCCAGAGTCGATGCCGTCCGCAGGGTCCGCAGGGATGGACCCAGCCCCGGACAGCGAGTGAGCGTCGGGGCAGCGGCGCTGCCACAGGCACGGGCCAGACCCGACCGCGGTCGCCGCGCCCGGGAAGCCGCAGCGGCGCTGCCGTTCGTGATCATGGAGTCGAAGCTGGCTCCGCCCGCAGGACGCCGCGAGCTGGTGGTCCGGACGACCCTCCTCGACCGGCTCGACGCCACGGGCGCGGCGCCGGTGGTCGCGGTCATCGCTCCGCCCGGATATGGGAAGACCTCCCTGCTGGCCCAATGGCGGTCCCGGGGAGCACGGCCCTTCGCCTGGGTGTCGCTCGACCAGCACGACAACGACCCAGCCGTGCTGCTGGCCCACGTCGCTGCCGCGCTCGACCAGATCGAGCCCGTCGACCGGGGGGTGTTCCAGGCGCTGACGGTCCCGGGCATCCCGGTCGCCCGCGCCGTGCTTCCGCAGCTTGGCGCCGCGCTGTCTGCCGTGGGGTCCAGCCTCGTCCTGGTCCTCGACGATCTCCACCTGCTCAAGAACCGCCACTGCGTGGAGGCCATTGCCACCCTGGCCGAGCACCTCGCGGATGGGTCGCAGCTGGTCGTCGCCGGCTGCGGCGAGCCGCCGCATCTGCTCGCGCGCCTGCGCAGCGAGGGCTGCCTCGCCGAGATCGGCCGCGACGACCTCGCTATGGACGCCCCTGAGGCCGCTTCGCTGCTGCGGGCCGAGGGGATGGACCTCCCTGCCGCCGCCGTCGACCGACTCGTCCGGCGGACGGAAGGTTGGCCGGCGGCGCTCCACCTCGCCGCCACCTCCGCCAAGCAGAGCGGCGCCGACACCACCGCCGCCAGTGCCATCGCGGCGCTGGCCGGCAGCGACCGCCTCCTGGTCGACTACCTGCAGTCGGTGCTGCTGTCACGGCTGTCGCCGAGGGAGGTCCGCTTCCTGCTGCGGACCTCCGTACTCGATCGCATGTCCGGGCCGCTGTGCGACGCCGTGCTGCAGACCACCGGGTCGGCGCAGGTCCTCGAATCGCTGGAGCGCTCGAACCTGCTGGTGGTCCCGCTCGACCGGGGCCGGGTGTGGTACCGCTACCACTACCTGGTCCATGAGCTGCTACGCAGCCAGGTCGAGCGCCACGAACCCGAACTGGCCACCGTGCTCGCCCTCCGTGCGTCGCAGTGGTGCGAGCACAACGGGCAGCCCGAGGCCGCCGTCGAATACACCATGCGGGCAGACGCCGCCGAACAGGCCGCACGGCTGGTCGAGCAGCTCGCCCTCGCCGCCTACCACCGCGGCCAGCTCGGCACCCTCAGCCGCTGGTTCGGCTGGTTCGACGAGCGCGGCCTCATCGAGCGCTACCCCGCGGTCACCGTCCTCGGAGCCTGGGTGCACGCGCTGGCCGGCCACCCCGCTGCTGCCGAGCGCTGGGCCGAGGTGGCCGGACGCAGCTCGTCCGCGGCCATGCCGCCGCATCCAGGGGCCGCCGGCGGCACCCCGCTGGAGGCCCTGACGGCGATCCTCAGCGCGACCCTGTGCCGCGACGGGATCGAGCAGATGCGTACCGACGCCGAGGTTGCGCTGGCGCGGCTGCCGGCCGGCAGCCGCTGGCAGCCGACGGCGCTGCTGCTGCTCGCCGTCTCGCACCTGCTGGCCGGCGAGCCAAGGGGTGCCGACCGCCGCCTGGCAACCGCCGCCGAAGGCGCCGAAGACGCCGCTGCAGCCGACACCGCCGTGGTCGCGCTCAGCGAGCGTGCCATCCTGGCGCTCGAACGGCAGGAGTGGAGCGAGGCCAAGACCCTGGTCGAGCGGGCCCGGTCGTTGATCAAACGGTCGCAGCTTGAGGAGTACCCGACCAGCGCCCTGCTGTACGCGGTCGCAGCGCGGGTGGCAATCCACTATGGCGAGGTGCGGTGTGCCCGCGAAGATCTGGTGCGGACCCAGCGCCTGCGGCCCCAGCTGACCTCCGCGCTACCCTGGCTCGCCGTCCAGACCCGGCTTGAGCTGGTCCGTGCCAACGTCGCCCTCACCGATGCCGCCGGGGCCAGGACCGTGCTGCGCGAAGCCGACGGGCTGCTGCTGCGGCGGCCGCAGCTCGGCGTCCTGCCCGGCCAGGCCGAGGAACTGCGCGCGCAGCTCGACAAGCTCCGCGCCGACGTCGCCGGGGCGTCGGCGCTGACCGCAGCCGAGCTGCGCGTCCTCCCGCTGCTGTCGACCTACCGCTCGTTCCCTGAGATCGGCGAGCAACTGCACGTGTCACGGCACACCGTCAAGTCGCACGCCATGTCGATCTACCGGAAGTTCGGCGTCTGCTCCCGCAGCGAAGCGATCCAGCACGCCAGGGACCTCAGCCTGATCTGACACTGGCAGCGCCCGTACGGGCGCGCTGCCAGTACGGGCGCTGCGCTGTCCTTCATTGGCGCGCGAACGCGGCGCGGGCTTCGGCCGCCAGGTCGTCGAACGGCTCGCCGCTGACGTCGATGACGACGCGCTTGATCCTGCCGCCGACGAACGGCCAGGGAGCGTCGCCGGCGTAGTCGTCGGTGACGGGCTCGGCGCCCGAACGCCCGACCACCAGGCCGCCGCCACCGAGGCCGAACTTGCCGGGCTGCGTCCTGATCACGCCCACTCCGACGTTCCTGTCCTTCACGTAGAGGCTGAGCGTGCCCTGGGCAGGCATGGCGTCGCCCTCCCGGTTGAAGGAGACCGACACGACGGTGTGGCCGGTCGGGATCGGCTCGCCGGACTCGACGGTCTGCAGCAGCTCGCCGATCCAGTTGTAGACGTACTTGAACTTGCCGTCCCGCACGTAGATGGCGTGCCCGCCGAACCGTGAGCCCATGGAGAAGATGGTGCCGCTGGCCTCCGGCGTGTCGATCTCCACCTCGGCGGCAATCGTATAGGAACGGTTGCGGAGGTTGGGCGCGACCGACTCGGGGATCTCCGCCCCGCCCGGGTAGTAGACATAGCGGGTGCGCGGCTTGGTGAGCTGAGGCCGCTCGGTGGTCAGGATCTCGACGGCGGTGCGCGACTCGAGCGGCAGCGCCTGGTACTTGCCCGCCTCGGCCCACCACAACGCGATCAGCGCCTGCAGCTTGCCGGGATGCTGGCGGGCGAGGTCATGGCACTCGCTGGGGTCCGCCTCGGTGTCGAACAGCTCCCAAGGCTGCAGGTGGAAGTCACCCCACGAGTCGGGCGCCGCGGGCACGGCGGTGGCGGCCTTCCAGCCCTGGTGCCAGATCGCGCGGGTGCCGAGCATGGAGTAGAACTGCGTCTGTTTGCGGTTCGGCGCGGCAGCGTCGTCGAAGCTGTAGCGGAAGCTGACGCCTTCGAGCGGCTTTTGGGTGTAGCCGTTGACGACCTCGGGCAGCTCCACGCCGAGGCACTCCAGCAGGGTCGGCACGACGTCGATCGCATGGCAGTACTGGCGGCGCCGCTCGCCGGTCGCGTTGATGCCCCGCGGCCACGAGACCACCAGCGGGTCGGCGGTGCCGCCCTCGTAGTTGGCGTAGCGCTTCCACAGTTTGAACGGGGTGTTGAAGGCCCACGCCCAGCCGTTCGGATAGTGGTTGTAGGTCCTTGGCCCGCCCAGCTCGTCGAGGTACTTGAGGTTCTCCTCGATGGTGTCGGGGATGCCGTTGAAGAACTTGTTCTCGTTCACCGAGCCGTTCGGGCCGCCCTCGCCCGAGGCGCCGTTGTCGGAGACCAGCACGACGATGGTGTTGTCGAGCTGGCCGCTCTCCTCCAGGTAGTCCAGCAGCCGCCCCAGCTGGTGGTCGGCGTGACTGAGGAACCCGGCGTACACCTCCGCCATCCGCGCGAACAGCCGCTGCTCGTCGCCGGACAGGGAGTCCCACGGCCGCACCGTGTCGAATGCCGACCACGGCTTGCCGTCGTGGCTGGTGGTCTCGGCGTAGGGGTTGATCGGGGACAGCTCCGCCCCCTCGGGCAGCAGCCCCATCTGGCGCTGCCGCTCGAACACGAGCTCGCGGTACCGCTCGTACCCCATGTCGAACTTGCCCTTATAGCGGTCGGCCCACTCCTTCGGGACGTGGTGCGGGGCGTGCGCGGCACCCGGGCAGTAGTAGAGGAAGAACGGCTTGTCGACTGCGATCGCCTTGGCGTCCTGGACGAACTGGATCGCTTTGTCGGTGAGGTCGGCCGATAGGTGATAGCCCTCCGCCGGCGACTTCGGCGGCCGGACGGGGTGGTTGTCGTGGATCAGGTCGGGATACCACTGATTCGTCTCGCCGCCGAGGAACCCGTAGTAGCGCTCGAAGCCCCGCCCGAGCGGCCACTGGCGCTTGGACGATGCCAGGTTCATCTCGTCCTCGGCGCACAGATGCCATTTGCCGACGTGGTAGGTGTTCCAGCCGCGCTCGCCCAGCACCTCGGCGAGGTTGGCGCACTCGAACGGGACGTGGCCGTTGGCGTTCGGGAACCCGGAGGTCGCCTCGGTGATGCAGGCCATGCCGTTGGTGGTGTGGTTGCGCCCAGTCATCAGGCAGGAGCGGGTCGGCGAGCACAGCGCGGTGGTGTGGAAGTTGGTGTAGGTGAGCCCCTGTTCGGCGATCCGCCGGAGGTTCGGCGTCTCGATCAACCCGCCATAAGGCTCCATCGCCGAGAAGCCCACGTCGTCGAGCACGACATAGAGGACGTTCGGGGCTCCTTCCGGCGCCATGGGCTGCGTGTACGGCCCCCAGTCCGGAACCGAGTCCTTGATATCGATGTTGACGACACCCTTGAACGGCGTACCCATTGCTAGCCTCCTGGGACGGCTGCGATCGTCGCTGCACCGTCCCACCAGGCCGGGTCGCGGCCATCCTCCCGTCAGGATGAAGTTGGCCCTGAGGCCGCGGGCAGCCGCAGCAGGCCGAGGTCCTCGGCGCGCCGGATGGCCTGGCCACGGGAGGAGACGCCGAACTTCCGGTAGATCGACCTGGCCTGCGACTTCACCGTGTGGGCCGACACGTGCAGCTGCTCGCCGATCCCGCGGAAGGAATGATGGGTCGGCAGCAGCGGGAGCAGTCGCAGCTCGGCTGCGGTCAGCGAGGCTGCTCCGGGGGCGTCGGCGCGGACGCGGTCGAGCCGTTCGCGGAGCTGGGCAGCCTGCTCGGGGAGGACGCCGAGCTGGGGCCGCCGCCGCACCAGGTCGCCGACCTCCCGCAACAGCGTCCTCGCGCTGGCCGTCTCCGCCAGCGCGAGGTGGGCGCGGACGAGCTCCAGCCGTGTCTGGGCGGCAAGGAATGACAGGCTGTAGATGAGCTGGGACCGCAGGCGCCGGGCTCGGGCGAGGTCCTGCCGTGCCTGCCGCAGCGCTCCGTTGCGGATGGCCACCCGCGCCGCCACCGCGAACAGCAAGGCGGTGGTCGCGTAGTCGGCCAGCTGCGCGGCCTCCGTAATGGCGCGGCCTCGTTCGACCAGGGCCTCAGCCTCCGCCCACTGCTCGCGTCCGATCGCCACGATGGAGCGCTCCGCGAGGATGAGCGCGGCGGTGTCGGGCGCCCCGGCGTCCTCGGCTACCTCCAGAGCACCGACCAGAACGCGGTCGGCGCTGTCGGGATCACCGGCCAGGAGCTGGGAGATTCCGAGCAGCAGCAGCACGGTCGGACGCAGCGGGTTGCCAACGGGCACCAGCGCCACGGCAGCCTCCGCGTCGGTCCGCATCTGCGCCACTCCGTCGCGGCACAATACCGTCCTGAGCAGCGCCAGCCAGCCGCGGAGCGGGATGCCGAGGACCGGCGCGTTCTCCTGGAGCTGGAGCGATCCGCGTTCGGCGGCGTCAGCCCAGCGTTCGGCGGCGACTGGCTGGCCGGCGAGGGCGTGGACACAGGCCCCGAGCGCGGCGACCGCAGGGTAGCGGTCGAGCAGCCTGTTGCTGTCGAACCAGTCGAGCCATCGCCGCAGGGTCGCGAGCCGTCCGCTGTAGTAGACAGGGAGGGTGAGCTGCGCCACGAGACGGGCGGCGCGATCGGCGTCACCGGCTCCCATGGCATATTCCACGGCGGCCTCGGGCAGGCCGTTGTCCTCGTACCACTGGGCTGCCCGGCGGGTGAGCTCGCGGACCAGCTTGGGCTCACGCCGTTCGACCTCGGCACGCAGCAGGTCCCGCAAGAGGCGATGGTAGCGGTACCACTCGCGGTGCCGGTCCAGCGCCACCACCAGCAGGTTCGCCCGCTCCAGCGAGTCGAGGAGCTGGGCTGACCCGGTGGTGTGCAGGACCGTGTCGCACAGCGGCCCGCATATGCGGTCGAGCACCGCCGTCCGGGTGAGGAAGCTGACCGTCGACGGCGGCAGGCGAGACAACAGCTCCGACCAGAGGTAGTCGGCGACGAGCCGGTCGTCTCCCCCGAAGGGAGTCCCGGTGTTCCCCTGTGTGGCCTCTGCCTGGAACGCCAGGGCCGCGAGGTACAAGCCGACCGGCCACCCCTCGGTCCGGCGGATGAGCTTGGCCGCCTCCGCGCCAGGGAGATGCACGCCCACGCCCTCCAGCAGCGCGCGACCCTCCCGCTGGTCCATCGCGAGCTCTGTGGCCCCGATCTCCAGGACCCGGCCCTGTGCGCGCAGCAACTCCACCGGCAGCGGCGGCTCGGATCGGGAGGCGAGCGCGAGCTGCGACCCGCTGCGCAGGTGCGCCGCGAGTACTCCGACAGCGTCCGTACAGTGCCGGTTGTGGAGTAGCTCCAGGTTGTCGAGGACCAGCGTCAGCGGGCGGGCGCGCGTCGCCAGGACGGCCGCCAGCCGGGGAAGGACAGCTTGCGGGACGAGCATGCTCTGCGAGGTCAGCATGCGGAGGATCTCCGGGTCGACGGGCTCGACCCGGTGCAGCGCGACGGCGATGTAGGTCAGCAGAACGGCCGGGTCGTTGTCGTGCTGATCCAGCGACAGCCACGCGAAAGGCCGCTGCGCCTGCGCCGCCCACTGCACCAGCAGCGTCGTCTTCCCGTAGCCGGGTGGAGCGACGACGGCAATCAGTGGGGTGGCGGCGTTCTCAAGCCGGCGGACGAGTGCCGCCCGTGGCACCGTCCCGCCACGCGCGAATGGCAGCGTCAGCTTCGACTCAAGGATGGCGAACGGCAGACCAGGGCTGATCGGTTCGGGTACCTGGAGCCGGGCGGCCGACTGCCTTCTGGTCATAATGATTTCACCCCGTTCGGGTGATGCGCACCGATCGTGTAGCGGTCAAACTCTTTATGGAGACTGCACGACGACCCCCTGCCCCAGAGAGCGAGAAGCCGGACCGAATCTGCGGAGGTGCGGGCATGGCTGGGCGGCGCGCGCCCACGGCTGCGATGGGCTGTCGCATGCATGCCAGTGTCGACCCTGTCTCCCTCACCCGGAAGAAGGCAACATGAAGGCAACTTCCCCCCAAGGAGGCTACCTGTCCTCAACTCGCCCGAACCAGCTCCCGCCCAGGCAATCTGGCGGCAACCTGCTGGAAACGGTTCCCGCTCAGGCTGAGCACCGCTATCGTCGCGAACATGTCCAACCGAGAAGGCAAGCCAGATGACGGCGCCCCAGGCCTCCAATCCCGATCCCGGCGTCCTGAAACAGGCGCGAGAGCGGCGCGGCCTGTCGCAGACCGACGTGGCCCGCCTGATCGGCGTGCCCGCCAACGACCGCAACCAGATCGGCCGCTGGGAACGCGGCAGCCACAGCCCGCAGCCGCACTACCAGCGACGGCTGTGGGCGCTGTTCCCCGAGCTTGCCCCGGACGGGTGGGCTGAGGTGAACCGGCGCGCGTTCCTCGACGTCCTCAGCGCCTCTGGGATGGTCATGGCCGACACCACCACGAGCCTGATCGCGGGACCCATGGTCGGGGCCAAGCAACCGGCGAGCCTGGCACCCACGGCTGACGCCGGCATGCTGACGCTCGAGGCCAGGAGGCTCGACGACCAGCTCGGCGGTGCCAGGATCTGGCCGCTCGCCCACCGCCTGCCCGGCTTGGCCCTGGCGCTGGGCGACACCCGCTCGGCCGCCGACGCCGCGCAGCTGTGCGGCTGGCTCTGCCTCGACCTCGGCCGCATAGACCACGCGCGGGTCTGGCTGGGTCGCGCGCACGAGCTGGCCAAGGCCGCAGGGGACCGCTCCCTGGACGCCTACGTGCTCGGCCACCAGGCGGTCCTCAACCTTCATGACGAGCGCCCCCAGTGGGCTGCCCGCGCGGCGGTGGCGGCGCAGGCCGCCCGTGGCGCACCGCCAGGGCTGCGGTCCTGGCTCGCGACCGTGGAGGCCGAAAGCCATGCGGCCCTCGGCGATGAGCAGGCCGCCCTGGCAAGCCTCGAACAGGCTGCCATGCTCCTCCCCCACCACGACCCGGCCGAGGCGCCCAGCTGGCTGTACTTCTTTGGCCGCTGGGACCTCACCCAGGTCGAGGGGACCGCGAACCTCCGCCTCGGCCGGACCACCCAGGCACGCGCCGCAGTCCAGGAGACGCTCGCGTCCACCCCAGGATTCGTCAGGGAGCGGGCGGTGCACCTGGCCACGCTCGCAGGCACCCACGCGGTCGATAGCGAATACGGCGAGGCCGCCCGGATCGCGGGGGAGGCGCTGCAGCTGGCTCTGGCGACCGGGTCGGTCCGGGGAGTCCGCCGGGTGCGATGGGTCGCGGCCCGCCTGGAGGGACAGGCCGCTGAGGAGCTACAGGCGCAACTCGCCGGCCGGGACTCCGATTGGCGGGCGCAGCGGCTGCGCTAACCGGGGCGCCGGCCCTCTATCCGGACGTCAGCGTTCCCTGCGCTGCACTCTCCGCCTCGGGATCGCCGCCCGCTCCCCGCAGCACCCAGGCCATGGCGACCGCCAGGCCGGCGCCGAGCAGGGGGCCGGCCAGGTAGACCCAGTAGTGCGCGAAGTCGGGCAGGACCAAGTCGGGGCCGAACGAGCGCGCCGGGTTCATCGACGCGCCGCTGACCGGGCTGGACCACAGCCCGGCGAGGGTGATGTAGCCTCCGACCGCGATCGCCGAGAGCGGCCCGACGTTCTGGGCGCGGGACGCACTCCCCAGGATCGTGCTGACCAGGCCGAAGGTCAGGAGGGCCTCCATCAGCATCGCCTGCGGGTCAGTGATGCCCGGGCCTGGCTCGGTGGCGCCGAGCTGGCCCACCTTGCCGA
>Ga0137384_10004866_pt1 | contig 10771 bp, 8 predicted proteins | sample SagtaG_2_FD_104922 | JGI IMG/M metagenome (GOLD analysis project Ga0137384, IMG submission 104922) | Vadose zone soil microbial communities from Sagehorn Ranch, Mendocino, California, USA - Sage2_R_60_16 metaG | ecosystem: Environmental > Terrestrial > Soil > Vadose zone | place: USA: California...
AGACCCCGGCGACCCTGGCCGAGCTCGCCGTGGTGAGCGGCGTCGGCGAGGCCAAGCTGGCCAGGTACGGCCAGCAGGTGCTGGACACGCTCGGCGCCGCGGTCAGCCAGCCTCCCGTGCCGACGGCACCAGACTCCGGGTGAGCACCGCCGCGCAGCGCTCGCGAACTCGCCCGGGTCGGCTGCGGTGAACGCGAACAGGTCGCCCACCTGGCCCCCGGCTACGTCCACGACGCGGAAGAACTGGCCCGCGCTTACCTGCACGGCCCGGCCTTCGGCGCCGGCACCCGCACTGTCTCGATCATGCTGCCTCCGGGGCGTGATGTACCGCAGCCAGGCGGCCTTCAACCGCCCGGCGAGGCGGGATGCCCGGTGCCTGCCGGGTACGGCCATCGTTGGCAGCGCGAAAGGGCGTAAGCTACTCCGGAATCCGTGAGTGTCATTGAGGGGTGCAAATCCGGGTTAATCGGATGCGGAGGCCGTGAGGGGGGTCCGCGAAGGCAGTGTGGCAGCGAAGACGCCGCCTGCGGCGGCTTGAGGCCGAGGTCGCAGGGGCCAGGAAGGCTCAGGCTGACCTGCAGCGGCGGGTGGACTTCTTCGAGAAGATCGCCGAGGCCGCCGGCGCATCGCTGGACGGCCCTGTTGCTGCGCTCCCCGGGCTGGCTGCTCCGGGGCCGGCTGCTCCCGTGGCTGCATCCTTACTGGCCGCCGCGTCGGATCCGCGCCGCGGCGGCGTCCCGGTGCGCGTCGCCGTCGACGGCTGCGAGGTGATCGCCGTGATCGCAGGCCAAGGCGGCGATCCTGGCGAGTGGTGGACCGCGATCCGCCGCCTGGCGGCCCGGCCTGGGGCTGTCTCGTGATCCGCATTGAGCGGGTCAGCATGCCGGAGGGCCTCAGGGCCATCGGCCACCGGAATCGGCGCGGCGACCTGATCATCTACTTATCGGACGCGCTTGACGCGGAATGCGCGCGAGCGGCCGTGCAGGAGGTAATCCGCGCAGCGCGGCGCGCAGGATGGCGGACCGGACTCCCCCCGGTCGGGGTGGCCCTGCTCGTGACGCTAGGGCAGTTGCTGCGCGGAGGCGCAACCGCGCTGCGCGCGCAGCAGGCGGCATGGGCGGCAGCCGCGACGGCACTGGCGGCGGGGCGGCCGCGCTCTTTCTTATGCCGGTGCCGCACCAGCACGTCTCTGCCGCGCCCGCCCGGCCGCCCGTGTACAGCACGGCGTCGCCGCATCAGCCGCGGAGCGCGCCTGCGCGTCGTCGCGGCCAGGCCCGGCCAGCGGCCGCGACGCCGTCCGCCCCGGCCAGGCCGAAGCCTGCCCGCACGCCCGCCAGCCCGTCGCCCGCGCCGTCATGGTCCCCTGCGCCGTCTCCGCCGCCGCCTTCGCCGTCTCCGCCTTCGCCGTCTCCCTCCCCGTCCCCGTCCCCGTCGGGCGGCAATCCGGGCGGGTGCGTCACCCTCCTGGTCATCCGCGCGTGCGCGCCGCCCGTCTCGCTGTGACGGACGGCGTAACCGGCCGCGCGCCGCCGCCGCGGCAGATGTCTAGCCGGTCAAGCGCGGCTGCTCGCGGCGTTCGTCCTCCTGCTCACGCCAGTTGCGGGCAAGCGCGATCATCCCGCGCACCACGTCCGGGGGCAGCCCCGGCGTCTCGGCGATGTGCTGCAGCGTCGGGTCGTCAAACTTCGGCTGGCTCGCGGCTGCCGAGGCCGGGCTGACCGGCTCGCCGCCTGCCAGCACCCGGCGGCATGACCCGGGCGCCCAGCGCAGGTGGTTCTCGACTGCGCCGAGGGTACTGGCGGACACGCGCCTGCCGTTCTCGAGCTTTCCGAGGGTACGGTCGGTGACGCCCGTCGCGGCGGCAAGCGCGCGGCGGTCTCGCATCCCGAGCGCGATGCGCCTCGCTATCACGTAGTCGCCGAGTCGCTCCCAGTCCTCAGCTGCCATGTTCACGTCCTGTCGGAAGGGATCAGAAGAATTCGACATGCTGCCTCAGTATGGACTGCCAGCTACTGGGCTAAGAGAGCTTTTTTATTACGAGTCTTCGCCTTGATATCATTGCCGGCAGCTGCCTGTTGCCATTATCTTGACATACTATACAGTAGCTTCCTACGCTGGAGGCTATGCAAGCAGCCGAGCCAGCGCAGACCTGCAGGACGCGGCTGAGGCCCGGCACGAAGAAACCGGAACTTGCCGGCCGCGGCCGCATGGGCTATCTGGGGCCCGAGAACATCAGGGCGGGTGCGGCAACCGGCTGGACGGTGCGGATACCCCGCGCGCGGGGGGCCATGGTCCCTGCGGCTAGCGTTGTCCCTGCGGCTAGCGCTGTCCCTGCGGCTAGCGTTGTCCCTGCGGCCAGCGCTGTCCGGGCCGGCCCGGCGTTCTCCGGTGCGATGATCATGACCGTGCGCGCGACGGTGCGCGCGCGGCCATCCCGCTGACCCCTCGCCGACGGGGCCGGCGAGGGCCAGGGAAGACCAGCGCCGCTGGCGGCGGCCCCGTGCGCGATGCTGACCTGTCCGCACCCGAGCCGGAGCCCGCTGCGGCGCGTGCCGGGCTCACGGACAGCGCCGGGCCGGCCGGCACCGAGGCGGCCGGCACCGAGGCGGGCGGTGCCGAAGCGGGCGGTGCCGGGGCGGGCGGTGCCGGGGCGGGCCCGGTCTCCGCTGACGCCGAGCCGGACGCCGACCAGATGATCACGGCGATCTACGGCGCGCAGTACCGCTCGCTTGTCCGGCTTGCAGCCCTGCTGGTCGGCGATGCCGGCCCGGCGGAGGCGGTAGTGCAGGACTCATTTGTCGCCGTGCGGGGCGCGTCGCGCCGGCTGCGGGACCGCGATAAGGCGCTGTCCTACTTGCGCCGGTCCGTGGTGGTCCGGTCGCGGTTGATCAGGCGCAGGGTGACGGCCGGCCTGACCGAATCCGGCCGGGCGCCGCAGCCGTCCGGCGCCGGGCATGGGCCGATCATGCGACCGGCGCACTCGGCGGTGATCTCAGCCCTGGACGCGCTGCCGCCCAGGCAGCGAGAGGCACTCGTGCTCAGGTTCTACCTGGATCTCCCGGAAGCACAGGCGGCTTCGGCCATGGGGGTCAGCCCGGATGCACTGACAAAGCACACGGCCCGGGCCATGGCCGCCTTGTCCGGTGTCCTGACTCCGGAAAGCTGACGCGTTCCCGGGGGTGGCTGTTCACGATCGCTCGTCACCGGGCGGTTGACTGCGGCCGCTCGCTGGCCCGCCGCCGCACCGTCCCGCTTGCCCACGGCTTCGCGGCGGGGTGTAACGCAATGAGCGGGTTTGGCGGTTCGTACGGTGAGATGCCTGGGTTCCTCCCCGGCCGGTCGCCCACGAGCTGAACGAGCCGCTGCTGGACATGCTCCGGACCGGATGGCGCTCCCTCCGGATGCCCGGGAGCAGCTGCATGCGGTGGCGGAATGTTCGCCAGCCCGGCCGACCCGGCGGGCCCAGGCGAGCTGACCGGGGAGGCGGCGCGGACGGCGTATCCGCCCGCCGCCTCCCCGGTCAGCATCTTGCCCGTTGCCCGCCGCTCAACCCGACGGAGGCCAGTTTGGCGTTCTATCCCCCTCAGTGCCAGGCTTGCCGCCGCGCTGGCAGCGGTAATGGCCGGCCCGGGCGGTGCCGCGGCATTCAGGTCGCCTTTGCGCTTCGGCTGGAGTGGTCCGACACCGCGTTCCAGGACGAGGTCCTGCACCAGTGCCGGCTCCGACCAGCAGCCGTGTGATGTCCGCAGGTCAGCAGTACGCCGGTCAGCAGTACGCCAATCAGCCCCGTCAGCAGTACGCCGGTCAGCCCGGTCAGCAGTACGCCGGTCAGCAGTACGCCGGTCAGCCCGGTCAGCAGTACGCCGGTCAGCGCGGTCAGCAGTACGCCGGTCCCGGCCCGCTCACCACCATCGCTCGGTCGGATGCGTCGGCGCAGGTGCCGATCCTGCCGGAATACATCCCCGAGCAGACTGCCCAGGCACCCCCTCAGGACATGCCGCGACAAGGACGAGACATGTGGCGGGCTTGGTGGCTGCCGGTGATTCTCCTCGGCCAGGCCCTGCTGTCGCTGCGGCTGATCTGGTCGAACACGGCTTTCCAGGACGAGGCCTTGTACCTGTGGGCCGGGCATCGGGTGTGGTCGCACTGGCTGTACGGCGCTCCGGTGCCGGGATTCCCCAGCTATTTCTCCGGCGCTCCAGTCGTGTACCCGCCGCTAGGGGCGCTGGCTGATACCTACGGCGGGCTTGCCGGAGCGCGGCTGCTCTCGCTGGCGTTCATGCTCCTGGCCACGGCGCTGCTCTACCTGGCCGCGTGCCGGATCTTTGACCGCCAGTCGGCGCTGTTCGCAGCCTGCCTGTTCGCCGGCCTCGGTGCCACCCAGTTCGTCGGCGCGCTCGCGACCTACGATGCGATGGCAATTGCCCTGCTGGCGCTCGCGACCTGCCTCGGGTTCCGGGCTGCCGACCTGAGGCCGCGTCACCGCACTGCCCTGCTGGTCCTGGCGGGTAGCGCGCTCGCGCTAGCGGATGCGACCAAGTACGCGGCCGCTCTGTTCGACCCGGTCGTCATTTCCGCCGTGATGGCGTTCGGCTGGCGCCAGCGCGGCCGCCGGTTCGGGCTGGCGGCTGCGGCAGTTCTGCTGCTGACCACGGTCGCCATTCTCGCTGCCGCGGTCCTGATCGGCGGGCATGCCTACTGGCACGGCGTCATGTCCACGACGCTGGCCAGGTCAAGCGGAGACGTTGCCCCGGCGGGCGTCCTCTACGTCAGCGCGACGTGGGCGGGCGGCGTCATGGTCCTGGCTCTGATCGGCACGGCCGTGGTCTTCGTCATGGCCCAGCGCTGGGCGACGCGCTGCCTGATTTTCGCTCTGGCCGGCGCCGCGTTCCTGGTCCCGGCCGAGCAGGCCCGGATACACACGATCACGAGCTTGTTCAAGCACGTCGGATTCGGCGCCTGGTTCGGCTGCGTCGTCGCGGGGTTCGCCCTGGCCTCCCTCCTGGACGTGGTGCCGACGACGAAGGTGGCCGCAGCGGCACGCGTCGGCCTGGCCGCGACAGTCCTGAGCGCGCTCGCCGGCACGGCCCTGGCTAGCGGCGAATTTGATTCCTGGCCTAATTCGGCGGCATTTACCGCCGACCTCCGGCGGGCAGCCGTGACGAATCGCGGGCCCATACTCGAGAGCAACAGCATTCCGCAGTACTACGTCCCCGGCCTGTGGTTTCGGAATGAGATAGGAACAGTCACCTTTTCCTACCCTGATTCGGCAAAGGGCAGGCTGAGCGGCCCGAATGCTTACGCAGACGCGATCAGGCACGGCTTTTTCTCGATCATCGCGCTGGACGACACGAGCACTCCCGGGCAGAACGACGCCATCCGCAAGGACATCCGCGCCGCCAACGCTGGCTGGAGCGCCCGCACGCAGGCGACGCGGTACGTACCGGTAGCCCGCATGCCTTTCGTCGCCGGCGGCTTTCGCGGATACCTCAGGATCTGGATCCTCGGCACGGCCAAGTCAGGCAGCAAGTCAGCCGCCCACCACCACCGGAAGCAGCATTGACCGCCACAGCAGCCTCCCCGCGGCGTCACCGCCGGGACGGGCTCGTCCTGCCGGAAGCCCCGACCGACGAGGAGAAATGGTCCTACACCTGGCGTTCCCTGCCGTTCCTCACCGGCGCGCTCGTCGCCAGCTCGATGTGCGTGATCGCCGCGCAGGCCTGGTTCGAGATCCGCAACCTGGCGGCATTGCCGTTTGCCGCGTACACCTTCCTGTACTTCATCTACCAGGCCGTCAGCGTCCCGATGAACTTCGCCGGGCCGAGCTTCGACCCGGACATGCACATGGACCTCGTCGCCCGCTGGCGGCCCGCGGTCTACCCGTCGGTGGACATCTTCCTGCCGATCTGCGGCGAGCCGGTCGAGGTCCTGCGCAATACCTGGATCGGGGTATTCGAGCTGATACAGGCCTACCCGGGCAGCGCGCTGGCCTACGTGCTCGATGACGGGCCGAGCGAGGAGGCCAGGTTCCTCGCCCCGTCGTTCGGCTTCGGCTACGTCCGGCGCCCGCAGCTGCGGTACCACAAGAAGGCCGGCAACCTCAACTACGCGTTCGCCCATACGGACGGGGATGCCGTCGTCGTGTTCGACGCCGACTTCCGCCCCCGCGCGGATTTCCTGGACGAGACGCTGCCTTACCTGGACGACCCGGGAATCGGCCTGGTGCAGAGCCCGCAGTATTTCCGGGTGCACCGTGACCAGACGTGGGTCGAGCAGGCGGCGGGCGCCTCGCTCGAGGTCTTCTACCGGGCGGTGCAGGTCTCCAGGGACAGGTTCGGCTCAGCGCTGTGCGTCGGCTCCAACGCCGTGTACCGGCGCGCGGCACTTGAGCAGGAGGGCGGCTTCACGCTCATCCCGTACGCCGAGGACTCGCACACCGGGCTCGACATGCAATACCACGGCTATCAGCTCAGATACCTGCCCGTGGTGCTCGCGGCCGGGGTGTGCCCGTCTACCATCGACCTGTTCATGCGCCAGCAGTACCGCTGGTGCTGCGGGGCCACGTCGCTGGTATGGACCCGCCACATGTGGGACGTGCCCATGCCGTTCAGGTCGCGGCTGCCGTATGTCGCGGGCTGGCTGTGGAATTTCCTGACCGGATTGCGGACGCTGGTCATCCCGCTCTTCCCCATCACCCTGCTGATCTTCCTGCCCGGCGAGATCGCGCTCCGTAACACTCTTCTGCTCATTCCCGTTTTCGTTGTCGGGGTAGTCCTGTATCCGCTCTGGCATACTTCGCGGTATCCGTTGTCCATGTGGCCGCTGGCCATAGCCACCGGCTGGGCTCAGCTGCTCGCGATCTGGGACTATGCGTTCGGGAAGGTGATGTCATGGCAGCCGAGCCGCGGTCCGGGTGATGCGACGCGGCGCTTCAGGAAGGCCGTGCTCGCATGGAACGGCAGCCTCGCCCTCGCCTGGCTGTTGCTGGCCGGATGGCGTATCGCCCAGGCGCCGTCACCGAGATTCGCCGCGGTCGCGGCACTCGGAATCGTCAACGCGCTAGTCATCGCTCGAGTGATCTTTCCAGGAAGGAACGCCCGGTGAGAGCCAGTATCATCAAGGCCGCCGTCCTCGTGGCATGCTGCGGCGCCGTCGCGTCTTGTGCGCAGACCGCCGGCCTGCAGGCCAGCAGCGCACACGGCAGCCACGCTGTCCATAAGGCTCCTCCCGCTAACGCCGCTCTGGCCAGGTACTCAGCGGTGAAAGCCGCCCAGGCCGGGCCGCCAGCCGGCGCGGCTTCCCCGGCCCGGCCCGCTCCGGCGACGTCGCCTTCAGCTACGGCCGCCGCCCCGGACATTCCCAGCTCGGTGAACGCCTTGCCCTCCCCGGTCAGCGGACAGCCGGGCAGCATCCTCGGCGTTTACAACGACGCCGTCCCGAAGTCGTACTCCCTGGTCAACAGGTTCGCCAGGGAGGTGGGCCTGCAGCCGAATGTCGTCATGTATTTCAGCGCCTGGGGTGACAGATTCCGGACGGGCTTCGCCGGTGTCGCCCGGCGCCACGGCGCGGTTCCGTTCGTGGAACTGGAGCCCTACACGGTCTCCATGCAGTCGATCGCAGCCGGCCAGCAGGATGCCTATCTGCGGTCTTATGCCGAGTCCGTGCGCAGCTTCGGGCATCCGGTGCTGATCAGCTTTGCGCACGAGATGAACGGCTTCTGGTACCGCTGGGGATACACGCACACCTCGCCGTGGGTGTTCCGGAGCGCCTGGCGGCATGTCGTCACGGTCTTCCGCCGCGCCGGGGCCAGCAACGTGAGGTGGGTGTGGGTCGTCAACGGCGTGGCCCCCGGCGAGAGCCCGATCCACGAATGGTGGCCAGGCGCGAACTACGTCACGTGGGTAGCCATGGACTGCTACTACGTACGGCAGTCCCAGACCTTCCGCAGCGTGTTCGGCCCGACGATCCATGCATTGCGCAGCTTCACCCGCAAGCCCGAGCTGATTGCCGAGACTGGCATCGGATCGGCGGCCGGCCAGGCATCGAAGGTACCGGGCCTGTTCGCGGGAGTCAGGGCACGGCACCTGCTGGGATTTGTGTATTACGACGTGGCGCAGCACGGCGACGCGTATCACCAGAACTGGCGGATCGATTACGACTGGCCCGCGATTGCCGCCTTCCGTCGCAGCATCCAGCGCTACTTCGGATAGGAACGGGCCGAGCTTCCCCGCCGGGGATATCAGGAAGGCAGGTCAGGAAGGAGCGCTGAATGAGGGTCCGCGTCATCGCCGCCGTTCTCGCGATCGGCTGCGCGACGCTCTCGGCATGCGGCTCGCCTGCCTATCCGTGGGCGGCTCCGCCGGAACCGAGCCCCTCGGCGAAGCCCGTGACCGCCCCGCGCCCGCCAGCCAAGGTCGTGGGCATCTACAACCATGACTTCCTCAAGTCCTACAGGCTCGTTAAGAAGTTCGCGAAGGCCGTCGGCGTGCGGCCGAACGTCGTCATGTACTTCAGCGGCTGGCACACGCTGTTCAAGACCCGATTCGCCGACAACGCCCGGAAGAACGGTGCGGTTCCGTTCGTGGAGATGCAGCCCTTCGGTTACCGCATCATGGCAAAGATCGTCGCGGGAAGATTTGACATTTACCTGCGAAAATATGCCGAGGAGGTGCACAGCTACCGCGGCCGGGTGCTGATCGGCTTCGCACACGAGATGAACGGCAACTGGTACCCGTGGGGCGCGACGCACACAACTCCGAAGGTATTCCGCAAGGCCTGGCGGCATGTCGTCAATATCTTTCGGAAATCCGGTGACCTTAACGTGACCTGGCTATGGGTCATCAATGGCCTGGCCCCCGGCGAGGCTCCGATCCGCCCATGGTGGCCCGGCTCGAAATATGTCGACTGGGTCGGCGTCGATGCTTACTACGTCCGGTCGGCACAGGTCTTCAGCAACGTGTTCGAGCCCACGTTTGCCGCAGTCCGAAAGCTCACCAAGAAGCCGATTCTGATCGCCGAGACTGGCATCGGGCCGGCCGCGGGCCAGGCGGCGAAGCTGCCCGACCTGTTCGCGGGCGTAGAGAGGACGAAGAACCTGCGCGGGTTCGTGTACTTCGACCAGTACCAGAACAGAGGGACCTACCACCAGAACTGGCAGATCGATAACGACCCGCTCGCGCTCGCGGCCTTTGGCAAGGGCGCGAAACATTACCTCGGCTAGGGGCGCGTCCTGTGGATCTTCGTGACTGGGTCGGGTAGATCGCTGCGATGCCTGCCTGATCGCCTGCATCGCCCATGACCTGCCTGACGATGAGCGGGAGCGCCCCAGGTGCTCCGGCCGGCCGGGTGCGCAATGACCCGTCACCTCCCTTGCGCGGGACGTGACGGGCCATTGCCTGTCCTGCCGGGGTCGGCCGGTGCGGGCTGCGTCCGTCAGGGCGCGACTTGCACCTGGGAGAATCCGGCGCCCGCCGGCAGCCCGAGCACCGGGCCGAGAGTCGGGAACACCGAGACGATGTCGGTGCTGTAGTGGCCGTATGCGGAGTGGACGGTGATCGTGACGGGAAGGCCGCCGAAACCGTTCAGGATGACGCCCTGGATGGTCAGCGTGTCCCCGGCTTTGGTCCAGGTGACGTCGCCCAGGTCGGCGGCTGCGCCGAAGCCGTGGCCGCAGTCTGAGCCGGCGTAGTCGCCGGTGCCGCTGGAGGTGGTTCCCTCGTTCGGAGCTAGGGCCAGCCACAGCCATGCGCCGCCGCCCTGCGGGCCGCCCAGATTGGAACTGATCTCCACCTGGTAGATGTTGCCCGGGCCGTAGTCGGCCAGAGCTGGCGCGGCGGCCGCGGCGGCCGCGGCGGCCCCGCCGAGCGTGAGCGCCGCGCACGCAGCGACGGTCACCGCAGTTCTTGTCCTGAGCCTCACGTGTTCCGATTCCTCTCTCAGTGAGTGATCAACGGTCGCTGGTGCTGTTCCCGGCACCCCGGGCTGGCTGGCCGCCTCATCAGCGCGGCGGAGACTGCCCTAATCCCCTGTGAACTTCCGGCCCCCAAAGGCGGCCGTAACCGCGTGGGAGATCCCACCCGCATCCGCCTGCTGATGACTTCGCCCGCATAGCCCGATGCTCACGGCCGGCGAGCCACGGCGCCAGGGTGATGTCTTGCCATTGCCTGGTGTCCCTACCACCACCGGCTAGCACGTGCCACCCACCGGCAGGCCTGGGAAATTACTGACTGAAAGAGCTGGTTCAAGCTGGCGTGGGCTACCGGGCCGCGTTGTGGCTTCGCGACTCCACCAGTAGCGACCTGAGAGAGCTTCGCAGGCGCCTGTGGAGTGGCGCACATTGGCGAACCGTGAGCTCGGCCGCCGGTCGTCTCCTACCGGTCTGGGAGCCGGGCCGGCTCGGTGAGGTCCGCGGGACGCAGGCGGTATTCCTGCAGGCGCAGGCTGTGGTACTTCTCAGTCTCGCCGACCCACTCCATGCCGATGCGTCGTACAGTCGCTGCGGCGCGCGTGTTGGTCGGCCGCACGACCGCGATGACCTGTTCTATGCCCTGCCCGAATGCCCACCGCGCCAGCGCCAGCCCGGTCTCGGTGGCGTAGCCGTGGCCCCATGCATCCGGGCGAAGTTGCCAGCCCATCTCGAATTCCTCATCCGGTGGCAGCGGCAGCAGCGTCGCCCCGCCGATCAGGCGCCCGTCCTGGCGAAGCTCGACCGCCCAGCGGCCAGCCGGGACCATCATGCGCGCGTCCTCGGCGACCCACTGCTGCAAGACCAG
>Ga0137384_10004871_pt1 | contig 10765 bp, 8 predicted proteins | sample SagtaG_2_FD_104922 | JGI IMG/M metagenome (GOLD analysis project Ga0137384, IMG submission 104922) | Vadose zone soil microbial communities from Sagehorn Ranch, Mendocino, California, USA - Sage2_R_60_16 metaG | ecosystem: Environmental > Terrestrial > Soil > Vadose zone | place: USA: California...
CCGAGATAGCTGACGCCGAGCTGGGGTTTGTTGGCGAAAGTGTAAGTTCCATCCGGGACCCCGGAGGTCGTGATATGGAATGTGGTAGTGAACATGCCATTTCCATCAGGACCGGTCGTGGTCACTTTCCCGTCCGGAGGGTTCGACTTCGTTTTCCAAAACTTGTACGTTCCATTCAGCGGCGGAGCGGGTTGCGTATTCAATCCGGCCGCGAGTGGCGCGGTGAGCGCGCCGGAAATACTGATTCGGTCAAAGTTCGGACCGCAAATCAGATCGCAATCGCCTGGCTTGAGAACCAAGGGAGAATTCAGCGGAGAAACTCCCGGCGCGAGCAATGTGGGAGACATGAGCGTCACAGTTGCCGTGGTTCCGCTGTTTACAATTTTTACCAATTGCGGGAGCGTGACCGAGAAATCCTGAGGATCACTCGTAATCAAAGATGTGGCGAGCGTGCCCCAATACGATTTGGGCTCTCCCGTCGCGTGACCAAACAATGCGTAACGATAGCTTTGCGCGCGGCCAGCCTGGAAGTTCCCTAGAGTTGGCTCATTCTGCACGAAGGCGAAGCCACCCTTCCAGCCAACTGCAGCTAGACCGGGGAACGCGCAGGGGGCTGCTCCGTCGGTGCATATTAATGAGCTCTCGGAAATCTCGTTGCCCCCGCCCGTCGAGATCACAAACGGATCGTCGGAGTAGATGCCTGCGGGCAGGTCAAAATGGACATTGACGCCCTGGTGTTGGAACGCTTGACCTACGGCATCCAGGGCTGCCTGCTTAGGCAGATGCGTATGCTGGATGTTGCCGGAGCCGTCTCTACGAGCGAGTTAATCAACTTCGAGGAAAAGGTCCTTGGTTAATTCATCCGCTTTTGGTAAGGCGATTGGCTGTCCGCTGACCACGTCGGTATAGCCGTGGTTGTGTTCCCAGATGTCCAACAGAGCGTCTTTGTCACTATCCTGGACGGTCGAGCTCAGGACCATCGCGCCCCAGTTTACGCAGCCGCTGTTGGTCGATGTGGGAGATACGGAAGTCGTCTCTTGTGTATCGTAATTCGAGCCGGGCAGGCCGCCATGCACGAAGTTGCTGACATCCCAAGTCGGGTTGTCCCATGCGCCGCCGTAAATGCCAGGAAATGGAGGGTTCGAGCCGTAAAGTGAATTCAGTTGGTTAGCGCCGAAAAGTACGGTCTCGCCTTTGTTCGTCTGTCCGTTTGCAACAATATGAGTGATCTTTGCAGTTGGGTTTATAGCCGGTTCATAAAAGCCGACGAGGGTTTGGTTCATTGTGGGGTTGCTGTTGCTCGGCGCGTAAGAACCGTCGTAAAGAATGATCGCGTTGAGCGGCATGGATGGCGAAAGGACCCGGTAGATTAATAGCAAGGTCGCGCCTAGAGCGTTTGGCTGTGTGTTGCCATTGCTGCCGCTATCCGCGATCTTGACGGTGACACTCGGATTCGTAACCAGCGCTCCAAAAGTCGCAGACGCGGGGCTAAGATCTACCGGCATATATGGCCGAACATCGGCGCGGTAAAACCGCATCGTCTTTGATCCCGTGCTGGATCCCGTGCAGCCGCCGGAACTCCAGGAGGTCGGAGCATTAGGGTTTCCGAGAATGGCGCCTACGATTTTGTAACCATTGAAGAACGCCGTTTGTCCCGCAAAACTCGACTGGCTGCCCTCTACCGTTCCCCAATACAGGTAAGCCGCAACAATGTCGGCCCCCGCGGGGATGATCGGAGCTGGCGGCATTGTGCATGGCATGCCTGTTGCCGTGGCTTGCGTGCAATCGGGAATGCTGATCGTGCCGGTCGCGAAGCCATTCGCGCTCGATGCTTCCACCCATCCGCCCACCACATAGTCGCCCGTGACGAAGTAATTCGCGAATGGCGTGTCGCCTAACGGTTGTTGCGCCAGAGCGGGTAGGGTCGAGCTGACAACCAAGAAAAATACGACTGCGAGTTGAACGACAGTCAACATCCCAACAGCACGATTTTTAGCCAAGAGACGGAGTGGCATGGTCGGACCTTCCTTATTCAGGGCCTGGAATCACTGACGCAGACGTGCCGTGCAGATTCTGACTCCCACACACCGCAGCCGGCGGTCTAATGCTTCGCGAAAGCTAAGGCAGGGTGTTGGATATCAAGAACCTGGGCGCGGCAAGAACTTGCCTGAAGATTATCGAAGCCCAAAACCCGCGTGTCAAGCGGTGTTTGGAGTCTGTAGAGATTTCTCGTCGGTTTCAAGTGATTGCATACAACAAAAGTTGTAGCCTGCGCGGGCGAGGACGAAAGCCCGAAGCCTGACGCCTGCCTTGCTGCACTACACTATTCTCAATGCCCATATCCATCGCTCGCCTGCGCCGATGGTTCGCTGCTGCCGCGATATTCATATCCATTGTCGTATTGGGCGCCTATTTCTACGCTCACCATCGTTTGCAAAACGCATTGACCCAGGTTCCTGGAAAGATTGGCATCAACATTCAGCAGAGCGCGCAAGGTTTCACCATCTCAAAGTCGGAGCAGGGGAGAACACTCTTTAAGCTTCAGGCGGGCAAGGCGATCCAGTTTAAGCAGGGAGGCCGGGTCGAGTTGCACAACGTGATGATCACAGTTTTTGGCCACGATGCATCACGCTTTGATCAGGTTTATGGGGAAGACTTTGAATACGATCAGCAATCGGGAAACGTGACCAGTAAGGGCGAAGTCTCAATTGATCTGGAATCGAATCCGCAAGGCATGCTCGGACCCGACCAGGCCCCACCAAAAGAATTGAAAAATCCGCTTCACCTGAAAACGACGAATCTGGTTTTCAATCAGAAGACAGGCGACGCTTGGACGTCTGCCGCGGTTGAGTTTCGCGTCCCTCAGGCGAGTGGGTCCGCTCTCGGCGCAAAATATAGCGCCAAAGACACCGTGCTAACACTTGAGTCGCAGGTGAAGATTGCGATCAATGGACCTGCTCCATCCACGATTCTTGCGTCTCAAGGGACTCTGCAGAAGGTCCCGAGGGAAATTATCTTGCATCATGCCCATGCGGAATCTCCCGACGAGCAGAGCTACGCGGACGAGGTAACGCTTTTCCTGCGTGAGGACAACACGTTGGAACGAGCTGTTTCGACCGGAAACGTGCACATCGAATTTGCAAATGGTGTACGGCCCAACGTTCCTCCCAGGGGTTCCGGGAGCAAACCCACTTCGTCGGAAGCGTCCGCGCAGACGCTCGAAGTACGCATGAACCAAGGCGGCACCGTAGAAAATGCAGTGCTCACCGGGGACGTTCATCTCAATACCGAAGGCGCATCACCGGCGGAAGCGTCGGCGGGGCGTGCAGTGATCAGCTTCGGCAACCGAAATATGGTTACAAAAATTCACGCCGAAAATCAGGCGAGGCTGGTACAGCACCCGAGCTCGCAAGCGCAACAAGCATCAGCAAAGGGCAACAGCCCGGCGACCGCGAAGGTGGAGAAGGAGTCCGCATCTCAGCCTGGCTCGCAGAACCAGGATGTGGAAGTGACCGCTCCGGCGATGGATTTTTTCATCGCCGATGGGCGCCGCCTCAAGTCCGCTGAGACGATCGGCGCTCCACAGATTTCTTTGCTTCCGGCTGATGCGAGCAACGCCATCCAGACTCGGGCCACGGCTGATAAGTTCACAGCAACCTTTGGTTCATCAGGTCAACTCGCAGCGGTCCACGGCCAGTCCGACGTGCGTGTTGTTACGAGCGCTGCGCCGGGAAGCAATGCTCGCGAGCCTGACCGGGTTAGCACCAGCGACAGCATTGACGCCCTCTTTCGTCCGGGTGCAGGGGTCGAGGCTCTGCTCCAGCAAGGCCATTTTGCTTACAGCTCCGGAGCGCAACAGGCATTCGCCGAGCACGCGCGTTACACGCCGTCGGACCAGGTCCTCACACTGGGAGGCTCTCCCCGAATCATAGACGCAGGTATGGAGACCACTGCCCGCGCGGTTCGGCTGAATCGCGCGACCGGAGATGGCTTCGCCGAAGGCGACGTGAAGACGACGTACAGCGATATGAAGCCGCAGCCTGGAGGAGCGCTGCTGGCTTCGTCCGATCCGATCCACGTCACCGCGCAGCAGATGTCAGCTCACAACAGTCCAGCTGTCGCGACCTACACAGGCAATGCTCGCCTGTGGCAAAACGCGAATGTTGTCGACGCGCCATCCATTGAATTTCAAAAAGACCAGCGCACGGTTGTGGCGAATTCTAAAGGGGACAAGAAGGTCTCAACTGTTCTGGTTGGCATGGACAAGCGCGGCAAAGCTACGCCGGTTGCAATTACTTCGGACCATCTTACTTATGCTGATTCGGACCGGAGGGCACACTTCGAAGGTGGGGTGACGGTCCATGGTTCTGATTTGACCATCTCTTCCAATCGGATGGATGTTTATCTCGCGTCCGGTGGCGTGGAGCGACGGGCGTCCCCGCCCGTCCAAACTTTGTCTACGGGCGAGACGCCCGTAGCTCCACAATCTCTCGGTGGCCCGGCAAGACTGGAGAAAATCGTCGCTTCCGGTTCCGTCCTTATTACTGAGCCGAATCGTCGGGCGACCGGGCAGCAGCTCACCTATACAGCTTCGGATGATAAGTTTGTCCTAACCGGTGGACCGCCTAGCATTTTTGATGCCGAACATGGCAACATTACCGGGGTTTCGTTGACTTTGTTTAGACGCGATGATAGGGTCGTCGTTGAAGGTGACAGCAGCTCGCCGGCCGTCACCCAGACCCGAGTGGTACGTTAAATGCAAACGCTGGCTGCCGAAGATATATGTAAATCCTATCGCGGCCGCCGGGTTGTAAACGGCGTCAGCATCAGCGTTGGACAGGGCGAAGTCGTCGGTTTGCTTGGGCCTAACGGCGCAGGCAAAACGACCACGTTTTATACGATCGTCGGCCTGATACCCCCCGATGCAGGCCGTGTCCTTATAAATGACGACGAGATCACCGACGTGCCCATGTACAAACGGGCGCGGCAGTTCGGGATCAGTTATCTCCCCCAGGAAGCGTCGGTTTTCCGGAAGCTCACGGTTGAGGAGAACATTCTCGCCGTGCTGGAGGCTCAACCTGTTTCCTGGCACGAGCGCCGGGAAACGATGGAGCAGTTGATTGACCAGTTAGGCCTTGAACATATTCGCTTGAACCGCGGATACGCATTGTCAGGCGGCGAGCGCAGGAGAGTGGAGATTGCACGGGCTTTGTGTATCAATCCTAGGTTCATCCTGCTGGATGAGCCGTTTTCCGGGATTGATCCCATTGCGGTAGATGATTTGCAAAAAATAATCAGCAACATGAAAGCCGCCGGTATTGGAGTGCTGATTACGGACCACAATGTACGAGAGACGCTTACGGTTACCGACCGTGCATACATTATCAACGAAGGCAAGATTTTCCGGAACGGAACGCCGGAGGAACTGGGAAGCGATTCGGAAGTAAGGAAAGTTTATCTAGGAGAGAGTTTTTCGCTGGTGTGAAAGGCAGTGGTTAGTGGCTAGTGATTAGTGGCTAGTCACCATCGGTTTTACTAACCACTAGTCACTAACCGCTAGCCACTTGTTTTTTATGGTTTTACTTCAACCAAAGCTTCATTTAAAAGTCTCGCAGAGGCAGATCCTCACGCCCGGCCTCGTGCAGATGGTCAGCGTCCTTGCGCTCAATAAGCTTGAGCTGAAGGACATGATTAATGAGGAAATGGTCGAGAATCCAGTATTGGAAGAGCTCGAAGACTCTGTTCCTCTGATCGACGATGTTGGCCGCCGTGAAGAAGAGCGTGAGCGTCTGTCCGCGGCCGAAGAAGCACCGGCGTCGGCTGACAAGAAAGATCCCTTTGAAGAGATCGACTTCGGCTCGTTCTTTAAAGATTACCTTGATCCCGGATATCGCAGCCAAAGCGAATACGAAGACATCGAGCGGCCATCGTTTGAGAATTTCATATCCAAACCCAGCACTCTCACCGATCATCTAGTGTGGCAGCTGGGTTCGATTCCGACGCGTCCACCGGTGCGTGAAGCCGCTGAACTGGTAATCGGAAACCTGAACGAGGATGGGTATCTGATTGCCAGTGATGAGGAGCTGCTGGGAATCGTTCCCGCCGCTTCTCCTGAGATCGATGCTGCGAAATCGGAAAGCGTGGTCAAGGAAGCCGTTGCACTAGGCCTCGACAGCGCGGCAGATAAGCACGAGCCGGGAGATTTGCAGGAGGACACAGACGGACCGCCCAGCGAATCTCCGACCGCTGCACCCGTGACGTGGGGATCCTCTTGGCCTTCGCCAGAGATTGCAGCCGCAGCAGTCGCTCCCGCGCCAGCTGAAGTGCCTCATGCACAGGTAACAGAGCCTGCCGTGGTCAAGACTAATGGGCACGTCTTCAAACCCAGCTTTAATCGCGACGATCTGCACGAAGCCATCGAGACTGTGCGCCAACTGGATCCGCCGGGTGTCGCCTGCCGGGATCTTCGCGAATGTTTGCTGTACCAGCTGCGTTATCACCAGGCGCAGCTAGGGAAGAACGGAAACGGCACGGCGCAAGTCCTCGCGGATGCTATCGCGATCGTCGATCAACATCTCCGGGCCCTGCAAAACAAGCAGCACAAAGAGATTTCCCGCGCGATGGCTCGGCCTATCGAGGCCGTGCAGACCGCTCTCGAGTACATCCGCACCCTCGACCCGCGTCCAGGCCTACGCTACAACAAAGTCCAGCCACGATTGATTGAGCCGGACGTGGCATTCGTCAAGCACGGCGACGAGTGGCTGGTGATGATGAACGACGATGATGTGCCGACCCTGCGTTTGAATCCTGCCTACCGGAAGCTGCTCAGCCGCGACGGCAACGATCGCGACACGCGCAATTACGTCAAGGAACGCTTTAAGAGCGCCGTCCAGCTCATTAAGAACATCGAGCAGCGCAAACAGACAATCCTGAAAGTCTGCTACACGATTGTGACCCGCCAGCGCGATTTCCTGGAAAAGGGCATCGATGAACTAAAGCCCATGATGATTAAGGAAGTCGCGGAGGAAATCGGAGTTCACCCTTCAACCGTCAGCCGTGCCGTCGCGAGCAAGTATGCGCACACTCCCCAGGGCGTCTTCGAACTGCGTTACTTTTTCAGCGAGAGCGTGAACGGGCCGGAGGGAGGAAACACATCGCTCCTAATCCTGAAACGGCGCGTGAAGAAACTTATTGAAGATGAAGACACATCCAAGCCGCTTACGGATGAACAGATCACACGCATTTTGCAATCGCAAGGAATTCAGGTCACTCGCCGCACCGTTGCCAAGTACCGGGAAGACATGCGAATTCCCAGCACGCACCAAAGAAGAGTGAAGAAATAGAAAACAAGCTATCAGCCGTCAGCTCTCAGCTTTCAGTTGATTTAAGAATTTCGCTGACACCTGAAGGCTGAGAGCTGATAGCCGATATTTGCAGTGTCGCTTCTAAACCTGACCCGGAGCTAATCCATGAACGTGGAATACACTGGCAGGCACTACGAAGTTACTCCCGCCAACCGCAAGGACGTGGAAGCTGGTCTGACCAAAATACGCAAAATCCTTCGTGACAAGTTCGAAACCAAAGTGGTTCTCGCGGTCGAAAAGCACCGTCACAAGGCCGAGATCACCATCAACTCGCGGATCGGGCCCCTAGTAGGATTGGCCCAGGCTAGCGATATGAATGTGGCGATCGGCGAAGCGCTGGGGCATCTTGAGAAACAGGCCCTCAGGAACAAGACGCGCATCATTTCCAAGAAACGCCGTAGTCACAACAAATGGAACGGAGAGGCCAAGCCTGAGCCGGTCGCGGAGGCCGCATCCGCTGCGGCCACATCCACCCCGCCGGTTTCCATGGTCGTGCACAAGTTTCCGGCGATTGCCAAATCAACTGAAGTGCATGTTGTTCGCTCGGATGAGGCGGTTGCGATCCGCCCTATGACTTTGGAAGAGGCGATCAAAGAGGCGCACTTCCGCGATCGCGATGTTTTCGTGTTCCGCGATCCAAAAGGCAAAGTGATGATTCTTCACCGCACGCGTGACGGGAAAATGGAGCTGATCGAAGCGCCGTGAAACAGCCGTGGCTAGAGGTTAGTTGTCAGTTCGCCTGGATGACTAACCACCTGCCTCTGACCACTGACTACTAATCACTAGCCACTGACCACTGACCACTACGTCTACACTGCTCCCGCAGCCTGACTCCGGACGCGCTTTGCCAGTTCTTCAACTGCTGGAAAAGACTTCGTAGTCGTCAGAGTTTTTTCTGGAGGCATGGTCCCGGTATGCAGAGCATGCGCCAGGATCTCGATTGCGTCCCCAGTGTTCGTCGGAACAATAATCGTGGCCGTGAGCAGGCCGCGTTGTACCCACGCCTGGCCGGTCTTTGGCATGCCATCAATACCGAGAAAGGGCGCTGCGAGCCGCTGATCACGCATCGCACCAGCGGCAATTTCCTGAAATGCTTTCTTAGCACCCAACGCCATTGAATCATCCTGCGCTGCAATTACATCAATCGGCGTTTGCTGCGAGGTGGAAAGCTTAAGCCACGAGCTGACCAGCTTGTACGCGCTGCTCTCGGTCCAGTTGCCCTTCATTAGTTTCACCTGGACTCCAACCGGCTTGGTTTCGTACATGCCCGTCGTGCGCTGCTTGGCAGCCAGGCTCTCCGCCGGACCCTGAATTAGCAGCACCGACCCGCCTTTCGGCAGCAGAGCGGCAATTTGTTTGCCCTGAATGCGACCAATTTCTTCATGATCGGAGCTGATGCCGAAAATTGGAACTTTGAAACTGCGGCGAAGCTCGGAGATGTAGTCCACATCACGATTCAAGACCACCCACGCAATTCCGGCAGACGCAGCTGCTCTGGCCACTTGTGGCATTGCTGTACCGCCGACCGGCTCAAAAATAATGCCGTTAGGATGGGCCGCCAAGCTGGACTGAATAATCTTCAACAACTGCTGGCTTTGCAGAATGGCGTCATTCTCGGCATACAAGATTTCGAGGTCGATGTTGAGTTTGGTCGCCGCTTCTTCCGCCGCCGTCGCCTGCTCAATCTGATAGTCGTTGTCTTTGGTGGTAAGCGAAACCACAAACTTCAGCTTCTTCACGGTTGTCTCCCTGAGTGGAATGTAAAAATCTTAATGCTTACCGAAGGCAGAGGGCAGGTGACCATGGTAATGGGATCGCTTCCGGCGCGAACCAGGATGTACCTTCGCGGGGCGCTTTCCTCTATGGAAACGTTTTAATGTTAGAATTCGCGGCTGAGGATAAGCGAATGCGGTTGCACAAGGTTGTGGTCACCATTCTGCTGATCTACGCTTCGAACTTCCTGGCGGCGCAGGAGAAAATCTCGGTGCATTGGGAAGAACTGACCGCTGCCGATTTTGCAAGAGGAATCCAGCAGTCACAGGGAACTTGCCTGTTGCCCTTCGGGATACTGGAGAAACACGGTCCACATCTTCCCCTGGGCACTGATCTTCTGGATGTGCGATATGCCGCTCTCCACGCCGCCGACCGCGAGTACGCAGTGGTTTTTCCTGAATACTACTTTGGACAAATCTTTGAAGCCCGGCACGAGCCGGGTACCGTTGCCTATAGCGCCCACATGCAGCTGGATCTGCTACAGGAGACTACCGACGAGATGGCGCGCAATGGCTGCAAGAAAGTCATCATCGTGAACGGTCATGGAGGCAACGAGCACTTACTTCCGTTCTTCGCGCAAGCGCAGCTCGCGACGCCCCACGATTATGTGGTCTACATTTTTGACGAACGCACTCCGCGGTCCGGCGGACCTGCGAAGAAAACTTCTCTCGACATGCACGCCGGCGAAAGTGAAACCTCAAAAATGATGGTTTCCCGACCCGACACCGTGCATGTCGACCGAGCGAAACAGGAGTCGGGCGCTGACCAGCACCGCCAGAATCTGCCGGAAGACCTTTACACTGGAATTTGGTGGTACGCGCGCTTTCCGGAACACTACTCGGGCGACGGCTCTGTAGCGACCAAGGAACTGGGCGAATATCAGATGAAGTGGTGGATCGACTCTCTGGTGAAAATGATTCAGGCGGTGAAGGCAGACGAGTCCAGCCTCAAGCTGCAAAACGAGTTTTACGAGAAAGCTAAGCGCCCGTTAGACACGAGGCAATAGCGTTTCAGAGAGACGACATGCACACCGCCGCTTCGACAATTCCGGCTCAGTCCGAAGGCTCCGCCTCAGCAGTGTCGACCTCCGAACGGCTAATGTCCCTGGACCTGTTTTCGCGGGGCGACAATTGCCGCCATGATTCTCGTCAACAACCCGGGTGACGAGACCACCGCTCACTGGCCGCTTCAACACGCCGCCTGGAATGGATGGACTCCGACCGATCTGATATTCCCATTCTTCCTGTTCATCGTGGGCGTGGCGATGGCTTTCTCGTTCAGTTCGAGGCAGCAGCAGGGACAGGGGCGAGGACGACTGCTTAAACACGTGCTCTGGCGGGGATTGCTGATACTCGCGCTCGGCATATTTTTGAATGGATTCCCCAACCGCTACCATTTGGACCATCTGCGCTTTTACGGGGTGTTGCAGAGGATCGCGGTCTGTTACGTAATCACGGCTGTTCTGGAGCTTTGGACAGGCTGGCGAACCCAGTTAGCTGTCGCTGTAGCTTGCTTAGCCGGTTATTGGGTCCTGATGCGGTTTGTTCCAGTGCCTGGCTTCGGAATTCCGACCCACAACATTGCCTTGCTTGAGCCGGACCGCAATCTTGTTGCCTGGCTCGATCGCA
>Ga0137384_10004872_pt1 | contig 10763 bp, 10 predicted proteins | sample SagtaG_2_FD_104922 | JGI IMG/M metagenome (GOLD analysis project Ga0137384, IMG submission 104922) | Vadose zone soil microbial communities from Sagehorn Ranch, Mendocino, California, USA - Sage2_R_60_16 metaG | ecosystem: Environmental > Terrestrial > Soil > Vadose zone | place: USA...
AGGTGCGGGTGCTGATCAGCAGCCCGAGGAACAGCAGGCAGGCGAAGCCGACGCCCGCGCCCCAGGTGGACAGCAGCCGGGCCAGCGGGGTGCCGATCACCGCTCCGACCCAACCGCCGGACTGCTGCAGCACGGCAGTGGAGGCCTCGGTCGTCGGCGCGCCGCGCAGCAGGTCGACCAGGCCGAGGCCGCCGAGCAGCACGGCCAGCAGCCCGATGCCAACGCGGCTGGCGACCGGGTCGCCGCGCACGGCGACCGAGCGGCGGAACAGCGTCACCCCGGCGGCCGCGACCAGCACCGGGACGGCGTAAGCGCCGTAGCCGAACAGGCCGCGCAGGGCCAGCTCGGCGGCGAGGCCCACCTTGCCGCCGTTGTGGAGCCAGACGCCGAGCGCCAGCAACACGGCCACCAGGACAAGGGCGACGCCCTGGATGTCGCCCTTGTGGGGCGACAGCGCCGCGCGGGTGGTGGGCTTGTTCCGCTTCGCCTGGGACGGCGGGCTGCGCCGTTTCTTGGAGGACGTCGGCCGCTTGCTCGGCGGTCGGCGGGTGCGGGTCCTGGCCACCTTCAGACCTCCATGACGGTGGGCACGATCACGGGGCGGCGCTGGGTCCGTTCACGGAACAGCGAGGAGGCCGCCTCGCGCATGGCCTGCTTGAGGATCATCGGGTCGCTGACGCCCTCGCGGGCGGCGCGGTCGAGGCTGGCGAGCACGCGGACGCGGGCCTCGTCGATCAGGTCGGCGGACTCCGGCTCGTAGACAAAGCCGCGGGTGACGATGTCGGGGCCGGCGACCACCTTGCCGGTCTGCGCCTCCACCGTGGCGACGATGTGTACGAAGCCCTCCTCGCCGAGCTTGCGGCGGTCGCGCAGCACCGCGTCGCCGACGTCGCCGATGCCGAGCCCGTCGACGAACACCATGCCGGCGCGGACCTGGCCGGCGCGCCGCACGCGGCCGTCCTCCATTTCGAGCACGTCGCCGTCCTGGCAGATGAAGATCGCGTCGCGGCGGATACCGGTCTGTTCGGCCAGGCGGGCGTGGCTGGCGAGGTGGCGGTACTCGCCGTGGACGGGGGTGAACTGGCGCGGGCGCAGGGTGGCGAGCAGCAGGGTCAGCTCGCCCTGGGCGGCGTGGCCGGAGACGTGCACCTTGGCGTTGCCGCGGTGGAAGACCTCGGCGCCCTGGCGGGCGAGGTCGTTGATGGTGCGGTAGACCGCCGCCTCGTTGCCGGGGATCAGCGACGAGGACAGCACCACGGTGTCGCCCGGCTCGATGCGCACCCACTTGTGGTCCCGGGCGGCCATCAGCGCCAGCGCCGAGAACGGCTCACCCTGGGAGCCGGTGCACAGCACCACTGTCTCCTCGGGCGGGCGCGGGCCCAGCTCCTCGACCGGCAGCAGCAGCGCGGGCGGCACCCGCAGGTAGCCGAGCTCGTGGGCGACCCGGACGTTGCGGAGCATGCTGCGCCCGACCAGGGCGACCTTGCGGCCGTGCAGCGCGGCGGCGTCGAGGATCTGCTGCATGCGGTGGACGTGGCTGGCGAAGCAGGCGACCACGACGCGCCGCTTGGCCGCCCCGAAGATGTCGGCGAGGGCGCGGCCGACCTCGGTTTCCGGTGGGATGAAGCCGGGCTGTTCGGCGTTGGTGGAATCGGCGAGCAGCAGGTCAATCCCCTCCCCCGCCAGCCGCGCGAGGCCGCCGAGGTCGGTGGGGCGGTGGTCGATCGGGGTCAGGTCCATCTTGAAATCGCCGGTGTGCACGATCGTGCCGGCCGGGGTGCGGACCGCCACCGCCACCCCGTCGGGGATCGAGTGCGACACCGCGAAGAACTCCAGCTCGAACGGGCCGAGGGTGGTGCGCTCGCCGGCGCCGACCTCGACCAGGGACGGGGCCAGGTCGTGCTCCTCCAGCTTGGCCGAGAGCATGCCGAGCGACAGGCGGGTGCCGTAGATCGGCACGTCGAAATCGCGCAGGAAGTACGGCAGGGCGCCCATGTGGTCCTCGTGAGCGTGGGTCAGCACCACCCCGATGACCCGCTCCGGCTCTTCGGCGAGATAGGTGAAGTCGGGCAGGATGATGTCCACCCCGGGCTGGTCGGCGTCGGGGAAGGCGAGGCCGCAGTCGATCAGCAGCCGCGCGCCGGCATACTCGATGACGGCGCAGTTTTGCCCAATCTCTCGGCGCCCCCCGAGAAAGACGACCCGTGCGGCTGGATCAGCCACCGGCGCTCCCAACTGGGTGCAGGCCGACCTCGGCGAGCAGGCCATGGGCGAAGGCGATCTGCTCGGGGGTGGCGTCGACCAGGGGTGGACGCAGCGGCCCGGCGGGCAGGCCGAGCAGGTTCATGGCCGCCTTGAGCAGGATCGGGCTGGAGGTGGCGAAGAGCCCCTCGAACAGCGCCAGGTGGCGCAAGTGCAGGTCGAGCGCGGCGGCGGTGTCGCCCCGCTCGAAGGCGACGACCAGTTCCTGGAGGGCCGGGCCGACCAGGTGTGCGGCGACGCTGATCACGCCGACGCCGCCGACGGCGAGCAGCGGCAGGAGGTTCTTGTCGTCGCCGGAGTACTGCTCGAAGCTGCCGCCGGTGTCGCGGCACAGGCGGCTCGCCGCGGCCATGTCTCCGACGGCGTCCTTGACCCCGACGATGTTGTCCACCTCGGCAAGACGCAGCATGGTGTCGAGCTCGATGGTGACTGCGGTGCGGCCGGGAATGTTGTAGAGCAGGCACGGCAGGCTGGTGGAGCCGGCGATAGTGCGGAAGTGCACTTCGAGGCCGGCCTGTGGTGGCTTGTTGTAGTAGGGCGAGACCAGCAGCAGCGAGCCGGCCCCGGCTTTCTCGGCGAGCTGGGTCAGCTCGACCGACTCGGCGGTCGAGTAGGTCGAGGTCCCGGCCATGACCCGCTGGCCTCCCCCGGCGGCCTCAACCACCGCTGCCCACAGGCGCGCCTTCTCGTCGGCGGTGAGGGTGGGCGACTCGCCGGTGGTGCCGGCGACGACCAGCGTGTCAGTGCCGTTGTCGAGCAGGTGGCGGGCAAGGCGCTGGGCGCCGTCGAGGTCAAGGGCGCCGTCAGCGGTGAACGGCGTGGCCATGGCGGTGAGCACGCGACCGAAGCGACCAGGCATGAGATTCCTCCAACGGGTCTCGCCAACGGTGCACGGCGTGACAGCGCCGCACCCAACCGACCCCAGCGCAGGGGGCCAAGCGAATTCTACCGTTGCTTGAACCATGAACATCTGTTTCAACCGGCTGGAACCAGTTGAACTATCCGCGTCTGGTTCAAGCAGCCGAGCCTTGCGACCCGGCGGTGCCAGTCTTGCGCCCATCCCTGCCTGGGCCGCTGGCTTCCCGCCTCTTTGGGGACTGCCCGGCAGCACCAGGTCTTACATCCGCTCCGCGAGCGTTTTCAGTCTCCGTTCCACTCCCGGCGACCACGATCATGCGGTTGCTGGCGTCCGCCACTTCGCTCACCTCGAGGAGTGCGGCGAGGTTGCGGGCAGCATTGAGATCCCGGTCGAGGCGCAGCCCGCACGCCTCGCAGTCGAAGACTCGCTCGGCTAAGGACAGCTTGGCTTTCGCTGTTCCACAGCCCGAGCAGGTCTTCGATGACGGGAAGAACAGGTCGGCCTTGACCAGCTGCCCACCGTTCCAGGGGCACTTGTAGGCGAGTAGGCGGTGGACTTGCCCCATGCCCGAGTCAGCGATGGCCCGGGCCAGGCGGTGGTTTTGGACCATCCCGGCGATGTTGAGACGCTCCACCACCACCGTGCCGTAGGTAATGGCCAGATCGCTGGTGAGCTGGTGCAGCGCCTCGCGGCGCAGGTTGGCGACCCGCGCATGCGTCCGGGCCAGCCGGGCCTTCGCCTGCTGCCAGTTACGTGACGGCGGCCGCCGCCCCCCAGCAGGGTCGCGTGATCCCTGGCAGCGGGCAAGCTGGCGGGTTTGCCGACGCAACCTACGGAGATTGGCGTTGAGCGGAGCGGGGTTGTCGATCACCTGACCAGTGGACACCACCGCCAGGTGCTTGACGCCCACATCCACCCCAACCCTGACCCCGGGCTGGCGGGGGGTGCGCTGGGCACGCTGGACCTCACAGGTAAACGACACAAACCAGCGCCCACCCGACTGGGAGATCGTCGCCGCCAGGATCCGCGCAGTTCCCTGCTCGATGCGGCGGGCGAGCTTGCGGGTCGACTCGTGGGTCTTGATCCGCCCAAGACGAGGCAGTACTACATGGTGCCGGTCAGCCTCCACCCGGGATCGGATCGGTGGTGAATCGGCAGCCTTGGCGGCTGCGGCCCTTGCGCTTGCGCGTCGGGAAGCCCATGCGGGGACCGGCACGAGTGCCGGCGCGGCTGGCCGCCCAGCTCGCAAGGCCCTGTGCCAGTGCGGCCAGGCCGGAGCTGTAGGCCTCCTTGGAGTTCTCACCCCACCAGGGCGCGACCTCGGCCTTGGCACGGTTCCACTCCCGCCGCAGCTCCGGCAACGTCCACGGCACCACCACACCCTTGTCGGCCTTGCGCTCGGCCAGGCGCCGTTTGACCAGCGCTAGGCCCCAGTTGTAAGCAAACCGGGCCGCGCCGGTATGGGAAGCAAGCTTGCCCTGCTGACGGGGAGTAGGGTCCAAGGCGAACTTGTAGGCTTGGCGCACGGTCATCCGACTGCCGACACCAACGGGCAGGGGCGACGGTGGCGGCGAGCCCCGAGTGTCTGGTGTGGGTTGCATAGGCGACATAGGATGATCGTACAATAAATCGAACATGTGTTCAAGCTGCTACAACCCCCTGACACGCATGCATGGGCCCACTGTCACCGGCACCCCAGGCGCCAAGACGAGGCAGCACCGACGGTAGGTCCGAAAGCCTGGATCGATACAGAGAGCTACTGACCCGGACGACCCGGCCCACTTGCTCGCGTTATCCACAGCGACGCCGAACAGCGGCCAAGTATCGGCTGTCGCGGCGGGCGGCTAGGATCCACAGCGTGTCTGCCGCCGACATCGACACCCCGCTTGAGACGACGCTGCGGCCGCGGCTGCCCGTCGACCTCGACCTGACCCTGTCGCCGCTGCGCCGTGGGATGGGCGACCCGACCATGCGGGCCGAGCGGGCGGGGGTGTGGTGGCGGGCGACCCTGACCCCTGCCGGGCCGGCCTGTGCCCGCTATGCCTCCGTAGCGGGTGGCGCGGCGGTGACGGTGGCCGCGTGGGGCCCGGGGGCGGAGTGGTCCCTGGCGACCGCGCCGGAGTTGCTCGGCGCGCGGGACTCGCTGGACGGGTTCGCGCCCGCGCCCGGCGGGCTGGTGGCATGCCTGCACCGCGCCATGCTGGGGTTGCGGATCAGCCGCTCGCTGGCGGTGTTCGAGGCGCTGGTCCCCTCGGTCCTGGAGCAGAAGGTGACCGGGATGGAGGCCCGCGCCGCCTACCGCGGGATGGTGCGGGCCTGGGGCACGCCGGCACCTGGTCCGTTGCCGCTGCTGCTGCCACCGCCCGCGGCCCTGCTGGCGGTCACGCCCTACTGGGAGTACCACCGGTTCGGGGTGGAGCGGCGGCGCGCGACCGTGATCCGTGGCGCCGCCGCCTACGCCCGGCGGATCGACGAGACCGCCGGCATGGCACCTGCCGGCTCCCACCAGCGGCTGCAGGCGCTGCCCGGGATCGGCCCGTGGACCGCGGCCGAGGTGGCGCTGGTCGCCCTCGGTGACGCCGACGCGGTCTCGGTCGGCGACTACCACCTCCCCCACCTGGTGAGCTGGGCGCTCGCTGGCGAGCCGCGCGGCAGCGACGAGCGCATGCTGGAGCTGCTCGCCCCCTGGCCCGGCCACCGCGGGCGGGTCGTCCGCCTGCTGGCCCGTTCGGGCCTGCGGCCACCCCGGCGCGGCCCCCGCATGCCGGTGCGCTCGTTTAAGCGGTATTAAAGAGAACCGTGATCGCCGCCGGCCTCGATCTCGAGGTTGATATTGGCGTGCATGCGCTGCAGTTGGGTCTGCAGCCGCCCCACTTCGGCAGGGGAGAACCCAGCGAGGAGTTGGCCACGGGTGAGGTCGAAGATCGGAGCCAACTGGGGAAGGAGGTTCCGGCCTCGCTCGGTCAACTCGATGACCAGCGACCGGCGGTCGTCTGGATGTCGCTGCCGGGTGAGGTAGCCCTTGGCCTCCAGCCGGTCGAGCAGGCGGGTCATGTTCGCGCTGTCGGTCCCCAGCGGCGTCGTCAGTTGGACCGGGGTGACCTTCCCGGCCGCCGACAGGCGCAGCAGAACGGCTTGCTGGAGCGTGAGATCCAGCGGTGCGAGCCGGCGCTCGACCAGCGTGCGCAGGTCGCGAGCGAGCATGGCGATCAGCGGCGGGACGCCGTCACCGAGGTCGAGCTGGCCCGCGGGCTGCGGCCGGTCTGACGAGCGAGGCATGCCCTGAGCCTAGCAGCTGTTCAGTAACTGTAGCCACCGTATTTTCAGCAGACTTTTAGGTTATAACTGCTGCAGTCATGACAGGTAAAGCTTAGGCTCAGAAGCATGATCATGCGACGGTTGACACGAAGAGCCCTCGGCCAGCTGGCGGCAGGTAGCGCGCTGTCTGTGGCCGGGCTGGTTGGCGTAACGCGTAGCGACGCCAGCATCAAGACGGCCAACGCCGCCGGAAGAAACCCGGACGGATCTCTGCGGCGCTACGTGGTCGGTACCGACGTCAACGGGCAGTCCTACACCCAGTTCAGCGGGCTGGTGACTGCTGGCGGCCCCGCGCTCCCCGGGGGCGATCTCGTGGCGGCGTTGTGGGCAACGCACCAGATGCCCGTGGACAACAGCGGGACCGTCGACGAGCGGAGTACCGGCCACGGACCGAGCGTCGGCCCGGACGGCACCTCCTTCGGGTTCGTCTACCACCCCGCAGGACAACCTGCCACGCCGGCCGTGATGCACCGGACGGCGACCACTGACTACTGGGCCGTGCTTGCCGGTGAGGCGACACCGGTCACCAACACCGACCAGATCCACCTGCGGGCTGGAGACACGATCGTCGTGCGCGGAGCCAACCACGGCTGGGCCCACCCCGCAGGCCAACCCTTCCTCGGCGTTTCAGTTTCCCTCGACGCGATCCCCACCGACGCGTCTCCGGCCACGGGCCAGGGCGCCTCATGAGGTGTCATCGATTGAGAACCCGGCAAGCCCGCATCGTGGCCGGAACGATGCTCGCTGCATTCGTGGTCTTCGGTGCAGCCCCGTCCTCGCTGGCGAGTTCCATCAGCACCAACGCCGCCGCCCAGCCGGCAGCCGGAACCGACGTCACGGCAACGATCCCAGCAGGCGAGTCTCCGGTCGGTGTCGGGGTGGACGAACACACGGACACCGTGTACGTCACCAACGAGTTCCGTAACACGGTGTCGGTGATCAGTGGGCGCACCAACGCGGTGGTCGCAACGGTGCCCGTGGGCACCCAGCCCCTCAACGTCGCGGTGAACCAAGCCACCAACAGGATCTATGTCGCCAACCAGGCCGGCGGCACTGTCTCGGTGATCAGCGGGCGGACCAATACCGTGACCGCCACCGTGGCCTCAGGACACGGCACCTCCGGGGTCGCGGTCGATCCGGTTACCAACACGATCTACGCCACCAGTGTTGCGGATGACACGGTGTCGGTGATCGACGGGCGGACCAACACCGTGGTCGCGACCATCCCGGTCGGGCGCACACCGTCCGGGATCGCGGTGATGCCGCAGACCGGCACCGTCTACGCGACCGACATCGGGGACAACGCCGTGTCGGTGATCGACGGGCGAACCAACACCGTGACCGCCACCGTTCCCGTCGGATCAGAGCCAACCAACGTCGTCGCGGACCCCCGTACCGACACCGTCTACGTCGCCAACTCGACCGGTCTGGGCCCGGGCCTGCAAGGCGGGACTGAGCCCGGCACCGTGTCGGTGATCGACGGGCGGACCAACACCGTGACCGCCACCGTGGGGGTGGGCCGCAGCCCGTTCGGGATCGCCGTGGACGAGCGGACCAGGGCTGTCTACGTCACCAACATCTCCGACGACACAGTGTCAGTGATCAGCGGGCGCACGAACACGGTGGCAGCCACGATCCCGGTGGGAAGCAAGCCGCGGGGCGTCGGGGTGAACACCCTGACGAGAACCGCCTATGTCTCCAACTTCGCCAGCAACACACTCACGGTGCTCTGCATCCGCCAGCCAGAAAGGCCGGTTCGCACATGACACGCCGTCACCTCTCACGTCGCTCCTTGCTGCTCGTCGGGCTGGCGGCCGTGCCGCTCTGCCTCACCGCGATCGCAGCTCCCGCAGAGGCGCTATCCGGCAAGATCCGCGAATTTCCGGTCCCGACGGCCAGCGGCGGGGCCATCGGCATCACCGCCGGGCCCCACGGCAACCTGTGGTTCACCGAGGGCATCGGCAACAAGATCGGGCGCATCACGCCAGCGGGCACCATCACCGAGTACCCGGTCCCCACGCCCAACAGCATTCCGCACAGCATCACCGCCGGGCTCGACGGCAACCTCTGGTTCACCGAGATCAACAGCAACCAGATCGGGCATATCAACCCGACAGGCGACCACACCGTTACCGAGTTCCCGGTCCCGGCCACCACGACAAGTCCGTTCGGCAATCTCTTTGACATCACGGCCGAGCCGCATGGCGGCTCTCTCTGGTTCACCGAGGGCGCTGCCAACAAGATCGGGCAACTACGATAACCCGGCAGACAGCAACGCTCAGCAGCGGCCGGCCGGTTCGGAGTCGAGCGCTGGCCGCTGCTGGCAGCTCGGGCACCACCAGGTGATGCGCTCGCCGCCGTAGCCTTGCTGGAGGGTTTTGCGGATCGGGGTGGCGCAGCGGCGGCAGGGTTTGCCGGCGCGTTCGGCGACCCAGTGGGAGCGGCCAGGACGCGGGTCGCCGGTGGTGACCTGGTGGCCGCTGCTGCGGTTGGCGTCCATCATGCGCTTGAGCAGCGCGAGCATGCCCTCCAGGTCGTCGACCTGGCCGACGGGTGTCCAAGGGTCGACGCCACGCAGGAAGCAGAGCTCGCATTTCCAGATGTTGCCGGGCCCGGCGATGGCGCGCTGGTCGAGCAGGGCGGTGCCGATGGCCCGGTGAGGATCGGTCCGCAGGCGCCGTGCGGCCTCGGCGAGGTCCCAGTCGGGGCCGAGCACGTCCGGGCCGAGGTGGCCGACGGCGTCGTGCTCCCGCTCGGTGGGCAGCAGCTCGCAGGTGCCGAGGCGGAACCCGACCGCGACCCAGGGTTCGGTGCGCAGCACCGCCCGGACCTGGAAGTCGGGGCCGCGCCAGCGCTCATCCGGGCGGTACAGGTGCCAGGCGCCCTCCATCTTGAGGTGGGAGTGCAAGGTCACCCCGGCGTCGGTGCGCAGCAGCAGGTGCTTGCCGCGAGCGGCCACCGCCGCCACGTCCTGCCCGGCGAGGTCGCGGGTGGCGAAGCGCGGCACCCGGAAATCGGTGGCGAGCAGCCGCTGTCCCGCCAGCGCGGCGTCGAGCTTGGCGGCCAGCAGGTGGACGGTGTCACCTTCCGGCATCGGGCTGCGCTCCGCCGTGGCCAGGGCCGAGGCTGGCGCTTCCCGGCCGGCCGAGGATCCGCAGGCCGCGGGCGGTCGGGCGGAAACCCGCCGCGGTCAGGGCCTGGGCGAGGGGGCTGTCGAACACCGTCTCGCCGTCGGCCCGCTCGACCGCGATCCGCCCGAGCGCCCCGTCGCGGACCGCCAGCGCGAGCGCGTCGGCGGCCCGCCGCAGGTGGTCCGGGCCGTTATCGAAGGTGAGCAGGGTGCGCCCGCCCCGTTCCACGTACAGGACCAGTGCCCCGTCGACCAGCACCACCACCGCGCCCGCCTTGCGCCCCGGCCGGTGCCCCGGCCGCTCCGCCGCCGGGCTGTCGGCACCCAGCGCGCGGTCAGGCCAGGCCAGCGCCGCCCCGTACGGGTTGGCGGGATCGGCGGCCGCCAGCACCAGCGTCTGCGGATGCGGGTTGCGTTCTACCGGTTCCACCAGGGCACGCATGCGGTCGACCGCGCCCGGGACGGCGAACTGGGCGCCGCCGAGGCCGTCGACGAAGTAGCCGCGGCGGCAGCGGCCGGACTCCTCCATGGCCTTCAGAACCGCGTAGACGCCGGCAAAACCGCCGGGAATGCGCTCGGCGACGACCGCACCGCGGGTAACCACGCCGTGGCGCTCCAGCAACTGCTCAGCGGCGGCATGCAGGCGCCGGGTGGCGTCGGTGGACCGCGCCGGGACAAGGCTCCAGCGGCCCGCGCCTGCCGGAGGGCCCAACCGGCTGGGCATCGTGGGCCGCCGCGGCCGACCCGCCCGAGGCCGCCCGGAGGGTACGCGGCCGGGTGCGCGGCCGGGTGCGCGGACGGCGCCGGAGACCAGCGCCCGCAGAGGTGCCAGGGTGTCGTTGGTGACCTTCCCGGCCCAGACCAGCTCCCAGATGGCGAAGAGCAACTCGGTGTCGTTGCCGAGGCCACCGCCCGTGCTGGTGGCGACCGCGTCGGAGAGCTGGCGGAAGAACAGTGCGCCCCGGTCCTCCAGTGCCTCATGCACCGCCACAGCCAGCGGTGACAGCTCGACCGGGAGCGGCTCGGGCAGTAGCAGCGGCGCCTGTTCGGCCAGGTAGAGGCTGACCCAGCCATCGTCGCCGCCGAGCGCGCCGGCACCCGCCCAGACCACCTCGCCCGAGGCGCAGAGCTGGTCGAGCAGGCCAGGCTCGTAGCCGGGCAGCCGCGTGGCGAGGACCTGCCGCTCCAGCGCTG
>Ga0137384_10004877_pt1 | contig 10759 bp, 10 predicted proteins | sample SagtaG_2_FD_104922 | JGI IMG/M metagenome (GOLD analysis project Ga0137384, IMG submission 104922) | Vadose zone soil microbial communities from Sagehorn Ranch, Mendocino, California, USA - Sage2_R_60_16 metaG | ecosystem: Environmental > Terrestrial > Soil > Vadose zone | place: USA...
CCCGGTAGGCTCGCCGCCTGGCGGGCGAGCTGGATGCGGCGCTCGGTGTTCACGAAGGTGCCGGTTTTCTCGGCAAAGCTCGAGCCCGGCAGCACGACATCTGCATAGCGGGCGGTTTCCGTCAGGAACAGGTCGTGCACCGCGAGGAACTCGAGCTCGCGGAACCAGTGCTCGGCATGGGCGATGTCGGGGTCGGAGATGATGGGGTTCTCGCCCATGATGTACATCCCGCGCACTCCGCTCTCCGGTTTCACGATTTCGGTCACCATGAGGCCCTCCCGGAGAGAGAGGGACTCCTCCGGTACGCCCCACGTCCCCGCGTACTCCGCCCGGATCTTCGGCTCCTTGACCGACCGATAGTCGGTGTATACGAACGGGATGGCGCCGACGTCGGACGCACCCTGCACGTTGTTTTGGCCGCGCACCGGCATCATCGCGGCGCCCCAACGGCCGATCATGCCGCAGGCGAGCATGAGGTTGAGGAGCGACGCGACCAAATCGGTCCCGTTGGCGTGCTGCGTGAGGCCCATCGCCCACAGGGTGCTCGTCTTCGGACCTGCGGCGTAAATCTCCGCTGCCCGTTGAATCCGCTCCGCCGGGACACCGGTGAGCTTCGCCGCGACCGCCGGGGTCATCGGGCCGACGACTTGCCGCACGTGGTCGAAGTGCTTGGTGCGCTCCGCGATGAACCGCTTGTCTTCGAGCCCCCGGGCGAGGATGTGGTTGAGCATCGCGCTGAACAGCGCCACGTCCGTGCCCGGTTGCATCTGCAGGTGGATGTCGGCGCGCCCGGCGAGCTCGGTCTTGCGCGGGTCGGCAACAAGGAGCGCCGCGCCGCGCTCGTGCGCGCGCTTGATCGCCGCGCCGAAGACCGGGTGCGATTCGGTGGTGTTGGCTCCGGCGATGAAGATGACGTCCGCGGCGTGCTCCACCTCGCGCATCGAGCCCGACGCCGCCGAGGTGTTGAGCGCCCGCTGCATCGCCGCGACCGAGGTCGAATGGCACAGGCGTGTGCAATGGTCGATGTTGTTGGTGCCGAGCGCGCCGCGGACCATGCGCATGAGGAGATAGTTCTCCTCGTTCGAGCACTTGGCCGAGGAGAAGCAGGCGAGCGCGTCGCCGCCGCGCGCGCGCTTGATGCGCAGCAGCTCTTGGGCAACGAGGTCCAGCGCCTCGTCCCAGCTCGCCTCGCGGAACGGCTCGTACCACGATGGCGGCGTCGCTACGCGGTCGCGAATGTCCAGGTCGAGCCGCTCGAGCAGCGACAGCTCGCGCACCGACTTGCCGACCGAGCGCGGCGGGCCCGCCGGCTTCGCGTTCTGGCCCTCGCCTTCGATCGTCTGCCACGGCCCGCCGCGGCGCTCCTGGCCGGTCGGCCCGCGCCACGTCCAGCGGCCGCTCTCCTTCACCCACCCTTTGCGGATCAGCGGCTTGGTGAGGCGGTCGCGGTGCTGCGGGAAGTCGTAGCCAAACCGGCCCTTCACGCAGGTCGAGCCCTGGTTCGGGGTGTCGAGCTCGATGTCGGGCGACGTGACGCGAAGGACCTTGTTGTCGGTCACATGCAAGTCGACCTGGCACCCCACGCCGCAGTACGGGCACACGGAGCGGACGATTGTGTCGGGGTGGCGCACCCGCTCAGGGGCGAAGCGCTCCCGGGGCATCACCTCGAAGATCGCGCCGGTGGGGCAGACGCGCACGCATTCGCCGCACCAGGTGCAGCCCGCCTTGTCGGGGTCGCCGTCGGCGCCGACGATAATCTCGGTGTGCTCACCGCGCTGGCCGACGTCCAGGACTCCAACGACCTGAATGTCCTCGCACGCCCGCACGCAGCGCGTGCACAGGATGCAGGTGCTCATGTCGTGGCGGATCATGGAGTCGCCCGGACGCTCGTCGCCGTGACGCAGCGAGAGGTCGCGCAGCGCCGGCGGCGTCGGCACCACGCCGTAGCGGACGACATACTGCTCGAATTCGTTGCGGGGCTGGGCGCGCCCGCCGTTCATCAGATGGTCGCCGGGGTAGCGCTCGAGCAGCAGCCGCAGGACGCCCCGCCGGTTCTCGACGGCGGCGTGGGATTCCGTCTGGACCACCATGCCATCCGCGACCTGCGTCGCGCAGGCAGGCACGAGCTTCGCCTGGCCTTCCACCGACACCAGGCAAATCCGGCAGTTTCCCACGATGGGCAGCTTGGGATACCAGCACAGCGTTGGGATGTCGTGGATGCCCGCGGCCCGGGCGGCGTCGAGAATCGTCTGGTCGGGCTGCGTGGAGACGGTGCGGCCGTTGATGGTGATGCGGCTCATGCGAGGAAGATGAACCCGCGACGCGCGCCCGGCAACCCTAAGTGGTTGGGGCGCTTGGTAGATACGCTTGGTGCTACGGGCCGGCGAGGCGGTTACAGAAAGGGCCGGCTGGTGCCGGCCCTGGAGGCGTCCTCAGTCGACGTGCTCGGGGAGGTGGCGGTGCGTGTGGTCGTCCGCCCCGCCTTCGTCGGTGAACCAGCAGTACGCCCAGATCTTCGCTGGGCGGAGCATCTGTCGGCCGACACTCAGGATGATGCCGATCGGCTCGTCGTCCAAGACTAGAGGCAGACTGGTCATTGAAAGGGCGTTCCCGGTTGTGGGATGCTGCGTTGCTGGGCAAAACGCCTGCCACACGCATCCTCCGGCAACGTCTTATCCCGCAACGCGTTGACGGTGCGGGGTAGAGAGGAGTGGTTACTCCGACACGTTCACGGCCGTGTCTGCCTGACGCTCGGGTTTCGTGGCAGTGAACCCGGCTCCGGCCTTGGTGCGGCGCCGGCGGGTGATGTGCCAGGCGCCGTAGTGCGCCTGCAGCGCTTCCGGACCGAGCGGGATCACCTCGTTCGCGGCGGGGCTCGGCAGCACGATATGGACGCCCCCCGGCCGCGTGCGCGCTTGCAGGTCCGCGATGACGGTGCTGCGGTCGCGGGGGCGCGCCGAGGCGAGCGCCGTCGGGTCGAGGACGACGAGGCTCGGCGCCACGTCGGGCAGCCAACTGCCCCAGTGGATCACGAGTGCCTGGAAGCGGCCCGCGAGCTGCTCCGTGACGGCGCGGCCCTCGGCGGCTTCGATCGCCCCGAGGTCCTGATCGAGCAGAAACACCTCGGCGTCGTGCGCCGCGAGGAACAGCGCCGCCGGCAGGGCCGCCGCGCCTATGACCAGGGCGAGGTCACCGGGCTCGAGCCGCCCCGCGCAGCTCACGAGCGGGCCGTCGGGCTCGAGGCCCCAGTGCGTCGGCTCGCGCTGCGCGGCGCGCAGCGCGCGGTGCTTCGAGCGCCAGCGGGGGAACGCAGGCAGCCGGAGCCGCCGCGCGATGATTCGGTCGACGTGCTCGAGCAGCAGCACTTCGGTGAGGAGGTACTGGCCGGCCGAGTTCTCCTCCAGCTCGCGCACCGCCTCGTCCCCGATCTCGAGCAGCTCCTCGCGCGACAGCCTGTTCTTGTACTCCTCGATGCGCTGCAACAGGAACTCCTGGTACTCCTGCTTCAGCGAGCGGGGCGGCCGGCGCGCGATGCGCGAGCGGTGTTCGTCGTGCAGTGCGCTCAGCATGGCTCGACGTGCACCGTCACCTCATGGAGCTGCAGGTCGTTCTTGAGGCGCTCCTCCACCTGGTCGGCGATCGCATGCGCTGCGGCGACGTCGGCTTTGGGGTCCACCGCGATCGTGACTTCCGCGTAGCGCAGGTCTGAGGGCCCGCGCGAGCGGATCCCGTAGGCGCTCTTCACCCCGGGCACGGTTTCCGCGGTCTGCCTGATCTCGCCGGTCGGCAGAGCGCGCTGGTCCACGAGAACGGGGACGGTGCGCACCAGGATCCGGTAGGCCACCAGCACGATCACGAGCGCCACCGCGATGGCCACGACGGGATCGATCCACCACCACCCCTGGCGGGCGAACAGCACGCCGACCAGGACGCCGACCGTGATGAGCGCATCCGCCCGCGTATGCGCCGCGTCGGCGACCAGCAGCTCGCTCCTGAGCTCGCGGCCGCGGCGGTTTTCGTACCAGGCGATCACGACGTTGCCGCCCAGCGTGAGCACGAGCACGGCGAGCTGTGAATCGGTCACGCCTACGGGGTGGGCGCCCTGCAGCAGCTCGTTCACCGCGCCGCGGACCAGCTCGAAGCAGGTGATCGAGAGAAACCCGACGATGGCGAGGGCGCCCAGCGTCTCGAACTTGCCGTGGCCGTAGGGGTGGTCCTCGTCGGGCTCCTTCGCGGCCACCCGGACGACGATCAGGGCGAGGACGTTGTTGAGCGCGTCCACGGACGAATCCAGGGCGCTGCCGAGGATGGCGAGCGAGCCGGAGCGCAGGCCCACGAAAAACTTGGCCGCCACGACCGTCAGGTTGGCGACCAGGAGGCCGATGAAGACTCGGCGGACGAGGGCGGTCTCGGGGCGCCCCTCGGGCCGGGAAAGCGGCATGGGATGCAAGCTTGTAAGGCGGGCCGGTTTAGTCAACGGCCCGCAGCAGCACCCCCTTCAAATAGCCGGTCTCGGGGACGTTGACGAGCTCGGGGTGATCGCGTCCGGCACCCGTGAGCGCGAGCAGCTCGAGCCGCCGGCCGGAGTCCCGCGCCGCGTCGGCGAGCATCTCCGCGAACACCGAGCGGTTGACGTGATAGGAGCAGGAGCAGGTGAAGAGCACGCCGCCGGGGGACAGCAGACGCATCGCGCGGAGATTGATCTCCTTGTATCCGGCGAGCGCGCGGGGGATGCTCTGCTTGGTCTTGGCAAACGCGGGCGGGTCGAGCACGATGGTGTCGAAGATCTCGTCTCGGCGCTCCAGCTCGCGCACCAGGTCGAACGCGTTCGCTTCGCGCCAGGTGATGTTGGTGAGGCCGTTGAGCCCCGCGTTCTCCGCTCCGCGCGCCAGCGCCTCCCCACTGGAGTCGACCGCGGTCACCGTAGCGGCCCGGCGCGCCAGGTGCAGCGCGAACGACCCATGGTAGGCGAACAAGTCGAGTGCCCGGCCGGGGCCGGCGTGCCTGGCGACGAGCGCCCGGTTCTCGCGCTGGTCGAGGAACGCCCCCGTCTTCTGCCCCGCACGCGGCGCGGCGAGGTAGCGGATGCCGTCCTCCTCGACCGCAACCACTTCCGGAACGGTGCCGAACGCCGGAACGACCTCGAGCGGGAGGCCCTCGTGCCGCCGGATCCCGACGTCGTTGCGGAGCAGCAGCCCTGTGGGCGTGAGCGCCGTCCGGATCCCGGCCACCACGTCGTCCCGCGCCTGTTCGATGCCGGCCGAGAGGAGCTGCGCCACGACGTATGGCCCGTAGCGGTCTACGACCAGTGACGGCAGGCCGTCCCCCTCGGCGTGTACGATCCGGTACGCCGTGGCCTTGATGCCCGCCCGTCCGGCGGCGCGGGCGGCGATGCGCTCGCCCCACCAGCCCGCGTCGATCGGTTCGCGGCCGCGCGTGAGCAGCCGCAGCCGGATCTCGGACTTGGGCGAGTAGAGTGCTTGGCCGAGATGGCGGCCGCGCCGGTCGGTGACGCTCACGATGCCCGCGATATCGCGCGGCTCGTCGTAAACGTCCGTCCGGTAAATCCACGGATGGCCCGCCTGCCAGCGCGCGGCGCCCTTGGCCGACACCACGACCTGGCGCGTCAGGATGTCCTGACCGCCCGTCATTGCCTGCGATCCGGGCGCAGCTTCGCCGCGCCGCGCAGGTACGTATGTTTCAGCTCGCGCTGGGGCTTGGTTGTGTAGAAGTGCAGCAGCACGCGGATGCAGCGCGACAGGCCGTCGGGCACGGCCACCTCCGCGGCGCCGAGCAGGGGGACGTCGAGCCAGCCGAGGCCGCGCGCGGCGCGCGCGGGATACTCGGCAGTCAAGTCGGGCGACGACGTGAAGATCGCGCTCTCCACATCTTCCGGCTTGAAGCCGTTGGCGTCCTGCAGCGCCCGCAGCAGCTCGGCGGTCGCGTCCAGGATCGCGTCGCTGGTATTCGCGGCGGCGGTCGTCGCGCCGCGCAGTCCACGCAGGGTCTTGCTCATGGCACTCAGCGGTCTGTTGCGCTTGATGGTGATCACGGATGCCGCGCTTCTCAAGGGGCGCGACCCGATCGAGGCGTGCCGCCGGGCGGTAGCGGGCGGGGCGACGATGGTCCAGGTGCGCCTCAAGGACGCCATGCCGCACGACGTGCTGACACTGGCCCGGGCGCTGGTCGGCGTCCTGAGCGTCCCGGTGATCGTGAACGACCGGGTGGACGTCGCTCTCGCCGCCGGCGCCGCGGGCGCCCACCTGGGCCAGGACGACCCACCGCTCGACCGCCTCACGCCCCACGTGCCGCCCGGTTTCCTGCTTGGCCTCTCCGTGGGCTCCACCGCTGAAGCGGCGCGGGTCCAAGGTTGGCCCGCCGACTATTGGAGCGTCGGCCCGTGCTTCGCCACGACCACCAAGCCCGACGCCGGGTCAGCTCTTGGGCCAGAGGGGTTCGCGGTGCTGGCGCGGCTCGCCCCGGCCGGGGTGCCGGTGATCGGGGTTGGTGGCATCACGGCGGCGAACGCCGGCGCGCTGGCGCGCGTCGGCGCGGCCGGGGTGGCGGTGAGCGCGGCCGTGTGGAGCGCTAGCGAGCCGGCCGCTGCAGCGCGCGCGCTGCGCGCTGCATTTCCTTGACCCGCTTGATGGCGGCTAGGTGCTCCGGGTAGGTGGTGGAAAAGATGTGCTTGCCGTCGCTCTGTGCCACGAAGTAGAGGAACGGCACGTCCGCCGGATAGAGAGCTGCCGCGAGGCTCGCGCGCCCGGGCTGCGCGATCGGACCCGGCGGCAGCCCGGCGTGCAGATAGGTGTTGTAGGACGAGCGCACCGCGAGGTTCTTCTCCCACACCCGCTTCAGCCGCCGGCCGTACGCGTAACTCACGGTCGGGTCCGCCTCGAGCCGCATCCCTCGCCGTAGCCGGTTGTGGTACACGGCGGAGATGAAGGGCCGGTCCGGGTCGTAGCGCACCTCCGACTCGATGATCGACGCGAGCGTGACGAGCGCGTGCCGCGAGAAGTGGAGCGAATCGAGGCGGGCCTGCCACTCGGGGCTCCACTGCTCGGCGAACTGGTGCGTCATCACGCGGACCAGCTCCCGCGCCCCGATGCGCAGCGGCAAGAGGTACGTCGTGGGGAACAGGTATCCTTCGGCGCTCGGGGCTTCTTCGGGGAGCCCGAGCCCGGCCAGGAGCGCGGAGTCCTCGGCCGCCACGGTGAACGAATCCCGGGGGATGCGAAGCTGGGCCTGAGCGAGCTGCGCCACCTCGGCGAGCCGCAGACCCTCACGGACCGTGAAGCGCTGCTCGACCCCGCGCCCGCGCTCGAGCGTGGCGACGACCTCGCTCCACGACTCGCCCTGCCGCAGCAGGTAGACGCCGCTCTTCAACGACCCGGCGAGCCCACGCACCTTCGCATACAGCCGGAACGGGCCGGGATGGCTGAGCACCCGGTTCGCGGCGAGTGAGTCGATGGCGGCGTCGAGGGTGGCGCCCGCCGGGATAGTCACGGTGACGCGCGGGCCGTCGGGGGAGCCGCAGGCGGCGAGGGCGAAGATGAGACCAGTGCGGAGTGCGGAATGCGGAGTGCGGAGTGAAGCGACCGGCCGTCGAGCCACGGATCGGTCATGGCGGATCGGACCCTCCCCTTCCATTCCGCACTCCGCACTCCGCACTCCGCACTCCGTCACGTCGCCCCCCCCCGCCGCGCATCCAGATAGTGCTGCAGCAGCAGCGTCGCGGCCAGCGCGTCGACGTCCCCCTTGCGCCCCCGGGCCGAGCCGCCCATTGCGCGCACCGCCTGGAGCGCGCGCGCCGTGGTCATGCGCTCGTCCCACAGCTCCACCGGCCGTCCGGTCTGGCGGCCGATCGCGGCGGCGAGCTCACGCGCGGCCCGCGCCGGCGCACCCTCCTCGCCCTGCTCGTCGAGCGGCAAGCCGACGATCACGCCGGCCACGGCGTGCTGCTCGAGCAGCGTGCGCAGCTGGTGCATCGGGAAGCGCTTGCCGGCGCGGCGCGTGAGGGTGGTGAGCGGCTGAGCGAGCCTTTGACTTTCGTCGGACAGGGAGAGGCCGATGCGGCGCTCGCCCCAATCCACGGCCAACAACCGGCCTCCCGCCGTCACCCCTGAGCCATCGTCGCGAAGAATTCCACGTTGGTCTTGGTCCGCTTCATGCGCTCGAGCAGGAACTCGATCGCCTCGACGGGCGGCATGTCGGAGAGGAAGTTGCGGAGCAGGTAGACCTTGTTGAGCTCTTCCTTAGTGAGGAGCAGCTCTTCCTTGCGGGTCGAGGTGCGCTGGACCTCGATCGCCGGGTAGACGCGCCGGTCGGCGATGCGACGGTCGAGGATGACTTCCATGTTGCCGGTGCCCTTGAACTCCTCGAAGATCACCTCGTCCATGCGCGAGCCGGTGTCGATCAAGGCCGTCGCGATGATCGTGAGCGAGCCGCCGCCCTCGATGTTGCGCGCGGCGCCGAAGAATCGCTTGGGCTTCTGGAGGGCGTTCGCATCCACGCCGCCCGAGAGGATCTTGCCGGAGTGTGGCACCACCACGTTGTGGGCGCGGCCGAGCCGCGTGATGGAGTCGAGCAGAATCATCACGTCTTTCCCGTGCTCCACCAGGCGCTTCGCCTTTTCGATCACCATGTCCGCGACCTGGACGTGCCGATCCGCCGGCTCGTCGAACGTGGAGGAGATCACCTCCGCCCCCTTCACGTTCTCCTCCATGTCGGTCACCTCTTCCGGCCGCTCGTCGATCAGCAGCACGATGAGGTAGATCTCCGGGTGATTCTCGATGACGGCGTTGGCGAGCTTCTGCATCAGGATGGTCTTGCCGGCCTTGGGCGGCGACACGATCAGGCCACGCTGGCCTTTCCCGATGGGGCAGAGAATGTCCATCACCCGCATCGACAGATCGCCGTCCTTGCGCTCGAGGCGGATCCGCTCTTCGGGATAGCGCGGCCGCAGGTTGTCGAACGCGACGCGGTGCTTCGCCTTCTCCGGCTCCTCGCCGTTGACGGTCTCGACTTTGAGGAGTGCCAAGTAGCGCTCACCCTCCTTGGGGGGACGCACCTGGCCCATGATCGTGTCCCCCGTGCGCAGGTCGAACCGCTTGATCTGGCTGGGCGAGACGTAGATGTCGTCCGGGCCGTACAGGTAGTTCCAGTCCGGGCTGCGGAGGAATCCGTAGCCTTCGGGAAGGATCTCGAGCACTCCCTCGCCGTGGAGAACCGTGTCGGAATCGAGGAGCGATTGCTCGATGCGAAAGATGAGATCCTGCTTGCGGAGCCCTGAGTAGTTGGTGATGTTCAGGGTTTCGGCCATCGCGTGTAATTCCGCGACGGACTTCTTCTTCAGTTCAGCGATATCCACGTGTGCTTAGCTCCGTGTGTGCTACGGCGGGCAAACCCCGGGGATGGGGGAGTAACGGGTTGAAAATGGATTCTTTGGGAGTTCGAAGGGGTGCGGATCTATACTAGGCCGCGGCGCACGCGCCGTCAAGTACGCCTATGGACCTGAGCGCGTTCCTGCTCGCCTGGCGGACGGCAGCGCTCCCGGACCGGGAAGTGATTGACGCGCTTGTACATCCGGCGCATGCCGGGCCCTCCCCGGCGCTCGCCGCGGCGCTCGCGCGCTGGCCCGGCACCTCCTACTGGTCTGACGAGCCGGAGGGACGCCATCTCATCCTCACGCGCCCGCTGGGGCGTCGGCACCGCGAGGCCTGGGGGCTGCATTTGCTGCTCTTCGCGGCGACGTTCTTCACCACGACGTTCGTCGGCGCCGTGCTCCAAGGTGCGATCCCGTTCGACCCGAACCCCCTGGCGCTGGTGCTCGGCACCTACCCCTTCCCACGGGACTTCGTCCACGCGTGGGCGACGGGGCTCTCCTTCGCCGGGCCGCTCCTCGCCATTCTGCTGTGTCACGAGCTGGGTCATTACCTCACGGCACGGCGCTATCAGCTCGATGTGTCACCGCCCTACTTCATTCCCGCGCCCGTCGTCCCGTGGTCCATCGGCACGATGGGCGCCTTCATCCGGCTGCGCACCGTCGTGTCGGACCGCCGTCAGCTGCTCGACGTGGGCATCGCTGGCCCGATCGCGGGACTCGTAGTGGCCCTGCCGGTGCTCGCGATCGGCCTGGCGATGAGTCACCCGCCAGCCGCTGGCTCGTCGTTGAGCGGGATGCTGCTGGGGCTCGATGACGGCAACGCCGTGCTCGGCGACTCGATCCTCACGTTCGCGCTGCGCCACCTGGTGAGCGGGTCGACGCCGGCCATCGTGCTTCACCCGGTCGCGTTCGCGGGCTGGCTCGGCGTGTTCGTCACGATGCTCAACCTCCTGCCCATCTCCCAGCTCGACGGCGGGCACATCCTGTACTCGGCGCTGCCGCGCTGGCACGCCCGAGTCGCCGTGGGGTTCTGGGCGCTGATCGTGGCGCTCGGCGTCTACTGGAGGGGCTGGCTCCTCTGGGGAACGCTCGTGCTGGTGCTGTCGCGCGGCCGCCTCGGCCATCCACCGGTGCTCGACGGACCGCGACCGCTGCCAGGGTCGCGGACCCTGCTTGCCTGGATCGCGCTGATCCTGTTCCTCGCCACCTTCACGCCGGTACCGTTTCGACTGTAAAAGGCCGGTGAAAAGCCCGTGAACGGCCGGGGAAGGGTGAGAGGCCCCTTCCCCCTTCCCCGGCCTCTTACCTGTATTTCCGTATTGCGTAAGTGTCGCCGGCTTATATCTTTGGACAAACCAGCCCTAGGGCGACGCA
>Ga0137384_10004878_pt1 | contig 10758 bp, 8 predicted proteins | sample SagtaG_2_FD_104922 | JGI IMG/M metagenome (GOLD analysis project Ga0137384, IMG submission 104922) | Vadose zone soil microbial communities from Sagehorn Ranch, Mendocino, California, USA - Sage2_R_60_16 metaG | ecosystem: Environmental > Terrestrial > Soil > Vadose zone | place: USA: California...
GAAGCAGCTGGTTGCCGGTCGCTGGTTTGCTGCTGGCGATCAAAGCGCTGTGATCATCAGCCAGGATGCTGCCGATAAATCCGGCCTGGGAGTAGGAGATAGCATCTCCTTTCATGGCGCCGTCTCAAGTGCAAGCTGGCATATCATCGGCATCGTCAAAGACTATAACGGTATTGGCCCTGGCTCGCTGGGAGTCTTGCTGGCGCCTATTGCAGAGGTCAATGCTTTCAGACGACTCCCACAAGATTTTGTACAGACGGTTATGGTCCAATCCCGCGATAACAGTTCGGTAGGGGTGAACGCACTTGCCACACGCATCGATACAATACTGAGCAGCACTGGCATTCAGGCGAACATCATCACTGCCCAGCAGCAGATCCAGCGCGACCAGAACGAATTTCAAATCCTCTATGCGCTGCTTTATACCGTCGTAGTGATTGTGGCACTGGTAGGAGCTATCGGCCTGTTCAATACCCTCGCTATGAGCGTCTTGGAACGGCGGCGTGAAATTGGTATCCTGCGTTCGATGGGTGCGACCGGTAGGAAAGTGGCGCAGGTCTTCTGGACAGAAGGTCTGACACAAGGTATCTTCTCCTGGCTCATCGCGCTTGCTCTAGGGATTCCAGCTGCCTATGGATTCGTGCTGCTCCTGGGGAATATCCCGGTGCCAGTTCCTTTTGCTTTTGATATGACAAATCTGATCTGGATGCTCGGATTTATTATAGTCGTTGTCACGATTGCCAGCATTGGACCAGCCTGGGGAGCGGCGCGAGTAAAGGTGGTGCAGACTCTGCGTTATGAATAAAATGCTTGTTGGAACGCGCGTTTGGCTTGACTTTCGTGAAACAAGATGGTATGCTATGAGTGTCCCAAGAAGGGACATTCCAGGGAAGCAAAGAGACCCTGGCATCTGGCGAGAGGACTCGCATTGGTAATCCGAAAGGAGACTTTATGCAACCAATGAAGAAACCAATACGCCTTTTAGGGATGGTATTTCAGATCGACCAGTAGGGCCCGTGCAGGCGGGCAATCCGAGCCTCTGAGCTACTAAGCCAGTACCTGACTTAACCGCGTCTATGTCTTGTTTGCACAGAATAGCCGGTCTTTTCGATGGCTTACGTCGCGGGTTGGCAGTGGTAAACAGAGGAACAATTACTAAGGGCATATCTCTACAACTCGTGCCCCTCTATATGTAATAAATCTCGGTTGAACGTGACACGGGAGTTGTGCAGAAAAAAACACAGAGGGCCTGGATAAGCACTAATCCAGGCCCTTCTGCTTTTTGGAAAACAGGGTTCCTCGCTCCATTCCACTTTCCTCCTTTCTACCTCTTCTCCCTTTGAATGATTTATCCTTTCAGGTAGTCCGCAACTTCAAATCCGGTAGTCGATTATTCCTCATTCTATTGCATTACATGGTCAAACCCTGTATACTGGTGTGGACGAGTTCTAAGGCTATCTCTACTGCATTAGTATGTTATAAATGCTTCATCAAGAGCATAGAGAGGTTAGGTCACTATGACTTCGCAAAGCAAATCTGTCGGCTTTATCATCGCAGCAATCGGTGGTGGTGTGGGGCTTCTCGCCTTTTTTGCTATGCCCTTATTTGCCTATAGTATTATATCCCTCACAGGGCAGCAGGTAGCCAGTCTGGCACAGCAGGCTTCGCAGTTGGGCAGTAGTTCAAATAGTGCGCAGGCACTCCTGGTCCTCTGGCTGGCACCTATAGTGGCTGGCATTATCATTCTGATTGCTGTATTGCAGTTTCGCAGCACGGTACAGTTCTCGGCAAAAAGAGCAGCCGCAGGCTGGCTGATTGCATTAGCCATTATCGGGATTGTCCTGTATGTAGGCATACTCATCTATCTAAATTCGCTCATTTCGTCCTCAACCTCCTCCTTCAGTTCTAACACACCATCAGTTTTTACCTTCATAGGCGTAGGATACTGGGTCTACCTCGTTTCAATGATCGCCGTTATTGTTGGCGCATCAATGGCGCTGTCGGGAAAGGCACAGGCGCAGGCAATCTCGGGACCTCCGCCTGGTTCACCGTCCTATCCTCCTTATGAGCCACCACTGCAGAACGCATCTCAATACCCTCCGCAGTATCCGCCTTATCAACAGCCCTGGTCGCAGCAGCCACAACAGCCGCAGTATCCACCAACGGAGCGCGCGCCAGGCTCCTCGCAATGGCCGCCGTCGCAGCCATATCAATAGGATACTGCATTTGCTCAGGATAAGTTAGAAATTTTGCTTGATAATCTCTAGACAACCATGTTAATATGGAGTCTATAATCATAGTGGGCGTCCCAGAGAGAGGCATACTAGTGTACAAAGCTCGTAATTGGCCCCTCTTGAGACGTTAAAGGGAAAGGTCAGGTTTGCTATGGAAAAGCTGAAAGAACAAAGGTATCGCGGCTATGTTATTGCAGGTATTGGTGGCATTGTTGCTTTTATCGCTTTCTTCTTGCCTTACGTTTCGGTATCGGCTGTCATTATCAGCATTTCGGCCAGTGGATCACAAATTGGAGGGTGGCTCTGGTTTGAGTTTCTGGCAGCGCTGGTAGCGATTGCAATACCCCTGGTACTCATTTACAGAAACAACGCCTTTGGTTTGACCAACATGCCAATTGAGAAACAAATTCGATATGGCATTTTCACACTGATCGGTGCAGGCGCGGTTGGCCTTCTGATCGAGCTTATTGCAGCGCTTCAAATTCATAGTGCCCTCAGTGGTACGACAGGAGTAGATCCGACCACCCTTGGTGTGAGTGTTAGCTTGAGTATTGGCTACTGGCTCTACCTGCTCTCCGCGATAGCTATAGTCGTTGGCGGTGTGATGGCGTACAGAACGATGCCTGCTTTGATAGCAGGGCAGTCCTGGCAATATCCATCATCAACACAGTATCCACCTTACGGACAGCAATATCCGGGGCCGTCGACTCAGTATCCTCCCTACCAGTCTGGGGATCAGACACCATATCCATCATACCCTGCGCAGTATCCCCCGGTAGATCAGCAGCAGTACCAGCCAACGGAACTGAAACAACCCTATCCGCCGACGGGTCCACAGCAGTACCAGCCAACCGAGCAGCAACAGCCGCCCTACCCACAGCAACAATATCCGCAGCAGCAATATCCACAGCAGCAGTACCCGCCACAGCAGTATCCGCCATCTCAATAGGAGTTGGTGTCTGAGAATACTTTTGAAAGAACTGCGTGAGGTTCTCTTACGCAGTTCTTCTTCGTTAATCCTCCAGCGACAGGATCGCCATAAACGCTTCCTGCGGAATCTCCACGTTGCCCACCATCTTCAGACGTTTCTTGCCCTCTTTCTGCTTCTCCAGCAGTTTGCGTTTGCGGGTGATGTCACCACCATAACACTTGGCCAGCACATCCTTGCGCACTGCTTTGACCGTTTCGCGGGCGATAATGCGCGAGCCGATAGCCGCCTGTATGGGTACCTCGAAGAGCTGGCGCGGGATGAGGCGGCGCAGCTTCTCAACCAGAGAGCGTCCCTGCGTATAGGCTTTGTCGCGGTGTAAAATCAATGACAGCGCATCCACCGGCACAGCGTTGACGAGGACATCCAGCTTCACCAGGTCGGCTTCATGATAGCCGCCAAAAGTATAATCGAGCGAGGCATAGCCCTGGGTGCGCGACTTGAGCTGGTCATAAAAATCGGTAATCAGTTCGGCCAGAGGGATGCTGTAGGTGAGCAGGACCCGCTCTGCCTCGATGTACTTCATCTCTTTGAAGGTGCCGCGCCGGGTCGTCACCAGGTCCATAATGGTACCGATGTAGCGCGTCGGCGTGAAAATGGAGATATCCATCCAGGGCTCTTCAATTTTCTCGATCTCACCCTCATCAGGAATGTCCGATGGGTTATCCACCTCCAGCAGCTCGCCATTCGTCTTGTACACGTGGTATTCCACGCTGGGTGCCGTCGCCAGGATGTCCAGGTTATACTCGCGTTCGATGCGCTCCTGGACGATCTCCATATGCAAGAGGCCCAGGAAACCGCAGCGAAACCCGAACCCCAGGGCGGTGGACGTTTCCGGCTCGTAGAAAAGCGATGCATCGTTGAGTTTCAGGCGATCGAGCGCTTCACGCAGCAGGGGATATTCGTTGCCCTCGACAGGATAGATACCCGCGAAGACCATCGGCTTGGCCGGCTTATAGCCTGGAAGCGGCTGGACATGTCCAAGCGCGCTGGGAACCGTCACGGTATCGCCCACACGACAATCCTTCACATTCTTAAAGCCGGTTGCGATATAACCCACTTCGCCAGCCGAAAGCCTATCGACGGAGATCAGGCGCGGCTGGAAGTATCCGGCCTCCAGTATCTCGGTGGTGCTGCCGGTCGCCATCATAGCGATTTTTTCGCCCTCGTGTAACTCACCATCGACGATGCGCACGTAGGCAATCACGCCCTTGTACGAGTCGTAATGTGAGTCAAATACCAGTGCGCGCAGTGGCTGTCGCGGGTTGCCCTTCGGCTGGGGAATGTGTTTGATGATGGCTTCCAGGATATCCTGGGTGCCAATGCCTTCTTTCGCCGATGCCAGGATGGAATCTTCTTTGGGCAGCCCGATGACATCCTCGACTTCCTGCTTCACCCGTTCCGGGTCGGCGCTGGGCAGATCGATTTTGTTGATTACGGGAATTATCGTCAGGTCTGCTTCAACCGCCAGGTAGAGATTTGCCAGCGTTTGCGCCTCGATCCCCTGTGTGGCGTCGATGACCAGCAGCGCGCCTTCGCACGCAGTCAGGCTGCGTGACACTTCGTAGGTGAAATCGACATGACCGGGGGTGTCGATCAGGTTGAGTTCGTACTGTTCGCCGTTGAGCGCGGTGTAGAGCATGCGCACGGCCTGCGCTTTGATGGTGATGCCCTTCTCGCGCTCCAGATCCATCTGGTCGAGCGTCTGCTCCATCAATTCGCGTTTCGATACGGTTCCGGTAAATTCGAGCAAACGGTCAGCCAGGGTCGATTTGCCATGATCGATGTGGGCGATAATGCAGAAATTTCGAATATGTGCTTGATCTGTCATTCAATAATGCCTCCGCACAACACTTCATCATCATCCTCGCCGCCATAGAAGACGGCTGCCTGTCCAGGTGTGATGGCACGCTGTGGGCGTGTAAATGTCACTTGCGCTCGCCCTCCCTCAAGAGGAGTAACGCTCGCTTCTTGTTCTAGTGCCTTGTAACGAATGCGCACGCGCGCCGTGAATGGCCCAGTTGGAATCTCCCCGCTGACATAATGCATTTTGCCGACGGTGCAACTTGTCTTCTCCAGCGCTGAAGCCGGGCCGACAACCAGGGCGTTTTGTTCAGCGTCGATTTTCAGGACGTGCATCGGTTCAGGTGAGGTAATGCCCAGCCCCTTGCGCTGTCCAATCGTATAATATGCCAGCCCGCGATGGCGCCCAAGCGTTTTTCCGCTCGCGTCAAAGATGGGTCCGGGCCTGGGAATCTGTATCACACCGCTTGCTTGCGCTGTTGTGGCTCTTGCCCCAACGCCCACCAGTTGTGGCTCTTGCTCCTCTTCCTGGTTGCTGGCATAGCGGTCAATAAACCCGCGATAATCGTTTTGCGCGACGAAGCAAATTTCCTGGCTTTCAGCCTTACTTGCTACGCTCATGCCGCGTTCCGCCGCCATAGCCCGCACCTGCGGCTTGGTGTATTCGCCCAGGGGAAAGCAGGCGTGAGTAAGCTGCTGCTGGTTGAGTACGTGCAGCACATACGATTGATCCTTTTCTGGATCAATGCCTCGCCGCAGTCTGCGCTTGCCTGTTATCGGATGGTCATCTACACGCACATAGTGACCCGTTGCCAGGTAATCGGCATCAAGCGCCAGGGCGCGATTGAGCAGCAAGGTGAAGCGGATATGGCGGTTGCAGGTCAAGCACGGGTTGGGTGTGCGGCCTGCCACGTATTCCTGGTAGAAGAGATCGACCACGTTTTCCTTGAATTCTTGCTCCACGTTGACCAGGTAAAATGGCATGTCAAGCATACGCGCCACGCGCCTCGCATCATCGACGGATTCAAGGGAGCAGCACTTATTTTGCGCAACACGCTCCACGCCATCGTCATCGATGACGCCAGGCTCAGACCAGAGGCGCAGCATGATGCCGATCACCTCGTGTCCCTGCTCCTTGAGTAGCGCGGCGGCTACCGAACTATCCACGCCGCCGCTCATTGCGACGACTATCCTTGCCATGATGATGCTCCTATGCTTGTTTGTGATGCTTTCCCTGATTCGTATAGAGAAAAATGACTAGCCGTGTGGGGCTAGTCTTCTGGTGGTGCGCCTGCATTGTAATATGTGCCTGGCTGGAATTGCCCTCCGTGCCATGTTAAGGGTAGCATAGAGTTGGTACCTTGTCAAATAGCATAGGGCTTGTGAAAGGCGACCGCGAGGGTCGCCCTGGTGATAATTCACAAACAAGCAAAACATCCCATCCCCTCGACTCAATGCTTTCTTTCGTGTATAATGATGCGGACGATACATATGCCGTATCCTGTACGATGCTCATACAAGTTGAAACGCAACTTTCACTAATTAAGAGACGTTAGCAATCGTAAAGGTGATGTGAAGAGTAGCCAATAGCAATAATTCGCCCACAATGCCTGGATTAATTATAAGGGACGGTGGGCAGGGAGTATGAAACCATGGCCAAGAAGACAGCGAGTGTGCGCGGTGGAGCGTCACGCAACAAACCAAGATCGCAGAAGAGTATTCAACTGGTGCGCCCGGTCTCAACCGCCACTGAGCTTGAAGTTGACAACGGCGAAGAAGAGACGACCGGCACGGTAGCTACATCAACTGCCGCTGAGCCCACAATTGAGGCTGAAGTGGAAGTGGCGGAAGTCGAGGAAGTGGCGGAAGTCAAAGAACCGAAGGCAGCGAAGGTCGTCAAAGAAGTCAAAGCGCCCAAAGTAGAGGCCACTAAGCCTGTTGTGGAAACGACTGCCGCGCCTAAGAGCGCCTCCGCCCGTCTCGCGGCGCGGCGTCAGACCGCCCAACAGACGCAGAAGCGCGCACCTGCTACTATGATCTCGGCAGAAAATTATAAATATGTGCGCAAAGACTTGATTTTCATCGCAATTCTGGCGGCCATCATGTTTTCAGCGATCATCATCCTGCATTTTGTCCCGGCCATTGGTGGCTAAGGATAAACGTGAGAGCAAGAGGAACCTCAACGGTCAATTTCTCGCGGTATGGGAACCTGGTGTGATCAAACAGCAAGTCGAACAAAGAAAGAAGCGCTGATCGTAGCAGTTGATTTCAGCGCTTCTCTTTATGTATATGGTACCTGGTGGCTGATGTCGGGACCGTATTGCCCCGGCGCCAGATATGTGAGATCCTGGTTGGCTTAGTGCAACAGGGGGCCGGTGCCAATGCCAGCAGGGATGCCATGTCGGTATGCTGCCGGAATAGTCACGCCCAATACTCGCTGCATAGCCATTGTATGACTGCAATCCCCCCAGTCATGGAAGAAACGACAGGTACAGTGCCACTCCCCGTTATCATAGTTCGTGGTGTGAACATCGTTCTCGCCCCGGAATGTCGCTTCGAAACGAGTGAACTGGATTCTTTCGGGTTCTTCCGCGTAACGCTTGGCTTTAGCAATCTTACTGATCATACTTGAATTCACTGTCGGTAATCTCCTTCAAATCTAGCAAACCACTCCGCACCCACTTTTCGTTTGAACTCTATACTCAAGTTAGGTACGTAGCCTCAATCTATCTGCGTAGGCCTACGTAAGTACGCGCCGATAGCTCGTGAAAGACTTCTTCGTTCCTCCTTTCGTGAATAGGATATGCCCGTTTCCGGCGAGCATTCAGTAAATTGGCCCACAGAATGAAGAAAAATCGATGAGCCCGGCGTCCATGCGCGTATAATGAATGAAGAGAAAAAAAAACACCAGGGCAAACTGTCCCTAGTGTGTATTTACGTATCACCATCAGCTGCCACTGGCTTCACCAGTGATGCAACTCGTGATATTGAAACCGCGTCCATAGACAAGTACCCTCGTGACTTCTTTATCGCCTCGGATTTCCGTGTCTGAATGGGTAGATTATACCATATGAATGCTCGAAAGTCCACCCTTTTTGCGGGGTGAAAACGCCATTTTATCCCTGCCATAAAGGAAATGATCGGTTGTGATTATCCTGTGATACAATATGCCACGTTTTCTCTCCTCGTACGACATATACTATGAGATCTCATAAATGGAAGGGGAGCGCATGCAACAACTGAACGCAGGTGAGGCGCAAGGTGGCATAGATATCACCCTCTATGACCGTTATGCGCCCATCATCTTTGCCTATCTGTACCAGCAGGTATCGAGCCAGCAGGACGCTGAGGATTTGTTGCTGGAAGTCTTCATGGCCGCTCACAATAGTGAGACGTTCTTTGGCATCACTACTAAGCGACAGCTGGCCTGGCTGCGACGAGTTGCACGCAATAAAGTGGTTGATCGCTACCGGCATGCTGCTCTACTCACCATACTACCTTTAGAGCATGCCGTAGAGACAGAAGATGACGAACTGACGCCTGAGCAGCGCGCCGTGCAGCGGGAGAACTACGAGCGCCTCTATCAATCGCTTGTGCAGCTCTCACCCCTGCAACAACAACTGATCCGGCTGCGTTATGGCAATGGCCTGCGCCTGGTCGAAATCGCGGGCATCCTCGATAAACCGGAGGGGACGGTGCGCAAATTGCTCGCGCGTACGCTGCATCAGTTACGTGCAATCTATGAGAAGACAGAGAGAGGGACTTATTCATGAAGCCTTTCGATGATAGCATACCCGAAGAGACAGAAGCGCAACACCTGGAACTTGTCACTATGCTGCAACGTACGTATACCAAACCTGTTCCACTCGCGCCAAATGAGCAGGAGCAGATTATCGCGCAAGTGCGAGAACGCTTGCTTCGGATAGACCAGGTGGACACTCAGAACGAGGACACTGTACCGCAGGTGGGAATGGCAGATTCAATCCCTCAAGCGCCAGTTGCCTTACCAGGCAGGGCTCGTCCTATTGGAAGAATTATGAGCCTCGTCAACACGCTCGCTGCCATCCTGGTGATTGGAGCCATTATTGGCGCTTCGGTGCTGCTCTTTACACGCCATCCATCAACCTCTACCACGCCTACTGTTCCTGCCGTCGGACCTGTAGACACACCTGTTACTGTACATACGGAGAGAGATGGCCTCGAAGCATCCATGAGCCTGACACCCGGCCCGTACTTTCTCAGTGAAATGTTGGCGGCAGACCTCTCGCTCACCAATCACTCACATACCACTTATTCATTAGGAGGTGCAGACGTTGAGAGTCTTTGCGGTTCTGCCCTCAATATAGATGTGACAGGTGGCAGCGCACCGTATTATACGCCTCCTCCTATGTTTTATCCCCCTATCGCTTGTCCATTAACAATGACGATCTTGAAACCTGGTCAGACCATCCATCTACGTCAGTACCTGCCTCTGATTGCGAGTGGCCATGTAACGCTCACTGAAGGAGCTCTATGCCTCGTGAAAGTTAACGGGTCTGGTACCACCAATGGCCCTTGCCCGCTCGATGGCTACTGGCCGTCCATACATATTAATGTCAACTCGCGTGTGCCTTCAGATCGTATGATTTCGTTTCATAGAAGCGGCTCACACGTCTTCGTCGATGCTCCAGGAGGTGCTCGCTCCCGCCTGCTGTACCTGTATAGTGTGACGTGTCAAGATTTCCAGGATCAGGGGGGATCTGGAACTGGCAATTTCATATGGGAACCCATCCCAACGAACGAGGTCAAGGAGCCAGGTTGTCCAGGTAAGAACGTGAAATGGACGTTTGCTTTCAGCGCTGTTGGCTACTCTATCGTCTCAGGAAGCTACCCTGCCCATTAGAGGATAGGAAGCATCTGCACCAGCTGCTGGCGAAAGCGCTCTAAATCTTGCAAGGTCTCATCCCGATCATTCGACGACATAATAACCCTCCTTGACTTGAATACTGCCTCATCGTGTTATAATTACGTTGTTCACAATCGACCAGCCTCGCAGGATGGTGAGTGCCTCGCTACCCCGTACACGCCTGTAGTTTACCTGGGAATACTAGAGTTTCCCTGAAAAAGAATGGGAAAGATTGAATTGTAGTGAACAAGGGAACCACAACATGATGGGAAAATTGGGAAATGAAGGACTTTGGACTATTCCTGACCGAATGGATCCCTTAGACGCTACCGTGTTGCAAGTAGCCCATGTACACTATGCGGAAACACTTGGAGGTAGAATCGTGGTTGGAAACAATTACGGAGAAGAGCTGCATCCCGTTCTCAAGTCTAGTAATCTCTACACACTTGCATCAGACAATGCCCGTTGGCTCATGCAGCTTGCTGATGTTGAGCGCTTTGCTGTTGATGACTGTATTCTCCTTACGAACAGCAATGATTTCAGAGGTTGGGAACCTCGCGAGATCAAAACGATAGTTCTTAACAGCCCACTACCAATTCCTGATGATCTTGCTGAGGTACAAAAGGAGAAATTGTTTGCCATCGAACAGCACTATTTCAACTCGCCTCACTACAGGCTGGTGTCTGCGACACCAGCTTTTAGCGAACTCGACCACTTAAAAGTCGTCTTAGCTCCTCTCGGCTTCTACGACTATTACAGCCTGAATCCGTTCTTTGATGAGCCACTCCTCACCTCGCTGGATGGGTCAAAAATATCCATTCGACAAAAGTATGGGAATACAGCACTGA
>Ga0137384_10004881_pt1 | contig 10757 bp, 7 predicted proteins | sample SagtaG_2_FD_104922 | JGI IMG/M metagenome (GOLD analysis project Ga0137384, IMG submission 104922) | Vadose zone soil microbial communities from Sagehorn Ranch, Mendocino, California, USA - Sage2_R_60_16 metaG | ecosystem: Environmental > Terrestrial > Soil > Vadose zone | place: USA: California...
CTGCCCACCAAAAAGTGGTATCGAGAAAGGGCTTGATCATTTCAAGAGTTATTGTCAAAGCAACAAGCCCGATTCGCGTCTCGAAGAGAGACAGGTCTGGACGGAAGAATGAAACTAGGTCTTAGTGACTGATAGGTTTATGGTGATGGTGTGCATGACGGAGCCGCTGGTTGCCGTCACAGTGATGACATAAGCACCATCGCCCTGGGGCGAGTGGGCTGTCGAAATCTCAAGCATAGAAGTAGCTGTTTCCCCTGAAGTTATCGTGAGACTTGTCGCGCTGAGTGTTAAGCTGGGGCTCTTGGGCGTCATAGGAGCGATTGTAGGCGTGAGGCTGACAATGCCTGAGAAATGATTCATGCTGGTCAGAGTGACCGTTACATTTGTAGAAGTGCCACGGGTGATGGACAAGATGCTTGGGCTCGCAGAAACGGCGAAGTCTGGAGATACGGTAGCGTCAGATATCACCCTCACTGTACTACCTAAATCCGTGACAAATACCTCCCGCACTCCACTGTCATAGGCCACGGCGAGTGGGTGTGCGCCCACTTTGACGATTGCAGCCACAGTATTGGACACGTCAGAAATCACGCTCACCGTACCATTATTGGAATTCGCGACAAAGACATCCTCTATCCCACGATCATACTCTACACCGTAGGGACCTGAACCCACATTGACAGTCGCGACCACAGTGTTGGACGCGTCAGATATCACGCTCACACTGGAGGAAAATTGGTTCGTGACAAATACCTCTCCCATCACGCCATCATACGCAGCGCCGGCAGGGTAAGTGCCCACGGGGATGGTTGCGACCACAGTGTCGGACAAGTCGGAAATCACGCTAACCGTATCATCTTGGGAATTCGTGACAAATACCTCTCGAGTTCCACCGTCATAAGCTACGGCGACTGGGAACGTGCCCACGGGGATGGTTGCCACCACGGTGTTGGACACGTCAGAAATCACCTTGACACTGTCACCAGCAAAGTGTCCAGCGGAGTCTGCGACAAATACCTCCCCCATCCCACTATCATAGGCTTCGGCGAGTGGCCAGAATCCGCCCAGGTTGACGGTTGCAACCACGGTGTTGGACACGTCGGAAATCACGCTAACACTAGAGGAAAATTCGTTCGTGACAAATACCTCTCCCATCCCACTATCATAAGCCAAGCCGTTGGGGTACCCACCCACGAGGATGGTTGCCACCACGATGTTGGACACGTCGGAAATCACGCTCACTGTATTATTTTCAGAATTCGCGACAAATACCTCTCTCATCCCACTATCATAAGCCACTGCGAAGGGCCCTGCGCCCACGGGGATGGTGGTAACCATAGTTTGGCTGGCCTTAGCCATTGATACAAACGAAAAGGAAAACATGAGCAGAGAGAGAATGCTGATGGCGAGAATAACTCTGAATCCGGATGACTTGCTACACGCACGCGTAGTAGAACCGATTCTATTCGAGAATTTTTTGCTCAATCGATTCTTGCTAGTCTGAGCACGGAATTCTCCAGCCATCAATGTTTCGCGTCGGTAGGGTCCTAATTGGGCTATTTACCCCTATACTGAGGATGGCGCCGTGTATTTCCATAGAAATCTATTCATACACGAAGCAAGAAGTCTACACTTCATTCTTATGGCAGCATGATCTATGAAACTTCAGCTCGCGGAGTGCAGCGAATTTTACAAAACTTCTCGAACCATACCGCTTCTACCAAACTGCTCTCAAGATGTTGGCGTAGTTCGTGGACAATATCTAGAACTGCCTCGTCAGGCTTCCTTCATCGCGACCTAGAGAGCCAGGGAAGTTGACGATTCGTTGAGGATCAGCGATTACAACGCTTCACGATTCTGTGAAGGCCAGAAAGCTGAGGACCGAAGCGGGAGCCAGAAACATTCCGGTGAGCTAGCGGGGATGCTTTGCGATTACTCCCTCTTTATGGTTGAAAATCCAGTTTTCCCCGAAAATCGCCACAGATATGGAGGTCTCTGAAAGTAACTTCTGTCTCCAGCTACAATTCGGATACCAAGCGTCGGGTCCCCTAGTCTATCAAGATCTTCAGGCAAAACAGGTTCTTGAGATCGTACAGTCGTTCAATGTTCTGTTTAGCTCGGACAGGTCGAGTGACAGGTTTACGGGCAAACCTGTTACCCAAGCGACAGGTTTGTACTACGACTATGCGCGCTGGTATGATCCGTCTACTGGCGGTTTATCAGTCTGGATCCATCTGCGGGCCAGTTGTCTGATCCTCAGAGCCAGAACGGCTACACTTATGCCCGTGATCTTCCAACGGTTCTAGTGGTCCGCCCTGAGCCGCGTTCCTCAATTGTAACTACTCGCTCTGTGATGGACCAGGCTTCTTCATAAGTAGTGAAGAGGTCAGCCTGCCTTAAAACATGAGCTCTGCCAAGACCTCATCTATGGTAACGCTTGTTACCGAGGTTACACTCATGGAATAGTAAACATAGACAAGAACAGCCCCAATGATCACAGCCGCCAAAAAAATTGCGACGTATATTCTTCTCGTGAGCACTCAACTAGGGGACGCAGTGATTGAAGCAAGATCCATAGTCGATGATGAGGGTTGCGGTTGTCCAGTTCCAAGTGACCGAATTTGTGACCGTTGCAGTCTGGGAGTAGAACCCAGCTGTTAGTTGGCTTGTCATCCCCAGAACAACATTGGCAGCGCTGTAAGAAATGGTTCCAACGTCTCTGCTCTCGTTTACGCTAAATCTAAGGTTGTACGTAAGATAAGACCCAGGTAGAATCGTGGCACTACCGAATGTTTGACTTCCTCGCACGTCTGGCGCTAAGTCTATCAGAAAGACTGGGTGTTCCAGTTTTACGTTTAGAGCCTGGGCATTTGACCATACTTGGACTTCTATGATGAACGTGGCGTTTCGGTTTGGATAGGTGCCGCTTACAAAGTTCCGGTCTGCAAAAACCTGATCGATACTTACGGTTGTTACCGAGGTTACACTCATGGAATAGTAAACATAGACAAGAACAGCCCCAACTATAATTGCCACGAGGAGGATTGTAATAGACAATCTCCGCGTTAGACGAAAAATGCCCGGATTCATCTCGACCTTGGGCTATGGGCAGTTGATCTGAGAATTAAAGCGTTAGCAAGGCATAATGTCGTCACGTAACTCTCGAGCTGAAGAGGCTCCTTTTGGGGGGTTCTGATTATTTTCTACTCATAGTGCGAGCGGGAACATCATGTGCGAGACAATAGCATCATCATATTACTTTTTTCCGCTTATTTGGTAGGCACTTCGTATAAGGCCACAGACGGCCGTCCGGTGCTATGCTCGGTGCGAATGTCTCTCATCGGAAAAGATACCTACGAACATTCTTTCTGATTGTTCTAATGACGGTCTCCCTCGGTACGTTCTTAGCTTTAGATACGAAGCCTGTGCAGGCAACGACAACAATCCCTTCTAACTCTGATGACAACTATTCCGCCGGAAGTTGGCTAGGTCTAAGGCCTCAGGGCCCGAACGAGCTTGTCAACTTCAACCAGACAGTAACAAACAAGGCTGTCTCTTCTGATAATGTTGCGGAGGTCATGCTTTCAACCAAGGTTCATTCGTTGCTGACTGGAACACCAGATGTCGTTCAGTTAAGCTTTATCATTAATGCGAACACCCGGCACGGTATCGCATACACATGGAACGGACCCAGCTCTCTAAGCTTTTACGGGATCAGTACGGCAACCAACACGGGGATTCACTGCAGCGGGTGTGGAGCCTGGATCAGTGTTCCCGAAATGATCTTCTATGGAGCAGCCGGCCTGAGCGGTTACTATAACAAGATCTGGGTCTCATCCGACGGATATCTCTCGGTATTGGGCCCCTCAACAACAGGCTCCATCGGCCCCGGTGTCATCGCCGCGTTCTCCCGGCCACTCTGTCTTTCATGCGGTGGCAATATCTGGGACTGGTGGGACGGCAGTGGCGGCTTCTTCGTGGCATGGGACAATGTATTCAGCGGATGCTGCACGAAAGAGTCGTTTCTCATACACGTGCTATCAGTCACGGACCCAAGTTCTCGGTATGGTGAGAGTGGCATCGAATTCTGGTACAATTCAGTCACTCCCAACGATGGCGTGACTACAGCGGTTGGTATAGCCGACCAGTACGGGACCAGAGTCGTCTCGGTCAATCCAACATCGTTCTTCCAGCTGAACAATCAGAAACTAGTATTCACAGCCACTATCGGGCCCAAATATGTCAACAGTCTCAAGGTAAGCCTGGCAGATACCAGCAATGGTGCCCTCGATTCAAAGGCAGAAGTGGCACTTGACCCCTCGACGAATCCTCCTGGAAACCCCTTTGGATACAATGTCATAGTCAGCCCGTCAGCGCCACCGACAATACCCTTTCCCGACTATGCAAAGACCGCACTCGGAAGTGCCGAAGTAGTGGCTGGTATTGCCGGAGCATCTGGAGCAATCGAAGGTGGACTGCTCTTCGTCGATCCCGCTCTCGGTGCGATCGTGCTCAGTCTTGACACGTACAACGCGCTGGTCCAGAATTATAGGGCCGCTCAGCAATTGTTGTGGTACACTCAATCCACCCCTGGAGACGGCAGCCCGGCATATATCCATGGCTGGGCTGCTCAGGACGGATCTCCCGTGCCGAACTTGACCCCCGCGGACGCTTCTTTAGCGGGAAAAGTGATATGGAGCTTCTCGGACCTGCTTAGAAACCAACCACATCACCTGACGTTAACCGCCACGGTAGGCTACACCGACGCTACGAGCCAAGAGGGAGCTGACACATATACGGTATCGGTTAGCGACCAGTTAGACATCAACCCTGATTACAAAGTACTAACTGAAAATTTCGAGGGTGGAAATGGAGTCTTCAATCCAAATGTTTGGTCCCCCACGGGGACTTGGCAGTTAACCAACTGCCCCATTATCAACGGGCCGAGTTGCATTCAAGGAACCTACATGGCATGGTCGGGGTCTCAGACCAACGAGCTAGCTCCCCTGGTAATGAGGATAGGAAACTACGTCAACTATAACCAGATAGTTGTCTACTTCCACTTTTGGGTCTCAACTAGCGGAACCGTCACGATTTCATACCTAAGTAATGGTGTATGGACACAGTGGACAGGGTACAGCGGACCGATCAGCACCAGCGGGGCACGTGCTAAGACTCTATACACAGAGTGGATAAACGCTAGGATGACGATGCCTCCGACCGCAACTTCCATAGCGTTCACATACCAAACAGGATCTCCCGACCCGGGCCAAGGATTCTACATGGATGACATCTACTTGTTCGGAGATGGCCCCGGCAACTCTGGTGATGTTGTCGTAAATGGTCAGCTTGCAACAAGCACATCACCTGCGCACTCCGTGCCCATCTCGATGGATGGGGGACCTTACTACTACACGACAGACCATTTCTTACAGATAAACGGACCCCATACGGTAACAGCTGAAAGTTTCTTCACTGACAGCACTGGGTCTTATTCGTTCTCCAACTGGTTGAGCGGAGGCACATCGCCATCTATGACGGTAACCGTACCGAGCGCCGGACTCGTAGCAAACTACGCGATAGTACCAGACTTCACCGTCACCTCGAATCCCACTGCAGCGGATATTACTTACGGATCCTCGAAAGGATTCTCTGTCTATGTTACAAGCAGGAACGGATTCACGGGCTCCGTCACCCTTACCGCCTATCCCCCAACGGGCATCAGTGGCATAACAGCGTCACCCAGCCCGACCACGGTCACTCTCTCCCCAAACAGTCAGGTCTCATATGTCTTGACGATATCCGTCGCAAATTCTGTCAACCTCGGAAACTACATCGTGACTCTGACGGGAACCGGGGCCGGACTCTCAAACTCAGTCTTCATCACCGTCAGCGTTACGTGTCCAAATTGCGGAGGAAGCGGTAGCGTAGCGGCAGGCACATTGATAACTCTGGCAAATGGCACACAGATTTCCGTGCAGCATCTCAAAGTAGGCATGCAACTTCTTTCATATGATACTGGCACAAACCGGTTTGTGCACACAACCATTACAAACTTCGCTACTGTAATCACTCACAATAGTGAGATAATCCAGACAACAGTTGGCCAGACGCTCATAGTAGATCAGAATCCGGCCCAGGAACTCTACGTGATGCTGCCCAATGGTACTCTCGCAATGTTATCGGTCACTTCACTAAAGGTGGGCTACTCGCTCTTCAATATCCCCACCATGTCATGGGTCCAGATAACAAGCATAAGCTACCAAACCGGTGGGAATCATACAATGTACGATATCTACAACACCGATCCGGGAAATTACATTGCAAATGGCTACTTAGATCCACAGAAGAAGTGAGGTCTAGACCTTACGAGCTAGTCTTTCTCGGGTATGAAAGTTGCAACAGTGGCCCTAAGAATTTGGATCTATGATGAAGTCGAGCCTTTCTAGAGCCATTAGGCTCGATGATCAGAGCCATTAGAGCTGGACGAGTGCCACGAGGTTCGACTTTGGACCCTGATTCGTCGGGGCTATGACACGGGTTATCCGGCTAGAAACTTATGAGTCTCGTTGTTATACGGACTAGTTGCGGATTTCTTGTTGAAGGCTCGGGTACTTCTTGCCTTCGTTATCGCTCTGCTGGTCTTAGCCTGGGTGATGGGAAGCCTGGCCAGAAGCCAACCTAGTGGAAGCCTACTCGTCAACTCTTTCTGGATACTGTACGTTCTGGACGCTCTACCTGTTCTTGGACTCGGAGCCTTCGTCCTCCTGATTATCATAGTTCTTCTGTACATGCGGAGTCTCTCCGACTCGCTAGGTCACGGGATCGCGGGAAGGATGAAGAAACGGAAGAAGCACAGGACTCTTCGGATCATGATAGTCATCTACGCATGGGCCTTCGTCCTAGTCTATCTCATGTTACGCTGTAATGGCCTTGACTGCCATGTATCCAGCAACAGTAGCGTAGAGGGAATCGGAAAGGAAATTGTGGCAGGTAGCCCAAACCCTAGCCTTCCCAGTCTACAGGGAAGTTTTGCTGGTCTGACCAGACTGATTCCTTGGGGATGGTTCCTCCCTGTCTTCATAGCGCTCCTCATAGTCAGCACTATCGTGGTGGGACGGAGCCTCATCGTAGGGTTCCGAGAGTCAAAGGCTCAAACCAATGAAGAGATCCTGGTTGCCCGGAATGATGCTTTGAAAGCGGTCGAGGATGCGATGAGGATGATCGCAGGCTCGGATAACGGCGACCCGAGGACGAGAATAATCAACTGCTATCAACGTCTGATCTTAACAGGTGCCAAACACGGTGCGAGCCTGGCTCCTCAGCAGACAGCCCGCGAACTAGAACAGGAAATGAGACGAACATTTCTCTTGGAAGGGCCAGCGATAGGCAGGCTCACCATCCTCTTCGAGGAGGCAAGATACAGCCAACACCAGCTATCGGACGATGAAGCCTCGAAAGCCCATGAATACCTGGCCGAGATAGCGGAAGAGATCAGCCCTATCCAATCCCTTTCTACGATAACACTCTGAGCGTCAACCGTAGACCGTGCGCCATGTTTCTTCAATCTTTAAGATCGCCGACCGGTACCTCCGTGCGGTGTGCTACGACAACCCGATGATCTGCGGAGACATGCTCAACGACTACGGCTACAATTTCGATTCGGACGTTGTCGTTCCCGAGGACACCGGCGGGCTGCGAGCTTGTGCCGAGACCACAAGCCGTTACGTGAATCCGAGCAACGGTGTACATGCAGTAGATGGACTCCTAACGGGACTCCACGATCCGGTTACGAGTCATCTTGCAATGCTCAGCGCTATCGAAGGGCTAGGTCGGATAAGGTCTGCCTACGCTGATGCGATCGAGCATCGGTATCTCTGGCACGAGTTCGGCGACAGCCATCTCATCTGGCGGCAGTCCCCGAACTGACTGCGAAAGGCGAGTCTTATTTGCCGAAAACATACGCAAGGTATTCGTGGAGCGTCAAGAAAAGACTTGCCGAGAAGTTCTTTGACGCGTGGCAGGATTTTGCAGTTTGGGGGGCTAGACGTTTCACCTAGGAAGCACTGCGGGCACGAATGGTTTGAGAAGCGTATTGAAGCATGAGCAACGCTGACCCAACTATTGCCACAGTAATGGTTGGCTGTCGATCCCAGTTGGGTATGATGATAATCGTCTTTGAAAGATAAGAAGATAAGCCTCTCCGCATCAAGAATAACTGAGAACTAGGCACGGTTGAGAACTTGCCCTAATTGCGGAAGTCTGATCTCAGATGATGAGCACCCGTGCGGCGTCTGCGGATCCGACATCTCAGAGACAGCTTCGCTCGGCCTTGATCAGTCGACACAGTTCAAGGATCATGCGGCTCGGATGAAAGGAGAAGCTAGCAAGTCGGGGATCGCTGGATTACTGATTGGATTAGGACTGATAGTGTCAGGATCGGCTAGCCTGTTCTTCATAGGACTTCTAGGATTTGCAATACTGATAGTTGGCGTAGTCCTTGTCATGTCCGGAATTGATACTATTACCGGCAAACCGTACAGGCCCTTTAGTGGAAGAGCTTCTTGGGCTCTGAATGAAGAAGCTGACAGAGAAGAGGCTGAGGAGAGAGATAGAGAATCAGGCGCTGCGGATTGAGCGGTGTCACGACACCACTTTGGACAATGCTCGTTGAAACTTACGAATTGCAACGGTGATCATGTACGAAACCATTTTGTGATAGCTTTGCAGCGAATATTGGAAGTAGTCATGAGAGAATTTGACCTTTTGCAGGCTCAGGCTGATCTCACAAAGGCGAACGCGATGGAGTTCAGTGTCCGGGACGAGCCGTGGATAAAGTATAGGCTGGAAGGTGGGACGCTGCTGTTCGGTCGTCTCGCTTATTTCGATATCCACGCCTTCAGAAATGGTTTGCCGCAATGAACCCTTATGCCATTCCGGTGGTCTACCCGCAACTTTCAGTTGTTGGTCGCTGAGATTGCACGTGCTCCCGAGCGCAGCCGATAAAGCCTAATCCTGATGTGTGCAGAGACCTTTCCTAGGAATGCTTGAGTAACTCTTCCATATTCAAGATCCTCACCATCTTCGCCTTCCTTCTCTCTCTGCCAAGCATCTCTGCTAATCGGTCGAGTCGGAAGATTCGGTTACTCCTGCTCCTGACGCTGATCCTCACCGAGACAGTCGTTGCGGGCTTTTCTCTCAGTCCCAGAATCTCTTCTTCCGTAGCGACCGCGCCCGACTCGGGCAGCTCAGGTCAAAGCCAGAGGGACGTTCCAACTCAATTCCCGGACCCTGTCATCGGAACCTTAAGTCTCCAGAGAACTGTGGACGCGAGGTCTCTCCCTCCCCTTGCACCTTCGTATGCTTCATTTCCATTCCCTGACCTCCACTGGTCTGGCTCGACGTCTTCTCCTGAGACCATCAATCCCGCGGCGCTCGGCGATACCCTCCTCGGCTCTATGAGCCCATCTAGAGTTAGCGTGCTCAACGGCTTCGATGGAATCAACCGAGGCCAGGGCGGTAGCTTTCCACCTGATCCGCAGGTTGCCGCAGGACCGGACGATGTGATGGAGATGGCGAACGATGCCGTCCAAGTATTTTCGAAACAGGGTTCTCCGATTCAGGGCTTCACATTCTCCCAATTTTTCCTCGGCCGAAGCAACTCATTCTTGTTTGACCCTCAGGTTCTGTTTGATTCGTCGAGTGGAAGGTGGTTTGCATCTGTCGGCGATGCTTCGGGCTCCAACGTGATGATCGCCGTCTCTCTTAGCACGGATCCGACGGGATCCTGGAAAGTGTATGGACTGAGCACTGATGATCAGTTTCCGGACAACCCGATAATTGGATTAAGCGACGACAAGTTTGTCATCACCGCCAACATCTACCATGACATTACCGGAGCGCTATTCCTTGGCGCCCGAGTCTGGGTCATCAGCAAAGCTGAGCTGGTTGCGGGTGTCGTGAATCTTGACGTTTCCTCCTTTGGACCTGTCAGCAATCTGGAATCGGTGCACCCTGTACAATCGCTCAGTCCGACCACGACCATGTACATGGTCACGACGGGGGGCGCGGACTTGAAGGGCGTCGGATTCCACATGTTCTCTGCCTCTGGCACCCCCCCAGGAACAGTGACGATTCAGACCATCCCAATCTCCATCTCCCCAATTACTCCATCCGTCACCGCCCCTCAACTTGGAACTGTATTTACTCTCGATACGGGTCAGGTTGCCGCCGGCGCGGGCGATGCTCGGATTGAGAGCGCTGCCTGGTTCCAAGGCAAACTCTGGTTAACTTTCGGAGACGGCTGCATACCAGCTGGAGATAATGAGACCCGCGCATGTTTCAGGCTAACACAGATCAATACAAGCCGATCACCAATTGCCGTCACTCAAGACTTCGATGTCGGAGAAAAGGGGCTCTACTACTTCTACCCGGCTCTACGCATCGACAACACCGGCAATCTGGCGGTCGTGTTCGGATACTCGTCCGCGACCAACTCCACATGTTGCTACCCTAGCATAGGGGTCACGGGACAAGCATACTACGACCCCGCCAACAGTGTAATGAAGCCTAGGACTCTGAAGCTTGGAAATGCGAGTGATACAAAGGACAGCCAGTTTCTTGAAAACGTTAGGTACGGGGATTATTTCGGGGCAAGCGTGGACCCTTCCAGTCCCACTACTATCTGGGTCACCGGAGAATACTACAGCCGGACGCTGTCCTGTGGGCTATGCTGGTCGACGTACATCAGCAGCATA
>Ga0137384_10004885_pt1 | contig 10753 bp, 6 predicted proteins | sample SagtaG_2_FD_104922 | JGI IMG/M metagenome (GOLD analysis project Ga0137384, IMG submission 104922) | Vadose zone soil microbial communities from Sagehorn Ranch, Mendocino, California, USA - Sage2_R_60_16 metaG | ecosystem: Environmental > Terrestrial > Soil > Vadose zone | place: USA: California...
CGCTGCTCCAGCATTGCGTTTCGCCGAGCGCGTCTGCAACATGTACAAGCGACCCTTCTCGACGGTGAACTCCAGGTCCTGCATATCGCGATAGTGCTGCTCAAGGCGTTTGGCGATCTCCTGGAACTGTTCGAAGACATGTGGCATGTCTTCCTGCAAGCGACTGATCTTCGAAGGTGTGCGGATACCAGCTACTACATCCTCGCCCTGCGCGTTGAGCAAATACTCGCCGTACAGAACCTTCTCGCCCGTGCTGGGGTTGCGGGTGAAGGCTACGCCTGTGCCGCTGTCGTTGCCCATGTTACCAAATACCATGCTTTGCACGTTGACGGCGGTACCCAGGGTATGGGGAATTTTGTTGAAGTTGCGATAGTCAATGGCGCGCTTGTTATTCCATGAGGAGAAGACGGCTTCAATTGCCTTGCGCAACTGCTCGTAGACATCGGTGGGGAAGGGCTCACCTGACTGCCGCTCGGCGATCTGCTTGAACTCAGCCACCATCTGTTTGAGGTCCGCAGCCGGGATCTCCGCGTCGGTGCTTACATGTGCGCGCTCTTTGTATGCATCCAGCACCTGCTCGTAAGCCTGTGGATTGACATCCAATACAATCTTGCTAAACATCTGGATGAAGCGACGATACGCATCATAAGCGAAGTGCTCATCCCCAGTCAGCGCGATCAGTCCCTGTACGGTCTCATCATTAATGCCCAGGTTGAGGACGGTATCCATCATACCTGGCATCGAGAACTTGGCTCCCGAACGTACGGAAACGAGCAGGGGATTGTTCTTGGCACCAAACCCTTTGCCCGTCTGCTGCTCGATGATCTTCAATGCAGCCTGAGCCTGGTTCCACATGCCTTCAGGAAATTGTTTGCCCGCTTCATAGTAGGCGTTGCAGGCTTCGGTGGTGATCGTGAAGCCGGGAGGGACGGGTAGCCCGGCGTTGGTCATTTCCGAGACGCCAGCGCCCTTGCCTCCGAGAAGCTCGCGCATCTTCGCATTGCCTTCACTGAAAAGGTAGACCCATTTGCGCGGTGAATTTTTGACGATATCATCCAGCCCCGAGTGGGTGATCTGTTGCGTCATTTAGTATCCTCCAAATTATCATTTTGAGCCACATGTAACATAATACATTGTAATGATAAGACAACTACAAGGCATCTATGTCTTTGCTTCATGAGGATCTCATTCTCCAAAATACGTATTATGCGCTTAGTACGATGCTTCTGGCCCAGCGCAAAATAGTGCGCGCGCTCTTCATATAGCTAGTGGCCTGCTCTGCATTAATGACCTCGTCAGCCTCTTCCGGTGGCGTATCCGCATAGAATGCTTCGGGATGAAACGGCGTCAATAGTGCCATCTCGTCCTGAATATGCGCGGGTGCGCCAACCTGTGCCCCCAAAGCCCGTAAATCATGGTCGTAGCTGGAGCGACGGCCAAAGTGCAGCAAACTTACCGATTGCGCTGCCTTTTCGGCGACCTGGTTGCAGTAATCAACGCAGGCAAAGTGTCGTCCAATGCCTAGCTCTAATCCAGCCGTGGCCATATCCTGGGCCGCTTCGGCGAAGAGGCCAAGCGCCCCCTGAAGGTCCGCTTCTAGCTGGCCTTCTTCGTTTTCATCATCTTCAGCGGTGGAGCGAGTTGTATGTGTATCTACAGAATCTGGCTCCTGCAAAGTGACGCCTTGTAGGAGTAATTGTTCCAGGTCGTCTTCTTTGCTCTCGGAAGGTGAACCGTAGTTGCCGTTGTGCTTTTGTGACATGATGTGTAAGTCCTTGCAGGATGACTGGCTACGCGAGTCAGATGCGTTGTCAATTACATAGCACTATTCCGCCATCATGCACATAGTAGCCCTTATCGTGCGTTGTGTCAATCATTAATTCTGCTAGCGATGTGTATATTGCCTGGTAATGGCGAGGTAGAGATTCCCATAGGTTCTGCTTGGCTCGATCATTGACCCTTCATACCACTCATTATATGAGGTGATGGTGATCCACTCGGGATTGCTGCTGATGGCTGCCTCCCAGCTCTCGTGATACGTCTTTCCCTTATTACGGGCCACTTTATAGGTCCCCTGCCGGCCAGGTACCCGTGTGTCATCATATCCCGGTATTATACCCGCTGCCCATATTTTGTGGGTATGGTGTATGTCATTATACCCATCAACCTTATGCCGGAAGCCTTGATCGACCCCTTTCATTGCGCCATACAGTAGTCCCCAGTAGCCGCCGCTGAAGAGGTGAATACCATCAAAGACATCCAACAGGTCCATATCCACGCCCTCCGCCGACCAGATCAGCCGATGGTTGGGGTCAACAATGCGCCGTATCGCGGCCCAGTAAGCGAGTGTTCGCCCGTTGCCTCGTGGATTCCAGAAGAAGATCGCTGGCTTGCTACGCCAGTGAAAGAAATGAGGATTGTTGAGGTAATGTGCAATCAAGTAGCGCAATGCGCTCACCGTCTTCGTTTTCCCGCTCAAATTGGGTGCATCGCTCTCGAAGTAGATGGACGAGGCAAGGCGATAGCCGCTTTGCTTTTCTAGCAGCTCTGCATGTGCAAGTAGGGTCGCAAAATTGCGATCGGTCTTGTCGCCCGCTCCCCACCATGAACTGATAAAGCCTGTAATGCCCGCATATGCCGCCTCGTGTAATTGTCTGTCAATGGTAGCATCATCTCCCGAGCCGTAGGATACGGAGGGTAGATCCGACATGTGGCATAAACACCATTCGCTACGCCGATACCACGGATAATAAAAGGCTAATACTGGACGCTTTGCCGCTACTCCACTGGGAATACCCTCGCCGGGAGCACCATCATTGGGCGCGATATTGCCATGCGCCCATGCTGGCTGTATACCCAATAATAGTATGGGCATTATACATAGTTGGACAAAAATAACACGAAATTTCGGTAGTATCTGCATGTGGTCTCCTCTGATCGGTTATGTAAAAGTACTCCCGATCCAGGATACCTGCCTGCCGAAACCATCTATTTGCATAATCTCATTTCTGCCCATTTTCTCGTGGAGCCATTATGGGTAGCCGATGATATCGCTGCCTCCAATAGGTGTTATGATACGGGGGCAAGAGGAGCGTATGGCGAGAAGCCTCCTAAAGATCGGCCCTACCCCAGCGGAAGCCTTCCGCTGGGGCAGGGCCGATCTTTAGGAGGCTTCTCGCTGTATCGACGCTGTTGCTCTCGCCAACCCACCTCGCCTAATTTGACGTATAGCCGATTACGTCGCTGCCACCCTGTGCGCCCCGGTAGTTGAAGTACATCGCACGTTCCGCGACGATCTGCCCTCCTGCATCAAGCACCTGCGCGACCGTTGAGTTATCGTATGATGCGCCTGAACTGCTGCTGGCCTGTGCGATTGGCACCAGCCAGGCCTTAATATCGAAGGTATGTCGACTATGTGCTTTGATACTTGCTTGCTGTTGCATACTATAGGTGCCTGCGAAAAGCGTGACGGCAACCGTCTCATCATGGTCCGTCGGATTGTATAGGGTCAGATATTCCTGAAAGCCATTGCCGATATAGCCTTCGGCAAAAGAATAGGTCGTATGCGCGACCGTTGCATCCTCCCCCGGTGTGTCGGTAATCCCTGCATACTTGCCTGAACCAAAGTGAAAGTATTGTAAGCGTGTTGCCACAATGGGATTGTCGGCGGTCACCTCAGCTGAGGCCGCCATTGTGACCTGGCATGGCCTGATATCGCAGTTGCCGTTTTTTTTGCTATTAAGCTGATTGACATCAACATACGTTTGCGATAATCCCAGCAAGGTCACCTGTACCGTCTGAGCATGACCATTGTCGTATGCCAGTTTGACCTGGGCCGTCGCGAGACCGGTTGCAAAGTTCGCCAGTACCAGGTATTCCTGAAAATTGTTACCAGTATAGCCCTCGGCAAAAAGCCAGCGCATGTTGGGACTGCTGACGCCAATCTGGCTCGCTGCCCCGGTGATATGTCCTCCCGCTGTTGGCAGCGTATCATCTACATACAGTGGGCGCTCGACAATCACCGGTCGGGTCGCCTTGACCATAACGCCCAACCGCTGATGTAATGAGAGTGCTGCGGGAGAGACCGTGGCGCGATGTAGTGGTGGTACTATGATGTCCTGCGTGGGGCAGGACTTTTGCCTGGCTAGCCCACATGCGCCGGTGTAGTACGTTGCCCTGACACTGGCCGCGTTTTGCTCATCGGCATTTAATATAGTGATATATGTGTAGTAAGTAGGCCCACCTTGCCGTGTATCCGCTGCTGCGAAATAGTATGACATCCCTGGAGAAGTGGCCCCCATAACGGCGCTACCACTTTTAATACCTCTGTAGTTGAAGTACATCGGTCGCTCTGCCACTATACCCGGATTGCCTGCCCTGACGGTGACAATGGCCGCGATGGATTGCTGCCGATCGTTGACGTTCACGTGCAAATCGTCATTCACGCTTACCGTCAGACGCGAGCTTTGCTCAATGGTGTGAGCCACCACCACGGGTTGCTTATTTTCAAAGAGGTACTTGATATCCACTGCGCTATCCTGGTTCAGGCTGGTATTTTGCAGTGTAATAAACTCCGAAAAACCTCCTCCCACGCTTCCCTCTGCAAAGTACCATGTATTGCTTACCGTGGTCTGGCGCGTGCCCGCACGCTTGAGGATGAGATTGACCATGTCTTGTGCCAGATTGGCCGCGTTTAAGCTACCCAGCCCGCTCGCCAGATCGTAGCCGGTTGTCGCAGGATAGGTGCCATTATTGGCATTGTTGAAATCGTTATCACCTTCTGTAATATCGTGAAAATCTTTGCTGTAGCTGTTCGCGTCTTTTGCTAACTGATAGAGCAACGGATTGATGAAACCGCTGTTAGCTCCTCCCTGCTTGATGGACATCTGGTTGATGAGTGCCGCGAATGCTGCCCATATGGGGGCTGCGGCAGAGGTGCCGCCCACTGCAAACCAGGGATTACCGCTATTGCAGCCTGCTTCAATGGGGGTGCAGTAGATGAGATACCCATTGTGTGGATCTGCATGCAGCGCGACATCCGGGGTCTCTCTGCAAATACTGCCCGCTGGTGCGTTGCACGTTGTGCCAGTGCTATAGTTGTTGTGAACGCCTGGGGCATCCTGCCAGGAAGGGGCGGTCCAGTACTGGCTAATGCCACCTCCGGCAGATCCGCCACTATAGCCGAGCGATGGATTGGGTGGAGAATTCCAGACCACTTCTTTACTGTAAGAGGAACCATTCAAGGTCAGCGTGGTGCCGCCCACGCTCGTAACGTATGGTTGCGCTCCTGGATCACCCGCATTGAGTTGTGTGGTGTTGCCACCGAAATCAAAGGCACAGCCCGTGCTGCCGCTGTCACCCGATGCCGCAAATAGACTCTGCCCCTGTGCCAGGGCGATCTTGAAGAATACGTTCTCCTGCTGAATAAGCGCGGTGCTGGTATCCTGTTCGCACAATCCCCAACTGGTACTCACGACCGGTGGCGCATCCTGAATAATCTGTGCCCATTCGGTGATTGCGCTATTCACATCATTGGCTGCTTCGTAGATTTTCAAATTGCCGAGCGCGGGTGCTGTGCTCAGCATGACCTCCGCATCTAGCTCTACCTCCGCCAGTCCGGCGTCGGTTGAGACTGGAGCCGTTCCGGTTGGAATTGCCTGAATAGCAGTGTGCCCATGACTGAAGCATGAAACATAAGCACTGAGGTCACTGGGTCGAAAGGTGTTCAGTTCGAAGAGGGCGGTGGTCTGACCTTCTCCCTGCACATGGCTATCATATAACGGCTGCAAATTATACGCCGAAGCAAGCTGGTCAGGCAGTAGATAATTACTACCATGACCTGGGCAGTTAATGGATGCCTGTCTGCCAGCGTGCGATGTAATCTGTATCCTGTGTTTGTATATTGGTGCGTGGTGCCAGTGAACTGCATCATCAAGGCCGTTGAGGCTGAGGACATTGCGTGCAAACCGCGCAGGCAGGATGGGCTCCCTATCATTGGCATAGAATGTTTGCCCATGAACTCCCTGGTACCTATTAATCACTACATGGAAGACCCGTTCCGTCTGTGCAATAGTTCCGCTAAAAGCAATCAATTGGCGATGGCTGTAGGTGCCAGTAATAGTAAAGCCCTGGGCCTGCAAGAAGTGAAATAGTGCATCGTAGGTTGCCTGAGTCGGGCTGAATAGCCGAGCATATTGACCAGGCGAGAGGAAATGACGCGAGCTATGTGTGCCCGGATGCACGATATCCCGTAAATATGCATTTAAGTCAGCCTCGTGAGGCGAGCGCAGCCCGATCGACAGAGCTATCTGTTGTTGTGGGCTGACCCGCCCTAGCAGATGGCTCTGCTTGAGCAATGGCGAAAGAGTACCCTGAAGTACTACTGGACCGGCGGCCTCGACGGGTGAGAATTGCAACAAATGATAGGCTGCAATCCCCGTAATTAGAAGAATAGCGCAAAGTGGTGAGACAATAGTAATGGTTCGTCCATAGAAATGACCGATGCTAAAATGTTGAATTTTTGTGCCATTACAATAAAAACGTGGCATATACCCTTCTCCCTTTCCAACCACAACCCATGCAACAAATGCGTTTATATCCTATGAAGGATACTCATATTGGCTATATATACTGTTTCAAGGTGCTTCATATGATATCATCATCCAAGTAGTATAGAAAATGACTTCGGTCATATGGGATGATGGTACTACCGAGGCCAGAGTAAGAGGGAGTCATATAAAGGATACTCACTGTAAATGTGTAAGCTATTTATCGTGTTTACAATTGATCAAATAAAACTTCAGTGAGTATGGAGGGCAAGTGCTGGCATGTTCTATTCGGTGGTTATTCCTGGTATACTACAAAAACAAACCGAACCTATTCGGGCTGTATTTAAGGATACACAATTAAGACAGAAAGTAGTTGCCAGCATGCCCGTAGAAAGATCTGCGGATCATCAGGGAGCAAATACATCATCAGACGAAACGATGCTGGTCAGGTTGTACGAGCAATTTCGTCGTCCCATTCATTCTTATATTTATCGTCTTCTCGGTAATCAAGAGGATGCTGATGATATAACCCAGGAAGTCTTTGTTCGCGCCTGTACCTCCTGGGAAGGTTTGTACGAGAAAGAGCATCTATCTGCCTGGCTCTATCGTATCGCGACCAACCTGTGTGTTGACTTGCTCCGTCGTCGTAAGCGTATAGCCTGGTGGCCTTTATCCCAGCGTTCTCGTTCTGATGAGCAGGGCGATGATCTGCTGAGCGATGATTCTGCCTATTTTCTTTCAGACACCGGGGGTATTCCTGAGATCGCCGAGCGAGAAATGATCCGTCACACCCTGGCGAGTATGCCTGAGGAGTATGCCATCGCGCTTGTTCTCAGTGCAGCTCAAGGTGTGCCTTATCAAGAAATAGCAGGCATTGCTGGGATAACGCCCAACGCTGCGGCAACACGTATCTCGCGTGCGAAAAAGATGTTCGCGGAACAGTATCAGCGCCTTAGTAAAGATGGTGTTGGGAAACAGGAGCAGCAGAGATGAACAACATCGGCTTACCGCCACTGCCACCAATAGGGGCTGTTGGTCTGGAGGTCTGCAATGTTATCCAGCTCTATATGGCCATCTGGGATGATCTGACTCCGGAGGAGGCAAGGGTCGTTTCAGCACATGTCCATATTTGCGCTGATTGTGCACATGAGCAACGAGTGTTTATGCGCTCGGCGCAGAGGGTTGCTAATCTTGATGCTTCCAGCCCATCGCCTCGCGTTGATCAGGCTGTAATGATGGCTATCGCTGCCCGCTCAAAGACGATCAATAAGGTGGCCGCAAAATCTGTACAGCCTGTACCGCTGGTCACGCCGATAAAAAAGCGCAACCGTAAATCGCGTGCTCTGCCTTTGCGTTTAGGAGGATTGGTCGCGGCGGCAGCCGTGATGTTCGTAGGGTTGTTTGCTGCGTCACATTATATTATGCCGATTGGTGGCCCTGCGCAGCCCATTGCCGTCTCATCGCGGTCGGGCCAGGTGCCCAACGCTTCATTGCAAACGTTTGCTCTGCCCGCGAATCTCACCTGGAATGGTTTTGTGCTGTATCATAGCCAGACTATGATGAGTAGTAGCGGACAACAGTTCAAAGTAGAAACTTATCAAGATCTAGCATCAGGGCGCATGAACATTGAGACGGTAATGGGCAATAAGTTGGATGTCGTGCTGGTTGGTGACGCTCACGAAACACTGGGTATGGATATGATGAAGCATGTCGCTCAGTGGGATGCTAATGGGTGGAAACTGGATAGTTCGATGTTTGATCTCAAGCAACTGCGCCAGCAACTGAAAAATGGCCAGGCTGTCTATGATGGCAAAGTAACCTTCCAGGGTCAGTCGGTGTATCGCATCCGCTACCCCGATAACAAAATCCTACTTCTCAATATGAATTACATGCCCGTCAATGTGCTGGAACAGCCTGCAGGTGCTCAGACGGCTGTGCCTATGTATAGTAAGGTGCAGGTGTTGTCATCCTCGAACGTGCCAGGGGCAATGTGGTCCATGAATGTTCCCCAGGGTTTCAAAATGGGAACCCTCCCGAAAAAGCCTGTAGAGGTCAATAGTTAGGTAATCAGTAGAGGTCGTGGGCAGGGACAAGCCCATAGCCCATAGGCATGAAGTTAAGGCAAGACAGACTGGTTATGACGATCCTGTTCGCTTCACTTAATGCGATGTCCTAGACCTGCCAATGTCATATAATACAAAAATGTAGACCTGTATGAGCAGGGAGAAGTTGTTTTATACCACGGCGTTGTGAAAATTCAGAGGAGCGCATATATGCCAGAACGTACCCCCGTTATTGTAGGAGCTGTCAGAACGCCGACCGGCAAATTTCTCGGGGGCCTTGCCAGTTTGAGTGCGCCACAATTAGGTGCGTTAGCGATAAAAGAAGTAGTGCAACGTGCGGGCATTGATCCATCCGCTATTGATGAAGTTATTATGGGCAATGTCGTCTCTGCTGGTGTGGGCCAGGCTCCGGCGCGCCAGGCTGCGTTGCACGCTGGTTTACCCGTTGATATTCCTGCTTTCACGGTCAACAAAGTTTGTGGTTCAGGACTGAAAGCGGTTATGCTTGCCGCCCAGGCTATTCGTGCCGGAGATGCACTGGTCTTTGTGGCAGGTGGTATGGAGAGCATGAGCAATGCTCCTTATATATTATCAAAAGCTCGCACCGGATATCGTATGGGTAATGGCAAACTGGTCGACAGCGTTGTGCATGATGGCCTGTGGTGCGCGTTCGAGGATATCCACATGGGCAGCGAGGCCGAGGTCATCGCTGAAAAGTTTGCGGTCACACGCGAGGAACAGGATCGTTACTCCCTGCAAAGTCAACAACGAGCCGCCGCAGCGACGGCGGCCGGTCGCTTTAAGGATGAGATCGTTCCGGTTGAAATTACACAGAAAAAAGGCACGACGGTTATTGCTAGCGATGAGCCCATTCGCGGTGATACCTCAATGGACGCGCTAACGAGGCTGATGCCCGCATTTCGCGAAGGTGGCACGGTTACTGCCGGTAATGCTCCAGGGCTGAGTGATGGAGCCTCGGCAACGGTTGTTGTCGAGCAGGATTTTGCCAATGCGCATGGCTTACCCGTACTTGCCAGGATCATCGGCTATGCCTCCGCTGCTATCGCTCCACTCCATATCTTTGCTGCTCCTCCGCGTGCAGTGGCTCGCCTGTTGGAGCGCACTGGCTTAAGCATGAACGACTTTGACTTGATCGAAGTAAATGAAGCGTTCGCGGCACAGGTGCTGGCCAATGGCAAAGAGCTTGATTGGGACTGGTCGCGTGTCAATGTCAATGGTGGCGCAATAGCTCTGGGCCATCCCATTGGTTCCAGTGGTTCACGTGTGCTGACGACGCTAATCTATGAGTTACGACGGCATGGCGGTGGTCGTGGTTTGGCCACCCTCTGCCTGGGTGGTGGCGGAGCCGTGGCTATGGCTATCGAGGTGTAGCAACCCGGATAGCCGTTTGAAATCGTAAAATCATGTTTTGCTTGTTCTCCTGGCTGACGAAGTCAGCCAGGAGAACAAGCAAAACATGATTTTACGATTTCAAACAATTTGGGGTAGCTCATGTAAACTTGCGCCTATGATACAATGTGCATAATTATATGTTGTGGTGGACCGAAATCATAGCTGCCTTGTCTTCCAACTCACAGAGGAGATTACCGCATATGCTTGAACAGAAATCGACAGAGTCAGTGCCGCCTGTGGTCGAACAAGGCACGCTTTTTGATAAAGTGGAATTGGAGCGTCTTTCGGTTAAATCTGCTCAATGGGAAGAGGGAGCCGTCAAAAGGTCGCTCACGCGGCTACCTGAACGTGATAATCTTATGACGACCTCCAGCGTGCCAATCGAGCGTCTCTATACTCCTGTAGATAATCAGGGGCTGGATTATGATCGTGATCTGGGCTTCCCTGGCGAGTATCCTTATACGCGGGGCGTACAGCCTACGATGTATCGCGCCAAACCGTGGACGATGCGTATGTTTGCGGGCTTCGGGACCGCCGAGGATACCAACGCGCGCTTCAAGTATCTTCTGCAACAGGGCCAGACCGGTCTCTCCACTGCGTTCGATATGGCCACGCTTTATGGCTACGATACTGATCACCCTCTAGCAACAGGCGAGTTTGGTAAATGTGGCGTGGCTGTCTCGTCGCTGGCCGATATGGAGATCCTCTTTGCTGATCTGCCGCTCGACA
>Ga0137384_10004893_pt1 | contig 10745 bp, 8 predicted proteins | sample SagtaG_2_FD_104922 | JGI IMG/M metagenome (GOLD analysis project Ga0137384, IMG submission 104922) | Vadose zone soil microbial communities from Sagehorn Ranch, Mendocino, California, USA - Sage2_R_60_16 metaG | ecosystem: Environmental > Terrestrial > Soil > Vadose zone | place: USA: California...
GCAGGAGCCGGAGAGCTGACGGAGGGGTGCATGGCGGGGAGAAATGACGAGGAGGAGTTCGCCGAATACGCGGCGGCCGCGTTGGCGCGGCTGCGGCGGATCGCGTACCTGCTGTGCCACGACTGGCATCGCGCCGACGTCCGGCTGCACGTGCGTGCGCTTCCACCAGGACGTGCGCTGCTCGGGGCCTGGTACTCCGCGCCCGCGGCCGAGACCATCACTCCCGATCCGTCTTCAGAGAAGACGAGCGTCGCGCCGTCCGCGGTGGTCCAGAGCTTCGCCTGCCGGCCGCCGACTGCCACGGACCGGTTGGTCGATGTGTCTGGCGCCCGGGTGCGAGGGTCCGCAGCGCGTCGGCGGCGAATCAGGGCTGATCGCGTTCGCCCGCTCGCTGAGCTGGCTCGGCAGCAATCCAGCGCACTGGACGACGAGCGCGGTCGGCTGAGGCGACGCGGAAATGGCCCGGGATTCGAGGACCGGGCCACTTGCGCGTGAACTCAATGGCCCCCCACCTCAGCCGAAGCGGCCGTTGACGTAGTCCGAGGTGCGCGGGTCGACCGGGCGCTCGAAGAGCTGCTCGGTGGGACCGGCCTCCACGATGCTGCCGGGCTTGTTCTCGGCGGCGAGGAAGAATGCGCACTGCTGCGAAACGCGGGCGGCCTGCTGCATGTTGTGGGTCACGATGACGATGGTGACCTGGCCTTCGAGTTCGGCGATCGTTTCCTCGATCCGGCGGGTGGAGGTCGGGTCGAGGGCCGAGCAGGGCTCGTCCATCAGGAGCACGTCCGGCTTGATGGCGAGGGACCTGGCGATGCACAGCCGCTGCTGCTGGCCGCCGGACAGGGCGCCGCCGGGGGTGCGCAGGCGGTGCCGCACCTCGTTCCACAGTCCCGCGCGCTTGAGCGAGTCCTCGACCACGTCGCCCTTGTTCACGCCCTTGATGCCGGCCAGCTTGAGGCCGCTCGCGACATTCTCGTAGATGGTCATCGCGGGGAAGGGGTTCGGCTTCTGGAAGACCATGCCGATCCGCTTGCGCATCTCGGCCGGGCGCACGCTCGCGTCGTAGATGTCCTCCGCGCCGAGCAGCACCTCGCCCGCGAGCGAGGCGCCGCGGATCATCTCGTGCATCCGGTTCAGGATTCTAAGATACGTGGACTTGCCGCAGCCGGACGGGCCGATCAGGGCCGTGACACGCCCCGGCGCCATGGTCAGCGAGACCCGCTCGAGCACCTTGTGGTCGCCGAACCACGCGGACACGGCCCGGTTCTCCAGGCCCATCGGAGCGGTCCGGATCACCGCCGTCTCAGTCAGAACACTCATTTTCAGTCCTTCAGTACAGGTTCGGCAACAGCAGCGAGACGTTCTCGTACACAGTCCAGAGCAGCGCGATCACGGCGGGCGCCGTGCAGAGCAGGGCCGCCCACGGCGACCAGAAACGCGCCGCCAGGGATCCGGCGACGGAGATGAGCAGCAGCGCCTGGGACCAGAAGACCAGCGGCAGCAGCGCGCTTGGGTTTCCGGCGAGCGGCTGCTCCTGGACGGAGATCGCGGGCCGCGAGTTCGGCGTGCTCTCCGGGGCGCTGGACAGGTCGGCGCTCACCTCGACCCAGCTCGACGGGAAGTCCGTGGCCGCGGCCGTCACCAGCACCAGGCGATTCGCGGTGGGGTCGGGCGCCGGGACTGCCGAGTCGCCGAAGGACTCGACGAGATAGGTCGAGATGCCCCCGCCGGTGGTCACGCTGATCTTGTCGCCCCGCTTCAGCCGCATCAGGTGGGCGAACGGAGCGCCGAACGTGGCGTTGCGGCCGTAGATCACGCTCACGCCGTGCTGGCCCGGCAGCACCGTGTCGGGAAGGTGGCCGGGTCCGTGGGTGAGATCGTTGGCGGTGGTCCCCTCGACGACGACCATGTCGCTGATGCTCAGGGCCGGGATGTCGAGGATGGCGACCGGCGCGCCCTCGCTGATCGCCGGCGCCCCCGTCGGCGCGGTGGCCTCGCCGAGCTGTTCGGCGAAGGTCTTGTAGAGCTCTGACTGCGAGCGCTGCTCGCTGAGGCCGGACAGGCCGTACAGGTAGACGTACCCTCCCAGCACCACCACGCCCAGCAGCATCACGCCGGCGCCGATGGCCTGGACCGCCGGCTTGCGCTCGACGGGTCGGCGCGGTCCTTCGGGACGCGGCGGCCGCGGCTCCCGCGGCCGCTTCGGACGAGGGCGCAGGCGCGAACGCCATGAGCGTCCTGATTCGGTCGACGGGGACTCGGGATCGGCCTCCGATTCGAGTATCTCCGACAGGGCCATCGGCTCAGCCTCGCTTCCTGCGCCGCTGCACCAATGCCCCGACGACCACCGGCGCGCTGATCGCGGCCAGGATCTCGAGCACGGTCAGCGTCGAGAGGAACGCCTCCTCATCCGGCCGGCTCGCCACCGCCACCGGTTCGGCCTGGATGTTCTGCGCGGCGGAGGTCGGATTGTTCTGGACCTGCTGTCCGGTGATCGGATTGACGCTCGGACTCGAACTCGCGGTCGCCGTCGGGTTCGCCGCGCCGGGGTTGGCGGCGTTGCGGTTGTTCCCGTTGTTGTTGTTCCCGGATCCCGAGCCGGAGCCCACGGCATGGCCGTTGACCACGGTGCAGTTCAGCGGTGCCGTCGCGGCGTCGCACGGGCTCGGCTGCGGCGCGTCCAGAATCAGGGTGTTCTTGCCGTTCGAGTACGTCGGGTTGTTGCAGCCCGTCAACTGGGTGTCCGGCATGGTGATGTGGCCCGGCATGTGGTCGATCTGCTGGACGCCTCCGTTGACCAGGTTCCCCGGCAACGGCGAGTACCCGATGTTCCCGGCCTCGCTCTGCCCCTGGCAGATCACGTACTTGAGCCAGGTGCTCAGCGTATAGCCCCTGTCGTTGGACCAACTCGGCGGCGGAGCGTGGTTCTTCCCGTCGGTTCCGTCGCGCGGGATGATCAGATAGCTGTAGCTCGATAGCGGGTACGTGCGCGGGTCCGAGTTCGTGTAGACGTTGTCGAGGTTCTGCATGAGGTACGTGGGGCTGTTCTGATTCCAGTCGATCTGGGCAGCCTGCAAAGCGATCGCCACGTTCGAGGCCGTCGGCAGTGTGTAGTAGTTCGCCGCGTTGAGCATCTTGACCGCCGGCAGCCCGTAGTTCAGCGCGTACGCGTACTCGTCGTATCCGATGGCGCCGTTGCTGACCGGCGACGCGAGGAACGAGGCCATCTGGTCGGAGCCGTTCTTCTGCACGGAGTTCGAGAAGCCGGGGTAGAACTCCGTCGGCCCGCACGGGTTCGGGCCGCCGTGCGCCGCGCAGAAGGCGTTCCACTGACTCGTGTACCGGTTCGCGAGCCACCGGGTGAACATATAGCTGGCGCCGGAGCCGTCCGCGCGGGTGACGACCGTGATCGGCAGGTTCGGCAACTGCGCGCCGTAGTCGTGGGTGATCTGCGCGGCGTCCCAGTTCGTGATCGTGCCGGTGAAGATCCCCGCGATCGTCGCGCCGGACAGCCGCAGGTTCTTGATCTTCTGCCCGGCGACGGTCAGGTTGTAGATGAACGTCGTACCGCCGGCGACGATCGGGATGTACGAGTAGTTCCAGGCCGATTCCTCGACGCCGGCGCCGAACGGGTCGCCCTGGGTGAGGAAGGCGATGTCGGAGCCGGCGAAGTCGTTCTGGTCCTGGGCGTACTTGGAGCGGCCCTGGGCCGAGCCGTCACCGGTGTAGTTGATCGCGATCCCGTTGTTCGCCATGTCGTGCGCCCACTGCTGGACCGCCGGCTGGGCCCAGGACGAGCCATCGCCGTTCAGCGTGACGTAGCTCGGGGCGGAGGCCGGGGCCGCTGGGACGGTGCTCAGGGCGAGCGCCGCGGCCACAGCGGGTATGAGCAGTCGGAGTCGGAGTCTACGCGGATTCATTCGCCTCCCCTTCCTGGGCGGCGGCGCTGCGGCCGGGGTTTCGGGTGGTGGTTTCGTAGGCGAGCCGGTCCCTGGCCACGCGGCGCCGCTGACGCCGGGTCAACTCGCCGGGGGCCTTGCCGCCGAGCACGCGGGCGAGGGTGAACAGCACGAGGACCAACACCATCAGCACCACCGCGGCGCCGAAAGCCCGCTCGTGGTCGATATTGGCCGGTTCCTTCACGGTCTCGTAGATGTACAGCGGCAGGCTGGTCTGCCAGCCGGACGTCGGGTTCGTGTTCATATACGCGGTGAAGCCGGAGGTCAGCAGTACCGGCGCCGTCTCGCCGATCGCGCGCGCCATGCCGAGCACGACCGCCGTGGTCAGTCCGGAGCGGGCCGTCGGCAGCACCACGGTCCACACTGTCCGCCACTGGCTCGCGCCGAGCGCGTAGGAGGCCTCGCGCAAGGTGTTAGGCACGAGCTTGAGCATCACCTCGGAGGAGCGCGCGACGAACGGGATCATCATGATCGTCAGCGCGAGCCCGGCGGCCAGACCGCTCTGGTGCAGCCCGATGTTCAGCAGGATCACCGCGTAGATGAACAGTCCCGCGATGATCTCGGGCAGCGAGGTCATCGCCTCGATCAGCGAACGCACTGGACGAGCCATCGCCCCGCCGACCTCGACGAGGAAGAGCGCGGCGAGGACGCCGAGCGGGACGGCGATGGCGGTGGCGATGCCCATCTGCTCCAGCGAACCGACCACCGCGTGCCACACGCCGCCCTGGTCCAGGCCGGTGAGCTCGGTGGCGTTCACCGCGTTCTGGGTGAAGAAGTTCAGGTGGCCGAGCGCGGCGTGTCCGCGATACACCGTGTACGCCACCTGATCGACGACCACGAAGACGATGAACAGGCCGACGAACGCCATGACCGCTCCGGCCAGGCGGTCGGCCACCCCCCGCGGTCCCCAAACCAGCGCCGCCACCGCGGCGTAGAAGAGCAGGAACACGAGGAAGGCGACGACCCAGAATCCGAGCGCGCCGCTGGTCGGGAAGATCCGCTCGTAGACCAGCCAGGTCAGCCCGAATGCCGCGATGACCGAGCCCAGCAGGGCGCAGAGGCCGTCGAGGGTGACGGCACGGTGCCTGATGCGCAGTTCGGGCTCGGTTTCGCCGGGCTGTTCGGGCGGTACCGGGTGCACCGGCGTCGTGATCTCGGTCGGCGAGGCCGCTATCGAGGTATCCGTCATATCCCCGGTCCTCCTAGTCGGCGGTCTGGGCGCCGGAGCGCGCTCGGCTGATGATCACGCCGGCCGCCGCGTTCACGGCCAGGGTGAAGGCGAACAGCACGAGCCCGGCGGCCATCAGCGCGGAGATCATCTCCGGCGTGGACTCGTTGTAGTAGAGCGCGATCAGGCCCGGGATCGACATGCCGCCGGTGTGCAGCACGTGCCAGTTGACGGAGTAGAGCGGGGAGATGATCAGCGAGACGACGATCGTCTCGCCCATCGCCCGGCCGAAGCCGAGCATGATCGCGCCGATCATGCCGCCGCGCCCGTACGGCAGCACGACGGTGCGGATCATCGCCCAGCGGCTCGCGCCGAGCGCGTACGCGGCCTCCCGCTCACCCTGCGGGGCCTGGGAGAAGACCTCGCGGCAGATCGAGGTGACGATCGGGATGACCATCAGCGAGACGACGAGGCCGGCGAGGAACGGCGAGGCGGTGAAGATGATCTCCGTGCCCGGTCCTATCACCTTGAAGGGCGGGAAGACCGGCCCGACATGGACGGAGAGCCAGCGTGCCAGGCCGATGACCTCGGGCTGCAGGAAGAACACGCCCCAGAGCGCGTAGACGATGCTGGGGATCGCGGCCATCAGGTCGATCAGGCTGATCAGCGGGCGCCTGAGCGCGACCGGGGCGTACTCGGAGATGAACAGCGCCGCGACGACCGCGCACGGCACGGCGATGACGAGCGCGATGACCGCGATCAGGATGCCGTTCGGCAGGACGCTGCCGATACCGAAGCGCGCCGAGCCGACGCGCCAGTTGAACGCGGTGAGGAAGCTCCAGCCGACCCTCGAGTAGGTGCTCCACGCCTTCGCGATCAGGAAGGCGCCGATCAGGCCGGTGATCCCGAAGACCGCGAGGCCGCCGCCGCGCAGCACGGCGCGGAAGGCCCGGTCCGCGGCGGTCTGCCGGACCGAGATCACGCGGGGTACGTCGTCGGGTCCGGGAGCCTGTTCCGGCCCGGCCGGCGGATCGGTCGGACCGCCGGGACCCGCCAGGCCGAGCAGTTCGGTGGGGGTCGTGTCAGCCATCGACACCACCGCCGGAACCGTCCGAACCGGGGTCGTGCGTGCCGCGGCGACGCAGCCGCGGCCAGCGGAACCGGAACCCGCCGGTCGTCCCGTAGCCGTAGGCGAGGGGGCCGCCGAGCGCCAGCAGCGCGCCGGCCGCGAGCGCCGCGGGCAGGATGTACTTCAGGTCGCCGCTGGTGTCCGCCGCCTTGTCACCGAGGCCGATCGGAGTCGGCGAGGCGCTCGCGGACGCGGTGGGCAGGCCGGTGGTCCGTCCCGCGCTCGGGGCGGTCGTGGGTGAGTTCCCGTTGTTCAGCGCGCTGCTGCTGGTCGGGGTGCTCGGGGTCTGCGCACTGACGGTGTTGTCCTGCTTCGCGCTCTGGCAGTTCTGCACCTGCACACTCTGTGCGGCGGCCAGCGTCTGCTGCACCTGCTTGTCGTTCAGCGCGAGGTACCCGCCGAAGGGCGGGATCTGGCCGAGGCCGACGCCGTAGGACTGCGAGTCGGCCACATCGTTCAGGAAGCTCGAGACCGCACGCGCCTTGGTCGAGCTGAGCCCGCAGGTCGGAACCATCGCGTACTGCACCTCGGTCAGCGGGTACTCGTTCGCCGAAGTGTTATTGAAGTCCTGATACTGCGTGATGCCGTCCGGGTTGGTCTTCATCGCGGTGACGGCCGCGGTCATCGAGGCGGTGTCCGGTGACACCGCATCGCCCGCCGGGTTGACCAGCTGTGCCATCGGGAAGCGGTACGCGGCCGCGGTGCCGGAGTCGAGGACCGCGAACAGCGCCCGCTGCGGGAAGTGGACGACCTGGTCCCTGGCGTTGATGGGGTTGCCTCCGATGCACGGGGGCTGAGTGTTGACGCCGCCGCTGCAGGAGGCCGCGAACTGGTCGCCGCTCGGAGTCCAGCCGGCCAGGTCGGAGGCGACGTTGTCGAGGCCGGTCACCGGATTCCAGGCCACCTGCATCGTGGACAGGTACGGGTCCGAAATGTTCTTGCTGCTGAATCCGGGATCGAGCACCTGGAACTGGCTGACCGGATAGGTCTGCGACTGCCCCTGCTCGTAGTAGGTGTTGACGTGCATGCCCCACTGGTCCGGCTCGCCCTGCATGAAGGCGCGCGCCGCCGGGTCCGCGTAGATCCAGCGCGTGAGCTCGTAGGTCGTGTCGCTGTTGCCGGCCAGCACGATCGGCAGGAAGTCACCCTCGAGGTTCGAGTTGCCTGTCTCGCTGACGAAGTCGGCCTGGGTGTACTCCGGATTGAGCTGGTAGAACTCGGGGTCGGTGAAGATGCTGACCGGGTTGCCCTCGACCTTCGGATCGCAGAGGTCAGTCTGCGCGTTCTGGCCCGTCTCGCACTGGCCGAGCGAGAGCGAGTACGACTCGGTGAGCAGCTTCGCCACCAGCCGGGCGTTCAACTTCAGATTGGTGATCGGTTCCTGCGTGACCTGGTTGTCCACGTAGTACGCGATGGTGATCGACGTCGTCTCGATCGGCGCGTAGGTGAACTGTCTGGAGGACGCGCCGGCCTGTTCGCTCCCCGGTGGATCGGTCACCAGCGCTACATCAGTGGACGAACTCAGCGCACCGCCACCGCCACCGCCGCCCAGGCCCAGGAAGCTGGTGCGCGCCTCGTACTCGTTCACGGTCGAGTCGTAGTTGAGGACCACCTTGCTCGCACCCGAGGCACCGGTGCACCAGCCGGGCTGCCATTGCCCCATGACCCGCTCGAGCATCGGGGAGCCCTGGGCTGAGAACGCGTAGTCAGTCGACGTGCACGCCTGCACGGGAGTCGGCGCGAACGAAAGCGGGATGGTGATGCGATCAGCCCATGTGCACGGCGAATACCACGGATTGTTGAGGTCCTGCGCGGGCGACCCGGGAAAGTTGAGATCCGCGGTGTGGTCCGCGCAATTCACGGGCTGGACCTGAGTGTTTCCGCCCCAGAACGGCAGCACCACGAGGGAGCACGAGTGAGACGCGTCGCAGCCGAGGCTGGAGTTCTGCACAGAGGTCTGGATCTGCATGTCGGTGTATCCGGTGCCGCAGACCGTGTCGGTGGGGACGCTGGTACAGTCCGTCGGCTGCGTGGAGCCGCCCTGGAGTGTGTAGGACTCGACTCCGGTCGGAGTGGCCCCGGAAGCGGGGGTGCCGATCATGAGATCGTTGCAGTCCTTGGTCACATCCTTCGGGTCCGCCTTGCACTGGAAGACGCCGACGCCGTAGAGCTCCTGCCCCTGGACGAATCCGGGCGTGAAGTTGAGAGTCATGGATGGAGTGAAGTTCTTCCACGCCAAGTGGACGATCTGATTCGTCAGGCCGCTCGTCTGGTCCACGGTGACGCTCGGGTTGATCCCGGTCGTCCCGCCGGCGTTGCCGTTGAGCGACCAGTCCCACGCGGTATCGCCGCCGTACGTACCCGCACAGGTGGTGCCGCCCTCACCGCTCGGCACGCACTGCGTGCCGCCGCTCGACGTCGGGGACGGCGTCGCCGCCGCGTGCACGCCCGTCCCCATGGCGGCACTGCCCACCCCGGTCGCGGGTCCGAAGCCCAGCACCGCGGCGACCAGCGCGAGCGCCGACGCGATACTCATTCCAGCGCGGGCCCACCGCCGGTGCGTTCGCGTTTCGCTCATGATCTCCCACCTCTCCCGTTGCTTCGCTCTCGCCTGTCCGGCACGCGCCCGTGCCGGACAGGCGTCCGTGCGGCCCGGATCCCGTCAGATCAGGCGTAAACCCAGGTGGCGCTGAACGAGCCGATGTCCGTGCCGCTCACGAAGGCGCTGGTGTGCAGCGCGCTGTCCAGGTACGCCGCGCCGGCCGCGTCCAGCGTCAGGTCGCTGGCCAGGTACGTCTGCGTCGTGCCGTTGATGTTTCCGGACTGCGTGCCCGCGAGGTCCACCAGCGGCTCTTCGCCCACGGCCACCGAGGGCTGCCCGTCCCACTGCGCGTCGCCGAGGTCGAACAGCAGGGCACTGAGGTTGACGCCCCTGCCGGTCTTCAGGTCCCTGATGCACAGGCTGCCGGAGGTCGCGATGGAGCCGGAGAACGTGCTGACGTTGGCGTCGCCGCCGGTGGCCGCGAAGGTCACGGAGACCTGGCCGTTGGCGGTGGTGACCGAGGAGGCGTGGTGCGGGGCCACGACGACGCCGTGCTTGGCGAGCGCCGCGAGGAAGGAGGTGTTCACCGACAGCGTGACCGAACCGCTCGTCACGGCGGCCGCGTGAGCTGTGCCGGCCACGATTCCGGTCAGCGCCACCGCGCTGAGAGCGGCCACCGGCAGCGCGACGGCACGCTTTGCGAGGTTACCCATGATGCTCTGCTTCTCCTTGACTAAAGGAATGCGCCCACGACGAGCCGACGTGGACGGCGTGCGTCCCGATGTCCGCGAAAACACCGGGAGGTCCGAGCGAGCAAGGCAGCCGAACGCGTGAGGATGGCGACGTGAAGAGAGCGCACGTGACTTCTCCTTCGAACACGTCCGTGCGAACGGTCGGGACCGACCCGTTGCCGCGGGAGGGAGCCGAGTCGGTATCCACCGACGACCGCGAGTATTACCACGGCAAGCGACTTCGATCTCTGCAACAGGTGATCTGCGCGTGAACAGGGTCCGTGACGGTAACTACGGGACCTGTCAATTGCGCCCTCTTAGTTGCAGATCGGCTCTGCAACGGAATCCGTTGCAGAGCCGAAACACCGCGATATCGATTCGAACCCTGAGTCGGCCGGTCAGTGCGATCGAGTGGCCGGAACCCGGTCGATGATCAGATCACCCAGCTGGCGCTGAACGAGCCGACATCCTCGCCGCTCGCGAAGGCGGTCGTGCCGAGGGCCGCGTTCAGGTCCGCCGCGCCGGCCGCGTCCAGTGTCAGGTCGCCGGCCAGGTAGGTCTCTGTGGTGCCGTTGATGTTTCCGGACTGCGTGCCGGCGAGATCCACCAGCGGCTCCTCGCCGCCGCTGGTCGCGGTCTGGCCGTCGAACTGCGCGTCGCCGAGGTCGAACAGCAGGGCACTGATCTCGGTGCTCTTCTTCGTCCTCACGTCGAAGGCGCGGATGCTGCCCGACGCCGTGAGGGAGCCGGAGTAGGTGCTGACATCGGCGTCGCCGCCGGTCACCGCGTAGGTCACGGAGACCTGGCTGCTCGTGGAGCTGACCGAACTGTAGCCCGAGGGCGCGAGTGCGACGCCGTACTTGGCGAGCGCCTCGAGGAACGTGACGTTGACGTTCAGCGTGACCGAGCCGCTGGTCACGGTGGTCGCGCTGGCGGTACCGGCCGCGATGCCGGTCAGCGCGACCGCGCTCAGAGCGGCCACGGGCAGCGCGATGGCGCGCCTGGCAGAGTTACGCATATCGCTCTACTTCTCCTTGGCTGAGGGTTTCCCGCCGCGACGGGCCGGCGCAGCGGGCCGCCGCCCCGGCGGACGTGGACACGGCCGGGGAGTTGCGGTTGAGCGGTGGTGCGCGGTTCTAGCCCACCGGTCCCGGTGCGCTGTGGCACACCGGGACCTCCTGGCTGGCCGTGCCGTTCGGTCGGTGCCCTGACCGGA
>Ga0137384_10004902_pt1 | contig 10736 bp, 10 predicted proteins | sample SagtaG_2_FD_104922 | JGI IMG/M metagenome (GOLD analysis project Ga0137384, IMG submission 104922) | Vadose zone soil microbial communities from Sagehorn Ranch, Mendocino, California, USA - Sage2_R_60_16 metaG | ecosystem: Environmental > Terrestrial > Soil > Vadose zone | place: USA...
ACGCCCTCCAATTGCGGTACATAGCCGTTAACACATGACCAGGCCGGGTTAAACTGACTTAACCATGAGCCGCGTTCGCCCAGTACCGGGTATACCGCGTCCCGCAGCTTGCTGGTATGCAGAGCCAGCGCCATCGGCAGGAGTTCATAGGGAAGGCGCAGTCCAGCTTTATCCAGACGCTCCAGCGCTTCGGGCAACAGATCGTTATGTTCTCCCAAAAGCATGCGGTGCAGCAGCATGGAAACGCTCAAAGAGCAGGCCGGACGCTGTTCAGCCTTCGCGGATACAGGCATTTCTGGAATCGATTCTGCCACTTTGCCCGCCTGCCGGTAGATGGTCAACGCGCCCGCGCTTAATAACAATGCGCGCTCGGCCTCGCCTGCCGGAAGTTGTGCGATCAAGGTATCAACAGGTGAATCTGTAGTGATAGCCGGCTGGTCTTGCCGGGCGGTTCCAACCAGGGCTGTTGTCACAATCGTATACATTACAGCGTCCTCCCCAGCATATAATATGCACCCCCGGTCATGATACCTAGCGGCAACAAGCTTTCTCCATCCCATTCGCTCGCCAGGTCTACAGGATGCCCTCCAGAGAGGGCCAGGAGTTGCCAGTGTTCGCCTTTTGCCAGTGGCAGCGCATCGCCGCGAGCATCACGGATGTACCAGCTATCGTTAACGGCGCTGCAAATCGGCACCACGTTGCGCAGGATACACAGAAAGCGTTCCATCCAGGGTTGGTGGGCCAGTGCGTCGGCAGTCCTGGCGAGAAAGGCGTCGATATGCTCATCGCCTGGTAGTGGGTCTTTCAAGGGCGCGATCTCTCCTCGTCTTGCCGCCACGCGGGCGCGTTGAGGATAGGCGCTTGGCCAGAACAGCAGATTAGCCTGCTGGTGCGAACCGAGCGGGAAGATTTCGGGAAAGGGCGCACCCGCCGCCGAGAATTGCAGTATAAGCGCCTGTCGCTCGCTCTGAAGGCCATACATCCAGGTTCGCTGCACCCGCACCCGCTCCTCATCGTCAAATGTCTGTCCCAGGATCAGCCAATCATCGCTGATGGTCTCACCGCGCGTCGCTACCTCTTCCTGGTTGAGCGTCCAGCCGACCATCTGGCGCACATTTTCCTGGAGTGGAGGGTTCAACTGCTCGATGCGACGGTAGGCGTGCGTGAGCAGCGCGAGTCGTCCGAGTTGCGCCAGCAGCTTTTCGGGCCAGTCGCGTGAGGAATTGGGAATGGTAGCCATGCGCCGCAAACGGGAAGCGATGCCGGGGGCCTGTGCGTCGATCATCTGCGCGGCCTGGCTTTCCCAGAATGAGACGGGTTGTGTTTGTACGCTTGCCAGTCCGTTACGCACGAGGTCATTAAGCCAGAGATCAAGGCTATCCAGCCCTTTCGCTATCATGGCCTGGCGTTTCTCGGAGCGCTTTGTTTGGGCTGCCTGGGAACTCTCGCTCGTCGGCTGAACGTCTTTGGTCTGCTTGCGCGTACTGGTGGCTTGTCGTTTGGCGAACCATGCCGCTACCCAGTTCGGTGGTTCGGCGGCCGGTAGGGTATCGGTTGCGGCTAAGAGCAGCAGGCCAAGGCTATGTTTACAGGGAAATTTGCGGCTGGGGCAACTGCATTGCGTGGTGAAGGTGGCGAGATCAACTTTGACTTGATACAGGGCACTTCCCTGGCACTCTCCCCACAGTGCTTCAGAACTTTGGCCGAGGTTCTTCCAGGTTTTGGTGTTTCCGAGCTTTTTGCCAGCGCTGGCAGAACTGGCATCGGGCGCGAGGGCTAACACCTGGTCACTAGTCAAGGCTATACTCACTGTTGGGACCTCTCGATGTTATTTGTCACCTGGTGGGTAATTCTTTTGAAGTATGGCAGAGGCGGTAAGGAGAAACAAGGAAGTAGTACAGATGGGAGGATTGTTGTTGCCCGACCTGATATTCATCAAGTCCTACATTCTTACCCGCGGATCAACCTCCTACTAAGCCAGGACAGAAGGTACCGCAATTAGGTACTGAGTCAGGCACAGACTGGCAGGAGAGCCAGCAGATGGGCAAGACCGGGCGCGGTGGTATACAAAACCCACAGGCAGACTAACTACTCGTTAGGCGCTGCGCTCCAGAACATCCTCGGTAATTCCCAGAGTCGTTCCCCAGATCAGGTGAGCGGCGATCATCATAACATTACGACGCAGCGGTTGTTGTGGCGCCGCCTCTGATATTTTGAGCGCAGGTAGTAATCCGAGATAGTTACCGACCCACACCAGCAACCCGTAAATAGCTCCCTTTAGTGGTGGAGGAAGCGCAACCTTGCGCGCAAAGGGGACATAAAGAGCGCCCATATTCCCGCCATAGCCAAAATGCGAAACAAGCGCGGTGCCAATGCGCTGCGGTTTGTCCATTTGTTGCGCTACCTTGGCTCGTGTGGCTAACTCGGTGGTGATGCGCTCAGGTGGTAAGGCATACCGCTGCCATTCAGGCAGGATGCGTTGCATGAGCAGCATGAACATTGTCATAGGAAGCGTTGCGATGATGCCTGCTACTGTGCCTAAAGCGTCATATTTGCGCGCGATAGATAGAATTGACTTGAAAAACTGTTGCATAGGGCTCTCCTTTCAATTCAAGCAAGATACTCTCATCGGGCTAATGGTGAACAGAAGAAGTTTCCTCTTCAATCAAATCTTCGGCTCCCACCAGTCGTAAGAACAATTTTAATTCGTCCGGTTTGGCTGAACTGGCAACCGCCAGCTTGAGTCCGCGCTTGCGCATCTCCTGTAGCAGTTCTTTTGCGCCGGGGAAGGCTCGTAAACCAGGAAAGTAGCGCTCCTTAAAAATAGCTTCGCGTCTTTTGCTGATCTGTTGCCCGGTAGAACTGTCCTTGGTAAGATGCACCGTTTCAGGCAGCACTTTATCGCCACCCATACCGATCAAAGGGCGCACTTTTGCAAAAGCCACCTCATACCCATATTCCGCCATTGCCTCTACCCATGCACTGGCATGTGCATCGTTACTATCGACTAATGTTCCGTCAACGTCGAGAATCGCCCCGCGTATATGTATCATGTCGTTCTCCTCATTCATAAGCATAATGTTCGCTTCCTTTATCTCACGTTTAGGGCCTTCTTTGCGCTTCATAGTAGTGAAATCTCAGGTCCCGGAAGAGAGTTCATATCGCGTTTGCTTATGAATTGTAATGGTACCGCACGCTAAAAGGAATATAATATAACAAAACTTGTAAGATCATATTGACAATCATCTGAAAATAAGGTAAAAGAGATTATGGAAAGAAATGACGTACATAATAATAGAGGGTAAGGGAAGGTGTTCAAGATGAGAAAGGAGGTTGCTGCATGCTTGAACTACGACTTCCCCGGCAAAGTAATATTCCGCATAACTTACGTATGCTGCGGCAATTGTTCGCGCTAACCGTTGCCTCGATGGGCCTTATCAATGGGTTGACGATCCTGCTTCCCGCTCGACCAGGTAGGCTGGCCCTTCTGACAATACTGGTGAATCTGCTCGCGCCTTTTGCGCCTTCTATCTGGCCGTTTGTTAGCGTGGGTCGAACTCTCTCACTCATCCTCGGATTTTTCCCGTATTCCGTCAGGTAAAATGGGCTCTCCGTCAATTTAAGTGAGTTCGCTTGCTTAAAGCAGGAAAGGAGAACCAGTGTCTCGCTCAGAGTGAGCAAGAGCAGCAGAAGTTTCGGTCTTGCAAAGCAACCAGGTTCACTTAATGTGAGGGAGAATCAGGTGTTCTGTCCTAAAAACAAGAAAATATACTTCGACGAGGTATTGAGATTTTCATCCCAAGAAGGTGATGTTATAAGAGAAAAAATTGGAGCAACGATAGACCATATCGCTGCTCCTTTGGCTATGTATCCATGCTGCATAGCCTCTAAAAGCCGGTTTGGAAGGCTCTACGGACATTGCGATCTACCTGCTGGTAGATCACTATGATGATAGAAACAATCCCGCCACTTATAACGGCAAGTGCTAAATGGGTTCGTGGGAGACCAAGGAAGCCAAAAAAGTGAATCAGAATAATGACAATCTCCACTACCAATGTGCCCCAGTACGCCCAGGGCTTGAGCGTCCACAATCCCCAGGCCAGAACGAGTTCGATAACACCCAGAGCCAGAGGAAACCATCCCAATAGAACATCGCTTAGAGTACCCGTCGGTGTGGTACCGATCACGCTAGAGATGGCGCCAATAATCTCAATGACGGCTGAGATGAACAGTAGGATGGCAATGATAGTGATACCGAGGGGACGTTTGCGGATCGTACCAGTTACTTCTTGTCGCATGAGATCCTCCAATCGTGAAGCTGCAAAATCAATGGTTGACATTCAGAAAACAATGCGTGCTCCAATTTCGTTTCTGCACCTCACCTCCTACTCATGGAATTCTAAAATCTGAGTCTTTCCCCGCAACACTTGCGCTTTGCGCTACCTCCACCTGCATTCTCAGGTATGCTCGCAAGGAAGTAGTAATATCAGAAATCAATTCGTGTGAACTACGAAGTTATGAGTGTATAGTGATGCCATCTTATTTTAAGTATTGACAATAGGTATATAGTAGTCGAGGCAGCTCCATTAATCAGTTTTAGCTAGTGACGTACGACGAGAGCCGTACGAAAGGAGCCTCATCATGAAAATTACACGCGTCACTTGCTGTCTGTTCGTTCTTCTGTTGTCCCTCGTAGCATTCGCTTTCTCAACCAGTGCCCCAAGGGCCCATGCAGCATCTGGAACCACCTTCGTGGTCAGGTTCCATGGTCTGTCCGCCTTTTCTAACTTCGACAACGTGAGTCCCGATGGCTGTATCGACACATTTGTGTCTGTCGACGGCTTTCAAAACACCGTCAATAAACAAACAACTAGCGAGGCCGACATCTTTTTCGACCAGTTTGACAGCTGTACGGGCACGGAGTTGTTTGCATTCGGCTCGACTTCCAACCCTAATTTCCAGATCGATAAGAAGCTTCTCTCGGCGAGTTTGAGCGCGACCATTCCCGTCTGCTGCGACGTGTTTGGCAACACGTTCAACCTGTCTGTGAACCTGACCTGGACGTCCACCAGCGCCATCGCGCACGAAAATTCAACCTTCCATTTCCACTCAAAGGGCTTCACGGAAAATGCCCACTTCAACGCCGACTTCCGGGACGCTAACGCTTCGGGCACCGTCTCTGATGGGACGACCAACTTCACCCCATCCCCGTCGGTTTTCGCCCAGACCATGTCGGCCAAGGAAGTCGATGTGTTTATCACCCACCTGTAGCAGAGCAAAGACCACGGCGAGCCGTGCTTGCCCTTGTTGAACATGCGACCAGCCCGGCAGGAGGAGGATAGAGCGATGGCTCTCCATGACACATGCTGCCTCCACGTCCGAAGCCTAGTGGTGCTTTCATAAGCTGCCGGGGAAGCAACTGTGCCTGACTCTCCAACCTACTGAGGTTGTTGAGTCAGGTCTAGAACGGAGCCGCCTCCATTGGAACTGCCGGAGATGGCTTCTCTTCTGATAGGATTTGAGTGCGGCTGCACTTGCAAAATTATCAATATGGCCGATGGCAGAGATGATCGCAGCAGCCTGGATTGGGCCAATGACTTGCATGGAAAGCAGAATTTGTCCCTCGCGCGAGTGCTCAACAATGTGACAGATTTCTGTATCAAGCTCCTCAAGATGCTCTTGCAGCAGTTTCAACTCTTTCATCATTTGCTTTTGCTCAAGAATGAGACCGCGCTGCCTGCTTACATCCTTCGTGCCGATACTCTGAGCAGCAAGCTGTTGCAAGCGCATCAGGTTTTCATTTGAAGGACGGGTGCCCACTCTCGCCTCACATAAGGCAGTGATGGTGGCAGTGGCAATCGCTTGCGGGGTGGGAAATTTCTCGCGAATGGAGAGTGCGGAAGGGAGTGTTGGGTTTTTCAGGATACTCGTGAATTCGGGAAAGAGTTCGTCACAGATGGCAATGAGCTTGTTTTTCCGTTGGGTGCTTTCCTGCATAAGCTCATAGCGGTGACGGGTTAAGCCTTTCAGTTGCGCAGCTGCCCCAGAAGGCGGAACTGCACGCCTGACAAGCTGTGTTTTGTCTGCGACTTGAATTCCTTTCTCAAGCTGGTTGTAGAGGTGGTTTGCAAGCGTCAGCGCATCCCGTTTATCCGTTTTCAGCATCCCCTTTGGCCGCTCTTGGACATGCATAACCCACCGGATGCGCAACGAGATACTAGCAAGTAAGCAGAGAAATAAAAAGTATGTCCACTCGACCTATCGTCGGGACGAAGGGAAGAGAGAACAAAAGAGGGAAAAGAGAAAAGCATCATTAATCTTGTGTGGCAGAAAGTATGGTCCATCAGAGACGTGAGTGCGAACATAAGCAGACGGACCCTCTCGACGAGAGAATCCAGGTCGAGGATGAGCTTCATCAAGAGCGCACAGTCAGCGGCACCGCGACTCGCAAACCGAGGCTCTGGGCAAACACGGGTGGGAGTCCATAGATGGTAATCTCGACGGGTGGAGCAGCAAGTGGTCGGCCATTGCGCGCGAGCCGTTGTTGCCACGTCATGCGCCAATGCGCTCGCTGTGCACGTGAGAGAGGGGAAGGCGTGCACAGCGGTGGCGAAACGGGTGGGGCTTGCACGGTGACCAGGTGGCTCCGTAGGCAACGTATCCAGCCTCGGCGAGGCTGAGTGCGTGACCAATCACCCCAAAGGATGGGATGAAGGGCAGGGGTACAAAGGCACGAAGGCGGCTGCTCTTCTGGTGCCCTCTTCGGCAGTGGATGCAGGACAGCACTAGCACGACGAGGTTTTTTGGTGGAGGTACCATGTCCTTGACAGTGGATGCGGAAGGGACACGAGCGACAGTCAGCGATCCGGGCGGCAGAGAGCACACGCACCGTGCCATCGTGTTCGGGGCGTCGCTCCTGCGGTGAGACGCGTGGCCCCTTGCCGACAACGCAGCGTGCCGTCAGGCTGAGAGAGAAAATCTTGCCCGCCCAGGCTTCCTGCTCGCGCTGCACGCGCCCATCGCGGGGGCGCGATCAGACGGTCCAGTTGGAGAGAGGTCCTCAGATGGCAGAGATTCAGCTTGAGGGGGGAAAACTCGGTGAGACGCATCGAGGTCGGTCGTTCGGGTTTGGTAACGAAAAAATATCCAAGATTTGTTAGACTGATGTGTCTAAATCTTGGATATTTTTCTGTCTTGTTCATCCTGATGTGAGATAGCGAAATCACGGAAAATATTGGAAGATTAGTAACATCCGTTATAGAATAACGAGGATATTTGGACACTGGGATTAGAGCAATGAATAGGAACAGTACAGCTCATGAGGTCAAGGGTTAGCAATTTGCAGAACAGCTAACTCTCCAAAATAGAATAACAGTTCCAATGTATCTAAAGTGCCTCTACAGGCTGATCTAGGGGGTGCTTGATAACGGCTAATTTACACGCGGCAGGTCTGGGGATCAAAATGTCCTGACCGATTGCCTAAGTACAGAAATTGCAGGCGGGCCAGAAAACGGAGGGCCGGAAAAGCCGACGGCGTCTATTCTTGGATCGACAAGAGCGAAAAGAAAGGACTGACTTCTACCACGACTTAAAGAGCGGAGACTTTCACTAGCTGATCACTCTAATCCCAAGACCTTGATACGTGACTTCATAACCGAGATGTTGACTCAGTACTTTACATGCGCGAACGGCAAGTTCAGCCTTGACAGGCTCATCTTTCTCCATCTTATCGATAGTGGAACGTGAGATATTCGCCTCCCTGGATAGCTCTGTGACGGTTATCCCTGCATTAATGCGTGTCTCTTCAAATCTATTCATGATTAACTCCTACGGGCATCGAATTTTGCTCATACTACCATAATCGGTAGGAAAAGGCAACAAAATGCATTTTCGACCTTAACATCTTGACTTTAATTTCAAGATCGCGTACACTTATAGACAGGAAAATGCATTTTCATCGTTTTCAACGACTTAAAAGCGTAGTCAAACACTCCAGGTATGTTGGGCATATTATACACAAAAAAAACGCCGGGGAGGAGGTGAGAGTACACTAGCCTGTCGTCTTCTACACGACAGGCTAGCAGATGAGAACGCATACCACCATCATAATCGTAGCTTCGTTCTCGTTAGCAGTATGACACGCATAAGATAGCGCGTCAAGCCAGAAGAGAGAGCAAGATCACATGCCAGTATCAATCAAGGTGAACTCGACTGATGTTGTGATTACCCCGTTCTTCGATATGCAGCACAAAGAGATGTTACACAGCTACCGCAAGGGTATTCGCTATCGCATCGAGGGTGAGCACGGCCAGTGTTGCATAGGGGAGCCTGTGTCTTTCCTGAAATTGGCAGCCCATAGCCACTTATTCGACAGGGAGCGCAAAGCCGATATCTACCGCTTTGTCGGCTTTGAGTTTGGTTTCATTCACGGTGGCATCCTCACTCCTGAGAGAACGCTTCGTCCCGATGTCACCGCCTTAGTGTCGTTTGACGACAACCAGGACGGCATCCATGGATACAAGGCCGGGCGTCAATGGTTCTTTGAGGAGGCAGACCCCGAAGAACGTACGATGACGGATGACCAGTTGATCGAGCGGCTTCGTGAGCTGACAAAGGGCGCTTCTACATGGCATGACCCTGAAGGGGTCTGGTTCTTTACTGTCGGCTGTTTGCTTGGGGAATTGAGTGGGCATCTGTTCCCCCTTACAGGCCAGGAGCGGCGGCAGTGGGAAGCGGAGGCAGCAGCGGCCATGAAAGAGTACCTTGCTGCTCACGAACCAAACCATGAGGGGCGACAGACACAGAATACCGAACCATTACCTCTAGTGGCATTGCAAGAGGCATAGAGAACCATTGCTGCAAGGGAGGTATGAGCAAGCTTCTTGCTCTGCCTCTCTTGTATGCAACGATAGTGAATCCAGAACGAGAGAGCATGATATGTTACTCTGCAAAAAGATCAAAATCGAGGTCAGCCAGCAAGACGCCCAAGCGCTGGAGTTCATGCAGGCCAAGTGCCGAGGGCTGTACAACTGGTGGGTCATGAAGCTGCGGAGTGGCGAGCGCTGGAACTTCGAGCGGGCCAAGAAGTCCCTGCGGGAGAGCAAGCAGTATGACCCTGAGTTGCGCTCGGTCTACGGCAAGCTCTTAGCGGAGGTCTACATCCGACTGGACAAGGCGATGCAGGGGTTCTTCCGTCGCCTGGCCGCAGGAGAGAAACCGGGATTCCCGCGCGTCAAGCCGCGCCACCAGTTCTTCACGCTCTGTTATCCTGCCATGTACCTGGAAGTGCAGGACAAGATGATCATCCTGCCGACAGGCGGGGGTGGCAATTGGGGGCCCAAACGCTACCAGAATATCGTGGCGCATCTCACCGAGCAACCGCCTGACCACTTTCATGAAGTAGCCGTGTCCAAAGATGTGCGCGGGAACTATTATTGTTCGTTTGTTTATGACGATGTGGAGCAGTGCGAAGACGATGAGCACAAGACAGGCAAGAGGCTAAAAAAACCCAAGCAACGCGCCTTGCGGGTTGAGGGCATCGTGGCCTTTGACCTGGGTATCAAGACGCTGGCAACAGGCGTCAACGACCAGGGACGCTTTTACCACATCGGTGGCTTCAAGGGCTATCGCTACTACAATAAGCAACTGGATAAGCTTCGCTCCAAACGGGATAAATGCAAGAAGAAGTCCCGCCGCTATCTTCACCTCTCCAACGTCTACAAACGGGTCGCTGAGAAAAAGCGGCGTAAACAACAAGACTGTCTGCATAAAGCCTCCCATCTCATCGCACACCGACTGGCTGAAAGGGCTGTGGTGATCGGCGATCTTTCCCAACAGCAGATGGTCATCAAGAAACAGGAGAACGAGACCCCCAAAGACAGGCGCAAGCGGCAGATACGTAACCGCATGGTATATAATGATTGGGGACTCTATGGCTTTGTGCAGATGCTTGCCTACAAGTGTCTGCGCTTTGGGAAAGAACTGCATAGTATCGATGAACGCGATACGACCAGGATGTGCCATGTGTGCAAACACAAAAAGGACATGCCACTGTGGGTACGGACGTATCGCTGTGCGAACTGCGGCTTAGTGATGGATCGCGACGAGAACAGCGCGGTCAACATTTACCAGCGGTTCCTTGCCCGGCCTGGGCCACACACGTCAGCGATCTGACGTGCGGTGTGCTGTCATGGGGATGGGATGCTGTGGGGGTCATGAGGACTCCACGTTCCATCTCCATGCAGCAATCAACACATTTTTAGATGTTTTGAAAGGCAGTGGGATCGAATGCAAGTAAAGAATAGCGTGGGCATCTGGGCATTTGGCCCCAACGCCACACGTTTTGTGCCAGTGGGTTATCATCCAGAGACCATCAACGAAGATATGGTGACGCGCACGCGCCGCGTCGTCAATGGGCTGGCCGACCTGGTTGATGGGCTTGAGTATCACTATCCCGGTGAGATCAACGAAGATACGGTCGATGCCATAAAGGCAGCGCTGGGTCCGATGGATATTTACTGCCTCGCGGCCGGGCTACACCCCGATCCAACGTATAAGCTGGGAGCGTTCATCAATCCTGACCTGACGCTGCGGCGTAAAGGTATCGAGACGCTGAAGCGCGGCGTTGACCTGGCAGCTGCGCTGGGGGCGCACTTCATCATCTGGCCCGGCGCGGAGGGCTACAACTATAACTTCCAGCGAGAGTACGCGCAAACGTGGGATCTGTTTGTCGATGG
>Ga0137384_10004903_pt1 | contig 10736 bp, 10 predicted proteins | sample SagtaG_2_FD_104922 | JGI IMG/M metagenome (GOLD analysis project Ga0137384, IMG submission 104922) | Vadose zone soil microbial communities from Sagehorn Ranch, Mendocino, California, USA - Sage2_R_60_16 metaG | ecosystem: Environmental > Terrestrial > Soil > Vadose zone | place: USA...
CTGCGCAAGCCTTCGACGTCCACTTGTCCGTGCGACTCGGACTTGATGTTTTCAACTTCGTAGCCCGCTATAACGGCGGTGGCCGGATTCGTCCCGTGGGCGGAATCGGGAATCAAAACTTTCTTGCGCGGACTTCCCTGTTTCTGCAAATACGCGCGAATCAACAGCAGCCCAGTCAGCTCTCCCTGCGCTCCGGCCGCGGGTTGCAACGTGATGGCATCCATCCCGGTAATTTCGAGCAGGCATTTTTCCAGCAAGCGCAGAATTTTCAGGCAGCCTTGCGAAAGATCTTGTGGCTGATACGGATGCTCCGTCGCGATTCCCTCGAGCCGCGCCACGAATTCATTCACGCGCGGGTTGTACTTCATCGTGCAGGAACCGAGCGGGTACATGCCGAGATCGATGGCGTGATTCCAGGTGGAAAGCCTGGTGAAGTGGCGCAGCACTTCGATTTCGCTCACTTCGGGGAAGCCTTCGACGCCTTCCTTGCGATGGTGCGCGCCAAGCGCTTTCGCTGGTTCCGCGGCGGGTACATCCAGCGGCGGCAATTCGAATGCGCGCTTTCCTGGCGACGATTTCTCAAAGATCAATCCTTCGTTCTGATTTACGTGCCGCGACGCTTTTTTGATTTTCCCGTTCATGTTCCCCATGGACTAAACCGGCTGTTCGAGCGCCCGCTTCACCGCGCCGGCAAATCGCTCAATCTCCGCGCGCGGTGTCGTTTCCGTGACGCACACCAGCGCATGTTTTGTCAGTTCCGGATACGGCGTGCCGAGAGCCAGCGGTCCGACGATCTTTTCCCGCACCAGGTGCGAATTGACAATTTTCACCGAGCGCGGCAGTTCCACTGTGAATTCATTGAAAAACGGCGCATCAAACGTTCGCCGCACGCCGGGAATTTTCAGCAGTTCCGCAAGCGCGAACTGCGCTTTTGAAAAATTCTGCTCCGCCATTTCGCGCAAGCCTTCTTTGCCGAGAAGCGTCAGATGTACGGTAGCCGCCAGCGCGCACAGCGCCTGGTTCGTACAAATGTTGGAAGTAGCTTTCTCGCGGCGGATATGCTGCTCGCGCGTTGCAAGCGTCAGCACAAATCCGCGATGTCCTTCCGAGTCGGCCGTTTGTCCCGCGAGTCTCCCCGGCATTTGACGAACATACTTTTCGCGCGCGGCAATCACTCCGGCAAACGGCCCGCCGTAACTCGGAGGCAAACCGAAGCTCTGCGCTTCCATCGCTACAATGTCCGCTTCCGCGGGGGGACGCAGCAGCCCCAGCGAGACGCCTTCGGCAATCGCCACGACAAACATCGCGCCAACGGAATGCGCCGCTTCCGCCAATGGCGTGTACGTTTCGATAGCTCCAAAAAAGTTCGGCGATTGCGCGACGACAGCGGCTACGTCGTCTTTCAGCGCACTCTGCAAAGCCTTTAAGTCCACCGTTCCGCTTGCGGTAAACGGAATCTCCTCGATGCGCAAACCGGAATTCTTCGCGTAAGTCTTCAGCACGTCGCGATATTCTGGATGCACCGAACGGGCCACAAGCACGCGCCGCCTCCCAGTGAGCCGCTCTGCCATCAACACCGCTTCCGTCGTGGCCGTCGAGCCGTCATACATCGAAGCGTTCGCCACGTCCTGGCCGGTAAGCTGGCACATCAACGTTTGGAACTCGAAGATCGCCTGCAACGTGCCTTGCGAAATTTCCGCTTGATACGGCGTATATGAAGTGAGGAACTCTCCGCGCTGGATAATCGTGTCCGTCACTACCGAGCGCAGGTGGTTGTAAACGCCGGCGCCGAGAAAGCTCGTGTATCCCGCCGCGTTTTCCGCAGCGCGCTCTTTGAAATACTGGATCACTTCCGTTTCCGAATACGGCCCGGGAATCTTCAACGCTTCGCGCAGCCGGTATTTCTCCGGAATGCTCGAAAACAATTCATCAACGGATTTTTTGCCGATGGCGGCCAGCATTTCCTGCCGCTCGACGGGGCTCTTCGGGAGGTAGCGCATTAGGCGGAGGTTTCCTTGCCCTTCTCCGCGATATAAGCTTCGTAGGCGGCCGCGTCCATCAGGTCGCTGATCCCCGCGGCGTTCGTCAGGCGCACTTTAATCAGCCACGCGGCCCCGTGCGGGTCGCTGTTGATGGTTTCCGGTTTATTCTGAAGTTCACTATTGACCTCAACCACTTCACCGCTCACGGGCGCGTAAATTTCGCTGACGGCCTTCACCGACTCCACCGTGCCAAAGGGTTTTCCCGTCTCGATTTTGGCGCCGGGCTTGGGCAGCTCGACGAACACCACGTCGCCCAATTCATGCTGCGCGTGATCGGTGATGCCGATGGCGGCGAGGTCTCCCTTCACATCCATCCATTCATGCTCTTTGGTGTAGCGAAACGACTTCGGATACGCCATCAGACCACTCCTTGAACTTTTGCGTGCCTCAAGCTACTTGTGGCGCTGCTTTCTTCTGTCGCTTGTAAAACGGAGTCGGTACCACTTGAGCCTTGCACTTCTGCGCGCGAATCTCCACATACAAAATCGTACCCATGACCGAGTACGCCAGCGGCACGTACGCCAGCGCAATGTTTTTGCCCAACGTCGGCGAAGGCGATCCGCTGGTCACCACGCCGATTCGCTCGCCCGCCTCGCTGCAGCAGCAATATTCATCGCGCGCAATTCCGCGGTCGATCATTTCGATTCCCACCAGAGTGCGCGTCACTCCCGCAGCCTTCGCGCGTTCCAGTGCAGCGCGCCCGATGAAGTCACCCTTCTCCATTTTGCAGTAGCGGTCGAGCCCCGCTTCCCATACGTTAATCTTGTCGCTGATCTCGTGCCCATAGAGCGCCATCTTCGATTCCAGCCGTAGCGTGTTGCGTGCGCCCAGTCCGCACGGCACGATGCCAAACGCTCGCCCCGCTTCCATCACCTGATTCCAGATTCGTTCACTCGTCGCCACATCGGACGGCACATAAATCTCGAATCCGTCTTCGCCCGTATAGCCTGTGCGTGCAATCAACGTATTTTTCAACCCGCACACTGTTCCGTGCGTGAACCAGTAGTTCTTGATTGTTGTTAAGTCCGCGTCCGTCAACTTTTGCACTACCTCAACCGCTCGCGGTCCCTGAATCGCCAATTGCGTGTACGCGTCGCTTAAATCTTCCACCACGCTATCGAACCCCTTGGTGTTCTCGCGCACCCAATTAATGTCTTTTTCCCGCGTCCCCGCGTTAATCACCAGCAGATAATCATCCTCGCCCAGGCGATGCACGATCACGTCGTCCACAAACATGCCTTCGGGGTAAAGCATCGCCGAATATTGCGCTTGGCCGATGGCGAGCTTGGATGCATCGTTCATGGTGATGTGCTGCACCGCCGCCAGCGCTCCGCCAGGCTTCTTGCCGCTGTGAATGCGAATGTCCCCCATGTGGCTGACGTCAAAAACTCCCACGCCTCCGCGCACCGCTCTGTGTTCCGCGATCAGTCCGCCGCTCGAGGGGTACTCGACAGGCATGTCCCAGCCGCCAAAGTTGACCATTTTCGCGCCAAGGCGGCGGTGCAATGCATTCAGCGGCGTTTTGCGAAGCTCGCTCATGGAAGAAGTTGTGGAGGAATCCATCCCTATCGCTCAGGCAGAAACCGATACTAGCATGCGCTCCCCAAGCGGTCAAAGAACGGGGGGAACTCCCCTCTACAGCGGGCGCATACACCATTCACCTCCTCCTGCCACGTTCGCCTTGCCGCGCGCGGGCAGGCTCAGGTACAGTTTTGTAGAGGGCGCTTATGGACGGTCCTACCGTTTGTGTGCAGTGCGACATGCCGGAATCCCGCTGCGCTTGCGAGAAGTACTGCACCATTTGCAAGGGGCAGAGCAACATCCGTCTTTGTGCCGACGGCCTCTATTACTGCCCGGATTGCCGGGAAGCCTGCGACGTTGCGCTAGCTGAGAGCCGTGGCCACTGAACCGAAGAATCTGCACATGTGCATTGACGCCGACGCCCGGTTGGCAGCGGCGGTAGGCGGCGTAGCCCGTTTCTTGGCGGATGCAGCGGGCCTGGAGGGTGACGCGGTTGCGCGGCTGCAATCCGCGGTCATCGAGGCGTGCCTGGAAGCCTTCGAACATTTGGCTGGCAAGCATCCTCATTTGGAGATTGATTTTGCGCGCTTTTCTGATCGCCTCGAAGTTTCCCTCTCCCATGAAGACACTGGCCCCGCGATTGGCATGCACACCATCACCGGCTTTGCCTCGAGGCAAGTAGACGGCACAGAAAATTCAGGAGCGTTAGCAGGTGTGGACCGTGTGCAGCACGAAACCCACGGCAAGGAAATCGTGACGCGCCTGACCAAGTACCTCGGCCAGGTAGCTCCCAGTCTGTAGACGGCCTTAGAAACGTAACGGGCCGGACAGAAGCTTTGTCCGGCCCATTTTTTGTCAACGAATCTCGGCTTCTACATTTTCAGCGCAAACGTGTTCTTCCGGATCATCGTGGTCATTTGGTCGTCGCTCAGGGACATGCGCAGAGTCACGCGGTCGCCTGCAGGTACAATCTTCGCCTGGTCGAGCAGGTCCGCCAGCTCCGGATTTTCTTTTTGCGCCTGGTAGCGTTTGTAAAGGAACCCTGCCTGAAGCAGTTGGCCCAGCGTGTTTGCGTCTTCGGTGGACCCGCAAACGGCCTGAAACTTTCCGTCAATCCCGCTGCTCGCGTCCACGTTGATAATCAGGTTCTGCATGCGCGAAACCAGCTTCGCCGCCTCGGGAAACTGCTCGACTTCCGGCGCAAGCTGCTGCATGGCCAGCCGCGTATACGCGGGGTTCAGCACCGCCCACACCACGCCGCTGCCGTTCGCTTCATTGATCAGTGGGAAAAGTTTGTCGTTCGTCAGCAGGCCTTCCTCTGCTCCAAAGCGCACTTCCACCATTTTCTCGAGCACCTCACGGTGTCCAAACGCCGCGGTATTCGAATCAATAAACAGAAAAAACAGGTCGTTCGCGCCCGTACCGCTGCCAAAGGAGTAGAGCGTGTAACTCCGCGCCTTGAAGGTTGGCAGCTTCTGCTGCTTGAAATACGCTTCGGTTGAGCTGGGGTTGTAGGTGCCCAACGCGACTCCTACGACCTCTTCGCCCGTGGGAACCGCCGACGAGCCCGTGCCTTCCGTCTTCGAACTCAACCCTTCCGCGACGAGTCCCCAAGCCAGTTCATCCACCTGCGAATTTGGATCCACGCCCGCAGACGCAAGGAATTTCTCGAATTGCTTGAACTTCTCCGGAATCATCTGCTCTTGCAGCTGCGGAAACCATTTCTGTGACCGCGCTTTCTTCAGGTCCGCATAGGCAAATTCGCCGATGTTTTTCGGGAACAGCGCGATCACGTCCGTGCCCAGGCGGCCCGCCCGTGCGGGTTTCGGCGCCGCAAGCAGAATCGCTGTCACAATGGCTGCGGCTCCGGCTTTGCCGATCGCCGTGATAACTTTCATGAAATGCTCCTTTCGGGAAGGGCCGAGGGAATCTTTATTTTACGCGCTCTCCATTCTAGGCGCCCTTCTATTCTAGGCGCTTGTCGCGCGGGGCGCATCGCTCAATCGCTTGCGCAGCGCCGCGGCCTTCGCCCGCAGGGATGCCACGTAAGTTGCATCCTTCAATCCATCGAGGTTGATCTCGACGTTGGCCAATGCTCCGCGGGCTCCTGCATCGGCCATCAGTCGTGCTACATGCAAGTCTGAACGCATGGATGCGGCGACGATACCTTCCAGTTGTCCCAGTCGTTCGTAAAGCGCAACCGTCCGCTCGGCCACTTGTAGTGGAACTTCCGCGGCGCCCTTGGTTGCTTTTTGAATGGCGTCCTCACGCTGCGCGGTTTCTTCCGCGTTTCCTTGCGGCAATTTGAACGCCGCCATTACTGCGTCATACGACTCCGCATCCCGGTCAATCGCCTCGGCAAGCTCGTCTGCGGATTTCCGCATTTCATCCAGCGCCGCAGAGAGCTGCTCGACATAGGCCGCCTGCGATTTCCTTTTCCGCGAAAGTCCAGCAACCATCTGTCCAAGCGAAGCCGCCAATGCTGCTGCAAATGCCGAAGCGCTTCCGCCCCCGGGTGTCGCACTCGGCGCCGCCACCGCATCCAAAAACGGCCGCGCCAGTCCCGCCAGCTTTCCGTCTTTTGCCGTCGTCAGAGGCGCGCCGCTCAGCGCATCGGCGAGCCTGTTTTCGAGTACCTGCGCGGGAGAGAAATTCTCCAGTTGCAGGAAAAAGTCCGCCGCCATTTCCAGCGCTTTCTTGGGCACTAGTCCGACAATTTCGCTCCCCACCGGCATCGCGCCGTACCGTTCCGCTTCGCGCTTCACCATTTCATACACGCGATGCATCGGCGTCTGCTCAAAGTCCGTCAGGTTGATGGAGACCTGCGCCAGGTTGCGCGCCTTCAGCTCCACGCCCATGGACTTTACGTATCGCAATCCGCCCGAAGAAAACCGGATCGCCTTGGCAATCTTGTTGGCGATCCCCACGTCCGATGTGTTCAAATTCACGTTGTAGGCGATCAAAAACTTCCGCGCGCCCACGACGGTCACGCCGGCAGTAGGGTGAACCTTCGGTTCTCCTACATCCGGCTGTCGGTCGAGATTCTTTTTCATCTCCTCGCGCAGCCCTTCGAATTGTCCTCGCCGCACGTTTTCCAGGTTCACGCGATCCGGCCGCGTCGCCGCCGCTTCGTAAAAGAAAACCGGGATGCGGTAGCGGTTCCAGATTTCATTGCCGACGCGCCGTGCCAACGCCACGCAATCTTCAATCGTCACGCCATCAATGGGAATGAACGGCACCACGTCCGCCGCTCCCACGCGCGGATGCGCGCCCGTGTGCTTCGTCAGGTCGATCAGTTCCATTGCCCTGCCAACGCCGAGCAGAGCCGCCTCGGCCACGGCATCCGGCTCGCCCGCCAGCGTAACCACCGACCGGTTGTGGTCCCCGTCCATTTCGCGGTCCAATACATACACGCCCGCTACGTTGCTCATGGCCGCGACGATGGCATCCACTCTCGCCGGATCACGCCCTTCGGAAAAATTCGGCACGCACTCAATCAGTCGTTTCATCGTTTTGGTTTTTTGTGATCCCGTTTTTTGTCATTCTGCTTCTTGTCATTCAGGTTGGCCCAGTTGTGCGGCAGTTTCGGCTTGCGGTCCGGCAGCGTTGGCCGCTCGTAAACGAAAGCGCGTTTTTTCTCGCCGGAGCCTGTTTCCGGCATTTGGCCAGTGGTTTGAACGGTTGACGTCTGATCGGCAGGTGTCTGCGAAGTTGCAGCCTGAGCTGTCGCCACTTGCCTTTGCTTTGGCAATTTGGGCCACGAAGGCCGACCCCCCGGCTTCACCGGCCATTGCAGCCCGATCATGGGCTTCATGCCGGGTGCAAGCGGCAAAGGTCCTTTCGGCGCTTCAGTTCGCGCCTGGGGCTGGGGCGCGGGAGTTTTCCCATTCCCCGCTTTAGATTTTTCCACAAAATAATCCTTCAATTGATGCCCGCACCAAAGAATGGCGGTCACCCAGGCGCCGATAACCACCGCATTGTAAGTGCTGAAGCCCCCCGCTTTCCCCAGAATGGTCACCGCAAAAAAAACGACCGCCAACAGCGCATACAAATACTCTTCGAAGAAGTTTTGCGTCTTCGTTGGCCCGATTTTCGGAAGTTTCAGTCGCCGGACGGGCTTGCCGGTATAGCTAGTTCCTGGGTTCTTTGGGGGCATGGATCACGCGACCGCGTTTGATCGTCATCCAGCAGTGGTTCACTCCAAAATAATAAGGAATTTCGCGGTAGTCGGCCACATCGAATACGGCGATGTCCGCTTGTTTGCCAACCTCCAGCGAACCAATCTGCTTCTCGCGCCGCAACGCGTACGCGGCGTTAATTGTTGCAGCCGTGATGGCTTCTGCCGGCGTCATGCACAGTTGCGTGCATGCCAGCGAAAGAATCATCGGCATGCTCAGGGTGGGGCTCGTCCCCGGATTGTAGTCCGTGGCCAGCGCCACGACGGCGCCGGCGTCAATCAGTTCGCGCGCGGGCGCATACTTCTTCAAGCCCAGATGAAAGTCGCATCCGGGCAGCAGCGTCGCCACGGTCTCCGATTTTCCAAGCGCGCGGATGTCGCCCTTGCTCACGTATTCGAGATGATCGCAGCTTGCCGCGCGCAACAGAATCGCCAGTCGCGTTGCGCCGCTGCGCGAAAGCTGCTCCGCATGCATCCGCGGAGCCAGTCCCCACTGCCGCCCCGCTTGCAGCACGCGTTTGGATTCCACGACGCTAAATGCCCCGCGCTCGCAGAACACGTCGCAAAACTCGGCCAGCTTGCGCTCCGCAATTTCTGGTAAGAGATTTCCCTCCAGAAGCTGAATGTACTTTTTTGCTCCACCCACCTTCTTGCGATACTCCTCCGGCACCACGTGAGCACCCAAAAATGTCGAGACGATTTCCAGCGGCTGGACCGCCGCAAGTTCCTTGTGCAGCTTCAGAATCTTCAATTCGCTTGCAACATCCAGTCCATACCCGCTCTTCGCCTCAATCGTCGTCGTTCCGTACGCCGCAAACTGTTGCAGCGCCGTCAGCGCACGCTTTTTCAATTCTTCCGCAGTCGCCGCGCGCAGCTTCTTAACCGAATTGAGAATCCCGCCACCTTTGCGCGCAATTTCCTCGTAACTCGCGCCCTGAATTTTCAGCTCATACTCTTCCGCCCGGCTTGCCGCGTGAACCAGGTGCGTGTGCGAATCCACAAATCCCGGCAAAGCCACACGCCCGCCTAATTCCGACTTTTCTGCCGCCCGCGCCTCGGGGAGCTTCTCGACTTCCGCGCGCGTTCCGACTGCCGCGATCGCGCCATCGCGCACCAGCACCGCGCCATCCTCGATTAGGTCCAAGTTCGAAAGGGAACTGCCGCGCCGCGGACTACTTCCGCGCAACGTCAGCAACTGCGACACACCCGTAATGAGCAAGGAATCGGCCAAGGCCCTCGTATTATGCCGGAAAGAGTTTCAGTAGCACAGGCTTTCAGCCTTGACGCGGCACCAGGTTAAATTTCTCTCCATCAAATCGCCATACTTCTGCCTGCGCCTTGACTTGCCTGACCGCTGCATTTTTGGAGTCGCAATCGCCCTCATCATTTTCCATGCATTTGAACGTTGCTTTTTTGACGATCAAATCATAAAACTGCCCACCGCTTCGGATTGTCGAAAGTGTGGACGTAGTTTTCAATACGATCTGTGGCCCTTCCTCGTGAGCGGTCGGATAATCGCGATCGATCACTGGCTCCTCACACACTTTCCTCAAGCGACCGCCCTGCACTCGAAATAGGAAGAGTCTCGTTTGGTAAAATGGTGCCGCCAGCCACATGTGCTCGATTCGCACGCCGATCAACATTTCGCGATTGGTAAGCCTGTAAGGTGCAAGGTCAAGGGCTATGGATTCGTGGCCAGTGTAGGATAGAGTCCCAAATACTTCGGAAACCGGTTCATCGCTGCGATAGGAATGCGGCAAGTCTTGTCTGGCTACTAACGACAATCCATTCCCATCTTTCTTGAGGACAGCCAATGGTGCTTCCATCGCGCAATTCCCACAAAGGACTTCAGAACTACCCGCCAACTGGCTGAGCACAACGAGGTACTCATCACCATCGACGTGCCAGGACTTAGCCGCGAGGATAGACACTTTTGTCGGTTTGCTCTCGTTATTCGGGATACTCGAAACCCTGCTCGTGGTGGGATCAAAGCCATCGAAGATCTTTCTGAGGACATCGACTTCCAAAAAACCAGAAAATGCTCCAGGTAGCTGAATTGGTTTGTGCGACTTATCCTCTTGTTCTATCGTTTGCGCGTGACGGGCGCCGCCCATTAAGAGAATTAAGACCGCCCCCAAAGATTTCTGTTGTAGTTTTCCCATGTCTTATCAGATCTACTTCATCGGCACCTTCACACCGGTCTTCTTCGCGAACGTAATGGCTTCGGGATACCCCGCATCCACATGTCGCGCCACGCCCATCCCGGGGTCATTCGTCAGCACGCGTTCGATGCGCTTCGCCATCTCTTTAGTTCCGTCCGCCACGGTCACTTGGCCCGCATGCTGCGAATACCCAATCCCCACGCCGCCGCCATTGTGAATTGACACCCAAGACGCGCCGCTCGCCGTATTAATCAGCGCATTCAGCAGCGGCCAGTCCGCCACTGCGTCCGAACCATCGCGCATCGCTTCCGTCTCGCGGTATGGCGACGCCACCGACCCGCAATCCAAATGATCGCGCCCCATCACTACCGGCGCCTTGATCTCGCCGCGCGCCACCAAATCATTCAGCGCCAGCCCAAACTTGTCGCGCTCGCCATAGCCCAGCCAGCAAATCCGCGACGGCAGCCCCTGAAACTTCACGCGCTTCTGCGCCAGCTTGATCCACCGCCTCAAATGCTCGTTGTGTGGAAACATTTCCAGCACCAACTGATCCGTCCGCGCAATGTCCGAAGGCTCTCCCGAAAGCGCCACCCACCGGAACGGCCCTTTCCCCTCGCAAAACAGCGGCCGGATGTAGGCCGGCACAAATCCCGGAAAGTCGTACGCGTTCTTCACGCCTTGCTGAAACGCGAACGTACGGATGTTGTTGCCGTAGTCGAACGTGACCGCGCCGAGCTTCTGCAAATCCAGCATGCCCTGCACGTGCGCGGCAATGGCCGCGAGCGCGCGCTTCTGGTATTCCTCCGGATATTGCTTTCGCAGCTCCAGTGCCGC
>Ga0137384_10004904_pt1 | contig 10733 bp, 9 predicted proteins | sample SagtaG_2_FD_104922 | JGI IMG/M metagenome (GOLD analysis project Ga0137384, IMG submission 104922) | Vadose zone soil microbial communities from Sagehorn Ranch, Mendocino, California, USA - Sage2_R_60_16 metaG | ecosystem: Environmental > Terrestrial > Soil > Vadose zone | place: USA: California...
CAGCACCCGGACCGCGTGGTAGTGCGAGAGCACCAGGTAGCGGACCGGCTTGTCGGTGTGCTCGCGCAGCCGCTCCAGCCAGCCGCGGGCGGCGACGGGAGTCGCCATCGCCTCGAAGCAGACGAGGAAGTCCTCGCCCTCGATGGCGCCCACGTTCGGGTCGCCCGCCGCGGTCAGCGCGTACACCCCATCGGCGAGCACCTCGAGCGTCTGCTCCTTGTCCGCCAGGTCAGCCGAGGACGCGAATGACTTCATCGCGCTACTCCAATCGGGAGGGTCCTCCCGACTGTCCTGCCCCGCCAGCCCGGTCGCACTCCTGGCCGTCGGCTGCTCAACAACCCCCATTCTTCGCGCCCAATGCCGCGGTCTCCGCGCGCACCCGGGCCCGGCCGATCCGGGCTGGCCGATCCGGGCTGGCCGATCCGGGCTGGCCGATCCGGGCTGGCCGCGGCCCGCCTCATCGGCCGCAAGGCGAAGGGTTTGCGGTAACGCGAAAGATTTGCGGCTCCATCTGACGCAAATCCTTCGCCTTGACCAGTCCGCGTCCCCTGCGGCACCGGGCTCCGCCGTCGCGAGGCCCGGCATTTGGCAGCCGGTGGCGTCGGCTCGACGAACGGGGGCCCGCGGCCCTGGTGATTGGTCAAACGCGCGCGGGGCAGGGTACTTGCCGCGAACGGAGGGCAGGACGATGGCTTGGGCATGAGAGGCTTCGCGCGCCGGATCCACATCAGGCTCGCCTGGACCGCCGGGGCAGTGCTGGTCGCGGCACTGTCGATATCGGTGGCCCTGCTGGTCACGCCGATGCAGCGGGTGTCACTCGCGGGCCAGACGGTGGGCGTGGGAGCGGCCGCCCCTTCGTTGAGCCCCGCCGGCCCTGGCGAGCTTGACCTGTTCGGTCAGCGGCTGCCGACCACCCTGCGGTTCGCCGGGCCGGTGCGGCCGCGGCTGGCGCTGACCCACATCACGCTGGACCGCCAGCTCGCCACGGTATTCGCGCCGCACAGGCCAAGCCCGGAGCGTGCGATCGGCAACGCGCTGGCGTCGGGGTGGAAGCGGTACTTCGCCTGGGAGATCGCGATCAGCGCGGGATGTGCCCTGCTCCTGGCCGGGGCCGTGGCCGGCTGGTCCAGGCTGCCGGCCAGGCGGACCGTGGTCCTGCTGGCCGCCATGCTGGCTTTCGTCGAGGTGGTCAATGTGGGCGGCATCATGACCACGGCCTACACCGCTCCGTCCAGGCTGAGCCACGTCACGTCGATCACCGCCCTGGCAGGCCGGGCACCGCTGCCCGCCGTGCCGCCCGCCCCCGGGCCGCCGACTCCCCGGGTGCAGGTGGTGGTCATGGGGGACTCAACGGCGGCGGGGATCGGCAACCCAAGACCGGCCCACCCCAGCCGCCTCGACCGGGCCTGCCAGCGCAGCGCCGGCACCTACGCGGTTGACCTCGGCGAGATCAACAACTGGCTGGTCAGGAACCTGGCGTGCAGCGGAGCCACCATTCCGGGCGGCATCCTCGGTCCGCAGCCGCTCGGGGCCGCGACGGCGCCCGCCCAGTTCGCGGTCGCCAAGCAGGCCACGCACGCCTCGTACGTGATCGTGAGCATCGGCGCCGATGATCTCGGCTGGTCGGCGCTGCTGCAGCTCTGCACGGTCACGACGACCTGTGACGACAGCGCCTCCACTGCGTACTTCCAGCAGCGGCTTGCCTCGTTCACGGTGGGCTACTACGAGCTGTTGCGGCGGCTCGCAGCCCTGCCCTCGAATCCGGCCGTCCTGGTGAACCTCTATTACGACCCGTTCGACACCAGCCAGCACTGCCTGGATGGCGTGGGCCTGACCCCGGCCAAGGAGAGGGCACTCACCGGCCTGCTGAACGCGCTGAACAGCGTCCTCGCCAACGGCGCGCGCGCGACCGGGCTGATCGCGGTACGCCCGGACTTCACCGGGCACGCGCTTTGCGATCCCGAGCCCTACGTGCAGGGACTGCGCGGCCGGGCGCCGTTTCATCCGACGCTCGCCGGCGAGCTGGCGATCGCGCTCGCCGACGCACAGGCGCTGCAGCAGGTCGTGCCGGTCATCTCGCCGGGGATCGGCCAGGGAGCCGGCCAGACTCCGAGCGGATCGCCGTCGCCTGCGGCCAGCCCCACCCGGTCGCCCTGACCGGCTGGGCAGCACACCGGCAACGCGACGAAGGCAGCGCAAGCCAGGAGTGCCGGGGGGCCTGGGATGCGGGAGAGCGCCCCTGTGGATCTCCTCGCAGTCTCGGCCATGGCTAGCCTCACACTGGTGACGGCACCGGCGCGTTGCGCTGCCGGTGACCGACGGCCAGCGACGCTCACCTCGAACCCCTGCGCCACGAAAGGAGGCGCTAGCGGTGGCGGGGCTGGCCGTCGGCTCCCCTCCGCACCGGCCCGCCCGCCGCGCAGCGCACCGCGCGGTTGGCGGCGGGTCGCTGGACGGGCGGCGGTCCGCTAGAACTGGTCGGGCGAGGAGACCGCCTCGGCGACCGTGATCTCCGGCGGGGCCTGAGCTGCGCCGGTCGTCGCGATGAAGGCCTGAAGATCGGGGTTGGCGAAGAACCGCTGGAACTGCTCCGCGCTCTCCCACTCGTCAGTGACGACGACGGACCCGTCTCCGATGGCGAAGCGGTGGTGAATCGCGCCCGCCGCCTTGGCCCGATCAGCGATCTTCACGAACTCGTCCCCCCGCTCGGTCAGTGCCTGGCGGAACCTGGCGGTGTCGCCCTGGAATTTCACCGTCACCAGCATGCTCATTGAATCGACCCCCTCCTGTGAGCGCCGTGCGAGCGCTGAAGGCACGCGCCTTCCCAGTAGTGATACGTCGCCGCGAAGCCAGGCGGATCACCCAGCGAGGATGAATCAGTCGAGCGCGAGCGCCGCGGCCGCGGTGAGGACCGAGGTGGCCTGTCGCGGATCGCCGGTGACGATCCCGAGCGGGGCCGGAACCGGTGCCGGCTCGCCGACCACCACGTCCCAGGTGCCGCCGCCCGGCCCGGTCAGGACCAGGTGCACGCTGATCGGCTCGCGCAGGTCGGTGAACGCGGCGCCGGACGGCAGCAGCGGTCGCGAGCTCGGTCGTCGGCCGCGGCGTCGAGGGTCCCGTACGGAGGACGCCAGCCCGGCGGCCGCACGGATGTCGTTCTCGTGCGTCCACAGCTCGAACGTCCTCGCGATCAGCAGGTCGCGCACGCGCAGCGCCCCGCCGTGGATGGCCACGGTGGCGTCGAGATCGGACTCGCCCGCCAGCTGAGCGTCCGGTCGACCGCCTCGCGCCACTCGGCCGTCGTGGCAGCCGGCGGCCGTCCCGCCCGGGAGCGCGCGGTGGGCTGGGTCGACCCGACGTGGTCGGCGCTGCCGACCTCCTGATCACACAGCATCTGGTGGAAGGCGTCCGACTCCGGTCCGGCCTTCCCGCCGTCGGTCGCGAGCATCCGGTAGGCGATCGCGAACAGCAGCGGCCGCCGGTCGCTGAACGCCTCAGCGGTCGTCATGGCCCGTCGTGCCCGCCCGGTCCGCCGTCGTGTCCAGGCCACGGGCGAACCCGTCCCGCCAGCTCGGCCAGGCCAGCTCCCAGCCGAGCTCCCGCTTGGCCTTGGCGTTGGACGAGCCGCGGACCTTCGTCATCACCGACACGGCGGCCTCGCCGGCCGCGAGCCGTCCGAGCCAGGCGGGAACCCGGAGCGGCGTCTTCGCGCCGACGGCTCGGGCCAGGGCCGGCAGCCACTCCCGCACCGGGGCCGGCTCGTCGTCCACCACGTTGTAGACGCCGGGCGCGCCGTGATCCAGCGCGGCCACGGCCGCGCTGGCGGCGTCCTGCACGTGCAGGAAGGACCAGATGCCCGCGCCGTTGCCGATGACGGGTACCTGGCGCCGCTTGAGCAAGTCCACCATCAGGTCGGACGCGCCCGGTCCGTACAGGGCGCCGTAGCGGAGCGCGATCCCCTCGAGCGGCGAGGCCACGACCGCGTGCTCCAGATACCTGATCGCGTCGAGCGTGGAACGCAGCGCCTTCGGCGGGTCCTGGTCGAGCGGGTCGTCCTCGGTCTTCACCGGGCCGCCAGTCCTGGTGTTGGGCCATCCGGCATAGCTCTGCGCGATCACGCGGCGCGCCCCGGCCGCCTGTGCCGCGGCCAGCAGGTTGTCCAGTCCTGTGGTCCGCAGCTGGTTGGTGGCGGCGAAGGTCCGCTCGATGTGCCGCAGGTCGAAGTCGCCGCTCAGCGCGGTCATCTGATGGATCACGACATCGGGCTCGGCCCTGGCGACGGCCTCGCCGACCGCGAGCGCGTCGAGCCCGTCGACCACCGCCACGTCGGCGCCCGCGGCCCGCAGTCCGGCCGCCTTTCCCTCGCTGCGTGTCGTGGCCGTGACCTGGTGGCCGGCCGCGATGAGCTGCGGCACGAGCTGGCGTCCGACTACTCCGGTTGCCCCGGCGACTAGCACGCGCATGGTGATGCCCTCCTTAGCACCCTTGCCCGTAACACGGCTCCCGATCAGGACGGCTCGCCGAGCACGCGCAGCCTCAGCAGCTGCGGCATCCGCTCGAGCTGCCCGATCACGGCGGCGGGCAGCTGGCCGGCCTCGACCTCCATGATCGAGTAGGCGAACTCCCCGCGGCAGTCGTTGATCATCTCGACGACGTTGATCCCCGCACCGCTGATCACGCGCGCGAACTCCGCGATCACGCCTGGCGTGTTCATGTGCGCCAGCGTCAGCCGCCGGAAGCCGCGGCGCGGCAGCGACACGGCGGGGAAGTTCACCGAGTACCTGATGTTCCCGTTCTCCAGGAAGTCCTGCAGCTCGTCCGCGATCATGACGGCGCAGTTGTCCTCCGCGCTGCTCGTGCTCGCGCCCAGGTGCGGCAGCACGATCACCTTGTCGTGGGCGTACACGGTCGGGTTGGGGAAGTCGGTCACGTAGCCGCGGAGCTCGCCCGCGTCCAGCGCCGCGACCAGCGCCCGCTCGTCCACGAGTTCGTCGCGGGCGAAGTTCAGCAGCACTGCGCCGCGCGGCATCAGGGCGAGCCGGCGCTCGTCGAGCAGTTCTCTGGTCGAGTCGGTCAGCGGCACGTGCAGCGTCACGTAGTCGCTCTCGGCCAGCAGCCGCTCCAGGCTGTTCACCTGGTGCACCTGCGCGGATAGTTCGGACAAGTGCTGTTCCTTGACCCCAGGGTCGTGTCCGAGCACCCGCATCCCGAGGTCGACGGCCGTGTTCGCGACCCGGTAGCCGATCGCGCCGAGCCCGATCACGCCCAGGGTGCCGCCGGCGATCTCGTGCCCGGCGAACTGCTTCTTGCCGCGCTCGACGGCCTTGCGCATGTCCTGCGGCGGGAGCGCCTTGGCGTAGGCGAGTGCGGCGGGCAGGTTGCGGGCGGCGAGCAGCATCCCGGCGACGACGAGTTCCTTGACCGAGTTCGCGTTGGCACCGGGCGCGTTGAACACCACGACGCCGCGGCGGGTCATGTCCTCGACCGGGATGTTATTGACGCCCGCCCCGGCCCGCCCGATCGCAAGGACAGTCTCGTCGACGGGTTCGTTGCGCAAATTGAACGAGCGCAACATGATCGCGTCCGGCTGCTCGGTGTCAGGCCCGACCGCGTAGTCCGCGCTGAATCGCCGCAATCCGGCCGGCGAGATCGCGTCGTAGGTACGTACCTGGAACTTATCCATGCCTGGCCTCGAACCCCTTCATGAACTCGATCAGCGCGTCCACGCCCGACTCTGGCATCGCGTTGTAGATGCTCGCCCGCATGCCGCCGACGCTGCGGTGGCCCTCCAGGTTCACCAGGCCCGCGGCCCGTGCCTCGGTCAGGAACGCCGGCTCCAGGTCGGGCGTGCTCAGCGTGAACGGCACGTTCATGAGCGACCGGTTGGCGGGCGCGACCGGGTTGGCGTAGCAGCCAGAGCCGTCGATGGCCGCGTACAGCTTCGCCGCCTTGCGCCGGTTGACCTCGGCCATCGCCGCGACCCCGCCCTGCTCGGCGACCCAGCCGAAGACCAGGCCGGCGATGTACCAGGCGTACGTCGGCGGAGTGTTGATCATGGAGCCGGACTTGGCGTTCTCGAACCAGTTCCATACCTGCGGCGTGCTGGACCTGGCCCGGCCGAGCAGGTCCTCGCGCACGATGACGACCACCAGGCCGGACGGTCCGATGTTCTTCTGGGCGCCGGCGTACAGCACGCCAAAGCCGGCGACGTCGATCGGCTCGCTCAGGATGACCGAGCTGACGTCGGCGACGAGCGGAGTCGCGCCGGTGTCGGGCACCTGCTCGAAGCGGACACCCTGGATCGTCTCGTTCAGCGTGATGTGCACGTACTCGGCGCCCGGCGTGAGCCGCCACTGGTCCTGCGGCGGCACGTAGGTGTTCGGGCTGGCCGCGGCAGCCACGCTGACCCGGTCCAGGTACTTGCCGGCCTCGGCGTGGGCGCGCTTGCCCCAGACCCCGGTGATCACGTAGTCGGCGGCGGCGTCCTGGCCCGCCAGGTTCATCGGGACCGCGGCGAACTGGCCGGTCGCGCCGCCCTGGAGGAACAGGACCCGGTAGTCGTCAGGCACCGCCATCAGCTCGCGCAGCCGGGCTTCGGCCGTCTCCGCGATGTGGATGAACTCGCGGCCGCGGTGGCTCATCTCCATCACGCTCATGCCGGTGCCGTGCCAGTCGGGCAGTTCCTCCTGCGCCCGCCTGAGCACGGCCGCGGGCAGGACGGCGGGCCCCGCGCTGAAGTTATAGGTCGTCGGTGCGGTGTGATCAGCCATGGGTTCGCGATCAGCCAGATTCGTTGTGGATGGATTGGAGCGGTCCGGCGAGTCCTGGAGTCCCTGCCGCCGGCCGCGACGGGACCGTCCGCGGTGCGGGAGCGCCGCGCGGGAGCGCCGCGGGAGCACGCACCTGCCGGACTCGGCCCCAGGATACCGGCGCGAGCCCCATGATCACGTACGGTTACCGTCGGCGTTGTCTTCCCGGGTGCTTTGTCCTGCCCGCCTGCCCCGTCGACGGCTTGCCCGCTGCCCCGGCCTGCCCGCTGCCCCGGCCTGCCCCCGCCAACCCACCTGCCGCCGCCCCCGCCCGGCCCCGCCCCGGCGAGCATCGATGTGCCTTTGATGTTCGCTGGCGGCTGTCGGCGGACAGCTCCGGCATATCGATGTTGCGCGGGGAGCGGGACCGCGGACGTCGATGCGCCACCGATGTTCGCGGGCGGCCGACGGCGTGGCGGGCGGGCCGTGCGCGCGGCCCCGCATGCCTGAGCGACAACGCTGATGCGCGGTCAGCGCCGGGCGGTGCTGACTAGCCGCAGCCCGTCGGGATCGGCCGGTGCGGGCGCGTCGGCGGGCACCGGCGCGGGCGTGTCGGCGACGGGCGCCGGAGCGGGGACCGGGACCGGCGACGGGTCGGTGGCCGGGCGCAGGGTCAGGTAGCTGATCACCGCGCCGACCGCGAGCAGCGCGACCGTGACCAGCAGGCCGGCGTGGTAGCCGTTGAGGAATGCGGGGCCGGGGGCGGCCCCGTGCCGCAGCGCGTCGCCCTGGCGGGAGCGCAGGATGGCGCCGCTCACGGTGATCCCGAGCAGGCCGGCCACCTCGCGGGAGGCGTTCAGCAGCGCCGAGGCGACACCGGACCGCTCGGGCGGCTGGGCGTGCAGCACCGAGTTGGTCAGCGGCACCTGCATGAGCCCGGCTCCGGCGCCGAACAGCACGAACCCCGGCATCAGGCTGGCGAAGGCGGCGCCCGCACCGAGTACGGAGAACAGGTACAGGCCGACCGCCATCATGGCGATCCCGGCGGCGACCGTCCGGTGCGCGCCGAGCCGGGCGTGCACCGGGCCGGCCACGCTCGCGGCGGCCGCCAGGCACAGCGCCATCGGCACGAACGCCAGCCCGGCCTTGGTCGGCGAGAAGCCGAGTATGTCCTGCAGGTAGATCGAGGTGAAGAAGTAGATCCCGAAGATCCCGAAGGCCCAGAGCATCATCGTGACCGTGCCGCCGCCGAACACGCGCGAGCGGAGTAGTTTCAGCTCGACCATCGGGTGCGCGGTCCGCGCCTCGACCGTCACGAATGCCGCCCCGGCGAGCGCGGCGAGTGCGAACGCGGCGACGATCACGGCCGAGGTCCAGCCGCGGTCGTGGCCCTCGATCAGCGCGTAGGTGAGCGCGAACAGTGCCACCGACGACGTGATCATGCCGGGGAAGTCGAGCCTGCGATCGGCCGTCCTGTCCCGCGACTCGTCCATGGTCAGGGCCGCGATCGCGAGCGCGACAACGCCGACCGGCAGGTTGATGAAGAAGATCCAGCCCCAGTGCAGGTGCTGGCTGATGAATCCGCCGATCAGCGGGCCGAACGCCAGGGCCATCGCCCCGATCGCGGTCCAGATGCCGATCGCCGCGGTGCGCTCCCGCGCGTCGCGGAAGGTCGCCATGATGATCGCCAGCGTGGTCGGGACGAGGAGCGCGGCTCCGAGTCCCTGGACGACCCGGGCGCCGATCAGCACGCCTCCGCTCCCAGCCAGCCCGGCCGCCAGCGAGGCGAGCGTGAACACGACCGTTCCGGCGAAGAACAGCCTGCGCCGACCGTAGACATCGGCGATCCGGCCGGCGGCCAGCAGCAGCCCGGCGAAGACCAGCACGTAGCTGCTGACCACCCACTCCAGGCCCGCGATCGACAGGTGCAGATCGCGCTGGATGGTGGGTATCGCGACATTAGTGACATTGTTATCCAGATAAGTCATGAAAGTAGCGAGACCTACCGCCACGAGGGTCCACCAGCGTCTGGCCATCAGCTCGTTCCTTTCCGGAGACCGTACGAGGTCCTGTACGTCATACCTATACGTTCTACCTGTACGTAACTCTTATACGTTGTACGCTTCCTAGCATTGACTGTACGGCGTATAGTTGTCAAGTGATGGCACCGACAAGGACGGGCGAGGCAGAGCGGGCCAGGCTGAGCAGATCGGCCGTCGTGGACCGCGCGCTCGCGCTTGCCGACACCGAGGGCGTGGACGCGCTGACGATCAGGCGGCTCGCGACCGAGCTCGGCGTGACGCCGATGGCGCTGTACTGGCATTTCCGCAGCAAGGAAGAGCTGGTCGCGAGCCTGGCCGACCGGATCTGGGGCGAGATCAGGACCGACGTCGACAAGGCGGCGCCGTGGCCGGGCCAGCTGCGCGTCATGCTCGAGTCGCTGATCGACGTGCTCCGCGCGCACTCCTCCGCGTCAGCGCTGCTGCTGACCAGCGAGAAGCTCGGCCCGTCGCACTGGCAAGCCACCGAGACCACGCTGGAGATCCTGCGCAGCGCGGGCTTCGACCCCGAGCACGCGAGCGAGATCGCGAGATCGGCGCTGTGGACCGGGCTGACGCTCGTGATGAGCGAGCCGGGCTTCGACCCTGGCCGCACGGATCAGGAGCGGGCGGAGATCCAGCGGCGCAAGCGGGTCGATCTCGCCTCGTTGCCGCCCGACCGGTATCCGCGCCTGGTCGAGGCGGCGATCCCGATGACGTCCTGCGACGACGGCCCGGACTTTCACTACCGGTTCGGCGTGGACCTGTTCATCGCGGGCGTGCGCGCGCTCGCGCCAGCCGGCGCTCAGGAGGCGGCCGGCGGCTGACCGGCCGGCGCGCGCCCGCCTGGGCTTCCGGCCCGCGCGCGCCTGGGCTTCCCGGCCCACGCTGGCCCGGGTCACGACTTTGCCGCGACCTCCACCCGGGCCCGGTCCTCGGGCAGCATCGCGGGATCGCAGCCGGCCACCGTCAGCGCGATCTGCCGGTCGAGCGCGGCGATGACATCATCCCGGTTGCCGGCGAGCAGGCAGGCCCCGCGCAGCATCCGCACCGTCCGCGCCAGGGCCACGAGTACCTGCGGATGTTGCGCCGCGTACGGCCTGATCTGGTCGAACGCGTGCCCGACATACTCGGCGTGGTCGAGGTCGTAGGGCGTGAGGAGGACCCGGCCCGCCTGATCGCTATGCGCCTGCGCGGGCAGGTCGGCCAGGACGAGCGGGCGCATGATCGACCCGACGCGCAGGATCACCTCGATCGCCGTGGTCGGATCATTGACCGCAGGTGACAGCGCGCGCAGCGCGATGTCGTTCAGCTGCCGCAGGCCGAAGTCGATGTCCTGCTGCATGGTCCTGGCCACGCCTACGATCACGGCGGCGCGGATCACCTCGGTGGCCACCTCGGGATCGGCAGGCGGCGGCCAGATGGACGCGAGCGGGGTGTCGCGGACCAGGTAGCCGCCCACCCGGGTCTCCAGCCGCACCACGCTGCCGGCCGGCGCCCCGGCGATCACGGCCCGGCGGCTGATCTGCTGCACCCAGCCGTCCTTGGGCGCCCTGATGATCAGGCGGTCGCCGAGCGCGTCGGTATCGGCCGCGAGCACGGGTGCGTGCTCGCCGACCAGCATCCCCACGTGCGGGCCGTAGGGCAGCTCACGGACCAGGCGCAGGGTCTCCTCGGCGATCCCGGCGACGATCCTGCCGACGTACTGCTGGCGGCTGATCCGGTCCAGGTACACGACGATGAACACCACCGACGCGACGGTGAGCAGCAGCGCGAACATGACCGACAGCGCCGGCGCACGCCGCGCGGCCGGGTTCACCCGGGCGAGGACCAGCACGCAGAACGCGAACGTCGACAGCAGCAGGCCGATCAGCACCTGGCCGAACCTGTCCCGCCAGAACCCGCGCAGCACGCGCGGCGAGAACTGGCCGCTGGCCAGCTGCAG
>Ga0137384_10004906_pt1 | contig 10732 bp, 8 predicted proteins | sample SagtaG_2_FD_104922 | JGI IMG/M metagenome (GOLD analysis project Ga0137384, IMG submission 104922) | Vadose zone soil microbial communities from Sagehorn Ranch, Mendocino, California, USA - Sage2_R_60_16 metaG | ecosystem: Environmental > Terrestrial > Soil > Vadose zone | place: USA: California...
CAAGCTTCCCGATGAGCAAGACGAGAACCGCTCTGCGGGCTGATGAGAGGTTGTTGCATGAATCCTCGTTCTCGCCTGTCGTTCTGTCTCACTGTGTTCTCGGCTTTTCGCCGCACCATGCCTTCCACCGCCACAGCGGTCGGGGGGAGAGAGAGGAAGATACCCGACCGCTAATTGAGGAAGCGTTGAGGAGATACAGGGGGAGTGGGAGAGCTATGAAATTGTATGTACATTTGTTCTAGAACAAATGTACCATTTACTCACGGATTTGTCAAGCCCTATTATCGGGCATCCCCTATATACGCAACTTTGTAGGAACGTGATACAATGTGCAACGTGCAGAGTAGTGCATGAGGACACGTATTCATCACAATCATTTCCTTACCTGACGCAACAATTCAGGTCTATTCGGACTCAAGATATTCTCACGTCGTGCACTGATGCGAGGATACACGTTGATGAAGTAGGAGAAATGCACTAGCCTGATTGGTGTATTTCTCCTACTTCATGCTGAAAACAACATTACTGCTCGCAAACATATTTCTGTAATGGAGTGAATATAATGGCAGAGGTTCGTCCGCTTCGTGCGTTACGTTATGCCCCCGAGAAAGTGGGAGATCTAGCGCAGGTGATTACACCCCCCTACGATGTAATTAGCCCCCAGGCGCAGATCGATTACTATGAGCGCAGTCCATACAGCGTTATTCGCCTGGAACTTGGCCGGGAAGAGCCCGGCGACTATGCTCTCAATAATGTCTACACACGCGCCGCAACGACGCTTGCAGAATGGCGCTTACAGGGTATTCTGCGCCAGGATAGCATTCCTGGTTACTATATGTATCAGCAATCTTTTAGTTATAAAGAGCGAACCTATACGCGCACGAGTCTGCTGGCTCGCGTACGCCTCGAACCCTGGAGCGCGCGCGTGATACTGCCACACGAACACACGTTGGCGAAGGCGAAGGAAGATCGTCTGAAGCTGTATCGTGCCTGCGCTACCAATTTCAGCCCGATTTTAAGCATGTATGAAGACCCTCAGGGGCGTATTCGCCGCCTGCTCAATCCCTATACCAACGAGCCAGAGGTGTGCATCACCGATGATGCCGGGGTGCAGCATCTCCTTCAACCAGTGCAGGACGAGCAGCCGCTCTTACTCATTCAGGATTTCTTTGCTGAGCGCCAGCTCTATATCGCCGATGGTCATCACCGCTACGAGACCGCGCTGGCCTACCGCGATGAGATCCTTGAACAGCGTAAAGAGCTCCACCCCGATGATGCCGTGAACTTTGCGTTGATGGCCCTGGTCGATGTTGACGATCCCGGTTGGCTGGTTCTGCCAACGCATCGTCTGCTTGCAAATCTGAGCCAGGAGGCGCTCGACGCGCTCTCGCCGCAGATGCTGGCACGTTACTTTACCGTGCAGCCCCTGGCGACAACTGAGACGAACGAGGCAGTATTGCAACAACTGGCTGCCGCCGGTCAACAGCAGCCCACCCTGGTAGTAAAGACGGCTGAGCACACGCTACTTCTGCATCCAAACGAGCAAGGCAGAGAGCTTATGCAAAATAGTGGTCATTCTGAGGCATGGAACGACCTGGATGTAGCGCTGGCACAGCGACTGGTGCTGGAGGCACTGCTGCAAATTAGCACGGCAGATATGACCGCTGGCACCTATGTACGCTTCACGCATGACGAGGACGAGGTGTTCAGAGCGTTGGCAAGCGGCAGTGTCCAGGCGGCAATATTGCTGAACTCGACACCGCTGCAACAGGTTTGCGATGTGGCACAGGCCGATGATCGTATGCCTCAGAAGTCGACCTACATCTATCCAAAGCTGATTACAGGTCTAGTCATGAATCCTTTATGGTGAGGTAACCCGATAATTGTTATTGTTGGCGCTGGCCTGGCCGGTCTCACATGCGCAAAAGTACTCTCCCAGGCCCGTCAGCAAGTGCTCGTTCTTGATGGGCAGACCAGGTCGGCGGTCGCATTCGTAGCACAGCGGCGAGCATGCAGCCAGGGAGCTTCTAGCTAACGATCGCTAAACGGGTCCACCGGTAGAGAGCCCACTTTACCGGTGGTCAGCGATTCCATCATCATACGCAAGGGACCCTGCTCAATCGAGAGCCGCATCATGGCCCGTGGGAAGGACTGCTCCTCGATGGGTACAGCCGCTCCCGGCTGTAGTACCGCCGAGACGGCTCGCATCAGCGAGACTTCATCTTCGCGGCCGATGAAATCAAAGAGTGCGGCCTGGCGGCGCAGACGCGCCGCGTGGAGCATGCGCCACTTGTCGTCGATGAGGTCCTTGAGCGCCTCGGTTACCAATTCTTCCAGCAGCGCCTTTTTTTCTTTCTGTCTCCCTTTGCGCGCAGCGCCCTTACGCGCACGCTTTGCCTGCAGCATGTCCAGAGGCGTATTTTCCCCCCAATAGCGCGTAATATACGGGTCAAGCGCTTCACCAGGCTCATACAACCAGGACATAAACTCGGATATTTGATAGAGCTCATCTCCGCGTCGTGCAAGCTCAATCGTTGCCTGGTCTGGCTGCTGCGCCTCCAGCATGGTTGAAACCGCTCTAGTGCCGCTTGCATGACCTTCTCGTACCTGCTCGCTCTCTACCAGGGGGCGCCATACAGCATAGGCCACCGGTAATTTGCGGCGTGTACGTTTATTGAGCGATCGTGCTTCAAGCACCAGCGCTCGCGCATAGGCGAAGGGCACGACAAAGCCAGTAAAACCCTGCTCATCCAGGCTCACCACCAATTCTTCCCAGTGCTGAACATCAACCTCATCAATACCATAGCAATCCTTGATGCCCCACTGATCCTGGTACAATACATTCATACCTTTGAGAAGCCCATCAGGACGTTTCCACGCCAGCATGATCAACTGCGAGCCACTACCATCAATAAAGCTGATACGCGCTTCGTGCGGCGGTAATACGTGCTGCCGTGCCTCGCTCATCGCCGCATCCTCTGCACCAGGCGAAGCATGCATGGTCAAACGAGCCAGCGATGCACGCGCATGCTGCTTTAAGGCACGATTAGAGCTGGCAGCCAGGATATAATTCAAAGCGGGAATCGTCTGGTCCATTGCCACCGGCCCGAGCTGCTCTAATGCTTCGATAGCGGCCGAAGCGACCTTACTTGTCTGGCTTTCCAGCAAGGGAATCAAGAGGTGCGTAGCGCGCGGATCGTTGCTGCTCCCCAACCAGTTGATAAAGGCCAGGCGCCTCTCCAGCGGCATCGCGGTAACGTCTTCAAGTACCGACTCAACCCCCATCTCGCTCTGCCCTATCAGTTCCAGCAGGCGCATCTGCATCTGCCTCATCGCGCCAGCGGGATCATTGAGATACTCCACGATCCCTTCATCAGCCATCTCCGAATCGAGTTCCTTGAGTAGTGGAGAAAGTGAGAGCTTGGCCGCATCACTCACGGTCGGATCAGCGACAAAATCTTCTAGCTCATCCAGATCAAAATCGGTTGCCAGTTGGGTGAGAATCAATAAAGCGGCAGCATGAGCCGATGGATCGCTACTGCGCAGTAGGTTGAGAACCTTCTCCCGCGCACCATTTGTCCATTCTTTGTCCAGACGCTCAAAATAGCGTGTTAACATCTCAGGTTGTATATCGTCACGCCGGCTAAGCGCCAGCAAAATACTATCGATGCTCTCCTGCGGAGGTCCTTTGTGTTTTTGTGGCATCAACTTAACTCCTTGTCCCGCGTTGGAGAATATGTCTCTGAAGGATAAATATCAATGGAAGCCATTGTATCACGTCATTGCGCCTTCGTCGAGGCTATCAATTGTATTGCGTGGGGCGAGATGCCTCCTATAAGATCGGCGCTACCAGCAACGAAGACCTTCGTCGGTGGTAGCGCCGATCTTTAGGAGGCATCTCGCCCTACGCAATTGATAAATGGACTATACAGTCTTCGAGCTAACTGACGTAACCGTTAGCGTGGCATTTTGCGCTAGTACACGCAGTCCACAAGCGCCGGATGGGAGCGAACTATCGGTGATGCTGGCCATCCAACCGCTCGGCTCGCTGCCGGAGGATGCCCACGCATTCGCGGTCAGTGTTGTTCCCACAACACGGAAGTGAATGCTGTAGGAGGTCCCGGCCGTCGCGGCAAATGCCACCGTCTTGATGATGGTGGCGGTACCATTGACCTTACTTTGGACAATGAGATTTGTGCCATCCAGGTATGCCTTGTACCAGCTATTGCCGCTCGTCCAGCGTACAACGGCCCCAAAGTTGTTACTGGAGAAGCTGCTGATCGAGCCCTTGATGGTGACTTCCTCATTGCTGGCACTATTCCCAAGCACAGCACTGTAACTGGTGGTGGTATTCTTGACCAATCCTGCATTGCTGGCAATAGAGAACGAGCTAACGCTATTTGCGTCTCCACCCCAGGTCTGGCTATCAGAGGCTGTACCCCACAGCGCCTGGTTAGCGCGCTGGAAGGTATCCGTGCCTAACGCGGTGCCAGGAGTTGGGGTACTGGTCGGCGTTGTCGCCGTGGGCGTAATAGTCGTGGTTGGTGTCGGCGAACCCGCAGGCTGGATAGCACGAGCGAGCTTATTAGCAAACTCTTCAGCGAACCAGATGCGATTTTGCGAATCTACGGCTAAACCATCATGAGGATGACTGTTGCTTGACGGCGTATTATAGATGGAAAATGTGCCAGTTCCGTTAATGGGGAATGAGCTGAAAATGCTCTGCAACGAGTCATCAAACCACACCTGGCCCTTCTTATCCACAGAGATGCCAGATGTATGAGCACCACAGTTGCTACAAGTCAGCGAATACTGGTACTCCTTCACGCCATTATTTGTTCCAGGCTGTGCGGACGCCACCCGTAGCACACCGATCGAATGCACAAACCCTTCGGTCCACCAGACATCACCATTTGGGTCAACGGTGATCAAGTGCGGTGTAAGACCCGTGCCGCTCGTGGCAGAATTGCGGATTTTGTACTCTTTGAGCGTGCCACCCGCATACTCGGCAATAAGAGCAACGGCATCGGTATTTTCAGTGAACCAGACATTATTGGCAGAGTCAACGGTAATGCCATAGGGCTGGCTATTCGTGGCTGGCGTGGCAATTTCTTTAAAAGCCTGAGTTGAAGGATTAAAGGAACCGATCTTGTTGCCATAATGCTCAGCAAACCAGACAATCCCATTACCATCAACAGCTATCCCCCAGGGACCGGCAGCCGATGTGGGAACCCCCCACTGCTTAAAGGTGTTGGCAGCAGGATCGTATACAGCTATCGCATTGGTCACGGGCATCGAAAACCAGACGCGGCCACTATGATCAAATGCAAGAAAGAGTGGCTGTCCATATCCGCTGGGCAGCGATATAGTTTTTACCCAGGAGCTAGTGCCTGGATCATATACGACCAATTTTCCTGGCGGTGTACTGGTACTACACTTGGGCGAAGGGTCACAGCCCGGCATTGCCACCCAGACACGCCCACTACTATCAAATGCCTCCCCCCAGGGATCAGCTCCCGCCGGCGTTGAGAAGTCGGTAACACTCACTGTCGCTGCCGATTGAGCGTAGCCCTTAGTGATCTGACCGATGCCTATAGCCAGACCCACACTAGCGACTATAGTCAGCATTATCACAAAACTTGCTATGATTCTCTTAGTATTTCCCATCAGCAATAATTCTCTCCCTTAACCACTGGAATAGCTTATACGCATGGACGCATCTTGCAACGGATTAGACATCATACTTCATAATCATTGGAAACAAACAATGGCATCAAAGAAAACGCATATATTTGAGCATTTTTATCTTCTAATGCAGTTGAGTTTTATTATCGGCTTCTTATGCCGTCCACACAAGATACCAAGGTATCGAAAACCTGCATCTAGTTGGCTCGATATATCTACTTTCATGCCTATTAACGAATATCACACACGTTTGTATCTCGCATATGACCGTTATGGGGAGGTCTCCAGATTTGTCGTCGGACTAACAGCCGCTGAGGGAGCCATAGTGAGTAATGTAAACGGCAAAGATACAGAGTGATGCGTTATCATGTCATGCACAACGATCTGATGCCAACCGGGCACCCAGTCCGTTTCGCCCGCGGGCATGAGTTTCGCGATGAATGTACCCTGAGCATCCACGCGCAACGAAGCGGGTCGGCACTGCCAGTGTGTATCGCAGGTAAAGCTGACCTGGCTCAGTGCAGTGAAGCCACGCCCGCGAAGCTGCAAAGGTGTCCCTTCCTGCGCCTGGCCCGTATTGAGCAGCGTAATCTCCAAACCCGTCGACGAGGTGACACGCACAGCATCACAAGTAGAACGGTCCTGCGGTGTGACAACGCACAGCGAAGTGACGGTCGCGTCCATAGCAAGCGACCCCTGTCTGGAGGGCGCGCTCGCCGGGACAGCACCAGATGTAACGAAGCTAAAAACAGTGAGAGGTAAGAGCAATACGGAGAGGCAAATGAGTAACAGCGCTCCTATTACCCATACAAGGAACTCGATGCGCCCCGGATAGAGCAGCCACCAGCGTAACGAATCGAACGGAGGCAGTCCAGAACGAGCACTGCCTCGCTTTCTCTCTGGCTCAACAATTCTGCGTGCATAGCGCGAGTTGGCCCCCCTTCCTACCGTCCACGAAACCTGCTGCTGTTGACGAGGAAACTCTTCTGGATGGGCAACGGGCACCTTTGGTATAATAACAGCGGGAGTCGCCTCATATCCTTGTTCTAGCCACATCTGTTTGCGTGGCGGTCGGGTGTCTATTTCGTCAATGAGTCGCCTCCGTTTAGATGGCGGCTGAGTAGCTATTTTGTCAATGTCTCTGGCACGGGCAGGTCTTGAATGAGTCACAGAGTCCGATGCGACAAGAGAGAGCGAAGATAGGCTGCTCTCGGCATCATAATGGGCAGATGTATATTGCCAGAGAGTCGGGTGGGGAGTGGTAGGTATGCCTGCAATATCATCAACGCGTTTCCGAGCAGCCGCGTGACCACGAGTATCTTTCTGCTGGCCCATCGTTCCTCCTTGCTTTCTCTCCTGAGCCGCTACCTCTGACAAGAGTATAAACCTCAACGCCATTGAAATCAGGCGAACCACCTTCGTATGGTCTGCCAGGTAGGTATGTTTCTCCTTATGGTATTGGGATACACCCTGTATCTTTCTAATGCAAATAAACGTCGCCAGTAACCCTTTTAGCTGCTGCGGATTTTTTAGCAGTAAACGGAAATATTTTACAACCCGGTTACGTCATATCGAAGATGAAGAAGGCATATATAGCCCATAAATATGCCCATCAAAAGGGCAGAATACATCGAACAAGAAGATTCCCCCCTGCATGTTAGTAATTACATCCCTGCACCTCTATATTGGCACATATATTGCAAGTATTCTCTTATTAGGGGGAATATGCCTGAAAAACTACACTCGGGCACGTGCTGCTGGAACTATCCACTGCATGTGAGGGTGCTGATCTAGCATCACTCGTCTCCGGTTACCAAATTGTGGAATGGGATTTGAGGTTTAAGGAGTTGGTTATGGTAGCCAGAAGAAACCAATCGAAAACAGGCATTCAAAAGTATCTCGATGTGCAGCAACAGTCAGCGACTGGATATAACGAGACCCGGCATAGTGAGACCAGGAGAAGAACTGATGCCACACACGAGCAAGCAATAACAGGGAAAAGGGGGAGAAAAGCCAATAGCACCACTCCAGATGCAAAAGAGTGGGTATTATCCTCTGAAGAGGAACGTGAACCATCTACAGGTGAGGCAGAGCATGCCGATACGCCTTCACAATCACGCAAAAATACTAATAACGCATTTTCGCTATTCAATACTGAGGAAGATGATTATCTAGATGATGAGGAAGTAGAAGAGCATAATAGCGAGGTCGAGAACGCCATCAGGCAATATCTGGCTGAGATAGGGCGTTTTCCTCTATTAAAATCTGAACAGGAACTGGAGATTGCTCTACGCGCCGCTCAAGGCGATTTAAGGGCTCAACAACGCCTGGCCGAGGCCAATCTCCGTCTCGTGGTAAGTATCGCTAAGCGCTATAATAATCAGGGCATTTCTTTACTTGATCTTATTCAGGAAGGCAATCTGGGCTTAATTCGGGCTGTACAGAAGTTCGATCCACGGCGCGGCTTCCGCTTTAGCACCTATGCCACCTGGTGGATTCGTCAGGCGATCAGCAGGGCTGTTGCTGAACATACACGCACTATTCACGTGCCAGTGCATGTGGTTGAGCTCATTTATAAGATGAAGCGCATTACGCGCCAACTCCACCAGGATCTGGGGCGCGATCCCTTTCCTGCGGAGGTTGCCCAGGCGCTCAATGTGTCTAAGGAGCGTGTGGTAGAGCTTCAGAGCATCTCGGAGTCGCCTATCTCCCTTGATGCTCCCCTCATCGATGACGAGCAGTATCATTTAGCTGACACGCTGGAGGATACGCATGCAGCGGCGCCCGCCGACGTGGTTACCCACCAGGCCCTACGCGATCAAATCGCACGTGCGCTGGAAACGCTCAGCCTACGCGAACGTCAGGTGATTGAACTGCGCTATGGACTCCATGATGGCTATTGTCACACATTGGAAGAGCTCAGCTCGTATTTTAAGCTGACACGCGAACGTATCCGCCAGATTGAGGTGAAAGCTCTGCGTACACTACGCCAGCCCATCCAGGTTCATATCCTGCGGGACCTGGCTTAGTAACACTCTCACATGTTCGCTTCACTGAACTGAAAAATAGTCTGGGGGGCAGATAGTGGGTTTACTAGTAATCCGCTCTGCCTCCTGACCTTCCTACGGTCTTCATGAATGCTTCATGCTATTGCAGGTTTGTGTACAGGAGACAATTGGATAGCGGGGAACGACCATGAGGGTATTAAGGGGTTTTGCACACTGAGCATGCATAAGAATGCATCAACAAACAGGGGATCATATTGGCTGCCCGCATAACGCTGCAATTCCATACACGCTTCGACATCCGTGAGCGAACGCTGATATGGTCGTTGCGATGTCATGGCATCAAACGAATCAACTACCGCCAGCAAACGCCCAATCAGCGGTATCTGCTCACCGCGCAACCTACGGGGATAGCCCTCACCATCCCAGCGCTCATGATGCGCTAACACGAGAGGTGCCAGCTCTGCGAATTTGCCACCTACCTCCAGCAACATTTGAGCACCTATCTCTGGATGCTGGCGGATCATATCCCACTCCTTCCCATTGAGCGGCCCCTGCTTATTAAGGAGTCCCCAGGGAATTCTGGCCTTGCCGATATCATGTAGTAATGCCGATAAAAAGGCTGTCCATACCTCTGTATCGGATAAACGCAGATAACATGCCATTTCTCTTGCAAGATGGGCTATGCGCCAGGAATGAGAACAGGTGTCTTCATCACACGCGCTCATTAGCGTACGAACCCCGGCCAACTCTTCAGCCGAGAACGGCTGCTTCTCATAGAGGTTGATAGAGCTTTCGTTTTCTCCTGCCTCTATGGGAACCAGGGTCAACCCATACTGGGCACGCCTATGTTTACTCTGCCTTGTCAGGCAACTCACGAGCATTCGTTTATCTCTCCTCTGCTGACAAGTTACTTACTTTTTTCTATATATACTTATACGTCGGTCACGTTGTATCGTTACAAGATGCTATCACAAGAACGTTCAGCCATAGGAAAAATAGGGTAATGCACTGTCCCGTTTATATGGATAGTAGGAACAAAATATAATACTTATGTAATTTTAACATAGATATAGAACCACTTAATAACTCTTCAGGTGCCCCTTTCACGCCGCCGCTGGCGGCGTGCTCGTGTTGAGTGCTTGTGGGTGGTGTCGCCGCCGGCGACACCACCCACAAGCACTCAACACGAGCTGCGATGGAGTAATAACTCTTCTATACCTTGATTTCGTGCGGTGACTAAGCGATTGGACTTTGGTCCCTCCTTTTGGCCTGGATTAGTACATTTTAGTAGTTTACTTGACGCTGACCCCCACTCCCGCCTACACTAGGCAACGGGAGAGCTTTAGCTAACCCGGAACCACCGACATCACTGGGATCGTGCAGGGGAAGCACGCATTCTATAAGGAGATCATTTCACCTCTTCTCCTTACATCATTTATCGCTCCAGGAGGCCTGATTATGTTGAGTAACCAACGACGGCAGGGTATCGGCTGGGGACTGCGCTGTGTAGCGCTGTGCCTTGCTCTGCTTTTGTTTACTGGTATCAGCTCTCTGGCGCTTGCATCGAACGCTTATGCAGCTCATATGCCTCGATCACGGCACAATCCCAACGTACTACCAACTATTACTGCAACAGCTACGCTGCCTACGGTTACTCCTAGTCCAACGCCCAGTCCAACGCCTACTAATACACCCAGTCCGACACCTACCGCTACACCCAGTCCGACGCCTACTGCTACACCGACGCCTATACCTACGGCGACCCCCAAGCCTCACAAGCATAAGCCAACACCAACACCTGTACCTACCAGGGTTGTGCAAGCCGTACCACCGCCTGCTGATCCAGTACAGCAGCCGACGCACCCACCCGTCGGCAAAACGCCTACCCCCACGCCACAACCCACTGCTACAGCTACGGTGGGAGGGACGGCCCTGACAGGTCCAATCAATGCCGCGGATGTACAGCAACAGGCTAGTAACGCGGATCAGAGCAATAACAGAATGAAGATGCTGTCACTCGGCGGCACGAGTGTCTTGAC
>Ga0137384_10004908_pt1 | contig 10732 bp, 6 predicted proteins | sample SagtaG_2_FD_104922 | JGI IMG/M metagenome (GOLD analysis project Ga0137384, IMG submission 104922) | Vadose zone soil microbial communities from Sagehorn Ranch, Mendocino, California, USA - Sage2_R_60_16 metaG | ecosystem: Environmental > Terrestrial > Soil > Vadose zone | place: USA: California...
AAAGCATGGCCGTGCCGTACCAGCCAATCATCGCCGCGCCAATCGCGCTGGTGATGTGATCGTAGCCGGGCGCGATGTCGGTGGTGAGCGGTCCGAGCGTGTAGAACGGCGCTTCGTCGCACCACTCGAGTTGTTTCTCCATGTTCTCCTTGATCAGGTGCATGGGGATGTGACCCGGGCCTTCGTTCATCACTTGCACGTGCTGCGCCCACGCGCGCTGGGTCAGCTCGCCTTGCGTGTAAAGTTCGGCGAACTGCGCCTCGTCATTTGCGTCGGCGATGGAGCCGGGCCGCAAACCGTCGCCGATGGAAAAGCTGACGTCGTATGCGGCCATGATTTCGCAGATCTCGCCCCAATGCGTGTAGAGAAAACTTTCCTGATGATGCGCCAGACACCACTTGGCCATGATCGAGCCGCCGCGCGAGACGATGCCGGTGGCGCGGTTCGCGGTGAGCGGAATGTAGCGCAGAAGCACCCCCGCATGGACCGTAAAATAATCCACACCTTGCTCAGCCTGTTCGATTAACGTGTCTCGATACATTTCCCAAGTCAGTTCCTCCGCGCGGCCGCCGACTTTTTCGAGCGCCTGATAAATCGGCACCGTACCGATGGGCACTGGCGAGTTGCGAATGATCCATTCCCGCGTCGCATGAATGTTTTTGCCGGTGGAAAGATCCATCACCGTGTCGGCGCCCCATTTCGTCGCCCAACGCATTTTCTCGACTTCTTCTTCAATCGACGAAGCGACGGCGCTGTTGCCAATGTTGGCGTTGATTTTTACGAGGAAATTGCGGCCAATGATCATCGGCTCGCTTTCCGGATGATTAATGTTGGCCGGGATGATGGCGCGGCCACGGGCGACCTCAGCCCCCACGAACTCCGATGTTATTTGATCCGGGATATTGGCTCCAAAATTTTCGCCACCGTGTTCGTGGGCAAGATCATTGCGAGCAATCTCGAATTTCGAATTTCGAATTTCGAATTTAAGCGCTTCGCGTCCGAGGTTCTCGCGAATGGCGATGAATTCCATCTCGGGCGTGATGATACCTTGTCGCGCGTACCAGAGTTGCGTCACGGGATGGCCCGCGGATGCACGCAACGGTTTGCGCTTTTCTGAACCCTGAAACCTGAATCCTGAACCCTCGCCGTTTCGACTAGCGGCGTGTTTTTCCGAAAGCCAGCCATCATCAATCGGCTGAACCTTTCGCCCGTCGATTTCCTCCACATCGCCGCGGTCGCGTATCCATTTCGCGCGTAAGGGTGACAGGCCTTGCGTGACGTCGCCGTGGAAATCGGGATCACCCCAGAGGCCGCTCGTGTCGTAAACACGCACAGGCTCATTCACCTCGATGTCGCCATTTATTGACTTCGTCGGCGCGAGTGAGATTTCGCGGAACGGCACGCGAACTTCGGGATGCAGTTTTCCGGCGACGTAAATCCTGCGCGAATTCGGCAAGGACTTCTCGACAGAATGAACAGAATCGACAGAATCTGCCCCGTTGACTTTTTCTGAAGTCATTTTGTTCATTTTGTTAATTCTGTCTGACAACAAAAAGGCCATGCGCGGAATCACGCATGGCTGAAATTGCCAGTCCGGCATCGGACCCTCGCTCCCTTCGGCGGCATTACCCGCATCAGGTTCAAGGGGTTCGATCAGCGTTTCGCGCCGATCATCTCAGCCACTGCGGCTCCCCCGCACTTCTCTCTTGGTGAGAATAAGACTCGTATTTGTGAAGTCAATCAACTCTCGCCTGTAGTGGCAGCCGTGCCGGCTGCGGGATATAGAAAATGCAGGCGACCCACCTTCTCTAAACCTTCGACGTGGTAAGCACGCCTGCCGTCACAGAAATCTCATGGAACAATAGGGGCGGACTCGATCGATACTCTTTGTGAAGGAGTTGAAGTCTGCTGCGGCGACGGAAAGGCGGATTTACCAATCAGGTTGATTAGACTTAAATCTGCTTCCTTCAAATCCCCTTCCCGAATAACCGGTTCAGTCGGCGCTGACTTGGTTTGCCGTCGATAATCGGCCACGAGCATCGGAAGCTGCTTTTTGACTGCCAGCGAGTGATAATTTTCAATGCCTACGCTGATTGCCGCCGCCAGCTTGTCGCGCCAATCTTTGTTCGCGATCAATCTGCTTTCGCCACGTTCTGTCAGGAACCCTCCTTCAACCAATACCGCCGGCACTCTTGTTAGGCGCAAGACTGCAAACCGCGCTCGCTTGATCCCGCGGTCGAACTCGGGGATGTGGCCAAGCAACGAATGATAAATACAAGCCGAGAGCGCCAAGCTCTGATTATCCACTACCGTACCTGCCTGCATGCTCAGAGAAGTGGGCGTAACCGCATTGTCCGATGTGGAGGGCGCTCCGCGCGGCGTAAACGAAAAAATCTCGAAACCTGTCGCATCGGGATCGTCATTCGTGGCGTTGAAATGGATGCTCACGAAAATGGAATTGCGGGCGGCATTGGCGATCTGGGCGCGCACATCCAACGGCACGAAGTAATCGCCTTCACGAGTCATGATCACGCGCAGTCCTTTTGTCTGCAAAAGCGCGCAAAGCTTCCGCGCCACGTCCAGCGCAAAATCTTTTTCACTCCCATAACGGCAGACTGCGCCTTTGTCATGACCGCCGTGTCCCGGATCCAGGACGACAGTCTCAACATTGCCAACGTTCGGCACGCGATGCGGGCGAACCAAAGGCTCAATGGTTTTGGCTACATCGGTACGCGACACAAGAAATTTTCCGTCCTGCTCGATTAAGGGAAAGCACAACCAACTGCGCGCTCCGTTGATGACGACCTCTCGGCTGCCGCCGACGAACTCGAGTGGATTCTTGACTGTCTCGGTTTGAACCTTATCGCCAGAGGATGTGACTTCAGCGGGCAATCCGTAGAACTTTGAGATATTTTCGATAGTCAGATAATCGTGACCATTTACCTTGATGATCTGCCAATCAGCCGCGCCGAATGCACGGTGTGACATGATGCAAATGCTCACGAGCGCGACAACGAGGGAACATTTCACCGCGATGGTCATTGGCGCGCCATAATACCAAGAAACCGTGCTTCTCTCAAACGGTCGCTGCAAAAGCAAAATTCGGTACGGAATTAATTGACTCGGCCTTTTTTTTTGCTAAAAACCGGAAATGTTTTTGTTTTTCCCAAGAAAAACCAGCCGTTGGGTCGTATCCGCTCTGTTCGCATTCGCGCTCGTCTTACCAATGCGAGCTGGCGCTGCGCAGGCGCTCCCGAGGTGTTGCGTTTGGCGGGTGACCAACGCAAAGGCGCCTTTTTATCTCGTAGGCTCCATCCACACGCTGACTAAAAAGGATTATCCGCTGCCCGTTGCGTATGAGATCGCACTCAGAGATTCCAGACGCCTCCTGTTTGAGTTTGACCCAACGCGGCACGCCGAATTTGAAAAGAAATTTGTTGCAGCCGCCAAATACCCGCGCGGACAAGATATCCGCTCGAAAATTCATCCGGAACTTTTAGCCTGGCTCCGGCAAAACGTGGTAGCAGTCGATGTTGATCCTCGGCGCGGAAAGAGGTCTGAAGTTAGACGTTTCGACAGCGGGCTGGATTACAAACCGTGGTGGATCGCGCAGCATCTCGTGGACAAGAATTCCAACACCAAGGTCTCGACCGTTCACGGCCTCGACAATTACTTCGTGGATCGAGCCAAACAAATGAGAAGAGAGATTGGAGGCCTGGAGTCAGTTGATGAACATGTGGCGGTGCTCGGCGGATTGTCCGATCGCGATGGCGAAATCATTTTGCGTGATGCCCTAACCGGGCCCAAAAATGGCGCGGTGGAATTTAACCGGATGCTTAAGGCATGGCGAACAGGGAATACCGATACGCTTTGGGCCGGAGATGCGCCGTTCCGAAAGGAGGCGCCTTCGATCGCGGCGCGTTTTGTTGACGAGCGAAACCTCAAATGGATCCCACGGATCGTAGCAGAACTGGAAAGCGGTAAACCGACTGCCATTGTCGCCGGTGCGCTGCACTTTGCCGGCCCGAACAGCGTTATCAGGTTGCTGGAAAAACGCGGATATAAAATCGAGCAACTGTAACGATCGTTCTGGTCGAGTTGTTGTAAAGAGATCCGTTTGTCACGGATGCCTCTTCAACGGAAGCAGCAGAAAAGCGGTCTAACCGGCATTAGACAACCGCAGGGCATCAACTCTTCTTTCCAGGCAATGAACTCACTTATTCTGATCCTCGTTGCGCTGTTTTGCCTGTTCAGCATTCGCGTCCAAGGTGAATCTCCAAAGCCAAAGCCTTTTGGAAGCCCGACAGTTGGGCCAAATTCCCAAAAACCTCCACCGCCTATTTCAAGCGCGTCCCCTCAGTCTGTCGACGAAACCGCAAAACCACCGGTCGAAAAAAATCCGCCGCCGCTGGACCCCAACAACAGGGACCCATCCGTAAAGCCACAGGACGATTTCTTCATTTACGCCAATGGCAGTTGGATTAAACGAACACAGATTCCGCCGGAATATTCGCGCTGGGGCAGCTTCAACGAGTTGATCGAAAACAACAACGATGCGCTACATGACATCACGGAAAAAGCGGAAAACACACAGGTCGATCCGCGACTCGCGCCGGAGACGCAAAAGGTAGGCGACTACTACGCTAGCGGCATGGATGAGAAGACGATCGAAGCCATGCGCATCGGGCCATTGGAGGACGAATTCAAAAAGATCGAGTCCATCAAAGATCGCAGTGAATTGCTCAAAGAAATCGCGCACCTCCACAGCATCGGTGTGGACGCGCTTTTCGAGTTTGCGTCCGGTCAGGACGCCAAGGACAGCACGCACGAAATCGCCCAAGCAGTTCAGGGCGGGCTCGGCTTGCCAGACCGCGACTACTACACGAAGACCGATGCCGCCTCCAAAAAATTACGCGATCAATACGTCGAGCATGTTGCAAAAATGCTGACACTCACCGGCGAACCGGCCGAAACGGCCGCTGATCACGCCAAGAAGATTCTCGCGCTAGAGACAAAGCTCGCCGAAGCCTCGCGAACACAAGTCCAACTGCGCGATCCGCAGAAGAATTACAACAAGATGCCGTTGCGGCAGCTTCAGGATCTGACGCCCGACTGGAATTGGAGCGATTATTTCAAGAGCATCGATCTGCTGGAGCCTGGCGATGTTAACGTGCACCAGCCAGAATTCTTCAAAGCCGCCGACCAAGTGTTCGAGAACACACCGCTGGACGATTGGAAAGCATATTTGCGCTGGCATCTCATCAACGCAGCTGCGCAGGAACTGTCCAAGGATTTTGTTGATGAAGACTTCAACTTCAAAGACCGGACCCTTCGCGGCACTGAAAAGATCAAACCGCGCTGGAAACGCATAATCGCTTCCACCGACGAAGCGATCGGCGAAGCGCTCGGCAAATTGTACGTGGCATTCTATTTTCCGCCGGAGGCCAAGGCCCGCGCACTCGAGCTCGTCAACAACTTGAAAGAGGCCCTCGTCGACCGCATCAAAACCCTGGACTGGATGGATGAGCCGACCAAGCGCGAAGCACTCAAGAAACTGGCTGCCATGCGAGTGAAAATCGGCTATCCGGACAAATGGCTCGATTATTCACTGCTGCCCATCGATCGCGGGCCGTTCGTTTTGAATGCAATGCGCGCGGCAAAGTTCGAAACCACGCGGGAACTCAACAAGATCGGCAAACCTGTCGATCCCACGGACTGGGGCATGACGCCGCCGACGGTCAACGCGTACTACAATCCGAACATGAACGAGATCGTCTTCCCTGCCGGAATTCTCCAGCCGCCATTTTTCTATGCGAATGCGGACGACGCGGTCAATTACGGCGGCATCGGCGCTGTCATTGGGCACGAAATGACACACGGTTTCGATGATCAGGGCCGCCAGTTCGATGCGGCCGGGAACCTGCGCGACTGGTGGACGCCGCAATCGGCTGCGAAATTCAAAGAGCGATCACAAGCAATCGTAAAGCAATTCAACGAATACGAGCCGTTGCCTGGTTTGCATGTCAACGGCGAGTTGACTCAAGGCGAAAATATCGCCGATCTGGGCGGTGTGAAGCTCGCCTATGCCGCACTGCAGAAAGCGCTCGATAAAAATCCGCAGGAACGTGAGAAAAAAATCGATGGCCTGACGCCGGAGCAACGTTTCTTCCTGTCGTTCGCTACGATTTGGAAATCCAAGCAGCGCGACGAAGATCTGAAATTGCGTCTCAACACCGACCCGCATTCCCCTGCGCGTTATCGGGTTGACGGACCGTTTTCAAACCTGCCGGAATTCCAACGGGCATTTAACATCCCTGACGGTTCGCCGATGATCCGCTCGGCCGATAAGCGAGTGAAGATCTGGTAGCGGCAATTGACCGTAATTGCCACGGGCGGTTCGGTGAACCGCCCCTACCTGATTTTGCCGCCCCAGGAAAGGATTTTTGCCTTCGCGCCAGCGGCTTCTGCCTCTTTGATATTGCCTGCTCGATTATAAAACAACGACAAGCTCGTCCAAGCAATTTGATCGTTAGGCCGAAGATCGACCGCTTTTTTTCCCGCCTCGATTGCTTCCTCGAAACGCCCCAGTTTCATCAGCGCCATGCCGAGGGCGTGCCAGCCATCAAAAAAATCGGGCGCGATCTCAATACAGCGCCGGTATTTTTTCGCGGCGCTTTCCAAATCGCCGATAGCGAGGTCCCCATTTGCATCATCAAAAATTTCGTCAAGCGTTTGTTCCATTCGCACAAATCTTGCGGCTGATACAGCTCCCGCTCCAGCAATCAGCCTCTGGCAAATTGCACGCCGGCTGCCTGCTGCCGGTCGCGCAGCCACTCGTAGAAAACAATTTGCCGCCTGTTATTTAGAAGCCGTTCCTTAAACGCTGCTTTCTTCGCGGGATCACCTGAGTCCGGCGACGGTTCACGTTTTTCCAGGATAGCAATGAGTCCCATCTCGCCAGACGGGAAAAAGTCGCCAATCTCGCCCGATTTCAGATATGCAACGGCATTCTTAACTGCGAAAAGTTCGGGCGGCGATTCCTGCTTTCCTTCTTTGAGTTGAGCCTCTGTCGTTGCATCGAGAAGCGAAAACGGCGGGAGCTTCTCTACGTTCGCGCCCGCTTTTTGAATTACTGCTTCAAACGGCTGGCTCGCCTTCGTCGCCTCGCGCAGTTGTTGCACGAGTTCCGCGCCCTTCGTTGACATCAACTCGCGAGCTCGCGAGCTCTTGATCGCTTCCACGATTTTCGGTTTCGCTTCTTCAATCGTGAGTGGCCGAGCCTCGACGATTCCCACAAGATGTAAAATGTAGAATCCGTCCGCCACCTGGATCGGATCGCTGTTCGGCTCCTCCTTCGACAAATGGAGCGCAGCAGGGCTAAGTTTCGGATCTACATTCAACTGCGGGTCCGGCGCCGCGCCGCTAAACTCGCCAGTCGCGCGGACGGGTAACTGGAATCGCTCAGCTACCTTCGTGAAATCTGCATCCTTTTCGAGCAGGGCTTGAGTGAAATCGTTTGCGCGATCGGAAAGCTTTTGCAGCGCCTCAATGCGCTGTCTGCCGCCGAGCTTCTTTTCCTCCTCGGTTAACGCGAGTTTGACAAACTCGATCTTGCGTTTCTCCTCGGTTTTGAGTTCAGGTTTGTGGCTCTCATAATATTTTTTCACGTCTTCATCGCTGACGGTGATTTCCTTGGCAAAATCCGCCGGCCGAAACCGAATGAGACTCACGAATAACTTGTCGTAGGCCCGTTCATAATTCGCGTTGATCTCTGCTTCGGGGATCGAGACACCTGCTGCCAAAAGCTGCTTAATTTCGTTCAAGCAAAGCTGGTCACGGACTAATTGCTCGATGTGTTCCTCGGCCAGACCTAGCGGCGAGAGCGTGTTCTCTACGAAATCACTGAATTTCTTTATGTCGAACCCCGACGCGCTCTGAAATGCAGGCAACCTGCGCACAACGTCGGCAATCTCGGAAGGGTTCGGCCGAATGCCGAGGCGCACCGATTCATGACGCAAAATCAGCGAGTTTAAAATGAATTGCACATAAAGCTGGTTCTGCTCAGTCGCGCCTGCGGTCAGGGTCTGCACGAAATCCGACATGCCCAGCGCCTGCGCCAGGTTGAGCAAACGCACCGTCTGCTGGGCTTCCAGCATCGAAATATTGCGATCGTAAACGCGAGCGAATTGATCGGAGCGGATTGCACCGTAGTCCGGCCGTTGCACGAAATAGAAAATGAAGGGAATCGCCAGAACGGCGATGACGATCATCAGCCAGTGGCGATGCTTGCGCAGCAACTTCATCATAGGAACGCAACTTTAACGGCGGCCGTGCACAGCCGCAAATCGCAGCATCCAATTCTGTCTCCCCCGCTATGCGCGCGCCGATGTTTGGCGCACCCCACAATGACGACCTCGCTTACCTGTTGTCCACCACTTGTGGTACCAGGCGACTCGTCGCAATCTGCGCACTCACCTTCTCAATCTTGGCGTCTTGCGCACTTAATTGCGCGGCTAGCGCCTGCATCGCCTTCTGTTGCTGCGCGATTGTCGATCTTAGGTCGCCGATCGTCGCTTGTTGCTCCTCGACTTTCCGGTCCTCCTTTAGGAACTCATTGAGCAGCATCGCATTGACCGCGTCATAGCGGACCGAGTAGATCTCGCCATTCTTGTCGCGCACCACCAGGTCCGGATTCACCTTCGCCACGTCCTCGGCTACCAAGCCAAATTGCAGCATGTCAGTGTTGGCGTGCTTGTAATGAAACGTGACCGGTTTGAGCGCGAGGATAGACTCGCTCGTCTGATCCATGGGTTGGATATCTTTCTTGAATCGCGCAGAGGAACTGGCAGTGCCAAGCTGACCATAAGAGTCGATCAAGACAGGTATGGCGTTAGTGCTTGCCGTGGTCACTTCACGGATGCCGGCAATAAACGTTCTTGTCTGAGCTGGACTGCCAATGCGAATGGTGAAGCTTTCGCCAGCAGCGCCCGCGTTTCCGATATCGATGTTATTGCTGCCGGTGGTGAGATTTATTCCGGCCAAATAACCCAATGCGGTGTTCTTGCTGCCGGTCGTGTTATCGCGGAGCGCTTGAATACCAACGGCCGTGTTGTCCGTTCCCGTTGAATTAGAACGCATCGCATTGTTACCCACAGCCGCGTTGCAGGCACCGCTAGTGTCACTAAGAAGCGCCCAACTGCCGATGGCCGTGTTCCAGACGCCATTAGTGAGGCTGTGCAGCGCCTGCTCGCCCGCGGCGGTACTGTAGCCTTGATAGACGCGCACGGGACTTTCGGCTTGCGCCATTGGCGACCACGCAAAACTGGTAACGGCCAGTAACAGAATGAACGTTTTAAACTTAAAGATTTGCTGATCCATAATTTCTTCCTCCCTTTTCCCGCCAAGTAACCCAATGACTGCGCATCTGACCCAGGCAGAGAAGCCAGCGGGGTAAGCATTCTTCGCCTGGTCTAGATTTATTTAACATCCTTGGAGCTTCGAAGTTGCCGCAAGTCCGTCAAGGCCGCACCATGGGGCTCCCGGCGGAAGAACATTCCTTTTGAATCAGCTCCCAAGCGTCACGCAGATGTTGCTCGGTGGTAAGCACATTGCCCAGACCAATCCGCATGACGGTGCGGCCGCGTAATTTTGTCTGCGTAAGATAAGCACGCCCGGCGGCGTTGATGCGCTCCACGATCTGGCTGTTCAATCTGTCGATCTCATTTTGGTCGCCGCCAACAAACTGGAAACAAACAACGCCCATGCTGACCGGTGCAGCGAGCTCGAAGCGATCGTCGGTTTTGATCCACCTAGCAAGCAGGTTCGCCAAACGGATTTGTTCGCGCATGCGTGCAACCATTCCGGTGCGGCCTAACGAGCGCCAGATCACCCACGCTTTAAGCGCTCGGAACCTTCGGCCGAGCTGAATCCCGTAATCCATATAATTTTTTTGGGCTTCGACGGTATCACCTCGCAAATATTCCGGTATCAGAGTAAAGACGCGCCGCAGTCGTTCGAGATTGCGCACATAAAGGACACTGAAATCGAGCGGCACGAACAGGCTCTTGTGCGGATTCACAACAATCGAGTCGGCGTCGCTCCAACCATCAGTCAACGATTTGCACTCCGGCAAAATAGCGAAGCCGGCGCCGTACGCGCCATCGATGTGAAGCCACATCCTGTTTTCGTGGCAGACTTTCGCGATTTCCGGAACCGGATCGACGGCCGCTGTAGATGTTGTCCCGACCGTCGCTACAACAGCCAGCGGCTGAAAATTCCGTTGCCCATCTTGTGCGATCATTTCGCGCAACGCCGCGGCATCCATTCGAAACTCCGCATCAACCGGAACCCTCTGGACATTTTCTTCGCCGAGTCCAAGTGCGATCGCGGCTTTTTCCGCCGAGCTGTGCGCTTGTTCGGAAGCGTAAATGCGAAATACTGGCGCGCCCGCGCCGACGAGTCCACGTTTTCGCGTCGATGGCGCAGCATCTTCGCGCGCGGCAGCGAGCGCGTGCATCACGCCTACCGATGCGGTGTCGTACACAACGCCATCGAAGTCTTTCGGCAAATGCATCCATTGCCGGAGCCAATCGATTACCAGCGTTTCGAGCTCGGTCGCCGCCGGCGATGTGCGCCAAGTCATCGCGTTCACATTCAAGGGCGCCGTGATGATCTCACCCAGAATTCCAGGCGCAGTTGTCGTCCACCCAAAATAGCCAAGAAACATCGGATG
>Ga0137384_10004915_pt1 | contig 10722 bp, 8 predicted proteins | sample SagtaG_2_FD_104922 | JGI IMG/M metagenome (GOLD analysis project Ga0137384, IMG submission 104922) | Vadose zone soil microbial communities from Sagehorn Ranch, Mendocino, California, USA - Sage2_R_60_16 metaG | ecosystem: Environmental > Terrestrial > Soil > Vadose zone | place: USA: California...
CTGGTTCGAGCCGGGTGAGAAACATTGGCACGGTGCCACGGCAACCACGGCCATGACGCACATTGCCATTCAGGAACGCCTCGATGGCAAGACCGTTGACTGGATGGAACAGGTCAGCGACGAACAATACCAGGCATGATCGTGCAGAAAGATCGTTCCGACCTTTTTAGAGAAAGGAGATCCCTATGGTCCAGACAGATTTTCGCACTGCCTTGCAGGGCACCAACGAAATCGAAATCGCCAGCTCGGTTAAAAGGAAGCGTTGACCCGTCTTCAGTGAAAGAGAAGCGAATGATCACAACACCATCTCAACACACAAGAACCCAGACGACGATAGCACTTCTGGCGATCTGCCTTGGCTACTTCATGACGATTCTCGATGTCACCATCGTGAATGTTGCCTTGGTCGATATCAAGGAGCACCTGAGCGCAAATGTGACCGGGCTGCAATGGATTGTGGATGGCTATGCCCTCGTCTTCGCCAGTTTGCTGCTGACTGGTGGAGCCTTTGGCGACAGAAGAGGAAGCAGAACCGTGTTTTTAGCTGGTCTTGCCCTCTTCACGCTGGCGTCAACACTTTGTAGTCTTGCTCCAACGCTCCTCGTCTTGCAGATTGCACGAGCTTCCCAGGGACTTGGCGCAGCCCTGCTTGTCCCGAATTCGCTCGCTCTTTTACAGACGATATTTCCTGACGCACACAAACGGGCGCGAGCGCTTGGCATCTGGGCAGCAGTCGCAAGCATCGGGGCCCTTTCTGGTCCTCTCCTTGGGGGAGAGTTGGTCAACGCATTTGGGTGGAGGAGCATCTTCCTGATCAATCTGCCCATCGGCATCCTCGGCTTTCTGCTCACCTCTCGCTCTATTGCGCCATCGATTCCGCAGGGAGGACGAAGCCTTGATCTTTCGGGTCAATTCGCAAGTATGCTTGCCCTGGGACTGTTGACGTTTGCGTTGATTGAAGGCAACAGCCTGGGAAGCCTGTCTCCACTGATTCTTGCGGCATATACAGGAAGCCTGCTCTTCTTCCTGGTATTCCTTTTCAGAGAAAAGACAACCAGCCATCCTATGCTTCCATTGGAACTGTTTCAAGAAAGAACGTTCTCTGCCACCAATGTCGTCGCCGTTTGCCAGACCTTTACGTTTACAGGCTTCCTGTTTGTCATGAGTCTGTTCCTGCAACAAGTGAAAGACTATCCGGCATCGCTCACGGGATTGGCACTCCTTCCTGCATTTAGCTTTGCCCTCCTGGCGACATCGCTCTCCGGCAAGCTCATGGCCAGCATCGGAGCAAAAAGCGTGATGATCATTGGCCTGCTCTTCTCCGCTTTGGGTTGTTTTGGGATGGTGCTGGTCGAGACCCAAACCAGCTACATGCTTCTTGCGTGTCTGCTGGCTGTCTTGGGAGGCGGGCTTGCCCTGGTCTTACCGGCCATGACCGAGGCGGCGATTGCGCATGCCCCGAAAGCCCAATCAGGGATCGCATCGGGCATGCTCAATGTGAGCAGGCAAGTGGGTGGTGTCTTCGGGGTCGCGATCCTGGGAACGCTGGTGGGCAATCAGCAGACGTTCCTCTCAGGCATGCATCTCTCCTTTGTGATCGCCGGAGGCGTTCTCGTCCTCGGCCTGGTCTCTGCATGGGTTTTCGTGTCAGAACACGACAAGAGACTCCCTCAATGTGAAATGTCATGCCCCACAGGCACACTGCTCCCGATGAAAAAGGATTGAAGATGCGCCCTCTCCTCAACCTCACACGCTCCCGGAGGGAAGGCAACCAACGATATATGGTACCACAACGTATTGCGCGAAATTGCACCAAGGCACAAAAACGTTTTCTACTACTGAATCGGGAAACGTTCCATCGCCTGGTTGTAAGAAGATTGAGCAGCGACCAACGAAAGTCGGGAGTAGACCTCCAACGATTGGCGCGTCTATTTTACCGTCTGCATCACACTTTTTGCTCGCGATCGTGTAGAGGATAACCAGGCAGAGCAAAGAAGAGAGCAAGCAGTAATTCGAAGATAATACTCGTCGGGCTATTGAGCCAAGCTAACCCAAAAGCAACCGCATAGAGCAATGGACCAAACAAATATTGTCGGTTAATAGCCCTCACTGCGCGTTGGTCTACGTCTTTGTCAAAAAGTCGATTCTGGTAGGAGGCATAGCGCCAGAGAGCGTTGACACAGCAGGCCATCAAGAAAAACGTTCCGCCGTAGACAATAGCCGCGATATGCTGGTCGGGTTGGGTAATATATTTAGCGAGCAGTGCAGTCGGAACTGGTATAAATACAACGATGAATAACAGCAAGAGGTTAATAAGCAGCAATCCAGTATCCGTACGCTTGATATGCGTAAACAACCGGTGATGATTCAGCCACACGATCCCTACAGTAAAGAAACTTGTCGCGAAAGCCAGCAGCATGGGCCACTGCTCAAGCAACATCGTCCACAAATGGGAGTCGTCCAGGGCAATATCGGGTGGCTTAATATCTAAGACGAGCAAGGTAATCGCGACGGCGAACACTCCATCGCTAAAAGCTTCCAGGCGGTTCGTCTCTTTCTTATCAATACTCATGGGTCTCTCACTACTCATACAAATTCCTTTTCTATTCCAAAAGATATTATTCCTTCCATAGAGGACCGTTGCTTTGGTAGCTCCATAGGTATGAAGGTAAGATGCCTGGGACGCTTGCTGAAGCGGCGGGCGGCGGCCTGCTGAAGCACGGCCCTACCGCTATGCCCACGAAGATTGAACGTTCTCTCCGCTCAGCTTGTATAATTATAGCTGTTTCGGTTAGAATTTAAAGCGAAAGTCTTAACGAACCCGAACGTAGGAGCATTGTATGAGCGAAACAGAAAGCATCCATCATAGTGGGTTGTCGCAAGAACGTCTGGGCCGCCTGAGCAGGGTCTTGCACGGCTATGTCGAGCGCGGTGAGATCGCAGGGATCGTTGCCCTCATTCACCGGCACGGCGCGGAAGCCTACGTCGATACTATTGGCTGGCAGGACAGAGAGGCACAGATCCCCATGCAGCGGGATACTCTCTTCCGTATTATGTCCATGACCAAACCTGTGACCGCGGTTGCTGCCTTGATGCAGGTCGAAGAAGGTAGGATTCGTCTCTACGATCCGCTGGATGCCTGGCTCCCAGAACTGGCAAACCGGATGGTGATGCGCGACCCGCAGGGTTCACCTGACGATGTCTATCCTGCTCCGCGCTCGATCACTCTGCACGACCTGCTCACCTATCGTCTCGGCATCGGTTGGGGAAAATCTTCGATCAGGTCCCGCATCTTTGCTTTGTTTACAGACTTATCGCAGGTCGAGCACGCGGAGCAATTAGATCCTGATGCCTGGATGGCTCGTCTGGGCGAATTCCCATTGGTCTACGAGCCAGGAGCGCGTTGGCTCTACCATGTGGCCTCTGACATTCTAGGAGTGCTGATTGCTCGTATCACAGGCAAGCCACTGGAAACGTTTTTGCGTGAAAGCCTCTTCGATCCCCTGGGGATGATGGATACAAGCTTCTCAGTACCCCCAGAAAAACGTAGCAGGCTTGCGGTTCTCTACACGCAAGCGCCCGCAGGAGGTCTCACGGTGCAGGATCATCCGCGCAGCACTGGCTGGGCTGATCCACCGCTCTTCCCATCTGGGGGTGGTGGCCTGGTTTCCACCGCTGACGATTATCAGCGTTTCGGCCGCATGTTGCTGAACAAAGGAGAACTAGATGGCATACGTATCCTCTCGCGCAAGACGGTAGAGGCGATGACCACCGACTATCTCACCCCTGAGCAGCACACTCATAGCTCATTTGAGTTTGATCGAGTCGATGTTGACCGATCCGGGATGTGGGACAACCGAGGATTTGGCTATGGGGTCGCAGTCAGGACCAGGCGTATCGGACTAGGGCCAGGCGTTGGCTCATTTAGCTGGCCAGGAGCGTATGGAACGACATGGACCGCGGATCCACAAGAGGACCTGATGGCCACCCTCCTGCTTCAGACCGTAAGTGCAAACCCGTTCTACACACAAGTCGGCGAAGATTTTCTTGCGCTGACCTATCAGGCAATCATTGATTGAAGAGCGCAGGCACCCGCTATCCGCGCACGAAGCTGGATGGCATAGCCGCAATTGCTTGAGATTGGTGAATCTCTTTCTGCCTTATTGAGAACAGCTTGTGCTCAACCGCTGATTAGTTCTGCACTTCCAGGAATTGTTGCAACTTTGCGCGTGTCACAGCATTCGGTGTGTAGATTGTAATCCTGACATCGGGATCATTAGGAATCTGCAAGGTAAGATACTCGAACTTCAGATGTCCCAGCATCGGATGCTCCATAATCTTATCACCATCCAGCGAGCGAGGTGGATCGTGTTGCAGCCACCAAGAAGCGACACGACAAAAAGGCTCCCAAGCACCACTGGCCTATCTGCTATACGATCTCTTTGCGAAATCGATGCAATAATCTGATATAATCTATATCGTCTGTAGAAGACAGGACAGTGCTTTTTTCGCGGAAGAGATAAGTTACACTGAGCTGCTCACCACGAGTTACCCCGGTAACTATTCAGGTCTTCTTTTCCTGACTCCTCAGCTCCTAAGGCCCATGGCAAGCGGGTTGAGGTGTGTGTTGTGGAGTGGTGGCTTGCGCCGCCACTCCACAACACACACCTCAAATGGGGTGAGCCGCCGCAGGCGACGAGGAGACCTGAATAGTTACCAGGGTAACTCATGCACAACAATGGTATGCTAGAAAGATGAGACCTATATGACAGAGACGCTGTTCCCAGCCGCGCAGGAACGCCGTAGAGAAGATTATCCCCTGATTACCGGCCACGGCCACTACGTCGATGATGTCAGACCAGCGGGACGGCCTCCCGTTCTCCATATGGCCGTTGTGCGCAGCATCTACGGCCATGCCGAAATCCAGCGTATTTCGCTTGACGCGGCCCGCGCTCTGCCCGGTGTGGTGTCGGCATTTGCCGCTTATGAATTAGTCGATACCATGCCGAACATTGAGCCTCTGCCCAGCGCCCTGCGTGACCTGAAAAAGCCTGTCCGTAAGATCTTTGCGACACAACGTGCACGCTACGTGGGTGATCCCGTTGCGGTGGTGCTGGCCGAAGATGTGTATACCGCCCGCGATGCCCTAGACCTGATCGATGTCGATTATTTGCCACTACACACTGTCATCGATCCTGAAATCGCAGCGGCTAAGGATGCGCCCCTTATCTATGACGAGTTGGGGACAAACATTGCTTTCAACTCATACTATAATGGCGGCGATATCGATGCTGCATTTGCTAAAGCCGATCACATTACCCGACTGCGTGTCGTCAATCAGCGTATCGCAGCTAATCCGATGGAGCCACGAGCGTGCCTCTTCGACTTCGACCCCGCCACTGGCGAACTGACGGCCTGGATCTCATCACAGGCCATCTACCGTGCAAGAGAAATGCTGGCACATTTTCTAGGCATCGATCGCACGAAGATACGTGTTTTAAATGCTGATGTGGGAGGCGCTTTTGGCACAAAAACGGCGTTCCTGGGTGAGGAGATCATTGCCGCCACCCTGGCCGTGCGCTTCGGACGACCTGTGAAGTGGATGGAGAACCGTACTGAAAACCTGCAATCTCAGACCCACGGCCGCGGACAGATCAACTATATCGAGGCAGCGGTTCAACGAGATGGACGCCTGCTCGGTCTGAAAGTACACTCATTCGCCGATCTAGGCGCCTTCCTGGCATCAACGACTACGCTGTCACCCAATAGCACAGCAACGCTGCTCAACGGCCCCTATCGGATCGAGGCCATCCACAGCCAGGTCATCGGCTCCTTCACAAATAAGGTACCTACTGCGGCATATCGCGGTGCGGGTCGTCCCGAGGCAACCTACATTCTTGAGCGTACAATGGACCGTATCGCTCATGAACTCGGCATCGATCCTGTTGAGTTGCGCCGTCGCAACTTCATTTCGCCTGCTTCCTTCCCCTACCAGACACTTACAGGCGGGCAGTACGATAGCGGCAACTACCATGCTGCACTCGATCGGGCGCTTGAGCTGGCCGATTATCAGGGCTGGCGCGCCAGGCAAGAGGAGCGCAGGCGGGACAATAGCACGAAACTGCTCGGCATCGGCCTCGCCACTGTTGTCGAAATCTCGGGTGGCGCGGTCCCCCACGGACCGCAAGAGGCGGCGACTGTACGTATCCGCAGAGACGGTAGCATCCTGGTACAGAGCGGTGTAGCCACCAACGGGCAGGGCCACTTTACGGCCTTCGCGCAGCTCGCGGCGAACGTGTTTCATATTCCTGATACACAGGTCGCTGTAGAGATGAACGACTCGGCACTACCCGCTTTCAGCATCGGTACGTTTGGCAGTCGCACGATGCAGACAGCCGGAAGCGCTATCCATCTGGCAGCGATCGCCGCACGCGATAAAGCCATCCAGGTAGCAGCACGCCACCTGGAAGCCTCACCAGATGACCTCGAACTACTAAACGGACGCCTGCAGGTGCGCGGCGTTCCAGCACACGCGATCTCGCTGGGCGAACTGGCCGCGCTGGTCGAAGAGCATCCCGATCTTATTCAGCAGGACAAATCCAACCCGGTGAATGGTACACCCATCGAGGGCCTGGCCGCCTGGCACGATTTCGCACCACCCAGTTCCACCTATTCTTCGGGCACGAGCATAGCCATCGTCGAGGTCGAGACAGATACGGGTGCGATCAACATCCTGCAATTCATAGCTGTCGATGACTGCGGCACAGTACTGAACCACTACCTCTCTGAAGCCCAGGTGCATGGATCGCTGGCTCAGGGCATCGGTCAGGCCCTCTACGAAGAGATTCGCTATGACGAAAATGGACAGATGCTCACCAGCACGCTTATGGACTACGCGCTGCCCAACGCTCAGCAGGTACCGTCGTTTATTACCGATTTCGTCGAAACGCCCTCGCCTCTGAATCCTCTGGGAGCAAAGGGAGTGGGCGAAGGCGGATGCATCAGCGCACCACCAGCCATCGTCAACGCCGTACTGGACGCGCTGGCTCCACTCAGAATCAAAAATCTCGACATGCCGCTGACACTAGAAAAAGTCTGGACGGCGATCCAGGTTGCTCGCACTGGCACGATTGAACAAACAGCACCTGCGTTACCGGAGGTTTTCCATCAGAAGCAGGCAGATACGGAATAACCCGTTTAGCAAGCGTGCAATGGACCTTTGTGAAAAAACTTGCACACTCCGGGCATTATATGGTTAAATGCCCGAAGTATGGCAGACAGATATTCAAAAGACACCGCGCAACAACGCACTTATCGTGCATTTGAGGCGCTCATCACGGAGGAAGACGCAGCTATCGACCTGGCTCAGGCCAGCCTTTTGATCGCGAGTATTGCCTATCCGAGCCTTGATAGTACGCACTACCTGGCACAACTCGACGCGCTCGCACGGCGAGTAAGGGCCGCACTCGCCTTACCCAACCCGGATCTATTGCCACAGCTCCCAGACAGCACCGATCCTCTCTCTGTCATTGAGGCCATCAATCAGGTACTCTTTGCGGAAGAACACTTCCACGGTAACGAGGACGATTACCATAATCCTGACAATAGCTTCCTCAATATCGTGCTGGAGCAACATATTGGCATCCCTATTTCGCTCTCGATCATTTATATGGAGGTCGGTCGCAGAGTTGGTATGCAGATCGATGGCATCGGACTGCCCATGCACTTTGTGATACGCTGCCACTTCACTGAGGGCTATATCTACATCGATCCGTTCCATAATGGGCGTCTCCTCACCGAGCAGGATTGTGTCGCTTTACTACGCCGTATAGCGGGTGGCAGGGTGAAATTGAACACCTCGTGGTTCAAACCCCTCACGCACCGGGCATTGCTGAAGCGTGTGCTCAACAATTTGAAAAGTGTGTATATCGACACGGAGGATTTTGAGCACGCCCTGACCATCTGCGATCTTCTTGTACTCCTCAGTCCACACAACCCGATCGAACTACGCGATCGCGGCATTCTGCACTTCGAGTTGAAGCACTACGCCCATGCCTTGCATGACCTGAAGGCATACACGCAGCTAGCTCCCCAGGCCAAAGATCACGATGAAATCCTGGACCACATCAAGACGATCCGTCAGACGATTGCCATGATGAATTAGCGGTGGGACAACGGGCGGGGGCAAGCCCCGCACCCTACCCCAGGCTGGTTGAGGTAGGGCGCGGGGCTTGCCCCCGCCCGTTGTCCACTCATCATGCCTCTCCGCCATTGCCGCCCCCTTTGCTTCACTTGACGCCTACGCTACGCCGTGCTGGCAGCCGAGTACATCTCTCTGAGAAAGCGGCTCGGCACGCGCTCCAACAAATGCGTCTCGTTATACCCGTTGCGACCCGCCAGCCCCTCCCACGTGTGGTAGGAGAGCGGATAGGGCACCCAGGGATTTCCACGATCAACATTGTACTCCACCAGCAGCAAACGACCTTGCGGGCGCAGATAAGTGTGTATCCTCTTCAACAGCGCATCTTTATCTTGCACATAGTGCAGCGAGTTGGCCATCACGATGCCATCAAGCTGTGCCAGCGTGAGAGGACGGGTGAAGTCATCCCTGATGTAGTTCACGGTGTTGGCGGGAAACATCGCCCTCATGCTCTGTTCCAACAATCTGAGCGATGCCTGATCTTTATCGATAGCGATGATCTGTCCGCCTGGTCCCAGCAGTTCGGCCAGTGCCAGCGTAAAAGCGCCCGAACCCGCTCCTAAGTCGGCCCATGTGCCCACCTCAGCAGGCACGCCTTTACGCAACAGCCTCACATGATCCTGGTGATTCATGTCCGCTCAACTCCTTCTTCAATGTCTACAGGTAGCCCCTCCATACGCATGATCTTCAGAGCGTTTGTGGTGGGACTGGGACCGGGTCGCAATGTATAGTCAAAGCGCATACTGCCATCAATCACCTCTTCCCTGAAATGATCGTTCTTCACGCCCGGTAAAGTATCAGCCAACTTGACCAGTTCAAGATCGTGCGTGGAAATGATGCCCAGGCACGTGCGACCGACCAGTGCGCGAATATACGCACGACTACCCACCAGCCGCTCGCGATTGTTCGTCCCTTTAAAGATTTCGTCTATAAGAAAGAACAACGGCAATCCCGACTCCTCCAGCGCGTCGAGCAACTGCCTCAAACGCCTCACCTCTGCATAAAAGTAGGAGTAGCCATCGGTGACGGAATCGCTGACGCGAATACAGGTAAATATTCTGAAGAGTGAGGTACGTAGCATGCTAGCATTGACCGGCCCCCCAGCAAATGCCAGGACGAAATTCACGCCTAGCATGCGCAAAAATGTGCTCTTGCCCGACATATTCGATCCGGTAATAATCACGACCTCGCCCAGCTTCTCCATCGCGAAATCGTTCGCCACCTTCTTGTCGACGGGGATCAGCGGATGACCCAGATTACGCGCCTCGAAACACGTACCGTCCTTCTCCGCCACGACCTGGGGCCACGCATATTCGGGATTTAGATAGGCAAAGGTGGCCAACGAACTCACCGCTTCAAGCTCAAACCATACATCCAGCCACACTGGGAGACGCTCGGTGACACGCTCTTTATACTGGCTCAATCGATAAGCGCAGTAAGCGTCCCACGGTAGCAGCGCATTCACAATCAGCCACAGCAGGCCATTGTTCTTCAGTGTAGCCGCCGCAGCTACACGTTCGATCTTACGGAGCAGATTTGCTGGTGAATGCTCACGATCACGCCAGAAGGGTTCACACAACCGCTTGAGACTCTCATGCTGACCATAGCGCCAGCGCTCCAGATAGGTAAAGACAGCGTCCAGCCTGGCAAACGCATAGCTCAGGTAGCTGGCGTCCTCGAAGATATGGCCGCGTTTATCCCCGGTGGTCCACAACAAGATCACCGCGCACACGATCGAGAATATCCATAGCTGCGGCACTATGCCCAAAAGGCTCAGCACAAAGAGTACAACCGTCAACACATTGAGCGTAGCGGCAGCCATGAGCAGCGATCCCAGGCCTTTGGACGAGCTATGCTGTTTGAGCCACTCCAGCAGGCGTTTCCCTTCCAGTTGCTCCTTCGCCCCTTGCGCGCTGAGCAGGGAACTCAACAACAGCTTGTCACGAAACAAGGTGAGCGGCGCCAGTTCGCGTACAAGCTCCTGCCGACGTTGGGTGGTCTCCAGGTCCGGTGCAGTTTGCAGCAGCCAGTTACCCAGTCTCTGACTCCCTTCCCGCGAGACGGCAATATTGAGCAGACGATGCATCGACCGCGTGCCGATGATATCGAGATCAATAGCAAAAGGGTGATCAGGCGACGGCCCATCGTAGTACGCGGAAGGGATGGCCTCCCAATTCAGTTGTATACGTGCCTGGTACATTGCCTGTATATGCAGTAAGAGGGTATGCCGGGCGGCGCTTCTCTCAATCTGCCCATGAAAATGCGCCACAATCCCGAACGCGACCAGTATCACCACGGCCAGCCCCACACCAACCCACCAGCCCAGCAAAAAATACACAGCAACGCTCAACGCCAGCCCACCAAAAAAGATGATCACCCGCGCCCACGAATACCGATTACCACGTTGCTCTAAGCGCGCTATACGCCCACGTAGACGCGCTATCTGCGCCTCCAGCAACCGTAAGCGCTCCTCTTTATCACTCATAATCAACATCTTTCGTAGTCTAACAGAATCACATCTA
>Ga0137384_10004916_pt1 | contig 10721 bp, 16 predicted proteins | sample SagtaG_2_FD_104922 | JGI IMG/M metagenome (GOLD analysis project Ga0137384, IMG submission 104922) | Vadose zone soil microbial communities from Sagehorn Ranch, Mendocino, California, USA - Sage2_R_60_16 metaG | ecosystem: Environmental > Terrestrial > Soil > Vadose zone | place: USA...
TGTTGGCTACTTCCTTTCTTGGAAGGCTGCAAGCTGTGTGGGGGCTACATTGCCGACCGTGTGGGCTGAGGACATGTACGTGGGGCAAGTCATGGGTCCGCTGATTCGCAAAGGCGAGATTAACGCTTTGTCGCTGCCATTAAACGCAAATGTCACATGGCACTTCCGCAAGAATGTGGGGAACCCAATATTCACACCTACACTACTTCGCGAAATCTATGCAAGTGGAGGACCTGATGTCTTCTACCGATCTTAGCAAGGTTACTATCGTTATTCCAACCTTTCTTCGTCCAGGATATTTTGTTGCTTGTTTATCAAGTATTCTTGAGAAGCTTCCTGAGTGCAAGATCGCGGTCGCGTGCGATGATACAATCACCCCAGAGCCTTGGCAGAATGAAAATATCAAGTTTGTGCGTTTGCCTTTTGACTCAGGTTTGACGATGAAGCGCAATCACGCGGTCCAGATGGTTGAGACAGAATACACGCTACTCGCGTGCGACGACTTCAACTTCATCAACCCTGAGACCCGTCGTGGCATCGAGCGCATGATTCACGTGCTCGACACGCACAAAGACATCGATGTAGCAGTCGGTACTTACAATGATAGAATGTACGAAGGTACCTTTCTTCATGTGTTGGGCGAGTACATTGCAGAGCGTCGTATTCGCCGTCACGATCAATTAGGAGAGTGGGTGCGTCTCGGGGCTCTTAAAATAGATATTGGTACTAATTACTTTCTCGCCCGCACTGTAGTCCTGCGGCAAGTACCCTGGGACGAGAATATTCGACCGATAGGTGGTGAGCACGCTGATTGGTTCTTAAGAATGAAAGACTACGGTAAGACAATTGTGTGGGTGCCAAATTGTCCAATACACTCATTTGAGCGCAATGATTCCTGGGCTCACCCGCATTACAATCGTTATCGGCGACGTGCGCATATCGGCCATAAGATTTTCATGGAGAAATGGAACATCAAGCGTTACATTGAGTTTGATGAGGAGCTACCAAAGTGATTCGTATCACACTACAAGGCGGGCTTGGTAATCAGATGTTCCAATACGCGCTTGGCCGCAGATTTGAGGATATGGGGCGCGAAGTTACATATGATTTCACACGCGTGCATTACCTTGATGGAGATCAACCGCACAACCGTTACAAGCCGCAGTACGGTTTGGAAGGTTTTGAAACGTACGTGAAGGCTTCTGGGTTGGTGGTAGCGTTGCCGGTGTATGGAACAGATCAAGTGAAATTCGAGCCCTACGTTCTCGAAATGGACAATGTACAATTGAGCGGGTATTGGCAGTCTGAGAAATATTTCCCTGATTTCGATATCCTAGACCTTGAGTTCACACCCCGATCGATGCCGACAGACCAAGTTTGCCGATGGGGCGATGCCCTGCGAGAGGAAGATGCCGTTGTGATGCAGGTACGTCGTGGCGATTATTTGAAATTTGCGGACTTTCATGGCGTGATGGGTGAAGCCTATTTTTACAGTGGTTTGCATGATCTCGGTGGTGGAAAACAGTACATTGTTACGGATGATGAAGAGTGGTGTAAGCAGCATTTTCCGTATGCGACGATCATCAATACCGGCAGTCGTCATTGGGATATCGCGTTGATGGCCGAGGCCCGACGCATAGTGATCTCGAATAGTTCATTTGGCTGGTGGGGCGCTTGGCTTGGGGAACGAAATTACGCAGAGCATCTTACTGTGGCGCCGGAGCGCTGGTTCGCAACAGATAAGATCGATTCAAATGACATAATTCCAGACAGGTGGACAAAGATATGAGAATTTTGGTAACAGGCGCTAATGGGCTGATTGGTGGGGCAGCGGTCGAGTATTTCGACGCGCTTGGACACACGATTGTTGGTATCGACAATAATATGCGCCAAGAGTTTTTTGGAAAGGCCGCGGACGTGAAATGGAATTTGCACCGCATTTTTCATCACGCAAAGAATTACACACCATTAAATGTTGACATTCGAGAACTCGGATATCTCGAAGAGATGTTTCAGAAGCAAGGCCCGTTCGACGCGATCATTCATTGCGCTGCGCAGCCTTCACATGACTACGCATCAAAAAATCCTGATCTTGATTACGCGGTGAACGTACAAGGGACTAAAAATCTTTTGGTGTTCGCGTCTCAATACAGTCCTGGTGCGGTGTTTATTTTCACGAGCACAAACAAGGTTTACGATGATGCAGTAAATTCTGAGGCTTTCATAGAGATACTATCCAGGTACGATAAGCCGTATGCGTGGAGTGGTTTTGATGAAACAACTCCGACCGGTGCTAGCAACGTTTTCGGGGCACATAAACTGGAAGCCGACAAGATGGTTCAAGAAGCGGCTAAGGCTGGTCTGTTGAAAACTGTGGTGGTCCGTGGCGGCTGCTTGACGGGTCCTGGGCACTCCGGTGTGGAGCAGCACGGCTTTCTCTCATATCTGCTTAAGTGTGCGATCACAGACAAGATGTACAACATTTTTGGGTACAAAGGCAAGCAGGTCCGTGATAACATTCACTCATACGATGTGTGTACGGCATTTCACGAAATTATCAAAAATCCTCGCTCGGGAGAAGTGTACAACATTGGCGGTGGTCGTGAAAACGGCGCCTCAATTCTAGAGGCTATCGCATTGATTGAAGAAATGACTGGTCGCAAAGTCAATTATAATGTTGTGTTAGACCCACGCGACGGCGATCATCAGTGTTACATTACTGACATGTCGAAGTTTCGCGCGCATTACCCGAATTGGAAGATCACGAAATCACTCCGAGACACGCTCGGTGACATGATTTTCAACGATTTTTGGGGCCGCTATTGTGAGCACGAAGATACAAGAACCTACCCATTGACAGGGAATAGCTTCGTGTGGGACGTGGGAGGTTTTCGCGGGTCGTGGACAGAGAGCATTTTGAAGAAGTATCCCAATGTCCACGTTCATTTGTACGAGCCAGTAAAAGAGTTTGCAGATGCGTGCGCGTATCGATTTCGAGATAATCAAGATGTTCGTGTTCTCAATTACGGTTTGGGTACAGCAAACGAGAGCCTACTGATTCAAAAACAAGGTCAGAATAGCAGTCTTGTTCGTGGAGGAGAAGGCCAGCGCGCAATGCCGTATGATAAAGTTAGTGGCGAACCCGTACCAGAGAAAATTCGCTTACGAGACATAGTAGATGAAGTTAAAATTTTCTACTACTCATATGGCGATCATGACATTGATTTGGTCAGTTTCAATTGCGAGGGTGGTGAGTACGCAGCCTTGGAGAGGCTGATTGATTTCAATTTGATCAAAAAATTCAAGTATGTCCAAATTCAATTTCATAATTTCGCGGATTGGGCACCCGCGCGTCGTGACAAGATTCGTGAACTGCTTCGAAAGACACATACGGAGATTTTCAACTATCCCTTTGTTTGGGAGGGTTGGAAACTAAAGCAAAAGGAGAAATAAGAATGGCAAATCAACTATCAGTAACAGTGGGCGTTGCAATTCTTCTCGATGGTTCTTCAACCTCGTTTTCGTTTGATCTCGCTAAAGACCCGTACGTGGTTACTAGTGGAGACCCAAACGGCCCGAGCGCGAACGTCATTGGGGAGTTTGAAAATTGGTTTATTCGAGATGGTCGAGCGAGTCGTCCAACAGGGATAATCTCATCCGGGTCTCTTGGCAGTATTAACTTCACCGCCTCACTATCCGGAACGGTCGTGTCGATAACCTTTGCTTCTGCCCCACCTGCCGGTGGCGCTGAACTTGCTGTATTTTTACTTTTCTAACTTTAGGTTGGGCTCCCCATTTCCGGGGAGCCCATAAAATTCAAATGAGCGCATACGATCACTTTTTGAAAAAAGGCAGCATAGCATTCGATGTCGGAGCTTACATTGGAGAGCGGACAGACATGTTCCTCGCCCTCGGTTGTACACGCGTGATCGCTGTAGAAGCTACAAATGAGCACTCTTCTCGTCTGCGTAAAAAATATGCGGCAGATAATCGAGTTATTGTTTTAGCAAAAGCTGCTGGACCTCGAAATGAGAAAGGGGTTTTAAGAGTTCACGAGTCTTTTTGGCCGAATGGAACACGCATGGATAGTGCTTTGTCTACCATGTCAAAAGAGTGGTTAGAAGGAATCGATGAAAATGCCGACCAGTGGGACAAGAGATTTGAACACCCTGATTGGATTCATCGTTCTTCTGAATGGAGAGAGGAGCAGCAAGTAGAAATAGTTACTATTGACTCGCTCATCAGTGAGTACGGAGAGCCAGATTTTATTAAGATCGACGTAGAAGGGTGGGAGTGTGAGGTTATAAAAGGTTTGACGCACCCTGTGAAAGCATTGTCATTCGAGTTCAACACCCTTCTCAAGTTGGAGTGGGCAGAAGAGGTCGTTGATCACCTTTTAAGACTTAGCTCTTATGAATTTAATTATATCGCTCAAGATTCTTTAGAATTCTCTTTACCAAATTGGTTTTCCAAGATTGAGTTATTCGCGGATTTACAAGGACGCGTGATTCATGGCGACATCTTTGCAAGGAGATTACAGTGACCTTTGATTTGCAAGACCCACAATTTGTAGGTTACATGTCTCCACATGCGGAGTGGAAGCGTGAGCTAATCCGACACTTTGCTCGCAAGTATCAGATTCCTGGCTTCATCGAGACTGGTACGTGTTGGGGTACGACGGTTGGCGCTGTTTTGGACACATTCCAAAAGATCGCCAGTGTCGAAGTTTCACAACCACACTATTTGTTCGCTGTGAAAAAATACGGTGCAGAATCGAATGTTCTTTTGTATTTAGGGTCAAGTTCCGAACTTCTGTCGAAGATGATAGTAGATGTGAGGAGGTTTTTGCGACCCCCAGGAACAATTCTTTATTGGCTCGATGCACATATCACTGGTGGCATTGATATTAATTTAGGTGATCAGACCGCTGGCGAGTTAGCAACAATCGACAAGCTTGATAAGGCTGGACTTGTGCTGATTGACGATGTAAAGCCGCGCCAAGACGGCGGCTATGACGGCCCAGATGCGCCGATCACGATTCCGATCGGCTGGCGTGCCACGTTTTTGAGCGGTGTGTTGGTGCTTGACACCGGCTGTTACCCAGGTCTTCGAGAGTTGGAGGACGGCTCACTAATCTCTTGACAGATCGGGAGTTTTGTGTTAGGATAAAAATATGGACTACATTTTGTATCATGCAAATTGTCAAGACGGATGGGTCGCGGCCTACATTGCGGCGAAGAAATGGCCTGATGCTACTCTCGTGCCTTTATCGTACGGATTGAGCGCGGAGCAACTCGATAAGGTGTTCCAAGCAACATTTCACAAAAACGTAATCATGGTTGACTACTCTTTTCCATCGCGTAACATGATGGAAGAATTAGGATTTCGCTGTTCGTCTCTTCGCGTTTACGATCATCATATTTCCAAGAAAGAAGTCTTGGAAGGTCTTGATTTCGCGGTATTTGACAATGAGCGTAGTGGCGCCGGTCTGGCTTGGGACTATCTTTTTGGGAAAGATTCTGGTCACAAACTTGATTTGTACTTTCTTCCTCGACCGTGGTGGGTAAACTACACGGAAGATCAGGACCTTTGGAAATGGAAGCTTCCGGACGGTCGTGTAGTTAATGCTTATTTGATGGTTCAACCACGCACTATCGCAGCTTGGAAACGTATCGAGAGAATGCAGGTCAATGAAGCTTTTCAACTCGGAGTCGGTGCGCAAGCAAGGAATGAGTTTGATGTGCACGGATTGTTTAATACAGTTCAAGAAGGCGTTTTTCACGGCCACAAAACTGGCGTTGTGAACACATCAGTGGCAGTCAGCGAAGTTGGAGAAGCGATTTATACATCCGGCTACGCTGTCGCATTATCTTGGTATGAACGCGCAGATGGTCAAGTGAGTTTCGGCTTGCGAAGCACCACAGTCGACGTAGGCACCATTGCGAAAGAATACGGAGGCGGTGGACACAAGGCTTCGGCTGGTTTTGAAATCAGTGTGGAGCGCGCTCGTCAGCTTCTCGACATAGTATTGGGGAGAAATAAGTATGAACCAACTTCTCGTTGCTGTTAAATCGAGTTTTGAGCAGCACGCAAACGGCACTCATGATATGATTCGCTCAACTTGGGGACAGCAATTGCGCGGCAAAGCGTTCGTACGTTTCTTTATGGGGCGCCAAACAATGGAACTTGGTGGGACTGTTTGGTCTCTTCCGACAAGCGGAGACGTGGGGATAGCTACAAAGAATTCCTACGTTCCAAAAAGCGACGAAGTGGTTCTCGATTGTCCAGATGAAGTTTCGCAGCTAGTCAAGAAAACGCGCGGCATTTGTGGATACGCGATGGGGAAGAGCATTTCTCATGTGCTGCTCGTGAACGCTCACGTGAATGTGGGTGTGAAAGAAATTTTGAGTGCTCCGTATCAGATCGCAGACTACGCTGGTTATTTTGGCAAGTACTTTGGTACTGTAGAGCCTCGTTCTTTTTGGAATGGCACTATCAATGAGGAGATCGAGCACTGTTATGGATGGGCTCAAAGCGATGGTGGCATCTTTCTTTCCCGCAAGGCAATGGCAGTAATTGCAGATACAGCGCCGCGGTCCAATTTGTATGTTAACGGCAAGAACGACGACGTATGGATTGGAAATGTATTAGGGCCACTTGTAACGCAAGGTGAACTCCTGGCAATGCCGACTGAGCCAGTAGCCGCATAATGGACGTAGGACAGGAAGCACACGATTGGTACGATGGCTGGATTGAGGATGCAGAGGACATGAAAGTACGCATCATAACCGATACACATTTTAACCACCTTCGATTGGCGACGCACTGTCTGCGTCCGGAAGGTTTCACAGAACTCACAATACACAATTGGAAAAACGGAGTTCAGCCATCGGATTTGGTTATCCATGCTGGCGACGTAATAATTGGACCCAAGCGTAATGTGAAAGCAATTTTAGATAGTCTTCCAGGCCGCAAGGTTTTAGTGCGTGGCAACCACGACCGAGATAAATCATGTTTGTGGTGGATGGAAAATGGTTTCGATTTTGCTTGCGATCATTTCGTGTTTCGCAACATTCTGTTCACACATGAGCCTGCAAACGCAGTTATCCGTGCAAATGGCTATGAGCCATACGAAGAGATCGTATATCCAAGCGATCTGCCGTACGGGTGTGAGATTAACATACACGGCCACCTTCACAACATTTGGGATGGCTTCATGGACGAGGCACGCTTTGCTCGGGATGAGAAACTGATGGGCTTCGACTGGAAGTCTAAATTAAAATACCCGTGGCAGCGTCTTTTGGCGCTCGAATATACAGATTACTCGCCGATGGAACTTAGTGAGTTCCTGGACCACCCGGCGAAGTATCAATCAACAGGTCCGAGGATAAAAGTATGAGCAGACAGAAAGCATTAAACGCAACGATCAAAAGTTTATCGCTTAAAAAAGGCGATATTCTTGTAATTCAAAGAGATTACGCTACTTCGACTCCACAATGGCTGGCCGCTTTGAAAGATGCTGGAAAAATAGCGGGCATAAGCTTCAGTGTGCCGATAGTCCTTGTTGACGATATTGACAGCATCGCGGTTGTGAGGATGGGACAAAATGGCTGATTTTAATCAAGCACTTCCGAAGACGCTAGTGCATGAAGGCGGATTCCAAAATAATGTGAGAGATTGGGCCAATTGGTTTGGCGGCAAATCAGTGATGAAGGAATATCTTCAAGCAAAAGCTGTAGGTGACTATACGACCGCCACGTCCTTGATAAAATTTTTGTTCGGCACCAAATATGGTATCACAGCCCAAGACATTAGCAAATTATCCGCGCTTGGTATTATGGTCGCAATTAAAGACTTGACAACTGATCATGCCGCGACATTTTATCGTCACGAGTACTGGAACGTACTATACGACGGTATCAACGATCAGTTGCTCGGCGAGAAGCTGTTCGATATCGGTGTGTTGATGGGCGTTCACACTGCGGTGAAGCTGCTTCAAATTTCGTTAGCTCCCGGGATTTCTGCTGTAGGAGATGGTATTTTTGGTCCGACCACACTTGCAAAAACAAATGATCACGGCAATCTTGCAGGTTATCGTATAGTGTTAATCAATCACTGCATGAATATCATCAACACCAATCCGAACGAAGCACAATTTGTTAGTGGGTGGATTACGAGAATCAATTCGTAGGGGGGCCTGATGGAGTGGACGCCGGGAAGCAAGCATCCAGCAACGAATCCCATAATTCTAAAGAATGTGTGGGGCATGGACTTGGTTCAAAGAATTTTGAAAGGGCGTTGTGCCAACTGCAATCATGTTATATCAGACGATGAAAAGCAGGTTCGAGAACTTCTTATGAAATGTGGGAAAGCGGACTGTGGTTGTTCTCGGGTACTTAGCGCAATCATGCACTCTGTTTGCAATCTGTGCTACGACATGTGGCATGCGCTGTATCACAATTACAGCATGAAGGATATGGGATACTTCAAAAAATTGGACGAGATCGATCAGAAACGTCGAGACGACGATCAACAAGGTCGTAAAAGGATGGGAATGTGAGACACAAACTTGAAACCACTGTTTTCGCACAAGGCTGGTTGGAAGCGCAATTCGAAAGCATGCTCGCAATTCAAACAGATGAAGCGAACAAGAAAACTGCGGAGCAGATCGCCGAAATGTGGAAGACGATTAGCGAAAGCTTGGACGATTTGATTCAAGAAAATCGGGTGTTGAGTAACAAGCTAGGGATAGTTTTTGAAGCTGTTCGCGAAGTGCCGGTATTTCTTCGTGGCGCCGATTAAAACGTGAATCTTAGATGGAATGGGCAACTCCATCGCTTCGAGGCGGAACTCGGTAGTGGTGGATTCAGAGCGGATTTGGATGCCGTGAAGGCGGCTGGATTCAAATGTGATGGTCCGCCTTCCTGGACATGGCATTCGGTCAAGGCTCTCCCTCTCAAATATCTTCGTGAAAATCGTCCGCCAGTGCTCACTATCGAAGTCGAGGCGCGAGCGCAGTATGAACGCTTGCTGCCCATCGAAGAAAAGAACGCAGAAGTTAGAGCCGAACTTAAAGAGGCTAAGAAAATAGTTCGGAAGCAGCGAGCGAAAATTGAGCGTCAAGCTGAACTAGTCGAATTGCATATTCCTGAGAAAGGTTACATTGATACTGAAGACCTTCCGCCGATGCCGCCATTTCAATCCTCTCATCTTATCGCGCCCCCACCGACTGTGCTTTGTTTTGTCTGCAAATGTCCGGTCTATCCTTACGAGTATGCGGAAGGTACCAAAAATCCGGCTTGTTTGTATTGCCAAAAAATAGTGCTTGACAACGCCGAGGAAGTGTGCTAGGATGGTTGCGAACTTGAGACATGATTGCCGCCAGATCGGAATGAGAGGCGAGTATTTATTCTTATGCTCTCGATGCCGCGGTTGTTATGTTTGCAAACACAAAACGATTCTTTTTGAAGATGGACGATGGATGTGGAAGTGTAAAGATGGAAAATTCAGGGAGGCAATTTTCGATGGGCGACTCCACAGTGGCACCAAACCAGGATTCGAAGAAACCGCAGAGCACTCCTGCTCCAAACAAGGGTGCTTCGAAGAGACATTTGAAGAAAGCACAAGCTAGTCTGCGATCTCCCGAGGAACAAAAGCTTTACGAAGAGAATCAGAAGAAAGTTTTGGAAGCAGCCCAGGCTCGTGCTGCACTGGTCGGAAATTGGGGAGCAACTCTTCCTAGAATGAGCCATCGCCAGCTTCAAGGTGAATTGAATCGCGTTATCAAGGGCAAGTTTTTGGGTGAACCTACGAGCCCGCTCGGCATCGTGGAAGCAATCTGCCAATCGATCTCGCTCCGGAATATCAAGACTCGGGATAATCTCGCCGGTCAGTTGAGCGCGTTCATTAACCCGACGATCTCGGCGAACAGCCCGCGTTACACTCCGTGAACGAACTATGGTGCCCGGTCCACGGTTTCCCGGCCTTGATCGGTTGGATTTTATTGGGGAGTGACCCGATGATGTTGCATTTGATGTTTCTCGCGAGCTATTTCAGAATGCTCGCTGTTTGGAAAAAGGTGAGAAATGGCAAAGCGTAAAAACGAAAAAGATCACGATGTAAGGAAAGACCCAGGCAGCATGGGATTCTTTCGCAAACAACGAAAGGCGCGCAACGAGGCTCGACCGAAACAACGATGGGTCGGTGGGGAGTCTGTGGCGACCGGCGGGCATTGGGAGAGATCATGAGTTTACCTAAAGAAAAATTCATGCAATCGCTTTGTAGAGTTACCTACCAAGTCGGCCATGCGCCGGTGAAGAAATGGGACAAGTTTGTCAACATCGAGTCGAAAGCCTTGGACCAGCTTGAGCAGACAGCTTCAATGCCGTTTGTGAAGCCGTGGGTCGCCGCGATGCCGGACACGCACTACGGTATGGGCGCAACTGTAGGCAGTGTCATTCCAACAGAAGGCGCTGTGATGCCTGCCGCGGTCGGAGTGGATATTGGTTGTGGTATGATGGCTGTCCGCACCAATTTGAAAGTAAGTGATCTTGGGGGCGTATACGGCCGTCAAGGCTCTGAATTATTTCAGCTAATATCAGGAACGATTCCGCATGGTCGCACCAATAACGGTGGCGCAAATGATATTGGCGCATGGCCGGAAGACAAGATTCCACCGGACATTGCAGCAATATGGCGTAGAGAATTTCAACCTCACAAAA